>Ga0129308_1001205_pt1 | contig 28931 bp, 17 predicted proteins | sample L827metagenome_FD_94440 | JGI IMG/M metagenome (GOLD analysis project Ga0129308, IMG submission 94440) | Ring-tailed lemur group fecal microbial communities from Wisconsin, USA - L827 metagenome | ecosystem: Host-associated > Mammals > Digestive system > Large intestine > Fecal | place: USA...
AGGAGAACTGTGATTTCGTGGCGTTGGCTGACCGGTTCGCTATTGCGGGCAGCCGGAATGAGCCAACATTGAGATTGTTGATATTGGAGAATCATGAGGACGCGCAGCTTCTGACCTACGATGCCCATTATTCTCATGAGGAGGCCAGAATCAGCCAGGATGGGCAGACGGCGATGCTGTTTGGATATCAGGGATTTCGCATTTATAGCCTGGAAGGCGAGCTGCTTGCAGAGCAGTTTCTTCCGGATGCAGAAATGATCTATGATCAGCAGTTTTTGAGAACGGAGGAGGGCTCCTGGCTTGAAGTGATCTGGTACGACGGAATGATTCGCTGCTATAGCGCGGAGGATGGCAGATTAATAGAAGAGAAAAATGGAGAACCGCCCGGGAAGGATTTGTATGAGGAATTTTATACGGAGCGGTACAGAATTGAATCCTCTCTTCACGAGCCGCCGAGAGTATATGATTTGAAGACAGGAAAACTGGTGAAGGAACTGGAAAGGGAAGCCTATCTGACCTATGTGACGCAGGCAGGGGAGAATATCATAACGGAATATATCAGCACTTCCGGAGAGAGATATGGTATTTTGTTGAATCGCGAGCTCGAGGTATTGGCATATTTGCCCAAGTTGTGTGATTTTGTGGACGGGAAGGCAGTATTTGATTATGATACAGGGGATTTGCGGCAGTGCCGCTTATATTCCATTCAGGAGCTGATCGCTCTTGGAGAGGCTTTATAGAAGATGCAAAAGAAAGGAGAATTTGGTGATATGAAAATCATCAGACAGGGAATGGCTGTGGTGCTGGCAATGATGCTGGTTTTGCAGACACTTCCGGTAACGGCGGCAGAAGTTTCTGTCGGAGAAAGTGTGCAGACAACGGAGGCTGCGGTCAGCGAAGCTCTCAAAGCCGGCACTGATACGCAGCAGGATAATAGTTCTACGGAGGAAAAATCGGAAGTGCCGGAAGGCACGTCGGGCGGTGCAAACGGCTCTGAGGTGGGAAATGGCTCAACAGCAGGAAATGCCGGTGCGGCGGGAAATTCATCTGCGGAAGAAAGTTCGACAGATGCAGAGAGTTCTTCTGCAGTGGAGAGTCCCGGCACAGAGGAAAGCTCTACCACTGTAGAAAGTTCTTCGGTCGAGGAAAGTTCCGCTGTGACAGAAAATGCCACAGAAACGGAGGAGAGTTCCTCGGCGGAGGAAGAGTCTGAAGTTTTGGAGGAAGTTGTTTCTACAGAAGAGGGAACTGCTGAAATTGCAACAGAAGAAACAACGGAAGAGACAACTGAAGAAACGACTGAGGAAGAGGTTAAGGCTGAGGAGCCTTCGGAGGAAGTGCTGTTTAATACGGGAGATTGTGTTTTTCAGGTGGTAAACAAAGAGGATTTCTTTGACAATGAATTGGGAGACGCCTATTTTGAGGATGATGGAAGCTATACAATCAATATTCCCGAAGAGAATCCGTTTTTCCCATATGAAGTGCAGTTTACCTATGAAGGTGAGGTTACTAATCAGTGGTTTATGACGCCGGATGACAGTGTGGAAATCGGAGGACACAGATTTTATGTTTCTGCGTATTTTGACGGAAATGTTGTAACCCAGATGAGCCTGAAGATCGGTGGCGATACGGTTATTGTTTATCCGGAGGAAAAGGAGTTTACCGATAATGGCGGCATCATGCCGATGTCTCTGCTGCCGCTGGAGGAAAAGCGACTGTGGATTGATGATCTTTCCGGGTATACGCCTGCGGAATTGACGATGGTTTCCGTCGATTCACTTTTTGCAGGAGAGTGTCCGCTCCAGGCTGCGGATAAGGTCGTATGGACTCATTATGGAGACGATTATACAGTCAGCAGCGCAGGGGATATGCTGGATCTCAGCTATGGTACCTGTTCGGGGTGGACATCTTGGGAAATGATCGTAGGAGAGGCGGATCAGCTCGCAGCGGATAATATTCGTTATCGGGTATATCTTTATCCGACGAGATCGGATAAATGGCTGTCTCCAACGGTATATCAGGAAAGCAGCGACGGAATCCGGAACCGGGTGGACGTTTCAAAATGGGCATATGATGACAGCAGCACGAACCGGGAACTGGAAGTGTATTTGAACGGAAATGATTATGACGCTTCAAAGCAGACCTACCTTAACCTGGAGATTAACAGCTCCGTTTTTTCGACCGTGAATTTTGACCGGTTCAAATTTTATGAGGGTAGGTTTACGAATGCTGAGGAGGCGACGGGTGCAGCAGAAATTACCGATCAGCTTTGCGGACAGAATATGGAGCAGAGCGGCGCAGGCTATCCCGTTAAGCTGAATCAATATCAAAGTCAATGGATGACGATGGTAACCTTTGATGCAGACGGAGCAGTGACGGGATGTCTGCCATTTTATCTGTACATTTCCGCGCCGGGAAGTTATTTCTACGGAGATATGTATGAAAGAACGGAGAGCGGAACGAACAGTGTGAATTACAGTTCTTCTATCGTAAGAGGTAACGATGGAACGATGACCTTTACCCTGTACAAAGAGTATCCGGTAAATGGTCAGTACGATCTGACACTTTCCTATTATAAGGATGGAAATAATGGAAAGACTGACATTGCTGCAGCGTATGCCGGAAGATATGCTTCGGCAGAGGAGGCAGTAGCTGCGGGTGCAGAAAATATCAAAGACAGGCTTTTTGATTCTCGTTATAATGATGACGCGGGGTATCGGGCTGACTATAGCGGGGGCGTAACCTTCACCATTATTTTGACGGATTCACAGGAAGTGTATCATATTCTGGCAAAAACGCTGGCAAGTGAGAAAACGGCAGGCGGTAATCTGAGCAGCAGCACGGCTGGCTGGTTTAACGGTCTAATGGATCGGGACGGAAATGAAATAGAATGTTATGTTGTCGGCAGCACCGAGGTTTCCTACGGGGAATACAGCTATCTTACAATACTGGTGGGAGCGGATGCGGATCTGACCGGGCTGGCGCCTACGTTTGATGTGGGAGACGGTGTAAAGCTTTATACGAATGGAAATTCGGAAGAAGTCAGCGGAAAGAGTGTTCATGATTTTTCAACAGGACCGGTACAGTATTCCGCTGCTGCGGAAAACGGGGAGGCTGCCAAGAGTTATTGGCTTCAGGTCGTGAAGGTTACGGATGGCTCCGGATGGATCTATATCAACAGCCTGGCAGATGAAAGATCCAATACGAAAAGCGAGGGCGGAGTCGTTCATACCACCCGCGAAATCATGCTGGATGCCTATCATGGAAATGAGCATGATATTCTGTTGGCTAATATGGGAACAGAAGCTGTTGATAATCTGAGGGTGGAGCTTGTGTCAGACTCTGTGGAACTGGACAGCTACTGGACGTTGACAGGCAATCATGGTTTGTCCGGCTGTACCACCCTGCAGGAAATGACAACCTATGGGGAGCTTCCCAATTTGGCAAAAATCAGACTGAGAGCAAAGAACGGAACAGAAAAGAATGCGGAGGTTTCCGGAACGCTGACAGTCAAATCGGGCGATGATACGTTGATGGTTATGGAACTGACAGGTATCATTGGCGATCCTAGAATTGTTACCGAAGAAATTCCACAGGCCGTCAAATATGTCCCCTACGGAGCGATGATTCAGAATAATAATAAGTATAGCTGGAATAAGATCAGCTATTATCTGGTATCCGGAAGCGGAAATTTGCCGGCAGGAATGGAATTGAAGAAGAACGGAGAGATTTACGGGGTACCCACGGAGACGGGAGAATTTACCTTTACGGTAGTGATGGAGAACAGTGGAAACTTCCCCAATGACAGAAAAACCTTTACGCTGGAGGTCATTGAAAATACGGATGCCAACGTTGATGCGGCAACAGATCAGGGATATGACCTTACGCAGCGCATACCGGATGTGAGGACGGATATTTCGGCGGGCCAGCTTATGGTTTCCACCGGTGTCTATGATGATTTTCAGAATGTTTATATTGATGGAGTGCTGCTGGTGGAGGGAACGGATTATAGTGCGGAATCCGGCAGCACAAGAATTACAATTTATGCACAGACGCTTGTTTCGTCTAAGGATCCGGGAACGCATACGATCGGCGTGGAATTCAGAACACAGGATACGGACGTGCTGAAGCGCGCGGCGCAGAATTATGAGATAATTGGTAACAATACGGAAAATGATGATAATAATAACTCAGGAAGTAATGACGATGCAAGTGATTCCAGTGACGGTGACAGTGGTTCCACAGACAGCGAAAGCGATAATAGCGCTAATGGCAGCGGCGCGGCGGATGCGGCAGCCGGAAATGCAGCGGCTAATACCGGAACAGCAGCAGATGCATGGAACCAAAGCGGAATTGCAGCACTGACCGGCGCCGGAGAAGCGGCATATGGAACAACTTCCGCCGATGCCGATAGCCGCAGCGTCTCTTATGTTGTCCGGAAAGGAGACTCGCTTTGGACGATCGCGGAGAAATATTTCGGATCGGGTTCCTATTGGCAGAAGATCTATCAGGAGAATACAGCTGTAATCAGTGATCCCAATAAGATATACGCAGGGCAGGTTTTGATGATCAATCTGGCGGTAACAAATACTGTGACAGGCGAAACCGCAGAATCGTCCAATGTAACTTATTACACGGTGGAAGAAGGGGATACCCTTTGGAAAATCGCAGTGAAGTTCTATGGAAGAAGCTGGAGGTGGAGAAAAATCTTTGATGCCAACGATAGTATCACAGATCCCAGTTTGATCTATGAAGGACAGGTCATCATAATACCTGATGTATAAAGAAGTTCTACAGAACAGCCCGGAAGGCGGTGAAAAGCGTGCCTTCCGGGCTTCTGCTAATTATGGAGGAGCAATCCGGTTTCACACAGGATTTTTATTGCTTTTGGAATCAGCATGTCCTAAAATAGAAATGATAAACGAAAAGGACTGCAGAGAGGTATTTGCCATGTTGAAAATTTTTTACGGAGAGATGGAAAACGTCTGTTATGGGCCGTTATGGTTTAAATATAACTATGACCTGAGTTATTTTCAGGATCCTTTGGTTTTACAGATGATGGAGGACGTGGATAGGTCGGCCTATGTAACAGGAGGCGTGATTGACAGCCCTGTGCTTGGCCCTATTCCGCCGGAACGTCTGTCCGGCGGGCTGCAGACACTGATTATGATTTTAAAGATGCCGGATAAAATATTTGATGCGACAAGCTGCGGTCAAAATTGCGCGAAATGGCTGCTGGAGATCGGAAATCGGCAGGACGTAACCGTGAATCTGCGTTATTTTATGTCGTTTGACGGGCTGGATCCTTTTGAAGTGGAAATTTTGAACGTGGAAAAAATTGTTCATACAGCAGATGATTTTGCGATCACATCGTTGGATTGTCTTTGACGGAGGTTGGATCATGGTTGGAAAACATCATATTGTGGTGGAATCCCCACGATTAAAATATGAGTTTATTATTAAAAGAAATTTAACTGTGATACAGGGGGACAGTGCAACCGGAAAAACGACATTGGTGGAAATGCTGCGGGATTATACGAAAAACGGCAATAACGGTACGATTAAGATCAACAGTGACAAGCCCTGTGTGGTTTTTGATGGAAATGAATCTAATTGGAAGGAATATTTGACTTTATTTAAGGACTCTATTGTTTTTATTGATGAGGGCCATTCCTTTATACGAACGAAAGAATTTGCGGATCAGATCAGAGAGACTGATAATTACTATGTTCTCATCACGAGGGATTCGCTTCCGTGCCTGCCCTATAGCATTCATGAGATATATGGAATCCGTACATCCGGTAAGTACCACTTTCCAGAGCAGATATATCATGAGTTCTATCCGATTTATGAAGATAAAAATGAGTTGGAGCGTATCAGGAATGTTCGGAACACGACTTTTATTTCAGAAGATTCAAAGGCTGGATTTCAATTTTTACAAAAATGTTGTCCGGATGATGAAAGGTGTATGAGCGCACGGGGCAATTCCAATATATATTCTGTGATGAGGAAATTGGCTGCAGAGGAAGTTCTTGTCATTGTAGCGGATGGCGCAGCGTTTGGCGCATATATGGAAAAAGTATTAAATCTGTCAATAAAACGGGGCGATGTCTTTCTGTTTTTGCCGGAGTCCTTTGAATGGCTGATTTTGAAATCCGGTGTGATTGACTTTCCGGAATTATATACCATTCTGGAAAAACCCTACGCATATATTGAAAGTGAAGAATACTTCAGTTGGGAGCGGTTTTTTACTGATCTGCTTCAAAAAGCGACGGCGAAGGATAAAATAAAAGAATATCACAAGGATTTTTTGGCAGCTTACTATACGGAGGGAAAAAACAGAGACAGAATATTGGCGATGTTTCCGAAAGAAATACGAATGGAGTTAAAGCAGCAGGGATCCGGAAAGAGGCTTTTGTGAATAAAATAAATTATCAATTAGAACTGGAAAAGGTATTAAAGGGGCTGCCGGATCATCACAGGCGCCTCTTCCTGCACAGCTGCTGTGCGCCGTGTTCCAGCTATTGCCTGGAATATCTGAGATCTTTTTTTGAGGTGACGGTCTTTTATTATAATCCGAATATTTCCATGCCGGAGGAATACCGGCACCGCGTGGAAGAGCAGAAGCGGCTGATCGGGGAGCTGAATGCGCAGATTCGGATGGCGGCGGAGCAGCAGGCTGTCCCGAATAAAATATCCTTCGTGGAAGGTCCCTATGAGCCGGAACGCTTTTATGAGATCGCCAAAGGCATGGAAAGCTGTCCGGAGGGGGGCGAGCGGTGCTTTGCCTGCTATGAGCTGCGCCTGCGGGAAGCGGCACAGATGGCAAAGGCAGGAGGTTATGATTATTTTACCACCACGCTGACCATCAGCCCTTTGAAGAACGCGCAGAAGCTCAATGAGATCGGGCAGCGGCTGGCAGCGGAATATGGCGCGGTATATCTGCCTTCGGATTTTAAGAAAAAGGGCGGTTATCAGCGTTCCATTGAGCTGAGCCGGGAATATGGGCTGTACCGGCAGGATTACTGCGGGTGTGCGTATTCGAAGGCGGAGCGGGAGCGAAGCAGAGAGCAGGGGGCAGGATGAATTTTTCGGGATTGATCAGGACAAATAGGAAAGGCGTGGCGGCGATCGTTTTAATGGCCTGGATGTTGCTTACGGCAGGATGTGGGAGGGTGGAGACGAGGCTGCTTCCCGTTCTTGAACAGGAAAAAGAGAGCGTTAAGATGGCGTCAGTGACAGAGCGTGAGACAAAAACAGAAGATGCGCCCCTGATTGTCATTGATGCGGGGCATCAGAAAAAGGGAAATTCGGAAAAAGAGCCGGTTGGCCCGGGAGCGACGCAAAGGAAGGCAAAGGTCACGACGGGAACGTATGGAAAAGCCAGCGGCCTGGCAGAGTACGAACTGAATCTGCAGGTTTCCCTAAAGCTTAGGGATGAACTGGAAAAGCGGGGATATGAGGTTGTCATGATCCGGGAAACGAATGAGGTAAATCTCAGCAACAGCGAGCGGGCCGGAATTGCGAATGAGGCCGGAGCGGATGCATTTTTGAGGATTCACGCGGATGGTTCTGAAAATGGGAACGCTGCGGGAGCCATGACGATCTGCCAGACAAAGGAGAATCCGTATTGCAAAGAATTATATTCGTTCAGCAAAAGTCTTTCTGAAAATGTGATCAAGGAGATGACGAAGATGACCGGAGCCCGCAGCAGAGGCGTGTGGGAGACGGATACGATGAGCGGGATCAACTGGTGTCAGGTGCCTGTGACCATCGTTGAAATGGGCTATATGACGAATGAACAGGAAGATCTGAAGATGGCATCTGAGGAATATCAGGAGAAAATTGTGCTCGGTATCGCCAATGGAGTGGATGCTTATTTTGAGCAAATGAAAGACAGCAAAAAGGAAGCGCCGGAGCCTGGCGCGGATACCATGCAGATTTATGATATTGACGAGGGCTATCTGACGGTTCCATATCTGCCCCGGCTTCCTCATCATTCCTATGACTGGAGCGGATTAAAGAGGAACGGAAGCTTTCTGGCCTATGAGGGCGGCAGCGATACAGACGCGCTGATCGGCATTGATGTTTCCAAGTTCCAGGGGGAGATCGACTGGGAAAAGGTCGGCAATACGGAGGAAATCTCCTTTGCCATAGTGAGACTGGGGCATAGAGGATATGAAAGCGCTGATATTACGCTGGATCCTTTTTATGAAAGAAATGTAGAAGGCGCACTGGACGCAGGCCTGCTGGTCGGCGCATATTTTTTCTCTCAGGCGGTAAATGTGGAGGAAGCAGTGGAAGAAGCAGATTTCGTCTATGAATATGTGAAAAAATATGACATAGAAGGCCCGATCGTGTTTGATACCGAAAAGGTCAAATTTAACAATTACAGAACGGAAGGACTGAGCAGGGCAGAGCTTACGGACTGTGCGGCCGCCTTTTGCGAGCGGATCAGAGAATATGGCTATGAGCCGATGATCTATGCAAATGCGAAGTGGCTTACCACCCGACTGGATTTGGAACGCCTGACGGGGTACAAAATCTGGTATGCCGATTATGAGGAAGAACCGCTCTACCCGTACTGGTTTGACATGTGGCAGTATAGCAATGAGGGGGAGGTTCGGGGGATAGACACGCCGGTAGATATGAATATTTATTTCCGGCCGGAAAACTGAGGGTTTGGGCATAGGGCAGGACAAAGGCCTGGTCTGTTAAGTGTTATATAAAAGGATGGGCCCGGGAGATGCATTTACGTCTCCCGGGCCTGCTTGGTATCAGGCTTCAGCGGATTACACCCTGTAGATATAATTCTCCTTGCGCGGCTTTGCCGGAACTTTTTCCCCGTATCCAAGCACGCAGTTGCCGATTCCTTCATAATCGCCCACAATGCCCCATTTTTCGAGCAGGGCTTTTCCTTCCGGACTTTCAAATACTTCCTTTGCCCGGTGGATCCAGCAGGACTGCACGCCCGCAGCTTCAGCGGCGTTCATCAGGTTTCCCATCACCAGGGCACCGTCATATAAATATGTGCCGATATTTTTGTCAGCCAGCACGACGATGACTGTGGGCGCGCCGTAGAACGGATCGCCGTCTGTGCCCATGACTGCAGCGTTCATTTTGGAAAGCAGCTTCACCGTTTCGGGATCCTGCACTGCCACCATGATGGGAGACTGTTTGCCCATTCCGGTGGGCGCGTAGGTTCCGGCTTCCAGAATCGCGTCCAGCTGTTGTTCGGTAATCTGCCTGCCGTCAAAGCTTCTGCAGGAACGGCGGGACAATAATGTTTGGATTGAGTCTGTCATTGTAGCATTCCTCCTGTACATAAAATGGATTATTACTGTTATTTTACTACCGGGGAACGGAAGATGACAAGATGCTTTAGTTAATGATTGCTTTTCCGGAGAACATGTTCTAAAATAAAAATATATTTGAAAAAGCTGCAGCGGTTTGGAAGAGTCTGGACCGCTGCATAAGTTTACGAAAAAGATAAGGATGCGGAAATATGGAATGGGAAAAGCAGTTTGATGAAGTCGCTCTGTCTAAAGGAAAGAGCCTGTGCGGCAGCAAAAGAGTCATCGATCTGAAGAAGTCGGAAACGGAGATTACGGCTACCATAACGGGAAATCCCAGACATGATGTTTCCATTGGCCTGCGCTCCGGGCGGCCCGTGCGGATGTGGTGTCAGTGTCCGAAATTCAGGGGGAGAAGAAGCTGTGAGCATCTGGCGGCGGCATTATATGCGGCTTATGGCGGCTGGCAGGAAGAAGCGGGCACGGTTGATACGTACAAAAAGACGCTTGCAGATTATGGTTATAGCAGGGAAGAAGAAGCGCAGAAGGCGGCAATCATAGAGGCGGCACGCAAGGCGGCTCAGGAGGAAACGGTCAGGGAGCAGGCAAGGAAGGAGCTTGCGCAGCGGATTGCACAAAGAGAGGCGGAGAAAAAGGCGAAAAGGGCGGAACGGAAGAAAAAGCGTCAGGAGGCACAGGAGGCGCAGCTTAAGCTTCAGCTTGAGAAAGTGCAGAAGCGGGAAGAGCAGGAGGAGAAGCTTCGTCTGGAAGAAGAGCAGAGGGCGCTTGTAAGAGCCCGGGAGGAAGCCGAACGGGAAGCGGAGAAGAGAGTTGCACAGGAAGAAGCTGCACGCAGGAAAGAGGAAAAGGTTCGGGCAGCCATCGCCAGGAAGGAGCAGCAGAAGGCAGAAGCGGCGGCAAATGCAGCCCAAAGGGGACTTTCACAGAAGGAGCTTTTGGCAGAAAAGCAGGTGCAGAGAGTAAGTGCCGCACGCAGTGACGCATATCATTATTTTGATTTTGATACGATCAGAGAAACTATGAGGATTTCTTCCGGGAACAGAAAACAGGGAACCGCGCTGCGGCAGAGCGGCGATGTTTGGCTCAATGAGGTCAGGGACGGCTACACGAGCAACATGCAGGAGATGGTAGCGGAAGTTGTGGCTGTAGGCAGGGAGAAGAAGAGAGGAGAATTTCCGATTCACCTGGTCTTTACAAAAGATGAGATTATCCATGTGAACTGCGGCTGTCGGGAATGCCGGAGCAAGTATTGGGTATGGGATAACAAGCACCGGGACTGCGCCTATGTTTCCGGGGCCCTGGAACTGGCGGCAGAATATACAGAGCGGCATGAGATGGGGGATGCGACGGACAAAACCGCGCAGCGCGTGCTCGATGTGTTTAATAAGAAACGGGCGAATCTGCTCATGGCGCAGACCGGGTATCAGGAGGATAGCCTTCTTTTGGAGCCAAGGCTTCAGAAGCAGGAGAGCATGCTCCGGCTTTCGTTTCGCGTGGGAGAGAAAAAGCTGTATGTGGTGAAGGATCTGTTCGCCTTTTGCAGCCATGTGAAAAATTCGGAGACGGCAGTCTACGGAACCAGCACAAAAATTAATCATCATCTGGAGAATTTCACGCCGGAGAGCAGGCAGTGGTATAGTTTCATCAGCAAGGTGATTCAGGAAGAGGAACGGCTGGAGCAGCGTATGGAGGATAGCCTGCGGTATGCCTACCGTGGGAGCAAATTAAATGCGCTGGAGCTATATGGATGGCGCCTGGACCAGTTTTTTGATATGATGACCGGACGGACGATTGAATATGAAACAAAGACATCCAATGGGAAAGAAAAAAACAGTCTGTCCTTTAAAGAGGCTACGCCGAGGGCGGTCATGCAGATTAAGAGAAGCGGCAGGAGTGGAAAGCAAAATTTTGACGGAATTTCAGTTTCCTGCCGCATGCCGGAATTTTTTTATGGGGTGGACAGGGCCTATTTCGTGGAAGGCGGCAGCCTTTGCCGGGCGCAGAAGGACGAGATGGAACGCCTGCAGGTTCTGGCGGAAACATCGAACAGCGGCTGGCTGAATTTTCAGGTGGGGCGCAGGCAGCTGTCAGAATTTTACTATTCTGTGCTTCCGGCACTTGGAGAAAGCGTGGAGGTGAAGGAGGAGAACGCGGAGGAAATTCATTCCTATCTGCCGCCGGAGGTCCGCTTTATCTTTTATCTGGATGCGGCAGACCAGGATCTTATTTGCCGGCCGCAGGCTCTCTATGGAGAACGTGAGGTATCCCTGATGGATTATGTGCTGGAGGAAGAGGGGGTTGCTCCGGAGGCCTTTCGGATGAATAATCGGGAGCAGGAGGTTTTGTATCAGGTGATGCAGCTCTTCCCTGTAATAGATCAGGAGTATCACGCGCTTTGCTGTGATAATGAGGAAGAACGGATATATCAGGTCCTGGAGCATGGCGTAGAGGATCTGATGGAACTGGGCGAGGTGCGGTGCACAAACCGTTTCCGCAGCATGAATCTGATCCGGCATATTAAGGTCGCAGTGGGGGTATCCGTTTCGGAGGGAATGCTGGATCTGGACATCAGCACGGAGGACATTTCCAGGCAGGAACTTTTGGATATTTTAAAAAGCTATCGAACCCGTCAGAAATATTACCGTTTAAAGAACGGGGATTTTCTGAATCTGGAGGATAATTCCCTGGAGATGCTGAGCGAGCTGATGGAGACGATGCGCCTTTCACCGAAGGAATTTGTGAAGGGAAAGATGCATCTTCCTGCATACCGGGCTCTTTATATGGATAAGCTTTTGGAAGAAAATGAGAATATTTACAATACCCGGGACAGCCATTTCAGAAAAATGGTGAAGAATTTTAAGACCGTCAGTGATGCGGATTTTGAGGAACCCGAATCCCTCTCACATATTTTGAGGGGGTACCAGAAGAACGGTTATAAGTGGCTTAAGACGCTGGAGACTTACGGATTCGGCGGGATTCTGGCGGATGATATGGGGCTTGGAAAGACTCTGCAGATGATTGCGGTGCTGCTGGCGGCAAAGCAGGAGGGGCAGCAGGGGATCAGTCTGATCGTTACACCGGCTTCTCTGGTGTATAACTGGGAAGAGGAGCTGCACCGCTTTGCGCCTCAGCTTAAGGTGGCGGCGGTGGCGGGCAGTCAGGAGATGCGGCGTGAAAAGCTTGCGCGCAGCCGGGAATATGATGTGCTGGTCACTTCCTATGATCTGCTGAAGCGGGATATCGATCAATATGAAGAGCAGCAGTTTCTCTATGAAGTGATCGATGAGGCGCAGTATATTAAGAACCATACCACTGCAGCGGCCAAAGCGGTAAAAGTGATCAAAAGCAGACACAGGTTTGCTCTGACCGGAACGCCGATTGAGAACCGCTTAAGCGAGCTCTGGAGTATTTTCGACTATCTGATGCCGGGATTTTTGTATGGTTATGATGTTTTCAAAAAGGAGCTGGAAGCTCCGATTGCCAAAGCTTCGGATGAGGGCGCGCTGAAGCGGCTTCAGAAGATGACAGGTCCGTTTATTTTACGCAGGCTGAAGCAGGATGTGCTTAAGGATCTGCCGGACAAGCTGGAAGAGGTGCGGTTTGTCCAGCTGGATGAGGTCCAGCGCAGAGCTTATGACGGGCAGGTGGTACATATGCAGGAGCAGCTCGGAATGCAAAGCGCAGAGGATTTCAATAAGAATAAAATGCAGATTCTGGCAGAGCTGACCCGCCTTAGGCAGATATGCTGTGACCCTGCGCTCTGCTTTGAAAATTACCGGGGCGAATCCGCGAAGCTGGAGGCTTGTATGGAGCTGATCGGAAGCGCTATTGACGGCGGACACAAAATTCTGCTGTTTTCCCAGTTTACCACGATGCTTGAGATTCTGCAGAAAAGGCTGGAGGAAGCGCATATTCCGTTTTATACGATTACCGGAGCGACAGCAAAGGAGAAGCGCCTGCAGATGGTGAAGGATTTCAATCGTGATGATACGCCGCTGTTTCTGATTTCCCTCAAGGCGGGAGGCGTGGGCTTAAATCTGACCGGCGCAGATGTGGTGATCCATTATGATCCCTGGTGGAATCTGGCGGCTCAGGATCAGGCGACGGACCGTGCGCACCGTATCGGGCAGACGAAAAAGGTCACGGTTTATAAGCTGATTGCCAGACAGACGGTGGAGGAAAAGATTTTGAAGCTTCAGGAGAAGAAAAGAGATCTGGCGGACAGCATTGTCAATGCGCAGGAAGGACAGCTGGCGGGAATGAGCAGAGAGGATCTGCTTGCGCTGCTGGAAGCCTGAAAATATGCGGATATTGTAGTAAAATCAGAAACAATATGATAGAATAAAGCGTATGAACTCACCGGGTGAGTTCATACGCGCTGCTTCGCAACAAGCGAAGCGGTTGCGAAGGTACTTATATGTGAATATTTTGGAGGATAATTGACGTGAAAAAATTTCTGGACATCATTTCTGATGAAATGAAAAAGGGTTTTGCACTGGCCGGCTATGATGAAGAACTGGGCAGGGTGACGGTTTCCAATCGTCCGGATCTGTGCGAATATCAGTGCAACGGAGCCATGGCCGGAGCGAAGAAATACCATAAAGCGCCGATCATGATCGCTGGCGATGTGGCTGCAAAACTGGCAGACAGCGAGGTGTTTTGCGAGGTGGCAGCAGCAGCTCCCGGTTTTCTGAATCTGAAGCTGAGGGAAAGCTTTGTGCGCAGCTATGTAGCGGAAATGGCGGAATCGGAAAAGTTCGGTCTGGATGCACCCGAAGAAGTGAAGACGATTGTGATCGACTACGGCGGGGCGAATGTGGCCAAGCCGCTGCATGTTGGTCATTTGCGTTCTGCGATCATCGGAGAGAGCATCAAACGTATCTGCCGTTATAACGGACATAAGGTGATCGGCGATGTGCATCTGGGAGACTGGGGACTGCAGATGGGATTGGTCATTACCGAACTGAAATCGCGCAGGCCTAAGCTGCCTTATTTTGATGAAAGCTTTACCGGAGAATATCCGGCAGAAGCGCCTTTTACCGTATCGGAACTGGAGGAGATTTATCCCACAGCCAGCAGAAAATCCAAAGAGGATCCGGCGTACAAGCAGGCTGCGCTGGAGGCGACGCTGAAGCTGCAGAGCGGCGATAGGGGATACCGGGCGCTGTGGAATCACATCATTGAGGTTTCGGTGACGGATTTAAAGAAAAACTATGCGAATCTGGATGTGGAGTTTGATCTCTGGAAAGGGGAATCTGACGCAGATCCGATCATTCCCGGCATGGTGGAGGAATTGAAGAAATCCGGCCTTGCCCATGAGAGCGAGGGTGCGCTGGTGGTGGACGTGAAAGAGGAGACCGATACGAAGGAGATTCCGCCCTGCATCATTTTAAAATCTGACGGTGCAGCCTTATATGCGACGACAGATCTTGCGACGATCAGGGATCGCATGGAGAATCTTCATGCGGATTCGCTGATTTATCTGACGGACAAACGGCAGGAAATGCATTTTCTGCAGGTGTTCCGTGTGGCGCGCAAGGCGGGCTTCGTAAAGCCTGAGACGCAGTTAAAGCATATCGGTTTCGGCACGATGAACGGCAAGGACGGCAAGCCCTTTAAGACCCGTGAGGGCGGCGTGATGCGTCTGGAATACCTGATCCGGGATATCAACGAAGAGATGTACCGCAAGATTGTGGAGAGCCGTGCGGATATTTCAGAGGAAGAGGCGGGCAGGACGGCGAAGATCATCGGCCTTTCCGCCATCAAGTATGGCGATTTGTCCAACCAGGCCAGCAAGGATTACATTTTCGATATCGACCGTTTCACTTCTTTTGAAGGGGACACCGGCCCGTATATTTTGTATACGATCGTCCGCATCAAGTCCATTCTGAACAAATATCAGGAAATGGGCGGATCACTGGAGAATCTCATGTTCCGGGATGCGGTAAACGCATCGGAAAAAGATCTGATGATGCAGCTTTGCGGCTTTAATGCCATGATGGAGAACGCCTGTCTGGAAACAGCGCCCCATAAGGTATGCGCCTATATTTATGATCTGGCCAATGCCTTCAACAAGTTTTATCATGAGACAAGGATTCTTGCGGAAGAAGATGCCGCGCAAAAGGCAGGCTGGATCGCCCTGCTTGTGCTGACGAAGAATGTGCTGGAAACCTGCATTGATGTGCTCGGATTTTCGGCGCCGGATCGCATGTAAAGCACGGAAGGATTTTCCGGCACGCGACGATATATGCTCTGAATGACTTTTTAATCACGAAGTTTTCCCGTGATCAGAAAAGAGCCATTCAGAGCATTTTTGATGCCGGAAGCTCACCGCTTCTTCCACCGTTCCTTCTGCGTCTCGTATTGTTCGTTGAGCCATTCCACAGCATCATCCTTTCCCTCAACAGTGAGGGGAAACTGTCTGGTTTCTTTCTGGTCCGGAGGCGTTTTGAAAAAACAGAGCGGTTCGGGCCATATGGTGACGTCTATGCAGTCGCCGTCCTCGTTTTTTCCTTTGGCAAACAAATATCTCATGCCCTGATAGCTGCCGGACTGGGGCTCTTTTTTTATGAAATTCAAATGAATAATATTTTTATCAATCATGGAATCCTCCCAAAAGCTGTGGTTTTATAAAAGCTGTGGTTTGGCCGGAATGCCAAACCAACCGTAACCTACAAAAACATCGGAACGCCCACGAGACCGAAGAATGCCACGGAAAGCACTCCTGCGCAGAGGAGCAGCGCGCGGCAGTACCATTTTTCAAAAAACTGCGGAACGCGGCTGGCCAGATATCCGGCGATGAGCGTCATGGGAAGCAGATAACGCCCCTGGGCCTGGGAGTCGATCACGTAGGAGTTGATCACAGAGGCTATAAGGCCGATGATCATGAGCAGAATCCCGACTACAAATTCCGCATTCCCCCAGAAGTTATTTTTCTGCCGGAAGGTAGAGAGCCCAATTCCCAGAAGGATAAGGAAATAGAGGATTCCCATGGCGATGTAGTACCAGCTTCCGGTATCATTGAGCGGTGTGATCCCGCAAAAGCTCTTATAGCTCATGGCAAACCAGTCCGGGTTTTCCGCAAAGAAATCGGATAGGGAAGCGCCTTTTGCCATCATATGGTAGGAAGGGCTTTGATCTTGCAGCGGGGTGGCCGGATTTTTGTCATAGTCAGAATACTGGATGGCCATGGTTTCCTTGATTTCTGCCTTTTCCAGACCATAGTATGCCAGATCAAAGCCTGCTCGTGCAAACACGACTGCGGCGAAGATGCCGACAATGCAGAAATAATTGTGCCACAGGCATCCCCGTCTGCATTTGTCCTTTTCGCGCGCCAGTCTGAATACGAGCACGAAAAAGGTGAGAGCCAGAATCGCCAGATAGTTGGGCTTTCCGAGGGCGATCATTCCGTAAAGGAGGCCCAGCACGCAGAAGCCGGGGAAATTTTTCCGGGTTATTTTCTCTGCTTTTATCGTCCGGTAGAGCAGGCTGTTTTCTTCTGAAAGCTCATACACTGCCAGAAAGGACCAGAAGAAATCCAGTGCATCGGCTGTGGTGTAGGAAAAAATATACCAGACCTGGACGCAGATGCCTAGGGCCACCATAAGCCAGTTTTTCTTTTTAATATTGCGGACAAAGATGACAGACAATGCCGCAAAAAGCAGGATGTTCGGAATCCGATAGTATTGGATGGAATAAAACATTGCCTTAAAAAGCAGGGCGATCTTTCCGGCCAGAAAGAAGTACCAGGTATAGTTTTCCAGCTTGGTATAGCCGTATCCGCTGTAGGTACCGGAAACGTCTAAAGCGCGCATATCGGGAGGCAGAAAATGAGTCATGCCATAGTCCAGGCAGGCTTTTACATCCCATTCGTCAGGATGCAGTCCAAGCTCGCTCAAAAGTCCGATGACTGTCACAACCAAAAGCGCGCCTGCCATGACCGCTGTGGCGGTAAGAGTAAAGCAGTCAAAGCGGCCGGAAGCATCTCTGGTAAAAAGAGAACGCAGGTATTGAGCGATGGGCACTGCAAAATGAACAAGAAGCATGAGCGCTGCAGAAAGAAACAGCATGGCGAAAAAACGCTGTCTCACCTGATCGGCGTGCAGCAGCCGGGAAGCTTCCAGCGCGGACTCATTAAGCTCTGCGCTATCGATCAAAAGCCCGCTGTCCGTATTTTGGGGGGTAACGATGAGCTCCTCGCCGGATACGGAGAGTGTGGCGTTTACCGGAATAAACTTCTCAGCAATTTCCTGCGCCGACATGGTACGGAAATATTCGCCGTTCAGCAGAAAAGCAATTCTGGTGATGCTGTATATTTCTTCTGTATTGGATGGGTCAATGCGAAGCATTTGCAGCTGGCCGGGGGACTGAGGAAGGTCAAAAAGGACGACGTTGCCTTCGCGATTGCCGTCAGAGCAGTTGAGGGCGGAAAGCTCGCCGTTTTCTCCCCAGAAAAGCTGGGAAAGGATGGATTCGCCGGCGCTGCGGTAATACATTTCAACGGAAAGCTCCTGTCTGGTGGGAGCGGCGAATACCCAGAGCAGGGAGATAAGAAAAAGAATCAGGATACAAAGATCGGCGATTCTTTCGGGCTTTGTCATTTTTTTCATAAGGAACCTCTTTTGTTTGGAATGGACGGACAGCGTCTGTCCGCAGGTATAGTATACAACGAAATAATTTTTTTTCCAACCTCAATTATGGGTTGTCTTAACCCGAACTGTAAGTTATACTTAAAGACACAGAATAACTCGACTGGAGGTATGGGATGAAGAAGGCTTTATGGACAGCAGTACTGTTTTTCTCCATTATGATGGCATCATCGGCTGCATTCGCGGCAGAACGTCCGGATGATGAGACACATAAAGTCGCGGCAGAATTTGCCGCACCTGCTTACGGAACGAGCGTGCTGAGTCCGGAGAGGGAAGCGGAGGCTTTATATGTGGCAGAGGTGACAGAAGTGTGGCAGGGATTTGTGGAAGCCCTGGCGCCATCGACCTATGGACACAATGTCAGAGTGGATAATTACAGCGATGTGAATGAACTGGGTCTTATTTATGAAAGCGAGGGCAGCGGCGTTATCATGGCTATGGATGGCAATATGGTTTATATTGCCACAGCGGCGCATTGTCTCAAACGCCGGCATACCGTGGTGGAGTTTGCAGATGGTTCCCGGCATGAGGCTTTGGTGGGGTATCAAAACAGTGCGAAGGATGTGGGTTTTTTGCTTGTGCCCCAGAGTGAATTAAAGGAATCCACATTGGCCGTGATTTCTCCGGCAGTGGGAGGAGATGCGGAAGCGATCGGCAAGGTACAGGGAGATGTGCTGTTTGCCCTGAATTCTTCCGATGAGCCGAATAAGAGCATTTTTGCCGGGGTGCTGGATGAGTACAGGGTGGTATATCCCAATAACCCCAGCCAGGAGGTGCTGCAGTTTTTGTCCAGCGTTCGTTACGGCTCCAGCGGCGGCGCGGTGTATACGTCGGAGGGAATCTGGGTAGGCTGCGTGTCCGGCGGCGATACGTTTGGAACGTGCTGGGCGGTGCCCTATGCGGATATATTAAATGAGCTGCATATCTGGCTTTCGGAGCTGGCGGCGCAGCAGGCGAATGTGGCGGCATAAAAAGAGCAAAACGGGGAAGAATATTTTTGGGGAAATTTTTAAAAAAACTGCTTGACATTTATTGGCGTTTTTTGTATACTAATCAAGCAGTCGCGAGTTAGCGGCTTACAGATACGGGGTCTTAGCTCAGCTGGGAGAGCATCTGCCTTACAAGCAGAGGGTCACAGGTTCGAGCCCTGTAGGCCCCATATCATCCTGGCGAGATAGCTCAGTTGGCTAGAGCATGCGGTTCATACCCGCAGTGTCGAGGGTTCGAATCCCCCTCTCGCTACTTAAAAGTCCTGAAAGCCTTGATAATAAAGGTTTTCAGGCTTTTTCTTTTTGAGGAAAAGATACTATCGAAATTTCAGTGCTTATTTTAGTGACTGAATATATCAATATTAAGTCCTAAAATCCCATCGGGAAATAGATAGTCACGGAAAGGGAGCCCGCACCATACGGACTCCCTGTTTTTGCGATTTTTATAGGGTATACTCTATCTCGCATTATATCTGTAAAAATCCTACTGCCGGATTTTGCCGGATTTCTACCTTTGGCGCATGAGTTTTGCCTCCTTTAGCGTAGCGTCACCGATATCCTTCCGCCTGAAGCCGCCACATTTGGCTGTATTCCCCGCCCAGGGCGAGGAGCTGTTCATGGGTACCCTGTTCCACGATGCGGCCCTGCTTCATCATGTAGATCCGGTCCGCGTCTCTGGCCGTAGAGAGCCGGTGAGAGATGAAAATGACCGTCCTGTCTTTGGCAATTTCCTGAAGCTCGCGGTTTAACTGGTATTCTGCGGACGGATCCAGAGCGCTGGAGGGTTCGTCCATGATGATCAGATCCTGACGCCGGTACAGGGTTCTGGCGATCGCCACCTTCTGGCTTTCTCCGCTGGAGAGATTGACGCCGTCCTTCTCAAACTCCGTAGTCAGCGGGGTTTCGATCTGATATTTCAGCCTGCGTTCGGTCAGATTGAATTTGGCCTGAAACAGGGCATTTTCCACGTCGTAGGTTTCCTGCCGGTCCATGGTACAGGTGTCCATGACCACATTTTCCCGGATGGAAGCGGCATAGATTTTATAATCCTGAAAAACGGCGCCGATTCCCTGTCTGTAATCGTCAAGCTTTAAGGTGCGGATGTCTTTTCCGTTTCGCAGAATCGTTCCGCTGTCCGGATCGTAGAGGCGCATCAGCAGCTTGACCAGCGTGGTCTTGCCTGCGCCGTTGTAGCCCACCAGGGCGATTTTCTGCCCGCGCCTGATTTCCATGCTGACGTCGTGCAGGATTTCCCGGCTGCTGTCCGAAGCCGCTGTCCGGCTCACACCGCCATCGTCTGAAGGCGCCGTTTGCTCTGGGCCGCCATCGGCAGAAGCTGCTGCCCGGTATACACTGTCGCCGGATGCTTTGGCCGCTGCGCCCGAACGGTAGGAGAAGCTCACATGGGAGAGGGAAAGGCTTTCAAAACGATCCCTCACTTCATCGCTGCCGTCACAAATCTGAGGCTCACAGGAAAGAAAGCTGCGGATTTTTTCCACGAAGGTGCTGTTTAAGGAAAGCCGGGGAAACAGCTCTACCAGAGAGCAGCTTCTGTTCGCAAGCCTTCTGACGGAGGCCAGCAGGATGACCAGCATACTGACAGAAATCGTGCCTGCTTCCATGACCTGCCGCAGCAGATAGGGCAGATAGAGGGCGTACAGCAGAAAATAGTCGGAGAGATAGCTCTTGAGAACGCCCAGCGCCCAGAGCCGCAGCCGGTACCTTTTGTTGATGCCGTTGATGTTGTCATTGCAGGCATCGAAATCCTGCGTGAGAAGGGGCTGTATGTCGGGATACTGTCTTAAATCCTTTGCATAGTCGTGAAGATAAAAGACGCGGCGCTGATAGTCGCGCTTGCGCTCTAAGGGGAGCTTTTCAAGCGTCACCCTTTCCTGAAGGCGGTAATAGAACCGGCAGGAAAGGTATTTGACGACACAGCACAGGAGGGCCACGGCCAGTCCTGTCCGATCGGAGGCGGAAAGAAAGGCGGTCAGCAAAACGGACTGCACGAGCCGGCGTATGAAATCATGAGAGTCGGTCAAAAAGCGGTCGATGCACTGGTCGGACTGGGTGGTGGACAGGATAAATTCGTTATAGAAATCTGCGTTGTCATAACAGGACAAATCCAGACTCTGGGCTTTCTCATAGATTTTGCGGCGAAGGCTCTGGACGAGAGCAGGCTTGATGCGATCAACGGCCCAGCTGTAGTAAACGCTGTCGATCAGCTGATGGATCAGAAACAGCAGAAAAATGCCTGCGGTCAGCTTAAGCACCTGAGAAAAGGGCGCGCCGCTTTCCGCCGCATTTAAATTGTAGCCGATCCATACGGTGTATTCCAGAAAAATAAAAAGTTCGATTTCCACACAGAGAAACAGGTGGAATCCCAAAAGCTTTGGGGATGATTTCAGACAGAAACGAAACAGCCAGAGCTGATTCTGCAATGCTTTTTTCATCTGTAAAGAGCCTCCCTTCTGTATTTTTCAGCCTGCATCCGGTAGAAGGATGCATATTCCCCGTTCTGCGCCATCAGCTCGCCATGGGTTCCCTGCTCTGCGATCCTGCCGTTTTTCAGCAGAAGGATCTTCTGAACGTCCTGTATGGAGGAAAGGCGGTGGGAGATGAGCAGCAGGATTTTGTCCTCTCCCGCCCGCTTAATGCTTTCCATCAGCCCATGCTCCGCAATGGGATCCAGAGCGCTGGAGGGCTCGTCAAAAATCCGGACGGGAGCCAAAGAACAGGCAAAGGCCCGGGCGGCGATGATTTTCTGGTACTGTCCGCCGGAAAGCACTGCGCCCTCCTCCGAAAACTCTCTGGTAAGAACGGTATCCAGGCCGTGGGGCAGCTTTTCGATGGTGTCCTTGATTCCTGCCAGCTTTAGCGCCTGCCGGATGATTTCGTCAGAATCGGGGCCCTGCTCCTTTCCCATCCATACATTGTCCCGGACGCTGCGGGCAAAAATCCTTCCGTCCTGAAAGGCGGTGGAAAACAGGGCGCGGTAGGCCTTCAGATTATACCGTCGGATGTCGGTGCCGTTTACCAGGATTTCTCCCTCCGTGGGATCATAGAGGCGCAAAAGCAGCTTGATCAGCGTGGTCTTGCCCGCCCCGTTATAGCCCACCAGAGCGCAGGTTTCTTTTTCCTTCAAAGTGAAGCTGATATTTTTCAGAACCGGCTTTCCGGTTTTATAGGAGAAGCTTACATTGTGAAAAGTGATCTCATGAATGTGCGGATCGGGAATCAGCCCGTCTGTATTTTCCGGAACCGAAGGACAATATTCCATAAACTCCCGCATATTTTGGATGAACAGGCTGTTCTGGAAGCTGGCGATTATGGCCTTTGTATAGGAAATCAGAATCCAGGAAACTGCAGTCATGAGAGTGGTCAGGATTGTAAAATCCGACAGCTGCATGGTTTTGGATACCATGGTGCGGTAAGCGCCATAGAATATCACGCCTTCAAAGATGACTGTGAAGGTGAAGTACAGATAGCCCCAGCCGTATAGAATGTTTTTGGCGGCGTATTTATCCATCGTCCGGTTCATGCCGTCCACGGCTTCCTGTTGTTTTTTCGTCATGACATGGAAAATATTCGTCATGCGCAGTTCCTTAGCGTAGTCGGAGAGATGGACGACTCGGTTGACATAATCCACAATCCTTCTAAAGACCACGGATTCCTCATAAATACGGTAGGTCAGCTTGTTTTGTTCCTCTGCAAAGAAGAAGTTCCCGATGATGGGAGCGATGACGAACAGGATGACCCAGAAATCAATTCGGATCATCATATACCAGGATACCGCCACGGCAGCCGTTCCGATGACGATGTTCCAGATATTGTCCACGGTTTCCAAAAGGCGCTTATCGCTGTTTTCCATCGCCATCATGTACCGGTTGTAAAATTCGCTGTCCTCAAAGCAGGACAGCTCTGCGTTGCAGGCCTTTTCATAAAGCGTATGGTAGAGACCCTTGTAGACGCGCACATCCGTTATGGGCTTTTGCACGTTTTCGTACCAGTTGTTGAAAAGGCTGATGATAAGGAAGAGGAGGAGCGTGAAGGCCACGAAGGAGAGAATGTCCCCATAGCTTCCGCCCGTCTCCATAAGCCCCAGCACTCTTTTCATGAAAAAGCCCGAGAAGTACAGAAATTCAAACCGGTTCAGCGCAAAATGAATGCCGGAGCTAAGAACCCTCTGGGGACAGAGCCTCCAGGCAAATTTCATGATGTACAGATTATTGGACAGGGTACGGTACAGACTGCCGTTCTTCTTCATCCTTATCGTCCTCCTTTATACCGCAGACTTTCGCCGGTTCGATATGGATTTGCGGGCAGCCTCTTACATGCGGGCATGACGGGTTTGTCTGCAAATCCATATCGGCTGTGAATCGTAACTTTTTTTAAGTATACACATTTCCCGGGACAAAAACCGGATTGTCCTCCAAAACCGCTTTTTTGTCCTCAAAATTTGCAGCGCGTTCACACTGCCCGGCGGTAAGGGCGGCGATAAGCAAAATTTCCTTGTCCGGCCTCTGGTTTGAATATATAATGGGAACAGAAATGGTGGCGGAGGATTTTGGCAACGGTTCGACCGAAGGCTGAATTGCTGCTGACTTGGCGGAGGGACGCATGATTTTGGTTGGAATTTGTGACGATGAGGGAGCTTTGCTTCATAAGGTGGAAGAATATGTGCAAAGCTGCTATGGGAGCAACAGGATTTTTGCGGCGGTGCAGGCTTTTGATAAGAGCAGCAGCCTTTTATATGAAATCGAGGACGGCACCCGTTTTGATCTTCTTCTTCTGGATATTGAGATGCCCGGCATGGACGGAATGGAGTTGGCTGCGCGGGCCAAAAAGCTGCTGCCCGACGTGCTGATCATTTTCTTTACTTCCCACATGGAGTATGCGCTGGACGCCTATGAGCTTTCAGTGTTCCGCTATATCCCGAAGTCCGGTTATGAGGAGCGGCTTACCCACGCGCTGTTGGACGCGGCAAAAAGGATCGGGCTGCAGCGGCAGGAGGCCTATATCATCCAGAATCAAAACCGCCTGGAGCGCGTTCCGCTGCGGAACCTTCTCTATATTGCCCATGAAGGGAAAAATGCCCTGCTGGTGACAAGCCTTACGGATGTGCAGACCGGGGAAAGGGTCTGCTATAAGGTGCGCAGGACTATGCAGCAGGTATATGAGGAGCTTGACCCGGAGGAATTTCTGTTCATCGACAGGGGATGCATCGTGAACCTTTCCCAGATCATGAGCGTTCGGGAAGAGCAGTGCATTTTAAAGGACGGAACGCGGCTGGCGGTGAGCCAGACCAGAATGCAGAATCTGAAGGAACGGCTTTTGGATTTCTGGAAGAAGCGCATGTAGGGGAAGGAGGGCGCATTGTGAGCAAGAGGAAAAGGCAGATCAGTCAGGCTGCATATCAGAACGACATATTGAGCCGACAGTATGAGCTTTTGCAGAAGGCCTATGCGGACAACGCCATGCTTTTTCATGATATGGATCATCATTTGCAGACCATCTACCGCCTGGCGGAGGAAGGGGACAATGCCGCGGTTATGGAGTATATTTCACGGATCGGGGAGCCGGTGCGGGAACTGTCCGGAATTCTCTGGACGGGCGTGGGCATTGTGGATGCTATTTTGAATGAAAAAAAACAGCTTGCCGGGAAAAAAGGCTATGCCCTGGATATTGACGCAGAGCTTCCGGCAAATACCGGAATTGCCCTGGAGGATTTCTGTACGATTCTGTCAAACCTTCTGGATAATGCCATCGAATCCATGGACAGACAGCTTGGAAACGGGTTCAATGGGAAAGATATATCTGCGGGCAAACAGGAGGCTTTGGCAGGGCCGATCCGCATCTGCCTGCGGCGCATCAACCATTTCCTGATGATCAGGGTCAGCAATCCCTGCCGGGAACAGGTGCGCAGAAGAAAGGGGCTTTTTTCAAGCGTCAAAAAAGACGGAATGCGTCATGGCTGGGGATTAAAGAGCGTGAAGCAGGCGGTTCTGAAATATGGGGGAACGCTCTCGTGTGAGATAGAGAGGGATCAGTTTGTTGCCACCGCGCTGCTGTTTTTTCCTTTTTCTTAGAGTCTGATGAATATCACAAGTTTTGAAATAACAAAATTTTTTAATATTTATAAAAAATTTTGAAATTTTCATTGACAGATACCGGTTCGATGTTTATAATTTTAAATTGTGAAGTGCAATGGGGCAGGAAACAAAAATCCTGCCGTTTTTTTTAAAATGGCACTTTAACAAGTAAAAGTGATAAAACAGAAAAGAGGAGGAAGAGCAATGAAAAAATTTTTAAAACCGTTGGCATTATTGATGGTTGTGTTGATGGTAACGCTGACCGCCTGCGGTGACAGCGGCAGCCAGAGCGGAGTGGCTTCCAATGGAGGCGGCAGCGCAGAGACGGCCGCTGCAGAGAACCAGCCCGCCGGCGATGTGGCGACAGATACCAGCGTCATCATCGGACAGTCATCCGAGGTGGCAAACTTAAATCCCATGATTCAGCCCAGAACACCGGACAGCAACGTGCAGTGCATGATCTACAGCTTTCTGGTAATGCCTGATGAGAACTTAAATTATGTGGGCGATCTGGCTGACAGCTGGGACATTTCCGATGACGGAACCGTTTACACCTTCCATCTGAAAGAGGGCATTAAGTGGCATGACGGCGAGGATTTCAACGCTGACGACGTGGTATTTACCCTGACGTCTCTGGCAGCGCCCACCTATAACGGTGGTAACGACGGCCGCGTGATGTCCATCGTAGGCGCTGCTGATTATCAGGCAGGCAATGCGGACAGCATAAGCGGCATTAAGAAGGTTGATGATTATACCGTTGAGCTCACACTGGAAGCTCCCAATGCGGCATTCCTTTCCAACATGTATACCAGCATTCTGCCTGAACACATTCTGGCAGGCGAGGACCCCGGAACCTGGGGACAGGATGACTTTAACCGTAATCCCATCGGTACAGGCAAGTACAAATTCGTGGAATGGAAAGCAGGTCAGTATATCACGCTGGAGCGCAACGAGGATTACTACGGCGAGAAGCCTTCCATTAAAAATGTAACCGTACAGTTTGGCGATGACACCACTCTGATCGCTGCACTGTTAAACGGTGAGATTGATGTTCTGTACAACCTGGCAGCTTCCGAAATAGAGAACGTGGAAGCCATGGACGGTGTCAGCGTTTACAACTATGAGCAGATGACGGTTTCCTATATCGGCTTAAACCAGCTGGTGGACAGCCTGAGCGATCTGCGGGTACGTCAGGCTTTGTCCTATGGTCTGGACAAGCAGACCCTCGTTGATACGATTTACGGCGACGGAAACGCATATGTCTGTGATGATGTGTTCCCCAGCAATCACTGGTCCCACAGTGAAAATGTGACAGTATATGAATACAACCCTGAAAAAGCGAAGGAACTGCTCGAGGAAGCGGGCTATACCATGAACGATTCCACAGGGTACTATGAAAAGGACGGACAGACGCTGCATTTGACCTACGACATGACTTCCAGCACGGATGGAAAATCCATCGCTGCGCTGATTCAGCAGCAGTGGAAAGAGATCGGCGTGGAGATGGAAGTAATCGAGCAGGATTTCGCAACACTGGCTTATACCAAGCTGCTGCCCGGTGAAGCTACTGAGGAAACCACGGCAGAATCCTTCCAGTGCTACACTCTGGGCTTTGGCGTAGAGGCTGACCCTGAGGAGTACAATGAATACTTCTCCACATCTACCGGAGCAGGCTCCTGGAACTTCATTCACTACAGCAATGCAGAGGTGGATCAGCTGTTTAAGGATCAGCTGCTGATGACCGATCCTGATGAGAGAGCGGAGTGCTTCCATAAGATTGCGGAGCTGATTTCTCAGGATATCCCCTGGATCCCGCTGTACAACAAAGCCGGTGTGGCCGGTCTGAATGATAAGGTTCAGAACTTTGTCTGCGACTTCCGCGGTATCACGTTCCAGATTGAGAAGTGGAGCATTGCTGAATAACAGAGTATTTGCAAAGGCTCAGGACTGCAGGTCTTGAGCCTTGCATTGCTAATGGAGAGATGAAATGAGAATGGATCCCGTTGACGTATTGAAAGATCTGGTGAGGATTGACACGACCAATCCGCCGGGGAACGAAGAGAGGCTTCTTGTTTATCTGGAGGATATTTTTAAAAAAGAAGGAATCGACTGTGTGATTCAAAGGACGGCTCCCGGCAGGGGAAATCTGCTGGCCTGGATGACGGCAGCCGGACCCCGAAAACAGGGGCCGCTGATCCTGTTAAGCCATATCGATGTGGTTGCCGCACAGCCCGCTCAATGGAAGCTTCCTCCCTTTGAGGCACTGGAGGAAGAAGGCTACATCTATGGAAGGGGCACGGTGGATACCAAGCAGCTGACCGTTATGGAACTGGCTGCCTTTCTGAAGCTGAAGCAGGAGGGGGTGCGCCTGACCAGGGATGTTTATTTCCTGGCTACCTCCGACGAAGAAAGCGGCAGTGTATACGGTCTGCAGTGGTTTTTATCCCATGAGATTGTTGTGGGTGAAAGAGTTTTGACCGGCAGAGAGCTTTTTGGGAACAGCGATGTGATCAGCGAGGGCGGAGGATTTCCCGTGGCGGCAGCCGGAAAAGAATTTTATCTGTGTGAGTCGGGGCAGAAGTCCTGCGGCACAGTGGAGTTTACGGTGAAGGCCAGACATGCAAAAGGGCCGTTTTTCGGAAGCGGTGACGGTATGGAGCGGGCTATGGGGCTGATTGAGGAGATCGGCAGCCGCAGTCTGGACGGCACAGTTTTAAAGACGGTGGAAAATTTTGAGAAAAAGCTCTCCGGAGCAAAGCTGTCGCCCATGATGGAGAAAATTCTGACAGCCATGAAGAAAAATACCATGACCGTCACGATGATCACCGGACGCAGCGCAAACGAGGTGAAGGTGACCTGCGATGTCAGGCTGCTGCCCGGCTTTGGAGAAAGCTGGCTGCGGGAGGTATTGGAGGAACTGTCCCGGAAATGGGATTGTGAATATGCCATTGTATCTTTGGGACAGGGCTATGAGAGCAGTCCCGAAGGGGCTTTTCCTGAAATTCTGGAGGAGGCGACGCTGGAAGAGCTGCATAAGACTAAAGAGGAAGCAGAGCTTCTGCCCTTTGTGTCAATGGGTTCCAGCGACGGCCGTTTTCTGGCGGATACCACAGCCAGAGTTTACGGGTACAGCCCGGTGCTTTCCTGGGATATGACCTTTGACAGCGCCGTCACCATGGTGCATGGCGTCAATGAAAGAATACATAAAGATTCGGTGGAGTTTGGCTGCAGGGTATTGACCAGAGCTGTGAGGCGGGCGGCCGGAGAGGAGAAGACGAATGATTAACAGAAATGAAGTTGCAAGGGAGAAAATGCTGCGGGCTGCAGAGATGCTGAAGGAAAACGGCATCGATATGTGGGTATTCTATGCAAGGCTCAAAACGGATACCGCGCTGGAGCTGATGTTCAATACCGATACGAAGAATGAGGTGATGTTTTTGCTGACCGGAAGCGGCGAACGCATCGCGGTGGCTGTGGCGCAGGACGCTGCGGTCTATGAAGCCGGCGGCCTGTATACCCGTGTGATCACGGCAACACCGGATACCTTCATGGAAGTGTTTAAAAAGCTGTTCGATGAGTTTGGCGTAAAGAGCCTGGCGGTCAATGACTCCACAGAGGATACCCGCTGTGACGGACTGACGATGGGACTGTTTAAAAAGCTGGAAAAGGCCATAGGGGCCGAAACCATGGCGCGGGTGAAGCGCTGCAGCTATTCCATGCTGGAGGAGCTTCGGGCGGTAAAGACCCCCAGTGAGATTGAGATCATGAAGGAATGCAGCCGTATCACCACCGATATTTATGATGCTCTGTTTAAGCGGATTCATGTGGGATTGAGCGAGGTGGATGTGGCTAAGATCATGATGGAGGAATGCGAAAAAAGGGATGTTG
>Ga0129308_1001206_pt1 | contig 28919 bp, 29 predicted proteins | sample L827metagenome_FD_94440 | JGI IMG/M metagenome (GOLD analysis project Ga0129308, IMG submission 94440) | Ring-tailed lemur group fecal microbial communities from Wisconsin, USA - L827 metagenome | ecosystem: Host-associated > Mammals > Digestive system > Large intestine > Fecal | place: USA...
TATCCGTTCTGAGGCAAGGCGCAGCAACGCAGGAATACTTGGTGTATTGCAAGCTGCTGCAACGCAGCTTCAGGGCGGATATTTCTTTCAGGGCATTTGTTTTCTTTTCCCACCACGCCTAAACCGGAGGTTTTCCTTGTTCGTAAGTGGTCAGATAGTCCGTCAGTTCCTCCCGGATGCTTTGCTGCTCCGGTGTGAGGTCGGGCCGGGCGGCCAGAAGGTGCAGGGCCGCCCGGGCGTTCTTCACCGCCAGGGGCAGCAGCGCCCCGCCCAACTGAAAGGCGGCGACGGCCCTGGCATACAGGGCAAAAACCGCCCGGTCAAAATCTCTGTCTGTAGCTGTGTTTCCCATGGTAGTTCCCCGGCCTGTGATTGCGGTTTTCTTGAAATTATAAACCATGGTAGATATAAAGTCAACCATGGTTTATTATAAATTTCGCCTATGGTTGTTATTATCATTTCTATAGATGATAAGGGAGGAAGGAAACCTTGGGCAACAATGAAATACTGACAGCCATGGGGGAGCGGATCATGACACGGCGAAAGCAGCTGCACATGACCCAGGAGGAGCTGGCCGACCGGATGGATGTATCCACCCAGATGATCTCCTACGCGGAGCAGGGGAGAAAGGCCATCCGGCCGGAGAACCTGATCAAACTCTGCGCCGCGCTGGATATCAGCGCCGACTATATCCTCACGGGGGCCGCTCCGGCCCAGGAGAGCGGGCGGATCGCAGCGAAGCTGTCCCGCCTGACGGCAGAGCAGCTGCGGCAGGTGGAGACGGTGATCGACTGCTGCATCGCGCTGACCCAAAGCTGAGCCGTCAGGCCAGCTTTTCCCCGGTGCAGCGGCTTTGCAGCAGGCGCAGGCCGGGGCGGTACAGCCGGTCTTGGGGCCAGAGGCTCAGCCCGGCCAGACCCCGGCTGCGGGCCAGCGCCATCCGGGCCAGGAGGGAGCGGCTGTCCTCATACCAGATAATGCGGCGCTTGCCGCCGGTGCCGGGGCAGAGAAAGAAGGGGGCCTGGGCCACCGGATCATAGCGGATCTCGGCTCCGGCGGAGACGGCGGTGTCTGCCGCCAGAGAGGCGGACATGGGCCGGGCCTCATCCCCCTGCCGCCAGGGCAGGCTCCAGCCGCAGCCGCCCCAGGACAGGCTCAGCAGCACTTTGCCCGGAGGCAGCTGCCGGGCGGCATAGTCCAGCGCCGCCGTCACCCGGTCAAGGGGGGCGATGGCCTGGGGCGCGGTGAAAGCGCCGCCCCAGCCATGGGCCAGAAGAATCAGCCGGTCGGCGGCAGACAGGGCGGCGTAGTCCTGCCCGGCGCAGAGAGGCGTTTCCGCCGAGGCCTGGGTCTTGGGGGCCAGAGAACAGAAAAAGTAATATCCGGCGGCGTGGAGCGCCTCCCCCAGGCGGAGGGCAAAGGCGCCGTAAGCTGCCCGGTCAAAGGGGTATAGATACTGAAAACTCAAATCAAGACCCCGATAGCCATGGCTTTCCACGGCCTTGAGAATGTTATCCGTCAGCGTCCGGCCCGCCGCCTCCTGACGGAGGAGGGCATGGGCCAGGGCGGGGGAGAAGCCGCTTTGGCCCAGATTGCTCACCGTCAGCAGGGGCATGACCTGGTGCTGCCGGGCCAGGGACAGCAGCCGCGCCTGCTCCGGCAGGTGCAGAGCGCCCTGGGCCGTGATCCGGCTGCCCTGAAGGCAGAGCCAGCTGAGCTGGGGCAGCAGGGAAGACACCAGCTCCGGCTGGGCCTGGGGGCTGAGGGCGGCGCAAAGCTCCGTAACGGCGGGGGCAGAAGCCTGCCGGCTTTCCAGCACCAGACTCAGGCCGGGACACAGGCGCCGGGGATCTCCCAGTTGGTTCAGGTGAACCAGAGCTTCCGGGCTGGTTCCGTGGCTTTTGGCGATGGCGGAGAGACTGTCCCCCGGACGGACAAGATACAGTTCCATAAGCAGCTCCTTACAGACTTTTCATTGGGTCAACGGATGATGTTTCAAGAAAGTATATTCACGGCGGGGCCGGTATATGGTATAATCAATACAACAAACAATACAACAAACTTCAACGGAGGCAGACGATGGCAAAGGAAAGAATCCCCATGAGAAATGAGATCCCGGAGGAGTACACCTGGGATTTGACGGCAATGTATGAAAGCGATGAACAGTGGCTGGCAGAATACGCAGCGCTGGAGCAGGTTCCGGTGGAGCTGGAAAAGCTCCGGGGGACTCTGGGCGGCAGCGCAGAGGCGCTGCTGGGTTTCCTGCGGCTGGAGGATGAAGTCTCCCTGCGGTTGGAAAAACTGATGGGCTATGCCAGCTGCAAGGGGGATCAGGATCTGGCCAATGGCTATTATCAGGATCTGCGGGGCAAGGCCATGAGCCGCTGTGTGGAGATTTCCAGCGCGGCCGCCTTCGCAACGCCGGAGATCATGGCTATCCCGGAGGAGACGCTGGAGGAATTTTACCAGGCATGCCCGGAGCTGGAGACCTACCGCCGCAGTATTTATCAGATTCGCCGCCGGGCAGAGCACATCCTGTCCCCGGCAGAGGAAAAGCTGCTGGCCGCCGCCGGGGAAATGGCGGACAGCCCGGACAATATCGGCAGTGCCCTGCGCAACGCCGACCTGCGTTTTGACGACGCAGTGGACAGCCAGGGGGGCAGGCACCCTCTCAGCGGCGGTACCCTGGTGCCGCTGATGGAGAGCGGAGATCGGACGCTGCGCCGGAGCGCTTTCCAGAACTGCTATGCCCGTTATGGCCAGTTCCAGAACACGGTGGCTGCCACTTTGGACGCCCAGTTCAAGCAGCTGAATTTCTTCGCCCGGGCCAGAAACTACCCCTCTACTCTGGCGGCGGCCCTGGATCGGACGGAGGTGCCGGAGGCGGTATACACCAACCTGATCGCCGCCGTCCATGAAAATATGGAGGCGATGTACCGCTATGTGCGGCTGCGGAAAAAGGCCCTGGGCGTGGAAGAGCTGCACATGTACGATGTGTACACCCCCATTGTGGCGGATGCGGCGGTGGAAATTTCTTATGAAGAGGCCAAGGAAAAGGTGATCGCCGCCCTGAGCGTGCTGGGGGAGGACTATGTGGCGCTGCTGAAAAAGGGCTTCGGGGAGCGGTGGATCGATGTGTATGAGAATCAGGGGAAGCGGGGCGGTGCCTATTCCTCTGGTGTTTCCCGGCCCCATCCCTATGTGCTGCTGAACCACAAGAACACCCTGGACTCCATGTTCACCATTGCCCATGAGATGGGCCACGCCCTGCACAGCTACTACAGCTGCCAGAACCAGCCGGTGAACACCAGCGACTATGTGATCTTCGTGGCGGAGGTGGCCTCCACCTGCAATGAGATTCTGCTGATGCGCACGCTGCTGGCCCAGACGGAGGACAAAAAGCAGCGGGCCTATCTTATCAACCATTTTCTGGATCAGTTCAAGGGCACCATTTACCGCCAGACCATGTTTGCCGAGTTCGAGCTGGAGATGGGCCGCCTGTCCTGGCAGGGGGAGACCCTGACGGCGGAGCTGCTGCGGGAGAAGTATCTGGCGCTGAACAAGCTGTACTTCGGAGCGGACATGGTCAGCGATGAGGAAATTGCCCTGGAATGGGCGCGGATCCCCCATTTCTTCTATAACTATTATGTGTTCCAGTATGCCACCGGCTTCTCCGCCGCCGCAGCCATTGCGGAACGGATCCTGAACGAGGGCGCACCGGCGGTGGAGGATTATAAGCGCTTCCTCTCCTCCGGCGGCAGCGCTGATCCCATCAGCCTGCTGAAGATCGCCGGGGTGGATATGGCCAGCCCCCAGCCGGTGGACGCGGCGCTGAAGCTGTTTGACCGGCTGGTGGGGGAACTTGAAGGGCTGATCTGACGTCATTATATTGAAAGTCCAAATTTAGAAATAAAAACAGGAGGACATGGGTATGAGCGGTTTGCAGAATATGCCCCCGGTGGGACTGATCGTCATTGTAGTGATTGTGGCGCTGTTTGCGCTGGCGGTGCTGCTGCTGTTTTATGTCAGCGCCCGGTACAAATATCTCAGCTCTCTGGTCACCGGCAGTCTGGATAAGGACAATGGCTTTCTGCGCTTTGTGGTCAATGACTTTGCCAGCGCCTACAAAAAGTACGGGCTGGATGTGAACACCCCGGCCCTGGTGCAGAATGCCGTCAGCGTGAAGCTGTCGGGCCTGCTGCTGATGGAGCGCTTTCTCAATAACGCCGTGTCCCTGTTTGTGACGCTGGGTCTGTTCGGCACCTTTCTGGGGCTGAGCCTGTCCGTCAGCTCCCTGACGGAGATGATCGGCTACAGCAACACCGACCAGTGGCTCAGCGTGCTGGACAGCGTGGGGGAGGGGCTGATGTCCGCCCTGTCGGGCATGGGCGTGGCGTTTTATACCTCTTTGGTGGGTGTGGCCTGCTCCATCCTGCTGACGGTACTGCGCTCCATCTTCAGCCCTCAGGCCCAGCGGGAGAAGCTGGAGACCCAGGTGGAGCTGTGGCTGGATCACAGTGTGGCCCCCACCCTGCCCACGGAAAAGGCCAAGGACAACGCCGATCTGATCCGCCAGATGATCCACGCCCTGGATGCCGCCGCCGAGAGCATGGACAAGACCCTCAAGCAAAGCACCGATGAGCTGAAGCTGACTCTGGCTGCCAGCCAGAAGCCTTTGGAGGACTTTAACCGCACGGTGGACAGCTTCAACGAGGGCGTCCGGGACTTCTCGGAGTTCAACTACAATCTCCGGGGCACGGTGGAGCGGATGGATGTGTGTATCCGGGATCTGGTCAGCGTGCTGCGCTCCTCCGCCCGGGGCCTTGAAAGGAGCGGGCGGCAATGAGAAGAGGCGCAGGCAGCTACAGGCGCAATGAAACCGGCGGGGAGCAGGGCTTCTGGCCTTCCTATGCCGACATGATGAGCGCGGTTGCCCTGATCCTGTTCTTCCTGATGCTGCTGTCCTACATACAGAATCTGGTCACCGGCAACGACCTGCAAAACACCCAGGAGGTGCTGGCCCAGACCAAGGAACAGGTGCAGCTGGCGGAGGATCAGCTGGCGGGCCTTACCGATGATTTGAAGAAGAAGCAGGATCAGCTGGAGGATTATGCCGTCCAGATCGTGCAGCAGAAAGAAGAGATGGAGGCCCAGGAGAAGCTGATCGGCCAGCAGGAGGCCTACCTTCTGGCGGCCAACGATGAGCTGACCCAGATGCGAAGCCAGATGCAGACCATTGCCGTGCTGCGCCTTTCCATTCTGGAGCAGATCCGGGAAAGCATTGTGGAGGTCATGGGGGACGCCAGCAAGGTCAGCATCGGGGATAACGGCAACATCATCCTCTCGGACAGCGTGCTGTTCGACCTGGGCTCCTCCGAGATCAAGGAGGACAGCGCCGGGGTACTGGGGGAGTTGATCGATGTGTTTTACCAGTTCCTCAGCGACGAGGAGAACGCCAAATATGTGGACAGCATCGTCATTTCCGGCCACACGGACATTACCGGCACCGCCGAGAGCAACCGGATTTTGTCCACCGACCGGGCCAATTCCGTGCTGAACTATCTGCTGCTGGGGAAGAACGGCATCCTGAACGGCTATTCCTCCTACTTCTGTGCCGCAGGCTACGGCGCCACCCGGCCGGTGGACAGCAACGACACCGAGGAGGGCAAGGCCGCCAACCGCCGCATTGAGATCTCTATGATCCTGAAGGATGACACGGTGCTCAGCATTGTGGAGAACTATCTGGCCCTGGATCTGCCGGGGACGGACACCGAAGCAGTACCCAGTCCGGCGCCCACACCGGCTGCCACGGCCAGCCCGGAACCCACGGAAAGACCCAGATTCAGCTTTTTTGGATGAGGTGAAGCTATGTATGAACTGATCCAAGCCTTAGGCAGCAGCTATTATATCCAGAGCCCGGCCAAGATCGGTCTGGTAAAGCTCAGCGAAAAAGAGGTCTGCCTTATCGACAGCGGCAACGACAAGGACGCGGGCCGCCGGGTGCGCAAGCTCCTGGATGAGCAGGGCTGGCAGCTGAAGGCCATCTGCAACACCCATGCCAACGCCGATCACAACGGGGGCAACCGCTATCTCCAGCAGCAGACCGGCTGCCGTATTCTGGCCCCGGGCATTGACTGCGCCATCACCCGCCACCCCATCCTGGAGCCGGCCTTTCTCTATGGCGGCTACCCGGTGAAGGAGCTGCGGCGGAAGTTCCTGCTGGCCCAGGAGAGCGAGGCGGAGTATCTCACCAGGGAGAATGTGCCCGGCGGCATGGAGATCATCCCTCTGCCCGGCCACTTCTTTGACATGGTGGGCTACCGCACCGGGGATGATGTGGTCTATCTGGCGGACTGCCTTTCCAGCCGGGAGACCCTGGAAAAGTATCAGATCGGCTTCCTCTATGATGTGGCGGCCTACCTGGATACCCTGGAGCGGGTGAAGGCCATGGAGGCCCGGCTTTTTGTTCCGGCCCACGCGGCGGCCACGGAGGATATCAAAGCCCTGGCCCAGGAGAATATTGACAAGGTGAACGAGATCGCCGGGCGGATCCTGGCGCTGTGCGCGGAGCCGGTGATGTTTGAAAGCGTCCTGCAAAGGCTGTTCCAGGTCTATGGGCTGACCATGGATTTTGAGCAGTATGCGCTGGTGGGCAGCACCGTCCGCTCCTATCTCAGCTGGCTGAAAGAGACGGGCCGCCTGGAAGCGATCTTCGATGACGGCCGCCTGCTGTGGCACAGAATATGAAAATACACCTGGAAATTGATTACAATTTCCAGGTGTATTTTTGCCTGCCCCTTGCAATTTTGCCGGGGGCCGGTATAATGGCAGTATAAAAATGTATGAGGTGGAGTATATGAAAGCCATTGTCAGCGTTTTCGCCAAGGATTCCAAGGGCATCACCGCCTATGTGACGGCCCTGCTGGCGGAGAATGAAATCAACATTTTGGATATCAGCCAGACCCTGATGCAGGAGTATTTTGCCATGATCATGCTGGTGGATCTGGCCGATTGCCCCCTGCCCTTTGACCGGCTCTCCCAGCTGCTGAAGGACAAGGGGATAGAGCGGGGCCTGGATATCCACGTCCAGCGGCAGGATATCTTTGAAGCCATGCACAGGATTTGAGGCGGTGCCATGAGCTATCTGATCAACAGCAGTGAGATTCTGCAAACCATTGAAATGATCGACCAGCAGCATCTGGATGTGCGCACGGTGACCATGGGCATCAGCCTGCTGGACTGCGCCGACCGGGACATCCATGTGTGCTGCGATCGGGTGTACGACAAAATATGCACCCTGGCGGACCGGCTGGTGGATACCGGCTGCGCCATTGAGCGGGAGTTTGGCATCCCCATTGTGAACAAGCGCATTTCCGTCAGCCCCATCTCCCTGGTGGCTGCTGCCTGCGATACGGAGGACTATGTCCCCCTGGCTATGACGCTGGACCGGGCCGCCAAGGCCGTGGGCGTCAACTTCATCGGCGGCTTCTCCGCCCTGTGCCACAAGGGCTTCACCAAGAGCGATTTGAAGCTGATCAACGCCATCCCCCGGACCTTGACGGAGACGGAGCTGGTCTGCTCCAGCGTGAACGTGGCCTCCACCAAAGCGGGCATCAATATGGACGCGGTGGCCCTTATGGGCAGGATCATCCGCCAGACGGCGGACATTGACCCCATGGGCTGCGCGAAGCTGGTGGTCTTTGCCAACGCGGTGGAGGATAACCCCTTCATGGCCGGGGCCTTCCACGGTGCAGGGGAGCCGGAGTGCGTCATCAATGTGGGAGTTTCCGGCCCCGGCGTGGTGGCCCATGCCCTGAAGGCCTGCAAGGGCCAGCCCTTCGACGTGGTGGCGGAGACGGTGAAAAAGACCGCCTTCAAGATCACCCGCATGGGCCAGCTGGTGGCCCAGGAGGCCTCCCGCCGGCTGGACGTGCCCTTCGGTGTGGTGGATCTTTCCCTGGCGCCCACCCCCGCCATTGGGGACAGTGTGGCGGAAATTCTGGAAATTATGGGTCTGGAAAAATGCGGCGGTCACGGCACCACGGCGGCGCTGGCCCTGCTGAACGACGCGGTGAAGAAAGGCGGCGTCATGGCGTCCAGCCATGTGGGCGGTCTGTCCGGCGCGTTCATCCCGGTGTCGGAGGATGCGGGAATGATTTCCGCTGTGGAGGCCGGCGCCCTCGGCATTGATAAATTGGAGGCCATGACCTGCGTCTGCTCCGTAGGGCTGGATATGATCGCCGTGCCCGGGGATACCGGCGCTGACGTGATCTCCGCCATCATTGCGGATGAAGCGGCCATCGGCATGGTGAACACCAAGACTACCGCTGTCCGTCTGATCCCCGCCAAAGGAAAAACCGTGGGCGAGAGGATCGATTTTGGCGGGCTTCTGGGCTCGGCCCCGGTGATGCCGCTGCACAGCGGCTCCCCGGCGGAATTCGTGGCCCGGGGCGGCCGAATCCCCGCCCCCCTGCACAGCCTGAAAAACTGAGGGAAAAAACGAAAACCTCCGGTTAAACCGGAGGTTTTCGACAGTAACAAAGGCGGCAGGAAAAATTCCTGCCGCCTGAGACTGTCAAAAAACTATGCTTCATGTGCCGAAAACAGAGCAGCGGGGGTGCACGAGGGGGTTAAGACCCGCCTCGTGATCCAATAGCCCGCCGCAGAAAAGCCTTGATTTTCAAGGCTTTTCGGGCGAAGCAGCATTTTGATAATATCAAAATGCTCGGCGGTTGAAGCGGTCAAAAAAGTCCCTACTGGACTTTTTTGACAAGCTGAGGCGGCAGGAAAAATTCCTGCCGCCTTTGCTGTAAGGAGGTTGGAGACGCCCTCACAGTCACGCCGAAGGCGTGCCAGCTCCCCCGGAGGGGGAGCCTATGAGATATAGCGAAACCGGAGGGGAAGCCTATGCGGGGAGAAATATTCTCAGCCGCCCAGATAGGCCTTTTTCACCTCGTCGCTGGCGGCCAACTCCGCGCCGGTGCCGCTGAGGGTGATCTTGCCGGTCTCCATTACGTAGGCCCGGTCAGCCACGGACAGAGCCATCTGGGCGTTCTGCTCCACCAGAAGGATGGTGGTGCCCTCCGCGTGGAGCTGGCGGATGATGTCAAAAATCTGCTCCACCAGAATGGGAGCCAGACCCATGGAAGGCTCGTCCAGCATCAGGAGCTTGGGGTGGCTCATCAAGGCCCGACCGATGGCCAGCATCTGCTGCTCGCCGCCGGAGAGGGTGCCGGCGATCTGCCGCCGCCGCTCCTTCAGCCGGGGAAACTGCACATAGACCTTTTCCAGATCCGCCTCCACGCCGGAGGAACTCTGGGTATAGGCACCCATTTCCAGGTTTTCCTCCACGCTCATCTGCAGGAAGATGCGCCGCCCCTCCGGCACCTGGGCCAGCCCCTTTTCCACGATCTTGTGGCTGGGTACGCCGGCAATGTTCTCACCGCAGAACCGGATGCTGCCGGTGCGGGAGCGCAGCAGGCCGGAGACGGTCTGCAAGGTGGTGGATTTGCCGGCGCCGTTGGCCCCGATGAGGGTGACCACCTCGCCCTGATCCACATGGAAGGAGATGCCCTTAAGGGCGTGGATGGCGCCGTAATACACATTCATGTTTTCAACGTTCAGGATCTCCATGCTCAGGCCTCCTTTTTCTTGCCCAGATAGGCCTCAATGACCACGGGGTTGGACTGGATATCCTCCGGCGTGCCCTTGGCAATGACCTTGCCGAAGTTCAGCACACAGATGCCCTCGCAGATGCCCATGACCAGGTTCATGTCATGCTCAATGAGCATGATGGCGATCTGGAAGGTGTCCCGAATCTTGATGATGTTCTCCATCAGCTCCGCTGTCTCCGAAGGGTTCATGCCGGCGGCGGGCTCATCCAGCAGCAGCAGGCTGGGATTGGTGCCCAAAGCCCGGACGATCTCCAGCCGGCGCTGGGCACCGTAGGGCAGGGAGCCGGCTTTTGCCCCGGCCAAATCCTGCATGTCAAAGATGCTCAGCAGCTCCAGCGCCCGCTCGTGAGCGATGCGCTCCTGCTTCCAGTAGGCGGGAAGGCGGAGAATGCCGCTGACCATGCCGTACTTGATCTGGTTGTGCATACCCAGCTTCACGTTATCCTCCACGCTCAGGTTGTCAAACAGCCGGATGTTCTGGAAGGTGCGGGCCACGCCCAGCTTGTTCACCTGGGCGGTGGTCATGCCGTGGGTGTCGATGCCGTCGATCATGATGGTGCCCCGGGTGGGCTGGTAGACCTTGGTGAGCAGGTTAAAGACCGTGGTTTTCCCGGCACCGTTGGGGCCAATGAGGCCGGCGATCTCCGTGCGGCCGATGGTCAGGTTGAAATCATCCACGGCGGTAAGGCCACCGAAGTCAATGCCCAGATGCCGGGCTTCCAGCACCGGGGACTTGTGCAGATCCCGGGCCGGAATGTAAGAATCGGTGGGCAGGGGAACCAGGGGACTGTCGTTTTGCGAATGCAGCTTAGGCATTTACTTCCTCTCCTTTCCGGGAATGGGGGATCAGCTTGGCCAGCAGGGCCTTCAGCTGGGGATTGTTGGTGGCCAGCATCACCAGGATCAGCACCACGGCGTAGATGAGCATACGGTAATCATCAAAGCCACGGAGGGCCTCCGGCAGGATGGTCAGCACTGTGGCGGCCAGAATGGAGCCCCAGATGTTGCCCAGACCGCCCAATACCACAAACACCAGCACCAGAATAGAAGTGTTAAAGTCGAACTTGGTAGCCACCAGGTTGGAGAAGTTCAGGCCGTAGAGCGCACCGGCGGCCCCGGCCAGGGCGGCGGAGGTGACAAAGGCCATCAGCTTGTACTTGGTCACATTGATGCCCACGCTCTCAGCGGCAATGCGGTTATCCCGCAGGGCCATGATGGCCCGGCCGGAGCGGCTGCGCACCAGGTTCAGCACCACCACAAGGCTCACCATGATAAGGATAAAGCCGGCGGTGAAGCTGGCGATGGTCTGGGTGCCGGTGGCACCCTGGGCCCCTTTGATCAGCACCTTTCCTCCCTCCAGCAGGCCCAGGTCATTGACGCCCTTGGTGCCGGTGGCGTTGAAGATCAGGTGCAGGCCCTGGCTGTCCACGCCCACAATGAGGCAGTTGATCAGTTCCTTGATGATCTCGCCAAAGGCCAGGGTCACAATGGCCAGATAGTCGCCCCGGAGCCGCAGCACCGGCACACCCACAATAGCCCCCGCCATAGCGGCGAACAGGGCGCCCACCACCAGGGCAATGGCCAGGCGCAGCGGCTCGGAGGGGATGGCGCTTTGCAGGCCCATGGCGGCCACTACGCCGGAGAAGGCTCCCACGCTCATAAACCCGGCGTGGCCCAGGCTCAGCTCGCCCAGCACGCCCACGGTCAGGTTCAGGGAAATGGCCATTACGATATAGCAGCAGATGGGCACCAGCTGGCCCTTCAGGGAGCGGGTCAGCATTCCCTGATCCTTCAGCACGGTGATCACGACAAAGGCGAGGATCACCCCGGCATAAGTGACGAAGTCGATGGCGGTTGTTTTTTTCAGCTTTTTCATAGGGACACCTCAGACTTTCTCGGGCACATACTTGCCCAGCAGGCCGGCGGGCCGCACCAGCAGCATGATGATCAGCACCGCAAAGACGATGGAATTTGCCAGCTGGGTGGAGATGTACGCCTTGGCCATGGACTCGATAATGCCCAGCAGAATGCCGCCCAGCAGGGCGCCGGGAATGGAGCCGATGCCGCCGAAGACCGCGGCGGTAAAGGCCTTGATGCCGGGCATGGAGCCGGTGGTGGGCATCAGGGAGGTGTAGGAGGAGCAGAGCAGCACACCGGCGATGGCCGCCAGGGCGGAGCCGATGGCAAAGGTCATGGAGATGGTGCGGTTGACATTGATGCCCATCAGCTGGGCCGCCGCCTTATCCTCGGAGCAGGCCCGCATGGCCTTGCCCATCCGGGTCTTGCCGGTAAATAAGGTCAGCGCCACCATAATCACCAAACACATGACCACCGTCAGGATGGAGACATAAGAGATGCTCAGCTTCCCGTCAAACAGCTTCACCGCGCCGGAGATGATGGGGGTGTAGGCCTTGGGATTGGCGCCCCAGATCAGCAGGGCGGAGTTTTGCAGAAAGTAGCTGACGCCGATGGCGGTGATCAGCACCGCCAGGGAGGGGGCGGCGCGCAGGGGCTTGTAGGCCAGCCCCTCAATGACAACGCCCAGCACCGTGCAGGCCAGCATGGCCAGCACCACAGCCAGCCACCAGGGCAGCCCAAGGCCGGTCATGGCCATCAGGGAGACATAGCCGCCCACCATGATCACATCGCCGTGGGCGAAGTTCAGCATCTTGGCGATGCCGTAGACCATGGTGTAGCCCAGGGCAATGATGGCGTAGACGCTGCCCAGGCTGACGCCGCTGATGAGATAGGAGAGAAATTCCATAGAGATTACCTCGTCTTTTTCATCGTTTCATGTCCTTACCGGAAAGGGCTTCCGGCAACTTTTCTGTGGCAGATGCGGAGGCGGTTTGTTCCCGCCCCCGCATCTGCCGCAGAAGGGCCGGGAAGGTGTTCGGCCTTCCCGGCACAGATTTACAGTCCTGCTTATGCGGCTGAAGAGACGTAAACGCCGTCCTTGATGACAACGGCAACGGGCAGCTTGCTGACCTCGCCATTGGTGCCCCAGGTCATGCCGGTGCCGGTGACGCCGTCAAAGCTCATGGCGGGGAACTGCTCCACCAGGGCCTGACAGATCTCCTCGGCGGACATGTCGGGGGTGCAGCCGGCGCTCTCCAGGGCGGCCTTCAGGGCGTAGACACAGTCGTAGCCGTCGGCAGCGAACTGGTTGGGAGTCTCACCGTGGCGGGTCTGGTACTCGGCCACAAAGCGCTGGGTCTTTTCATCCTGGGCATCGGCGGAGAAGGGGGTCAGAACCATAACGCCTTCGGCCAGAGAGGTGTCAAAGTTCTCCAGGGTCAGGATGCCGTCCATGCCGTCCACACCGAAGAAGGTGGGCGCGTAGCCCATGGCCTTGGCCTGGGCCAGGATGACGGAAGCGGGCTGGTAGTAGATGGGCAGGAACACAGTGTCAGCACCGGCGGACTGGGCGGCGGTCAGCTGGACGGAGAAGTCGGTGGCGGTGTCCTTGGTGAAGGTGCCTTCATAGACTACCTCGATGCCCTGGTTGGGGGCCTCTGTCACGAAGGTGTCACGAATACCCTGGGAGTAAGCGTCGTCATTGCGGTAGATCACAGCGACCTTGGCACCGGCCATGTTGGTACCCATGTAGACGGCGGAGCCGCTGCCCTGGTTGGGGTCAGTGAAGCAGAGCTGGAACATGTTGTCCTTGCCGGCGGTCACGTCAGGGGAGGAGGCGGAGGGCGTCAGGGCGAAGACCCGCTCCTCATAGACCTTGGCGGAAACGGAGATGGCGGAGCCGGTGGTGACGGGGCCGACCAGAACCTGCATCCCCCAGTCCATCAGACTGTTGTAGGCATTGACAGCGGTTTCGCCGTCGTTTACGTCGTCTTCAAACTTGAACTGGATCCGGGCGCCGTTCACGCCGCCAGCGGCATTGATCTCGTCAACGGCGATCTGGCAGCCGTTCATAACGGCCTGGCCGTAGATGGCGGCATCACCGGTGATGGGGCCTACGCCGCCGAAGGAAAAGCTGGCGGCTTCTGCCGGGGCTTCATTTCCGGCCTGGGCGGGAGCCTGGGTGGATGCAGCGGGAGCGCTGCCGCAGCCGGCCATGAGACCCATGACCATCATGACTGCCATAACGAGTGCGATAACTTTTTTCATCTTATTCTCCTTGAAAAAACTGATATTTATACAAAAAATCGGCCCCGACCTGAATGGTCGGAGCCGATTTGAAGTATACAAAACAAACTCAAATCATTGCGCCGAAGCCCAAACTGGTCGTGAAAATCCGCTGCCAATGCCAATAATAATAACACCCAGCAGTCGAATCATTATCAAACGCAGGGCAGCAAAAATGGACAACGCAAAAGCGTTGTCCACAGTAAGCAGCAGGGCGGTATTGACGCGCTGAGAATTGGCGCGGGCGCAGGAAGAGGACACGGAAACAGACCCATTCGCTGCCGCGCATGAGCCACAAGTATTGAACCGGTTTGCAAAACGATCAAACATGTTTCCCGTCTCCTTTCTGAGAATGGCTGCACTTTAGCACCACAAATCGACACTGTCAAGGGACCAGAAAGAATTTCCCCATTTTCGACGATTTGTAATCATGGGGGAAAATAAAATTTTGTATAATGCTACGAAATTATTGGATAAACCAGGGAGGAGAAAAAAGGGGCCAGGGGGAGAGCACCGTTTTCAAAGGCTCGCCCCTATGGGGGAGAGCTGGCGCAAAGCGCCTGAGAGGGGGACAGGGAGCAGTGGGAAGAAAAGAAATTATGGCAGAAAAACGAACCTCTCAGTCGGCTCCGCCGACAACTCCCCTTGAGAAGGGGAGCCTAGGGGAAGGGCGAAGCGCCGCGGCTTTTGCCGCACAAAAAAAACAAAGGCTCCCCGGGTGGGGGAGCCTTTGGCGTGTACGGGGAAGCCTTACTGATTCTCCGCTTTTTCGGCCCGGAGGGCCTTGGCGGCCTGATCCCGCTCGATGCAGACATCGATCCAGCTCTTTTTGCCCTCACGCAGAGCAACCAGCTCTTTCATGGCGGCGGGAACGTCAATGTTCTGGGGGCAGGCGATGCGGCACTTGCCGCAGCCGATACAGGCGCTGGCCCGCTTTTCATCCAGCGCGTCATAGCGGGCGATGGCGTTCATGGGGGCGTCAATACGCATATCGTTGCAAAGGCTGATGAGCAGGGGAATGTTCAGCTGCATGGGGCAGCCGGCACAGCAGTAGCGGCAGCCGGTGCAGGGGATGAGGGTGCTGAGCCGGTCGGCGGCGGCGTAGAGTACGTCCTGCTCCTCCGCCGTGAGGGGCTTTTCCGTCTCAAAGGTCTTGATATTGTCCACCATCTGGCTCAGGTCGCTCATGCCGCTGAGCACCATGGTGGGCTGGGGAACGGTCTGGAGCCAGCGGAAGGCCCAGGCGGCGGTGCTCTCCTCCGGGCGGAGGGCGCGCATCTTCGCTTCACTGTCCGCGTCCAGCTTGGCAAGCCGGCCCCCACGGACAGGCTCCATCACCCACACGGGGATGCCCCGCTCCGCCAGCAGGGTGCACTTCTCCTTTGCCCCCTGAAGCGTCCAGTCCAGATAGTTCAGCTGGATCTGGCAGAACTCCATATGCTCACCGTACATATCCAAAAACGCTTCCAGTCCCGCTGCGTCCGCATGGCAGGAGAAGCCCAAGTGATGGATCCGGCCCAGCTCCCGCTGCCGGACGAAGTAATCCACACAGCCCCGGGAGCGGTCCATGTAATACTTGGCGGAGTGCTCATTGACGTTGTGGAGCAGGTAGAAGTCAAAATAATCCACCCCGCAGGCTTTCAGCTCCTCCTCAAAGGTCTCCGCAAGGGGAATGTCAATGCCCTTGACCACCTGATGGCCGGGGAATTTATCCGCAAGATACCAGCTCTCCCGGGGATATCTGGCCAGGGCCTTGCCGATGGCAAGCTCCGAGTGGCCCGCATGATAGGGCTTTGCGGTGTCAAAATAATTCACGCCGTGGGCGATGGCATAGTCCACCATCTGGTCTACCGCGGCCTGGTCAATATCGCCGGGGCCGCCGCCGGGGAGCAGGGGCAGGCGCATGGTGCCGAAGCCCAGGGCGGAAAGTTGTTTATCCTTAAACTGCTTGTAAATCATGGCTGTGCCTCCATTATTTTTTATGTGTAACAAATCATACCATGTTCTGAAAAACCTGGCAAGGGGGAACTGACGGCAGAAACAGGGGCGTCGAAGTCTAATTTCTTATGATATTTTTTTCCAAAGCCTGCGGTAGAGCCAATAGGAAAACAGGGCGCTGCCGGTCTCGGTGAGGGGAAAGGCACAGAACACGCCCTCTGCCCCCAGCAGACGGCTGAACAGGAACGCGGCAGGAAGGATGAGCAGAACATAGCGGGAGAGGGAGACCAGCAGGGAGGGGATGCCCTTTTCCAGGGCTTCCAGCGCGCCGCAGCAGGTGACGGAAACGGCGGAGGCGAGAAAGCCGGTGCTGATAATGCGCAGCGCCCTCACGCCGATTTGAAGGGTCTCCTCGCTGCCGGTGAAAAGGCCCATCAGCTGGCGGGGAATGGTCAGGGACAGCAGCAGCCCCACCGCCATCACGCCTGCGGTCAGGCCCAGGGCGGTGCGGAAAATCTGCTCCACCCGCGCCTTCTCCCCGGCACCATAGTTGAAGCTGATCAGGGGGCGGGTGCCCTGGACGATGCCGTTGGCGGTGAGGTAGATAAAGGTTTGCAGCTTATAATAAGCCCCCAGCACCAGCACGTATTTCTCGGAGAAGGCGGAGAGAATGCCGTTCAGGGCGGAGATCAGCACGGAGGGGAGGGCCATGTTCAGGGAGGCGGGAATGCCCACGGCATAGAGCTTTTGCAGCAGCGCGGGGTGCAGGCTGATATTCCGCAAACGGAAGGAAACCGGAAGCGGGCGAAGCACGCAGAACAGGAGATAGACCAGCAGGGTGACGCACTGGCCGATCCCGGTGGCGTAAGCGGCGCCCTCGATCCCCATTTGCGGGAAGGGGCCAAGGCCAAAAATCATCAGTGGATCCAGCACAATATTGGCAATCAGGCCGGAGAGCATACTCACCATGGAGACTTTCATTCTGCCCACCGCCTGAAAGACCTTTTCCAGCGCCACCTCAAGCATAATGACAATGGAGAAGAGAAAGACCCGGTTGGCATAGGCCAGGCCCATGTTCAGCGTCTGCTCATCCCGGGTATAGAGGGACAAAAACCAGGGGACAAGCAGGAGACAGAGCAGGGTGAGAAGCAGGCCGTGGACAAAGCTCAGCAGCATGCCGGTTGCAGCTGCCCGGTCTGCCTGAGCCTGATCCTTCGCTCCAAGGCAGAAGGCGATCCGGGCGTTCATGCCTACGCCAAAGCCGACGGCAATGGAGCTCACCAGATTCTGAACCGGGAAAACCAGAGAGAGCGCCGTCATGGCGTTCTCACTGATCTTTGCCACGAAGAAGCTGTCCACAATGTTATACAGAGAATTCACCGCCATGGAGATCACCATGGGCAGTGCCATGGAGACCACCAGCGGCAGGATTTTCTTTTCCTTCATAAAGGTCTGATCCATATACGGCTCCTTTTCAGCGTCACTTGCGCAAATCATTTCCCAAGCGGCGGGACGGTATTTCCGCCGGGCATGAAAAACGCCACACAGCAAAAACTGTGTGGCGAAAAAAAGATTGCTCTTTGAAAAATCCACGCCCATAAGGGTTTTGTGAGGGAACTATACCACAAGCGGGCCGGGCTGTCAACAGGTTCGATTCCTTAGCCCTTCCACTGTTATACGATATGGCCTGTTCCACGGTCAAGCCCGGCTTCCGGAAACGGCTTGCCTTTGCTGCAAAAAAATGATAGACTAAACAAAGAAAATCGGAAGCGGGGAGGGGCACCATGCCGCTGGAGATCATACGAAACGACATCACAAAGATGGCGGCGGACGCCATTGTCAATGCCGCCAAGGCATCGCTTCTGGGCGGGGGCGGCGTGGATGGCTGCATCCACCGGGCGGCGGGGCCGGGGCTGCTGGCCGAATGCAAGGCCCTTGGCGGATGCAAAACCGGCGAGGCCAAGATCACAAAAGCCTACCGCCTGCCCTGCAAGTATGTGATCCACACGGTGGGCCCGGTGTGGCGGGACGGGAAGCACGGCGAGGGGGAGGCGCTGGCTTCCTGCTATGGGGCAAGCCTTGTGCTGGCAAAGGAATACGGCTGTGAGACGGTGGCCTTCCCACTGATCGCTGCCGGGGCTTACGGCTATCCCAAGGATCAGGCGCTGCGGGTGGCGGTGGACGCTATCGGCCGCTTTCTGCTGGAAAACGACATGCGGGTCTATCTGGTGATCTTTGACCGGGCGGCCTATCAGATCAGCGGGAAGCTGTTTGCCGGTATTACCGAATACATCGACGACCACTATGTGGAGGAGCACAGGGACACCCGGCGGGAGCGGCTGCGGCGGATGGCGCTGCCGGAAACGGAAGCGTGCATGCCCTGCCAGGCATCTGCCGCCCCGCCGCCCCAAATGGACGGGAACAAACCGCCGCTGCCGATGGCGGCGGATGGCAGTCTGGACGAGATGCTGAAGGAGCTGGATGCCGGGTTCTCCGAGACGCTGCTGAGGCTCATCGACCGCAGCGGCAAAAAGGATTCCCAGATCTACAAAAAGGCCAATGTGGATCGGAAGCTGTTTTCCAAGCTGCGCAGCAACCCGGACTACAGGCCCTCCAAGCCCACGGCCATTGCTTTCGCCATCGCACTGGAGCTGGATCTGGAGGAGACAAAGGATCTGATCGCCCGGGCGGGCTTTGCCCTGAGCCACAGCAGCAAGTTCGATGTGATTATCGAATACTTCATTCAGCAAAAGAACTACGACATTTTCGCCATCAATGAGGCCCTGTTTGCCTTTGACCAGAGCCTGCTGGGGGCATAGAGCAGCCGGTTACCCTACCTATAAAAATGTCGCCTGCCGGGCGACCAAAGCCTCCTTCGGATTTGCTATCATTAGGGCGTAATCAAACGAAGGAGGTTTTCCTATGACAGAATTAGTTTTTATTTTGGATCGCAGCGGTTCCATGAACGGACTGGAGAAGGACACCATCGGCGGCTTCAACGCCATGATCGAAAAGCAGAAGCGGGAGGCGGGGCAGGCTCTGGTCTCCACGGTGCTGTTTGACAACGAGAGCGTGGTCATCCATGACCGGCTGCCCCTGGACAAGGTACCGCCCCTGACGGAGCGGGAGTACTATACCCGAGGCTGCACGGCCCTGCTGGACGCCGTGGGCGGGGCCATCCGCCATATCGGGAACATCCACAAATATGCCCGGCGGGAGGACGTGCCGGAAAAGACCCTGTTCGTCATCACCACCGACGGCTACGAAAACGCCAGCGAACGCTATGACTATGAAAAGGTGCGGCGGATGATCCAGCACGAAAAAGAAAAGTACGGCTGGGAATTCCTGTTCCTGGGGGCCAACATTGATGCCGCAGCGGAAGCAAAGCGCTTTGGCATCAGCGCCGACCGGGCGGTGAATTACAAATGCGATGAGGCGGGCACGGCGCTGAACTATGAGGTCATCAGTGATGCGGTGTGCAGCGTGCGGGCATCCCGGCCTCTTGAGGCCGACTGGAAAGCGAGGATCGACGAGGACGTCAGGAAGCGGGGGAGATAAAGACCCAGCCCATTGACATCCCTCGATAGCTATGGCACAATGAACCGTAATTGATATTCCGTGGGGGGGAGTCGGGAGTGGAACTGACGGTGAAGATGTTTTTGATCGTGTGCCCGATGCTGTTTCTGGCTGGCTTTGTGGACGCCATTGCCGGCGGCGGAGGGCTGATCTCCCTGCCGGCCTATGTGTTCGCGGGGCTGCCCATGCATCTGGCCATCGGCACCAACAAGCTGTCCTCCGCCTGCGGCACCAGTCTGGCCACCGCCCGCTTTATTAAGCACCGCTTGATTAACCTCCGCCTGGTCATCCCGGGGATCCTTGCCGCTATCCTTGGCTCTGCCGCCGGAAGCAGTCTCTCCGTGCTGGCCAGCGAGCGGCTGATCCGCAACATCCTCTTTATCGCTTTGCCGGTAGCGGCCTTCTTCGTGCTGAACAGGAAGCTGTTTCCGGAGGAGGGGAACGAGGCGGCGGCAGACCGGCGCAGCATCACCATCTGCTCCATTGCTTCCCTAGTGATCGGCCTGTACGACGGGTTTTACGGCCCGGGCACCGGCACTTTTCTGATCATCGCCTTCACGGTGTTTGCCCATTTCAGCGTCAGCGCCGCCAATGCCCAGGCCAAGGCCATCAACCTGACCACCAACATCACCTCGCTGGTGGTGTTCCTGCTGAACGGGACGGTGCTGCTGCCCCTGGGTCTGGCCGGGGCGGCCTGCAATATGCTGGGCAACTATCTGGGCTCCGGACTGGTGATGAGTAAGGGAAGCAAGATCGTCCGCCCGCTGATCCTGCTGGTGCTGGCCCTGCTGCTGGTGAAGCTGATCACAGAGGGGTGAGAAGATACAAGGAGGAAGACATGAACAGGCGGGAACTGGAAACGTATATTGCGCAGACCTACAGCACCGATGCGGAATACCCTTGGGCAGCACATCCCGGCTATGCGGTATTCCGGCACAGCGGCAATCGAAAGTGGTTTGCGGTTACCATGGATATTCCCAGGGAAAAGCTGGGGATGCAGGGGGATGGAATGATTGCGGTTCTTAACGTGAAGTGTGGCCCGGTTCTGACCGGCTCTCTGCTGACGGAGGCGGGTTTTTTCCCGGCATACCACATGAGCAAGACCAACTGGGTCTCCATTGCGCTGGACGGGACAGTGAGTGCGGAAGAAATCCAATGGCTGCTGGAGACCAGCTATGATTTAGCTGCACCCCGGCGCAAGGCGCGGAAGGATATGGATTGAAGGAAAAGGGCACCACGGTTCAACGGTGGTGCCCTTTTGGCTTGTCAAAGAACCCATTAGGGGGAGACTAGGGGGCCTGACGTAGGGGCGTGCATCGCACGTCCGCGACAGGGAAGCAGGCCGGAGCAGGCGGACGGCCAATGGTCGCCCCTACGGGTGTTCTCAGGTGAGAAAGGTTCAGGGCGACCAGCCTGTCGAGAAAAAGCTGATCTATGATGACACCCCGGTGATGAAGGTTCTGGACTGCCAGAACACGGATCCTGACCATATCCATGACGACTCCTGCTACATAAGCGAATGGGAGGACGATGTGGACATCGCCCTGTTCACGGTGGAGTTTTTCGCCCAGGTGGATGAACAGGCCATCCGTGTGGCGGAGACGAACCAGGTGCTGATGACCGTTGGCTCCACCTATACGGTGACGCTGCCCGACCTGAAGCTGAAGGGCTACGTTCTGGATCTGGATAATATTTACAGCTATACCACCGGAGAGGGCGGCGCCCAGGTCAAGACGAAGGTGGAGCTTACTCCCAACGAGGACGGCAGCTATACCGTAGGCGGCACCATCGACAAGACGATCCGCTATATCATCAATTATAAATATCAGGAGATCCAGGCCCCCTACAAGGTCAACTATCTCGGCTATGACGTGAAGGGCGAGAATGAGGTTCTTCTGTACTCCTTCATCAGCGAGGACGCCAAGGACAAAGAGGTAACGTTCCCCCATGGGGTCAATGACCTGATGAAGGTCCTGCTGGAGGCGGCGGACAGCGCCACTGTGGCGGCTGCCGGGGAAAGCGGCGCGGCCATGCTGGACGCACTGAAGGGCGCCGTGGCGGAGCACTATGCCCCCCAGCCCCATGACATCACCACCTTCCTGGAGCAGCTGGCAGCGGCGCAGGGCTGCGATGTGAACAGCCTGACCCGGGAGCAGATCAAGACCTATGTGGCTTCCGCACTGAGCAAGCTCTACGGCATCGACACGAGCCGGAACACGCCGGAGGATGCCAAGCTGATCGTGACCGCCGACGAGATGGCGGAAAAGAACCTCTATTATGTGGTGTCCCCCAAGTTCAGCGTCAGCTTCAACGCGGGGATTTCCGGGGCCACGGTGAAGGGCATTCCCACGGATGATCCCCCCGATGACGGCGCTTTGGTCAAATATGAGATCATCCACGATGAAAACAGCATCACCACCTATCCCACGGTGGATATCTCTTACTTCACCGCCAATGACATCTATGCCGCGCCCGCTGCGGGCAAGGAGACCCACCGCTTCATCGGCTGGGTGACCGGCTCGGGCGCCGGTGTGATCACCGACTACACCCAGGACGCGGCGCTGGATCGCTATGCGGATCTGACCATCTATACCACGGCGGACGGGCCGAGAAGCTGACGGAAGAAGGCTTCGCCCCCATCAATGGCGGCTTCGCGGTGCTGGCGGACAGCCTGACGGAGATGCCGGACGGCGGCGCCAACTACTATGCCGTCTGGGAGCCCTGCCGCTCCGAATATGTGGTACAGCTCTGGTTCGAGGACGCGGATCAGGAAAACCTATACGTGCTCAGCCATTCGCTGGACTTCGTGCGCAGCGCCAACATCGGCGATACCGTGACCTATACGGACTTTGACGTACTGCGTGCCGACGAGGCGCCGGTGATCGCCGCCACCCAGGCGGAGGACGGCTTCCCCTATACCATCAAGGATCCGGACAGCGGTGTGGAGGACAGCTACACCAGCTATGAAAGCTCTTATGTCCACAGCCCCTTCTACGGCTTTGACCTGCTGAAGTGCGAGTGCGGGGGGGACTGCGCCTGCGCGACGGGGGGCACCTGCGACTGCCCGGTCTGCCAGGCCATGACCCTGTCCCACCCGGACACCACCGGCAACAAGTGCAACTGCCAGGGCGTCACCGTGGGCAACGACGGCAAGACCGTGCTGAACGTGTTCTATACCCGTGAGACCTGGAAGATCGTTTACCACCCCACGGTGGAAATGTCCGCCTATAAGGACTACCCCTATGTGAGCGGTGTGCAGACTGCGGTGGAATCCGTCATCGGCCGCTTTGCCCACCATATCCTGTTCGATAAGGCCAATGAGGATCCCACCCTGCCCGAGACCTACACCTATGAGGGCAAGTACGGCATGCCCATCAGTCAGGGGCATCAGGCCGGTTCCAGCACGCCCCTGGGCGCCGGCTACACCGGTGTGGACTACAGCCAGTGGGAGCAGATCGCCCTGGATAATGTGGGCGGTGATACGGCCTACGGCACCTACACCAACGCCTACATGAGGGACTTCCTGAACACCGCCAGCAGAGAGGGCCTGTATTTCAATTCGGAGCCCCATAACGCGAACTATTATCAGGATCCGGAAGGCACCTTCGTATCTGCCCAGCTGGGCTTTGCCGGTGTGGCAGAGATCGTCCCCTCCGTGTTCATGACCTATGCCAACAGGGGCGGCGATATTGATCCGGCTACCGGCACCGCACCGGAGACGGTCACCATGCAGCGCTATACCGGCGTATGGAAGGGGGAACGCTTCAGCCGTGAGAGCAGCTATAATCTGGCGGACGGCAGCTACACCTACGGCACCCACACCATGCACCTGTACCCCTTCTACGGGAACGTGGACAACACCTATATCATCAATTATTACGGCGAGGCACTGCCCAGCGACCCGGACAGCGAATGCCTGTCCATCACGCGCAACAACGTGACGACCCGCTACAAGCTGGTCAAGGTGGACACGGTGGTCTCCCCTTCGGACTCCCTTTTCTATGAAGCCACCATCCCCAGCGGCTATATGGCCCAGATGTGGCGCACCAGTATCCGGACAAACTTTACAGCAAACAACAACTCCTTCCGCGGCAACCTGGTCACCAATCCCGTTGCTCAGAGCAGCGTGAGGCTACCCAATAATATAACGCCCGCTGCCACCCCAATGTCGGGCAACTTTGCCAACTATAAGAATACGCTGGTCCAGTGCAACAACAGCTACCGGGCTTATCTGCCCAGCTGGGAGGTCTGGCAGGGCCGCCAGAAAGTGGGCAATATGCTGCCGGACGGCTACTGGATCACAGACTGGATCCGGGTGGTGGGCAATGCCGGAACCATGGCCGACATGACGCCGGAGCTGGGGGCGCGGCTGCAGTCCTCGGTTCTCATCGGCGCCCTGTTCCCCCAGGTGACGGCAAACCACTGGGGCAACCGCGGCACCAACGCTTTCCTCTATCCCGGCAAGGCGGGAGAGAGCAGATATCCGTATGCGGTGACCGCTTCCACCAATGCGATCGCCCTTACCCGCAACCGCTACAGCATTACCTACAACTCCGTGTTCCTTGACGCGGACGGCAAGCTGGTGACGGATGACAATGGCGATATCGTTGTGCAGCCGCTGATCACCACCAACGACGCTGCCGGGAAGCCGGAGATCCTCTTTGAGCAGAGGCTGGACGGCACGGGCAACGCGAATAACTATTACAATGCCTATTTCGCCTATGACTCGGCGACCAAGGAATTCACCCATCTGGGCTACACGGCCCCCGAATCCCTGGAGGAGGGCAAGACCCTCATCGGCGGCGAGGGCAAGTGGTATCTTGACCCGGACGGCACCATCGAGTTTGATGAGACCACCATGCTGTCCATGCCTTCCAGAAACCTGGATGTCTACTACGTGCTCAGCGATGTGAAGTACAACGTGGTGTTCGTGGATGAGCTGACCGGCACGCGGCACCTGGATGTCTCCATCAACGGCGAGGTGCAGTCTCTGGATCATGTGCTGAACTACCAGATGGTGATGCCGAACACAACGGCGATGCCCGTTCCGGATCCGGTGCACGACCAGTACCTCTTTGCGGGCTGGTTCCTGGATGAGGAGGGGGAGATCCCCTTCAGCTTCGACCAGGAGATCACAGGCGACACCATCGTCTACGCGCTCTGGAAGCCCAAGGTGCCGGTGAATTACACCATCAACCATATTCTGGAGTACCCCGATGGCCGGCTGGAAGTGCTGGATGAAAGCGAGACGGTGCTGGGCTATGTGGGCCAGACCGTGGACGCCCGGGCACTGAGCGAGAACTATTACGCCAACGGCATGTATTTCGAGCCGGATGACTACAGCAAGACCATGGTGCTCACGGAAAATGAGGATGAGAACGTTCTGAACTTTATCTACCACTATGCGGAGCGTACCTTCATCATCCGCTACCGTGAGGACGGGAACGAGGACAATCTGGTGGCTCCCGATCTGGTTGTCACCACAAAGCTGCTGTATGTGACGGCCCGGTACAAGAACTTTGAGGACTGGGGCTGGCATCTGACCAGTGAGCCGGTGGTATCCTGCCCGGTGCGCGATGGCGAACCGGCGGTGATTACCTTCCTGTATGAGCGGCTCCCCGGGCCGACGCTGGAGCTGGAAGCGCTGAAATGGCTGAACGATGAAAGCTTTACCGGCGAACGCTTCAACTTCATCCTCACCAATGAAAACGGCGGGCAGCAGAACCTGACCGCTGTGGACGGCAAGATCAACTACTCCCTCTACTTTGACGCGCCGGGCGAGTATTCCTTCCATCTGACCGAGGTGGATGAAGGCCAGCTGGGTGTGAAGTATGACCACTCCGACTTCGAGATCCGGGTCAGGGTTTACGAGGATAAAAAGACCAACCTCCGGATTCAGGATGTGCGGTATTTCCTCAACGGCCAGCCCTTTACGGAAAATCAGATGGCGTTCAGAAACTACGAGCGGTACAGCGGCGAAACGCTGGAGCTGGAGGTTCTGAAGTATATGAACGGGAAGCTCCCCGAGGGCGAACGCTTCTCCTTCACGCTGACCGATGCCCAGGGCAACGAGCAGACCCTGAACGCCGTGGACGGCAAGTTCAACCTCAAGCTGGACTTCGACAGAGCGGGAACCTTTGTGTACCGCCTGACCGAGGTGGATGAGGGCGAGTTCGGCATCATGTATGACCAGTCCGTCTATGAGATCCGGGTCACCGTTTCGGAGGACGAGAGAGCGATCCTCCACATCGACAAGGTGGAGTACCTGCTCAACGGCGCACCCTATACGGAGGAGAATATGTCCTTCGAGAACAAGGAAGCGCCCAAGCCGGACGACAGCGTGGCGACCGGCGACACCTCCCACCTGATGCTGTGGCTGACCCTGCTGCTGGCCACGGGCACCGGCGCAGTTCTGATCTTGTGCGTTTCCAGAAAGCAGAGCAAAAAAGGAAAGCACGACAGATAATCCGCCGCAAAACGGCGGCGCCCAGTGAATGAATGCTCCGGGCGTGAGCTGCGGGAAAGCAAAACAAAAATGATCCCCCTGATATAGGATAATCACTATATCAGGGGGATTTTTTTGTTGTCTGTTTTTCTGGTTTGGTTCACATTGCCCCTGTGGGCGCTATGGCACAAGTCACTTTACTTCCGGCTCAATATCCCTGAACAGGTCATCGGAAAAGAAATCCACAATTGTGATCCACAGACCGTCGCACAGCTTCTGAATCGTTGCCACCGTTGCGCTGTTATTCCGTCCGCTGATAATATTGTTCACTGTGGATTGGGTAACGCCGCTGATGGTGCTCAACTTGTTGATAGACAGTTCATTCTCAGCGCATAATTGTAATATCCGTTCTTTTACAGCTTCCCCTATTGTCATGATGCCACCTCAGTTCATAACTTGAGGATAACGAAAGCCACTTGAAAAGTTTAGCCCTTTTGAGTTAAAATAACGCAAAAGGGTTATTGGAAGGTAGACAAAGAAAAAGCAGAGAAGTATTTCTTGCTAATAACTTGTATGCTATGGTAAAAAACCTTAAGAAAATCAGATATATTATCCACGGGTACATTGTTATTAGGAGCGTGAAGGACATGATTTTTGTTTGCTACCCCAAATGCACTACCTGCCAGAAGGCGAGAAAATGGCTGGACGAGAACCAAATCGCGTATGAGCTTCGGGACATCAAGACCGAGAACCCCGGTTATGAGGAGCTGGCGGCGTGGTATAAGGTAAGCGGGCTGCCGCTGAGGAAGTTTTTCAACACCAGCGGCCTGCTGTATAAATCCATGGCGCTGAAGGACAAGCTGCCCGGCATGGGTGAGGAAGAGATGCTGCGGCTGCTCTCCACCGACGGGATGCTGGTCAAGCGCCCGCTGCTGGTTGGGGATGATTTTGTCCTGGTGGGCTTCAAAGAGGCCCAGTGGAAGGACAAACTGCTGACTTGAGGAGGTACATAGAGATGAAAGAATTGATTGGGTATTGCGGACTGGACTGTGAAAAATGCGATGCCTATCTCGCAACAATAAATGACGACTGGCAGCTGCGGGAGAAAACCGCAAAATTATGGGCTGAATTAAATAACGCGCCTATCCTCCCCGAGCATATCAACTGTCAGGGCTGCCGGGTTGAGGGGCTCAAAACCGTTTTTTGCGACAGCATGTGCGCTGTTCGCCAGTGCGCGCTGAAAAAAGGCGTTACGACCTGTGGCGACTGCCCGGAGTTGGAAAAATGCCCGACCGTGGGGGCGGTCCTAGAGAACGATCCCTCGGCTTTGGAGAACTTGAAAGGGTAACTTGGAAGGAGACAAGGGGATGAAAGAGGAATGCCTGATTTGCAGCGCGCCATTGGTGTACTTACAAAAAGATGAGCTGATGGAATGTGTGCTCTGCCATAAAAAGGAAAACAGCAAGACCAGATGTGTGAACGGGCACTACGTCTGTAATGAATGCCACACAAAGGGGATGGACAGCATTCTCGGCCTGTGCCTTGCGGAGACATCCAGAAACCCGGTGGAGATCATAGAAAAGCTGATGGCACAGCCGTTTTGCCATATGCACGGGCCGGAGCACCATGTGATGGTGGGGGCCGCGCTCCTGACGGCATACAAAAACGCGGGCGGGGAGATCGACCTGCCCGAGGCCCTGATGGAAATGATGAACCGGGGGAAAAGTGTTCCCGGCGGTGCCTGCGGCTTCTGGGGCGCCTGCGGGGCGGGCATCAGCTCCGGTATGTTTGTATCCATCATCTCAAAATCCACGCCCCTTGCTGTGGAACCCTTTGCACTGTCCCACCAAATGACCGCAGCAGCCCTGGGGAAAATCGGGGAGACCGGCGGCCCACGCTGCTGCAAAAGGGATTCCTTCCTGTCCATACTGACCGCTGTCGATTTTGTAGAGAAGCATTTTGGCATAAAAATGGAGAAGCCCGAAATCATCTGCGGGTATTCTGCCCAAAACAATCAGTGCATCGGAAAGCGCTGCCCCTTTTCAAAAGTGAATCACCGACAGATTTGAATAAACCCAGGAGGCAGCACCTGAACTTCAGGTGCTGCCTCCTGGGTTAAGTATGCTTTTATATGATAATTCCCTCGCAGTGGTCGATCTCGTGCTGGATGATCTCTGCCGTCCAGCCGGTGAAGGTTTTGAGCCGGGTCTGGAATTTTTCATTCTGCCACTGCACCTTGATGGTCTGGAAGCGCTTTGTGCGCCGCGTGCCGGTGAGGGAAAGGCAGCCTTCCTCGGCCTCATATGGGCCGGACTGTTTGACGACGGCGGGGTTGAACATGACGGTGTATTCCCCTTCATTATCAAAGGCGATAATGCGTTTATTCACGCCGATCATATTTGCCGCCATGCCCACGCAGCCGTCTTTGTGGGCGATGAGCGTGTCCAGCAGATCCTGCGCCACATCGAGATCATTCACTGTGGCAAGCTCCGCCTTCCGGGCGAGAAAGACCTCGTCTTTGCAAATTTCACGAATCATAGAAACCCCTCCTGAAAATGCGTTCTTCTTGGGTATAGTTTACCAAGTTCCTATGTTCTGCGCAAGAGGGGGGAATTGTATGCGTATGAATAGACGCATAATTGCACTGTTTTCTTGCGATTTCCGCCGGTATCTGCTAGAACTTAACACAAGCGCAGCATTTTATTGTAGACAATCTGGACGCGATCATTGCGTCAGAAAACATGAACACGGAGATGCAGGGAACGCCGTGGACAAAGGAACAGGAAAACTGTCTTGTTGAGCTGTATGGAAAATCCGTGCCGGTCAGGGAAATAGCGATTACGCTCAAGCGCAATGCGTCTGCCGTGCGGGGCAGAATAAAGAAGTTAGGCCTTACCAATCCGCCTGAAGCAGCACCTGACGAAAAGAACCATACCGCGCAGCCGTGGTGAACGGCTTGCTTTCCTGCGTATAATTCCTGTTAAACCCGGCACACAGGAATTACATCTCAATTATCCAAAGAAGGAGCTGTAGCAAAACGAATAATTCTGCTACAGCTCCTATTTCTATGCGTAGGAGGAAAAATGTTGTGAAAAAGACATGCATCTGTTGAAAACAGAGAACGCCAAAGAAGACCCGCCAGA
>Ga0129308_1001207_pt1 | contig 28891 bp, 25 predicted proteins | sample L827metagenome_FD_94440 | JGI IMG/M metagenome (GOLD analysis project Ga0129308, IMG submission 94440) | Ring-tailed lemur group fecal microbial communities from Wisconsin, USA - L827 metagenome | ecosystem: Host-associated > Mammals > Digestive system > Large intestine > Fecal | place: USA...
TGTAAATAGAAGGACAGATTCGACAACACCAAGATCTTAAAGTCGACAGCAAAATTTTACATATCTAATTCTTATCAGAAAGATTTACTTTCCAAAGACACAAGATTTTTTACGCCCTCAACTGATATATCTGAAACACATCCGGCAGTTTCTGCCACTATAATTCCTACAGTAAATTTACGCCGCCTCCGTGTCTGGTTCCTGTGGACGGACGCTTCTGTCCCTGCTATAATAAAAGAACTACACAAAAAGGAGTTTTTTGTATGACAGACACCATAAAATCCCCAAATCTTACCCTGCGGTATTCCTTTATTCAGGGTTTTTACTGGATGAATTTTTCCGCCATCATGGGCTTTGCCAGTCTTTATCTTCTGGACAGTGGTTTTTCCAACACAGAGATCGGTATGATCATGGCGGTTGCCGGAATCATCTCTGCCATTCTCCAGCCGATCATTGCAGGCTATGCAGACCATCCGGCAAGTCCTTCTCTGAAAAAAATAGTACTTACGCTTACCCTGATCCAGATGATCTTAGGAGTCCTGATGCTGCTTTCTTTCCGAAAGTCGATCCTTTTTACCGGAATCCTTTATGGAAGCACCATCACGCTTCTGCAGCTTCTGAATCCCTTTATCAATTCTCTAGGTATGGAAAGCATCAATCAGGGAAAATCTCTGAACTTCGGAGCAGCCAGAGGCATGGGCTCAGTTGCTTATGCGATCATGTCCTATATTCTGGGAGCCATTGCAGAAAAAGCAGGAGCTGTTTCTGTCCCACTGTCCATCGCAGTCCTTTCTCTGGGCTTTATCGGTATTCTGGTTCTGTTTCCCTTCCATAAAACGGCCGTTGCCGTTTCTGTCCGGAAACCGGCCGCTTCCAGCCCACTGGCATTTTTTATAAAATACAAACGCTTTGCCGTTGTTTTAATCGGCTGTATCTTTATTTACCTCAGCCATGTGCTTCTGAACAGCTTTACTTTCCAGATTGTAGAAAGCAAAGGCGGAGGAAGCGCTGAAATGGGAACCGCAATGGCCATAGCCGCGCTCATTGAGCTTCCCACCCTGTTCCTTTTTACTTTCATGCTGAAAAAAGCTCCCTGCCACTTCTGGTTTCGGATCTGCGGAATCTTCTTTATGCTGAAATCTCTTGGAACGCTTTTAGCCCCTGACATTCCTGTTTTTTACGGTGTCCAGATTTTGCAGATGCTTGGCTGGGGACTGATCGCGGTTTCTTCCGTCTACTATGTCAACTCTGTTATGGAAGAACAGGATGCGATCAAAGGACAGGCATATATCACTATGACCTATACTCTTGGAAGCGTGATCGGCGCATTGCTTGGAGGCGCCCTGATCGATGCTGCAGGTGTCAATGCCATGCTGATCTTCGCTACGGTATCTGCCGCTGTAGGTATGGTCATTCTTCTGTTTGCCACAGAACGTACAAACAGCAGCCGGATCTGATCCGACTGCTGTTCTTATTTTTCCCAGCGGCTTTTCTTCTTTTTGCAGATCTCATCCCACTGACATCCGCCGCATATTTCTTTTCTTTTTCCTGGCTTCAGAATCTCTCTTTCCACTTTGGATACAAATTCCTGAAATCCAAGGATCTCATTTTCCCTTAAACCACACCGGTCCAAAACAGACCGGTCATAAAAGGCTGTCCGTTCTGCCGTACTGCACATACCCTGTTTCAGATTCGGACATGCAGCACAGATCTCATCTCCTGCGACAGTAAGCTTTACCTTCGCACCCTTTTCCAGTTTTTCCAGAACTTCTCCCATATGTACACAAAAACTGCTGCTGTATCCTTTCCCCTCAAAATATGCCAGACACATACCATGGTGAGGACGAAGCGTGTATATTTTTTCTTTTTCCATATTACATCACATATTTTTTCAGTTTTCTGGACAGTCCATAAGCCAAAATGATCTTAATGATATCCGGAATGATAAACGGGAGTACGCACCAGCCAAGAACCGCCGAAAGACTTACCGCACCATTTGTCCGCATATAGACCGTCATAAACCACAGAGTTCCAAAAGCATAGCAGACGATCAGTCCTGCTGCCATAGAAAGAATCTGTATCACAGCTTTCTTTCCCGGAAGTTTCTCCATTGCCCACATAACAAGTGCCGAAAATAAAAATCCAACGATATAGCCGCCTGTAGTTCCGACAAGGATTCCAATTCCCCCGGTCATTCCTGCAAATACAGGCACACCGACTGCTCCAAGAAGGATATATAAAAGCACTGCTATCGTACCTCTTTTTCCTCCCAGCATCCCCACTGCCATAAAAACCCCAAAGGTCTGAAGCGTGAATGGGACTGCGGTGGGAATGGAAATCCAGGAACAGATTGCCATTAAAACTGCAAATACACCGATATATACCATATCATAGGTTTTACTTCTCGATACTGCCATTGTACTCATTTTTATCCTCCTGCTGCACATAGACTTTTTTCAGGTTTCACTCTATCACAGCCGGAAATAATTGTCAACTTTTATTTAATTTAAGTTTACAATTAACTTTTCTCATGTACATATATCTCCATCTGATTGTATGGGATCACAATTCCCTGGGCGTCAAATTCTTCCTTGATCCTCTGATTCAATCTCCATTTTACCGGCCAGTAGGACTCGGTGGGAACCCATACGCGAAGTCCCATGATCACAGCACTGTCTGCCAGCTGATCCACAAAGACAACCATCTCGCTTTCATCTCCCCTGGTATCCGGATCGTCTAAAAGGATCCTGTAGAGGATGTCTTTTGCCTTCTGGATATTTGCTTCGTAAGAAATCCCTACTTTGATCTCCAGCTTTCTGGTTTCTTTTGCCGTCACATTAATGATCGTACTGTTAGAGAGAGTACCATTCGGCACTACGATTTTTTTATTATCAATACTTAACAGGGTGGTATAGCACATTTCAATCCTTGCCACAGTTCCCTCACAGCCATTCTGCTGATTCTGGATGATATAATCTCCTACGGTAAATGGCTTGAACACAAGAAGCAGGACTCCTCCTGCCAGGTTTGCAAGTCCGCCCTGAAGCGCAAGACCGATTGCCACTCCCGCAGTACCAAGAAGCGCTGCCACCGAAGATTCTGTAACGCCCAGGCTGACTGCGATATTAAAGATCAGCATCGTATAAAGTACAGCCTTTCCCGCAGAACAGGCAAACTGAACCACACCTTCATCTATCTTTGTTTTTTCCATGGAACGTTTGAGAAGCCGGATACACCATCGAATCAGCTTCCGTCCCACAAAAAATACAACGATCGCCAGAATTACTTTAATTCCAAACCCTACAATCGCCGGAATCTGTTCCGCAAAATACTCTTTAAAATTCAAAATCTCTCTCAGACTATCTCCCACACCTTCAATCCCCAGTTCTTCCAGTCCCTGGTCTACCTTTTCTACAGTTTCACTTACTGCCTGACTATCCATAGATCTTTCATCCCCTTTCTTTCAAATAAATTATGCATTTGTAAAATGCCAAAAAACAGCACATCTGAGTTCTTGTTTATGATACCATAAAACATTATTTTCAGACAATACGGTTCATCAAAAATACATGAAAATAAGACAGATTTACCTATTTAAAAACATGTTGTACAGTGCTATAATGATTACGCTTATATTAATATCATTTTACAATGGAGGAAATTATGCATATCATAATCGTTGGGTGCGGAAAAGTCGGCCGTACTCTGGCAGAACAGCTTCAGGAAGAAGACATAGACCTGACTGTGATCGACACTGTTGAAAAAACTGTAAACGACGTTACAGAAGACATTGACGCCATGGGAATCGTAGGAAACGGCGCCAGTATTAATACACTGATGGAAGCAGGCATCAGTACTGCAGATATCCTGATCGCAGTAACTGCTTCTGATGAACTGAATCTTCTCTGCTGCCTGATCGCACAGAAAACCGGAGACTGTCAGACGATTGCCCGTGTCCGCAACCCTATTTACAGCCAGGAGATCGGATTTATCAAGGAAAAACTTGGAATATCCATGATCATCAATCCGGAATACGCTGCAGCTCAGGAAATTTCCCGCCTGCTCCGTTTCCCAGCTGCCATTAAGATTGACCCATTCTCCAGAGGAAAGGCTGAACTTTTAAAATTCAAGGTTCTTCCCGAATTTGGTCTGGATGGAATGAGTGTTTCCAAAATAACCGAAAAATTCCGCTGCGATATTCTGTTTTGCGGCATAGAAAATAAAGACACCTTATCAATTCCCGGCGGTAATCATATCATCCACAATGGCGACTTTGTTTCCATTATCGCCACACCTCAGAATACAGCCCTGTTTTTCAAAAAAATCGGTCTGAAAACCAATCAGGTCAAAAACTGTCTGATCATTGGCGGCGGAACGATTTCATTCTACCTCGCCAAGGCTCTGATCGCCTCTAAGATCCAGGTTAAGATCGTAGAAAAAGATCCTCAGCGCTGTGAGTTCTTAAGTGAACTCCTGCCGGACGCTACGATCATCAACGGTGACGGAACGGATCGTGCCCTTCTTCTTGGGGAAGGTCTGGAAACTGTGGAATCTTTTGTAACCCTGACAAATATGGATGAGGAAAACATCTTCCTTTCCCTCTTTGCCAAAAATATATCAAAAACCAAACTGGTTGCCAAGGTAAATCGTCTTCCTTATACTGATGTGATCGATCAGCTGGATCTGGGCAGTGTGATCTATCCGAAATATATCACCTCGGATTCTATTCTGCGTTATGTACGTGCTATGCAGAATACCATCGGAAGTAATGTAGAAACCCTGTACCACATTCTGGATAATCAGGCAGAAGCTCTGGAATTTGCGATTCATGACGTTTCTCCTGTTGTCGGTGTCCCTCTGGCTGAACTGAACCTGAAAAAAAATCTTCTGGTATGCAGTCTTGTCCGGGATGGTAAGATCCGTATTCCAAGAGGTCAGGATACCATTCAGATCGGGGATCATGTGATCATCGCAACCACACACAAAGGCCTTCGCGACATCAGCGATATTCTTGAAAAATAAGGAGTAAAGTCATGAATTACCGTATTATCGCCTATATTGTCGGTTGGGTCTTTAAGCTTCAGGCAATATTTATGATACTCCCGGTTTTGACAGCTGTGGTCTACGGAGAAAAAGATATTTTTGCTTTTTTTGCCGCCATTGTTGTCTGCCTGGTCATCGGACTTCCTCTTACACGAAAGAAGCCCACAAACAAAGTATTTTACATAAAAGACGGATGTGTGGCAGTAGCTCTAAGCTGGATCGTACTCAGTATCACCGGAGCCATTCCCTTTGTGCTCTCCGGTGCGATCCCGCATCCCATCGATGCCATATTTGAAACCGTCTCCGGATTTACCACCACCGGAGCCAGTATTCTTACTGAGGTAGAAAGTCTTCCAAGATCGATCCTCTTCTGGAGAAGCTTCAGCCACTGGATCGGGGGAATGGGAGTACTGGTATTTCTTCTGTCCCTTCTGCCGCTTGCAGGAGGGTACCACATGAATCTTATGCGGGCGGAAAGTCCGGGACCTTCTGTCAGCAAACTGGTTCCAAAAGTACAGTCAACGGCAAAGATTCTTTACAGCATCTATCTTGGAATGACAGTTCTTCAGATCATCTTTTTGCTGTTGGGAAAGGTTCCGTTATTTGATACCCTTTGCATTACCTTTGGTTCTGCAGGTACCGGTGGTTTTGGAATAAAAAATGACAGCCTGGGAAGCTACAGCACTTATTGCCAGGTTGTAACAACTATTTTTGTCATCCTGTTTGGTGTGAACTTCTCTGCCTACTATCTGATACTGACAAAGAAGTTCAAAGCGGCATTTCATATTGAAGAGATCCGATACTATTTTGGGATCATCCTGGCTGCCATCATTCTGATTGCTATTAATACACGGCATATGTTTTCCGGTTTTGCCCAGGCATTTCAGCAGTCTGCTTTCCAGGTTGGTTCTATCATCACCACTACCGGTTATTCCACTACAGACTTTAACCAATGGCCGGCATTATCAAAAACCATTCTGGTGCTGCTGATGTTTATTGGTGCCTGTGCCGGAAGTACCGGCGGCGGAATCAAGGTTTCCCGTATCGTGCTGCTGCTCAAAGCTGCCCGCAAAGAGTTCCAGCTGTATCTGCACCCCAATGCAGTCAAAAAGATTAAAATGGATCAGAAAACCGTACCTCATGAAACACTGAGATCCACAAATATTTTCCTTAGCGTATATCTTGTGATCTTCTGTGCATCTGTCCTTCTGATCTCACTGGACAACTTTGACCTTATCACAAACTTTACTTCAGTTGCAGCTACACTGAACAATATCGGACCTGGGCTGGAAATTGTAGGACCTATGGGAAATTTCTCTTCCTTCTCCTACCTCTCCAAATCGGTTCTTATCTTTGATATGCTGGCAGGTCGACTGGAGATTTTCCCGCTCCTGCTCCTGTTCTTTAAAAACACCTGGAAAAAGTTCTGATAATAGTGAGACAAGGTATATTCTTATAACATATGAATATCACCTTGTCTCTTTTTTATATTCTTCATAATTTTTTCAAAAGTTCATCACATATTCTTCATATTTTTAGGGTATAGTATTAAACATAGAAGACACTAAGTTTTCTATATAAATATTTTTCTTTTTCATACGCGCCGGTACGAAAGTACCGGCCTCCTTCCATTTATGGGACTTTTTAAATAAAAACTTTTTCTCTCTCCCTATATATCATTATAAAAACTGCCTGAATCTGAGATTTCCATCCTTCCTCAGATTCAGGCAGCTTTTGTTTATATTCCATTCTCGTTACTGCAGATTATCACTGATCACCTGCCAGATACTGCTGTTCTCAAATCCCAGTTTCCACTGAGCCACTCCTGCAAGTCCATATTTCGGGATCAGCTTCACCTTTTCTGCTATAGACTGGGCATCTTCGATCCAAATGTCATAACTGGATCCATCTTTTTCAAAAGAAGCTTTATTCTGCCCTACGCTTCCATCCCATATTGCCTCTACCTTATTTTCTGTCAGAACGTTCTGTGCCTGATCCATGCCAATTGCTTCACTTGTAAGTGCTCCTCCCGTTGTTTTCCAGAGCCTGGTATAGAACGGAATGGCAAGAATCGTCCTTTCAGGCGGAACCTCTGTCAACGTATCCGTTACCCCTTTTTCCACCCATGGAAGAGACGCAACGGAACCCGCTTCTTCTGATCCCACATAATGCTCGTCATAACCCATGATGATCACATAATCTACCACTTCTCCCTGCTCTTCTCTGTCATAATGACTGGTAAAGTCCTCAGGTACGGGATTATCAACAGAAAGTACCAGATTTCTCTTATGGCATTCAATAGACAGCTCTCTCAGAAATTCCAGAAAATGTGGTCCTGCATCTTCACTGAGTGTCTCAAAATCCACATTGATCCCATCAAGTCCTGTATTTTCTGCTGCAGCAATAAGCTGGCTGATAATATTTTGACGTGAAGCAAGCTGAGAAAGAGTTTCTGTGGTACTGACATCTGCAGTAAAGTTATCGATCAGTCCCCACACCTGCATTCCTTTGTCATGTGCCTGCTGTACATATTCTGCGGAAGAAATATCTGCAATATTTCCTGCTGTGTCCGCCAGATAAAACCAGGTTGGTGAAATCACATTCACACCTGTCATATTCGCAGTTGCATCAGCAAAATAAGCATTGGCCTCTGGGGCTGTCACCTGATGCCAGGACAGATTTACAGGTTCTTCCATAGATAAATACTGATATTCTTCTATTTTAAAATCCCGTTCAAAATCTTTGACTTCCGCTGGTGATATATCACTTTTTTTCACAAATCCTATGTAGCCATCCATCGTGGCTGCCTGAACCCATTCTTCATATTCTTCCAGATAAATCAGTGTATCGCCTTTCTTTACCTGTGTAAGGACAGGGGACTTGATTCCCCCACGATACCGGACATACGTATCCTTCTGGACAGAAGCAGTATTGACGTTCTGGAACTGATTCTGAATAATGATTCTGGATGGAGCTTCCCCCATATAAACATCCATATCTGTATATCTCTGTACAAAAGTCAGGCTGAGATATACCTTTCCGTCTTTCAGCCATACATCGCTGTCTCCATTGGCCGATGCAGGGTATTTCTGAAGTTCTGATGGAGTTGCATAAAGAATCTGCTGATTCCCACTGTCCCAGTAGTATCGCTGGTTTAAATAAGTATTCACTAGCTCCAGCGGAAGATAGACCTGCTCATTAGAAGTCACTGCACGTTCTTCCATAATATTCGTACCAAGAACGATCACCGACTCTCCCTCTGCGGTCTGTCCATAATATTCATTCAGATCCATTCGTTCCTTTGTCGGAATATATTTCCGGATCACATGAACACCAATACCGGCTGCTGCCAGCAAAAGAACCAGGCTGACGACGATCACTGCCGGCATATACTGCTTCTTCATCTGCTTTTTTATATTTTTTTTCATTTGTTTTTCCCTTTCCGTTCAGAATAAACTGTTTCAGAAAAATTATATAAAATCCCTGCACTATCGCAGAGACTGCTTTATTATATCATATTTTCTTATGATTTGCTTGATAAATAGTTCTTTTTATTTTTTTTTCATATTTCCGGGGCTCAAAGCCTGGTCAAGCATGAGAAGGGGATTTCTGTGCTATGGCCGAGCCCCTTTATCTTCGGTATTATGAATGCAGACCTGACATTCTCATCTTTCGCAGGCTGTGATATATTTTCTCCCCTGCCCCCTTTCATAAATGAAATGATTTTAGAAAACACCTGATAGGTCTGTGAAAAACACCTGCATGTAATACCGGATTTATCTGCATAATTGTGGGAATCTGTACGGCTGCCGCAGCAGGAACGCTGCATGACTGAAAAACAGCAGACATACTTTTTTGAAAAAGGTTATATATAAGTTCTTATCTTTTTTCTGATACGGATCTGCTCATCTGCCGGATCACATTCAGAATGTTTTTCTTGTTTTTATTATACTGTATTTTTGTCTGTATGCAAGGCTTTTGAGCATTTTATGAAATTTTTTCGATTTAATTTCCAAATATTTTATAATTTAGGTAAATTGAATTTCTTTACATCTGCTATAGTTGTGGTATATAATAGATGCTAAGTTGATATGCATTTTTTACCGTGGCTAAAGTCATGGATTCTAGCTCGTCTGTGTAGAAACACCATATTCTGCGTATGATACAATATGCATATGGTAAGTATACAGCACACAAAGAATAGGATGTGATCATATGAAAATAGAAAAAATAAATGAAAACCAAATCCGCTGCACACTCACCAGAGAAGATCTGGAACTTCATCAGATTCGTCTCAGTGAACTTGCATATGGTTCCGAAAAGGCTAAGAAACTCTTTCGTGATATGATGGAACAGGCTCAGCTGCAATTTGGATTTGAAGCGGATAATATTCCTCTGATGATCGAGGCCATTCCAGTTACATCAGACAGCATCATTCTTATCATTACCAAGGTAGAAGATCCCGAAGAGCTGGATACCCGTTTTTCAAAATTTACTCCGTTTAAAGACCGGGGACAAACGGAAGCACTTCAGCTTGACGGAGCTGATAATATCATCGACATTTTCCAGAAACTGTGTGAAGCCAAATTAAAGAGCGGTTCTAAAAAAACTTCTTCCGTATCTGAACCGAAAGAGGAAGCGGCTCCGCAGGACGAACCGGAAGTTGATCTGATACGTCTCTTCAGCTTTTCACATTTGGATGATGTGATTGCTGCATCTCACGGATTGAACGGATTTTTCACAGGGGCAAATACTTTGTATAAAGATTCCGCAGAAGGGAAATACCGTCTTGTCCTTCATCAGTCTGATGTGTCTCCGGAAAATTTTAACCGGGTATGCAACATACTTTCCGAGTACGGCGTCAGCAAAGCATTTTCTGCTGCAGGAGAAGCCTACCTGAAAGAACATGGAGAGATGATCTCCGTAAATGCACTTCAACAGCTTGCACAGATTTGATCCACGACTTTTCTATCATGAAAAAAGGGCGTTCCATTTACATGGAGCGCCCTTTTGATTCATATTATTTGCTGAGAAAATCGTTGATCTGCTGAACAAGGATATCTGAATCAAAACCATGAACCATAGCAGCTTCTTCCAGAGACTCTCCCTGGGAAGACGGACAGCCAATGCAGTGCATTCCCATTCTCATAAGGATAGCAGCGCAGTTTGGATCTATTCTAAGAAGCTCCCCGATAGTAGTTTCTTTTGTAACCTGTGCCATTTCTGTTTCCTCCTTTTTATATTTTATGCAGAAAATATGTTTATTATTTGCTGCAGTGTTATGCTGTTTATAGCACATTCATTATAATATAAAACCCCAGTAGAATCAACGGTCATATTATAAAAATATGTTTATAATTTTATACTTGTAATCCTAGGAAAGATATATTAGAATAGCAATATAGAACCGTAAAAGGTGCTAACGAGAAAAAAGGAGGATATTATAATGGCATACGTAATTACTGACGAATGTGTAAGCTGCGGAACATGTGCAGCTGAGTGCCCATCTGAGGCAATTTCTGAAGGCGCAGATCATTTCGAGATCGACGCTGACGCTTGCGTTGACTGCGGAACATGCGCAGATGTTTGTCCTACAGAGGCTATTCATCCAGGTGAATAATTCACTACATAAAGACAGGGAGCTGCAGATATACTGCAGCTCCTTTTCTTTATTTTGTAGAACCATATTAACTATTCTTGTGTATTCTGAAACTTTTTCCTGTTTTCTTTTCTGACAATGCCGCTGCTGTTTCTCTTCTGGCCATCTGCTGTTTTCTGATCGCCAGATCAAGAGAACGAAATCTCTCTTCATCCTCATTCTTCGACTGGATTTCCTGTGTGATCAGCCTTTCCAGAATTGCCTGAAATTCCAGTATTTTGGGATCCGGTGTCTGTTCTTCTTCCTTTTCCCGAAGGTTCCGAAGGTCTTGTGGATGAGGTTCTTCAATCTCCCCTTCCAATAGCTTTATGTTACTTTCTTCCATATCCGCAGCTGTTTGCATCATCTGAGGAATCAAATCCCGAATGGCGCGCAGCTGCAGTCCTCTTTTCTTTAGTTCTCTGATATTCAGGAAAAGCTGAATATCATTTCCTGTGTAGTATCGGTGGCCCATTTCATTCCGCTGAATACGAAGGTCAAGTTCATCTTCCCAGTAACGCATGACATAGGACTTAATGCCCGTCATTTCTGCAGCCTGTCTGACCGTATATCTTGTTTCCATGCCGCACCTCCTACGTATTAAATTATAGCAGAGTAAAAAAGGATTTCAACCAAAAACGTTCGACAGGCTTCGCCCTGTATCCAAAAAAAGCCAGAAATCCGGAAGGATACAAACCTCTTCCAGATTTCCAGCTTTCTGATGGATTTTTACTTTTTCATATTTACAAACTGAGTATATCGCGGCAGCCATACAAGCTCTATGGTTCCGATTGGGCCATTTCTCTGTTTGGCTATGATGACCTCCGCAATATCTTTCTTTTCTGTATCTTTATGATAATAATCATCTCTGTAAAGGAACATAACTACATCGGCATCCTGCTCGATTGCTCCCGATTCTCGAAGATCCGAAAGCATTGGCCTGTGGTCCGGTCTTTGCTCCACTGCACGGCTTAACTGTGACAATGCGATCACCGGTACTCCAAGTTCACGGGCCAGAGCCTTAAGAGAACGAGAGATATCCGAAATCTCCTGCTGTCTGGAATCTGACTTGCCGCTTCCGCTCATAAGCTGCAGGTAGTCGATCATGATAATTCCCAGATTGTGCTCCAGCTTATATTTACGGCATTTGGAGCGCATTTCAGCAATACTGATACCTGGTGTATCATCTATGATCAGATTCGAACGGCCAATGATGTCCGCGCCTTCTACCAGCTTTGTCCAATCCTCATCTTTCAGATTTCCAGTACGCATATTCTGGGAATCCACATGAGATTCCATAGCCAGAAGACGGTTCACCAACTGTTCCTTTGACATTTCCAGGCTGAATATGGCAACCGTAACATTTTTTCTGAAAGCCATGTACTGGGCAATATTCAGTACAAATGCTGTTTTACCCATGGAAGGACGCGCTGCGATCAAAACAAGATCAGACGGGTGCATACCAGAGGTTTTGTAATCAAGGTCTACAAAACCTGTAGGAATACCTGTTACATTTCCTTTTAGCTTGGAAGCTTTTTCAATATTATTGATGGCATTCAAAACCACCTGCTGGATCGGAACGTAATCACCGCCAATGCTTCTCTGCAAAATACTGAAAAGCTTTTTTTCAGCTTCCTCCAAAAGTGTTTCTGTACTTTCTTTTTCCAGATAACAGTTATTCGCAACTTCTTCCGTTGCCTTGATCAATCGGCGGAGAAGTGCTTTTTCACTTACGATATTTGCATAATACTTCACATTTGCAGACGTAGGTACTGCTGCCAGAAGTTCCCTTACATATTCCATGCTGCTGATATCAGGAGGCAGATCTTTTTCTTTCAGCCGATTCTGGAGTGTGATCAGATCCACCGGCTGTCCCTCATTGCAAAGTTCAACCATCGAATCAAAAATAATACCATATTGATTCTGGTAGAAATCATCACTAGTCAGAATCTCCGATGCTACCAGGATCGCATCCCTGTCCATAAGCATGGAACCGATCACAGACTGTTCTGCCTCAATACTGTGAGGAAGTATCCTTCTGATCAGTGCTTCTTCCATACTGATGCATCCTCCATGTTATGCTTCTTTTACCCAGACTTTCAGACTTCCTGTTACCTTGGGATGAAGTTTTACCGGAACCTGCGTTACACCCAGATTTCTGATTGGGCCTTCCAACTGAAGTTTCTTTTTATCCAGATCCAGATTCAGCTGAGATTTTGCAGCCTCTGAAATTTCTTTTGCGGATATGGAACCAAATGTTCTTCCGCCTTCTCCGACTTTCAGGGTCAGAATCACTTCTTTTGTTTCTAAATCCTTTGCAAATGCCTGTGCTGCTTCAAGATTCTCCTGTGCCACTTTTTCTTCGTTTGCCTTCTGAAGCTTCAGGTCGTTCAGATTCTTCGGTGTTGCCTCAACGCCCAGCTTCTTTGGCAGAATCATATTACGGGCATAGCCGTCACTGACATTTACGATCTGTCCTTTTTTTCCAAGAGATTTTACATCTTCTAATAAAATTACTTTCATTTTATCTCCTCTTCTTCCTGATACATTTCATCAATGATCTTCTTTAACAATTCTTCTACTTCATCTATAGGCAGCCTGACCTGAGCTCCCGCAATATTGATATGGCCTCCTCCGCCCATTTTTTCCATCATGACCTGTACATTGACCTCGTCAATGGCTCTGGCACTGATATACACCTCATGGTTATAAGGTGTCAGAACAAATGAAGCTTTGACTCCGGAAATATTCAGAAGTTCGTTTGCCGCCTGTGCCCCTACTACTGTAGGACTTTCCAGTCCCTCGCTCGGGCATTTCGCTATTGCAAAACATTCTTTATAGATGCTGGCCGAACGAACAGCCTCCGCCTTAGCCTTATAAGATTCAATATTATCCCGAAGCAGCTTTCGTACTCTGGTCATATCTGCTCCGCTGCGGCGCAGGAAAGCAGCTGCCTCAAAAGTACGTACACCGGCTCTGGTGATAAAATTATTGGTGTCTATCATGATACCTGCGTAAATACAGTCTGCCTCAATATTTCTCAGACGAAGGTCATCTGAAAAATACTGCAGAATCTCTGCCACCATCTCACAGGTAGAAGATGCATAAGGCTCTACATAAGAAAGAACCGCATTCTGAATGATCTCATTGCCTCTACGGTGGTGATCCAGTACCACGATTGTCTTTGTCATGTAAAGAAGCTCCTGGCACTCTGTATAACTTGGTTTATTGGTATCAACGACTACCACTACCGTATTATTATCCACAAGCTCCATAGCCTGATCTCTGTCAATAAACATCGAAGGCTCATAATCCGGATTGTTCAGATATCCTGCCATCAATGGCCTGATAGATGTAGAAGGATCATTCACCACAATATGAACCGGTTTTCCAAGTGTCTTTCCGGCGCGATAAATGCCGATCGCAGCCCCCAGCGCATCTACATCTGTAATCTTATGTCCCATGACTACCACACGCTCTTTGGTGCTCATAAATTCTTTCAGCGCCTGTGCTTTCACTCGCGCCTTTACGCGGGTGGTTTTTTCCATCTGCTGGGCTTTTCCTCCAAAGTAGGAAATATTATCGCCGTTTTTAATAACGACCTGATCTCCCCCACGCCCCAGAGCCATTTCTATGGCAATACGGCAGTACTCATAATTTTGAAGATACGTAGCTGCATTCAATCCGATACCAATACTCAGAGTGACTGTCATCTCGTTTCCGATATTGACGGTCTTGACTTCCTCTAAAATATGAAATTTCTGTTCTTTCAGGGCTTCAAGGGAACTCTGTCGCATGATCAGGAAATATTTGTCCTTTTCCAGCTTACGCACAAGGCCGTCATAATTAGAAAAGTATTTTGTGATCTTTCTGTCTATCAGAGCGATCAAAAGAGAGCGACGTACATCCTCTACACTTTCCAGAGTCTCTTCATAATTATCCAGATAAGCCAGAGCCACAACCAGTTTATTATCCTCATTAGCCTGAATATATTCTCTCAGCTCTGTTTCATCATACAGATACATGGCGATCAGACTTGTATTTTCTGACAGTCCTTCCAGTACGTCTGAATGAACCATGGCTTCTCCCATTCTCACTCTCTGCATAGAAATCCTGTAAATACGCTCTCCTGCCTGAGTACTTATCTCTGAAATTTCATTTTCCTGACAAACGGGCAGCTTGTCCTTTGTGATATCCGGAAAGATTGTACTGATGTTTTTTCTGTAAAACTGATCTTTTCCTGTAAGCTCCGCAAACACCCGGTTACACCAGATCATGCGGCCTTCCATATCCATGATCGCATATGGCAGTGCCAGCTCTTCCAGAACCCTTTTTTCAAGAAATTCATATTGACTGGCAAAAGCCACAAGATCATTAAACATCTGAGGCCTGTGATAAAAGAAGATCCCCGCGGCGCAGACCATATAGATCAATATCCCTATCGTCATTACTGCTCCGGCTTTTCCCTCTATCGCATAAACAGCAGCGTTTACTACAACCAGAAGAGCAGTCAGATACAACGGCCATCTGGTCAGATACTTCAGGTGACCTTTTAACTTAAATTTACCATCCATAATCTTCATTACCATTCTTTTCACAATTTCTCGTGCTGAGTTTTCTTCTAACGCATCCTATTATACCAGATTTCCTGCTACATTGCCACATGATTTAAAAAAGAAACGCTTACTTGACTGTATTTCTCCGAATAAAGAGGACATATTCTCCTCGGATTTTATTCAACAGAATAAGTTATACAGAATATATGGCTTTCCTAATGAACAAAAAAACGCCGCTGTCACCATTAATGACAGCGGCTCATAAACTTCAAATCAGTCCTGAACGTATGGCATCAGGGAAAGATGACGTGCTCTCTTGATAGCAACAGTCAGAGCTCTCTGATGTTTTGCACAGTTTCCTGTGATTCTTCTCGGAAGAATTTTTCCTCTTTCAGAAACATATTTTCTCAGTTTTGCTACATCCTTGTAATCGATCTCGTTATTCTCTTTACCGCAGAATACACAAACTTTTTTTCTTCTGCGTCCGCCTCTTCTCTTCATGGGAGAGTCTGGTCTTTCGCCTCTATTGTAAGCCATGATAGTTTCCTCCTATTTTTTTCAATTTGATCTTGCGCATGTCATTTTCTGATTTCTCAGTTAAATGGCAGTTCTTCGTCAATTCCGTCAGGAATATTCATGAAGCCGTCTGCGCTTGCTGCGCTCGGGCTTGGCATAGATGGTGCGGCATTCTGCTGCGGATGAGATGCGGCATAATTGTCGCTTGCAGATTTGCTTTCAGCAAATTCCTGCTCATCAACAACAACCTCTGTTGTATACACCTTCTGTCCTTCTCTGTTGGTATAGCTTCCGGTCTGAATACGGCCGCTGACCACGATACGGATTCCCTGATGGAAATATTTCTCTGCAAACTCTGCTCCGCGTCCGAATACGACACAGCTGATAAAATCAGCGGTAGCCTCTCCGTCACGACGGAATCTTCTGTCCACTGCCAGAGTGTATCTGGCAATAGCCAGAGCATTTTCACCTGCGGAATATCTAACCTCAGGATCTCTTGTTAAGCGTCCCATTAAAATTACTTTGTTCATTATTCTACCTCTCTTTTTCAGTAAGTGAACGGGTTTCTTAATGGTGCTTTCTAAAATCCACCTTCTGTAAAAAGATTATGCGTCTTTACGAACGACTAAGTATCTTAATACGTTGTCCATAATGCGTACATGTCTTTCTACTTCCGCCGGACACTCTGCGTCTGCTTCAAACTGAATGAAATAGTAGAAGCCTTCATGCATTTTCTGAATTTCGTAAGCTAATTTTTTCTTACCCCATTCTTCTACTTCTGTGACTGTGCCATTGTAACGTGTAATGTAGTTTTTTGCTTTCTCTACTACTGCATCACGTACTTCATCCTCAACTTTGGCACTCACAACTAATGCTAACTCGTACTTGTTCATGCTTTTTACCTCCTTATGGTCATTATGGCCCTCTGTACGATCAGAGAGCAAGGATATGAAAATATATCACAGTTGCTTATTCTAACATGTTTTTCTTCTCGTGTAAAGTACCTTTCTTCTTTTTTTCAAATCTTTTTTATTTCAGAAAAAAATATATATGAATTGCTTGAAGTATTTTCGTTACGTATTATAATAAGGTCGAAAGATGTCAAAAAAATGTTGTTTTACAGGAGAATTACGTTGAGAAAAAGAAAAACATTTCCCAAAAAATCATTTCTGGTAATTCCTGCCATACTCATACTTGCCGGAGGGATTGCCTATTTTTATGTCCGCACTCAAACTGCTGACAACAGCATGATCTATGAAGAAGGGCTCTCCCGTCTTCAGGCTCTGGAAAATTCTGATATATCCCAGATTGAAAAACAGCTGCAGGAGCTGGAACAAGGATCAAAAACCTTACAGGATTCCGATATTCAGGAAACGATCGCTAAAGATAACATGACACTCAGCAATATCGAACTTAAACAGGCCTTTCAAGGCAGTGTCATCATTGGTGACTCCATTACAGAATCTATTGTAGAATACGGATTCCTGGATACTGATGTAGTAATCAGTAAACGTGGACTTTCCGTAGCCGATGCCAGTGAACAGATAGAAACTGCTATAGGCCTTCATCCAAGAAATATTTTTATGGCATTCGGTTCCAATGACCTGGAGCTTTACAGCTCCGATTCTCAGGCTTTTATCGATTCTTATCGGACCCAGTTAAAAAAGCTTCAGGAAGCCCTTCCTGATTCACCGATTTATATAAACGGAATCCTTCCTATTCAACAGGCCACCATTGATGCAGTTCCTGCCCTTGGTTTTTATCCGGAATATAATGAAGGTCTGAAAAAACTGTGTCAGGAAATGAACTGCACCTATATAGACAACGCCTTTATTGTGCAGGATAATGACAACATGTATGAACCTGACGGGGAACATGTCGTAAGCGACTATTATCCAAAATGGCTTACTTATATGGCCAAAACAGCGGGGTTATAACTATGGGATCAAAAAAATATCTTTTTATCAAAATCGGCATGGTTGCTTTTCTTGCCATATATCTGTTTCTGATCTATACCTCAGACAGTGCCAAAGACATTCCCATGGAGGAAATCACTTCTTCCATGGAATCTGATGAGACAGTCACCAGTCTGGAAAAGCGAGGGCGTACAGATTTAAAACGTTACTATCAGCTTTCGGAAGATTCTCTGGAAGGCTACCTGTTCTACAAAGCAGTCTCTCCCATGTCTGTGGAAGAACTGCTGATCATAAAGGCTCCGGACAAACAGCAGACAAATATCGCCTGCGACAGTGCCCGGGCACATCTGGATAGCCAGAAGCAGGTTTTCCAGGGCTATGGTACCGATCAGATGGCCTTTTTAAATGAAGCAGTCGTTGAGTCCAAAGGTAATTATGTGATCTATGCCTGCGGTCCCAATGCGCAAAAATGGCGCGAAAAATTTTTATCCCTCATTTAAGATTGGAGAAAAACAATGGTTTTCAGCAATATCTTTTTTATATTTGGTTTTTTACCTGTATTTTTACTGCTCTATTATCTGGCACCTTACAAACTCCGCAATCTTCTTCTCGTCGGGTCAAGTCTCGTATTCTATGCCTGGGGAGAACCGGTGTATGTGATCCTTATGATCTTCAGCGCCCTTTTTCATTATTTTATGGGCATGGAAATGGAGGAGTTGTCACGCTTTCCCAAAAAGATACGCGGCAATTTGATTTTTGTTGTTGTAATTGATCTTCTGATCTTAGGATTCTTTAAGTATTACGGATTTTTTCTGGATTCTATCGGAACTGTTTTTGGCATTTCTATTTCTCATCCAGAATTACCTCTGCCCATTGGTATCTCTTTCTACACATTCAAAAATTTATCTTATATTTTTGATATTTGTCAGAAAAAAATACATGCGCAAAAAAAACTGCTGCCGTTTCTGGTATACAGCACCATGTTTCCTCATATGACTGCCGGTCCTATCATCCGATACGCAGATATTGAGGAACAGCTTACCAGACGCTCGATCAACATCATAAAGCTTGGAGTCGGTGCAGAATATTTTATCAAGGGTCTGGCTGCAAAGGTTCTTCTTGCCGACAACCTTGCCGGAATCTATGCAGATCTTACAGCTTCCGGTGAGCCGCTTTCCCTCCTCGGAGCCTGGATCGCAATTTTTGCCTATACCATGCAGATTTATTTTGATTTCAGCGGATATTCCAACATGGCGATCGGCCTTGGAAAAATGCTGGGATTTGATTTCAAGAAAAACTTTGACTATCCTTACACTTCTACCAGTGTTTCTGAATTCTGGAGACGCTGGCATATTTCCCTTGGAAGCTGGTTCCGGGATTACATCTATATTCCGTTGGGAGGAAACCGTGTAAGCACACTGAAGCACATCCGGAACATTTTTATTGTCTGGGCTCTGACCGGACTATGGCATGGAGCAAGCTGGAATTTTGTACTGTGGGGACTCTACTATGGTCTTCTGCTTCTTCTGGAAAAATTTATCCTGAATGGATTTCTGAAAAAAATTCCAAAGCCTCTGGCTAATCTGTATACCATGCTCGCTGTTATGATCGGATGGGTATTTTTCAGCCAGACAGATTTCTCTTCCATGGGAAAATTCCTGATGGCGCTGATTGGCATCGGTGTTTCCGGTGTTGCAGATACACAGGCACTTTTTGCCCTGAGAAGTTCCCTGATCCTGTTCCTGATCGCCATCCCGGCATCACGTCCTGGATTATACCAGCACTATAAGCTCTCCATGAGGCGCAGTCCCTGGAAAGCAGCTGCCGTAAATATGATCCTGCTGATTCTGAGTGTGGCATTCCTGGTTTATAACTCTTATACACCATTTTTATATTTAAAATTTTAAGAAGGTAAGATAAAATGAAAAAGAAGACAAAAAGCTATAAATATTTTTTCAGAAATATGGGATTGTTGTTTCCGATCCTTCTTATTGTAGTTTTTCTCATCAGCATATTTCTGCCGGAGCGTTCCTTTTCCGAAAAAGAAAACCGTGTGCTGGCTTCGAAACCAGATCTCACAATTTCTTCCCTGGTCTCCGGTCAGTTTGAAAAAAAATATGAAACCTATGTCAATGATCAGTTTCCCATGCGTGACATGTGGGTAGAACTAAAAGCCGGAACAGACCTGCTCATGGGGAAAACCAGATCCAATGGTGTTTTCCTTGGAAAAGACGGTTATCTGCTGGAGGATTTTACACCTCCCCTTCCAGATCACATTCGTGCCACAACAGAGGCAATGACCACTTTTGCAAAAGCGCATTCTGAGATCACGCAGTATGCTCTGATCGCCCCCAACGCAGTAAACATATTAAAAGAAAAGCTTCCTGCTGCAGCTCCGGTAAAAGATCAGAATATATATTTGGATGAACTTTTTTCCACTCTGGAACAAAACGGCATATCCTGCATCGATGTAAGAAATACTCTTAAAGAAAACACAAATCATCAGCTTTATTACCACACAGATCATCACTGGACCACACAGGCAGCATATTTTGCCTATAAGGAAGCAGCTTCAAAAATGGATCTGGATACCGGGATCTGTTCTTATGAACAATTTCCTGTGACCGGCAGCTTTCAGGGCACGCTGTCCGCAAAAAGCGGTTTTCGTTCCCATGAAAAGGAAGATATCTATGTCTTTCTTCCTAAAGGTGATGCCCCGTCTCATGTTATAAATTACGTGGATGAACAGAAAAAATCCGCCAGCTTTTATGCTTCAGAGCAGCTGAACGGAAGAGATAAATATGCCATGTTTTTTAACGGAAACCATCCTCTTGTGAAAATCAGCACGCCAACCAAAGAAGACCGTACACTTCTGGTACTGAAAGATTCCTATGCAAACTGCATGGTTCCTTTTCTGGCGCCCCATTACCGCACTATTATTATGGTAGACCCAAGATACTATTATGATGATCTGGAAGAACTGATCCAGGTAGAAAATGTACAGGAAATCCTGTATCTTTATAATGCCAATACTTTTTTCAGTGATACTTCTCTGGAAATGACACTTTCCCCACAGTAAATCAAATCCTAAAGGAGGACTTATCTATGTTATTAAAAAACGGATTCCTTGTGAACCCCCACACAAACACAGAACAGACCAGCGACATCCGTATCACAGATGGGCGGATCTCGGAACTTGGTACCGGGCTTGCCCCATTGGAAAACGAACCGGTTCTTGATCTGAACGGACTTACCGTTGCACCGGGCCTGATCGATACCCATATCCATTTCCGGGATCCGGGACTTACCTATAAAGAAGATCTGCATACAGGCGCTCTGGCAGCTGCAAAAGGCGGTGTGACTTCAGTCATCTGCATGGCCAATACAAAGCCTGTCGTTGATTCTGTGGAAACACTGAAGGACATCCTTTCCCGTGGAGAAAAGGAAAACATACGCATCTACCAGACAGCTGCGGTTTCCCAGGGATTAAAGGGCGAAGTCATGAATGACTTTTACGCTCTGAAAGATGCCGGGGCCTGTGGTTTTACCGATGACGGAATCCCGCTTCTGGATGCTGTTTTCTGCAGTCGTGCTATGGAAAAAGCAGCAGAATTAAATATGCCCATCAGCCTTCATGAAGAAGATAAGAGTTTTATCACCAATAATGGAATCAATGCCGGAGAAGTATCCCATAAACTGGGGATCAAAGGTTCTCCTTCCATTGCCGAAGAAGTTATGGTGGCCCGCGACTGTATGCTTGCTCTTCATACCAAAGCTCCTGTAGTGATCCAGCACATCAGTTCCGGAAACTCCGTTGCGCTGGTACGCCTTGCAAAAAGCCTGGGAGCTGATATCCACGCAGAAGCAACCCCCCACCATTTTACACTGACAGAAGACGCTGTACTCACCTATGGTACTCTGGCCAAGATGAATCCGCCTCTCCGCACCGAAAAGGACCGTCTTGCCATCATAGAAGGCCTGAAGGACGGTACTATCGACCTGATTGCCACAGATCATGCCCCTCACAGTGAAGAAGAAAAAAACAGACCGTTTACAGAAGCTCCCAGCGGCATCACAGGTCTGGAAACCTCTCTTGGACTTGGTATTACGAATCTTGTAAAACCTGGTCATCTGACACTTATGGAGCTTCTGGAAAAAATGACCTGGAATCCGGCTGCACTTTACCATCTCCCTTCCGGCTCTGTTGAAAAGGATGCCCCTGCAGATCTGGTGATCTTTGATCCGGAAGAAAAATGGACTGCGGACACTTTCCTTTCCAAGTCTTCCAATACACCATTCAAAGGCGCAGAGCTTTACGGAAAAATCCATTACACGATTTGCAGAGGAGAAGTAGTTTATAAGGGATAAACTGACATTTTTCGATATTCGCTTGGAGTGCGGTTATATTTGTGAAGAAACGTCCGGTTAAATGTCCGCTGGCTTTCAAATCCTGCTTCCAGATAAATATCCGTGATGGTCCGGTTAGTACTTTCCAGAAGAGATGCCGCGTAATTCAGTCGGATTTCATTCAGATATTGATTAAAATTCGTGTGAAAGGTTCCGGAAAATACTTTAGACAGGGTATATTTATTTACTCCAAGGGCTTCCGCCACACTGCCCAGAGTAAGTTCTTCCTGAAAATGTGAAAAAAGATACGACATCGTATCGTAAATGAGGTCGTGACTTCCTATGTTTTCTTTCTCTGTCAGCCGGTATTCCTGGATACACCTGTATAAAATAATCTGTGTATAGGCCTGACCTGTGATATCATTTACGTTTTTATCTTTGCTGAGACAGATAAAAGCATTCCGTATCTCATAATGTAAATTTGCCCTGGGGATCACCGGATCCTCCGGGCATTTTTTCTGAAGTTTTTCCAGAAAAGAACCGCTTAATTCCGGAGCAGCATATAAATACCAGGCCATGCCTTCTTTTCCGGAAAATATCTGATAATGATGGATCAGATCCGGAAATACAGCAGCAAAGTCTCCTTTTTCCATGTGATACAGTTCGCATCCGATTCCCAGATCCAGTTCTCCTCTGAGCACATAAACAAATTCTATGGCATTGTGCAGGTGGGGCGGAACATGATGTGATGCTTTCTGAACAAAACAGAATCTTTCTTTCTGTTCCTCGTAAGATGGATGCATCTTGCTCTCCTTTCAATATTTGTCCATCATTTCTTATGATCTGGCATGCAAAATCTCCTCCCTGCCCTTATAATCAATACAGAAATCAGGAAAGGAGGAGATCATTATGAAAAATCTATTGAAATATCTGCAGAAGGTTATGGATTTCTATGCCGTATATTTTAATCATGCATATCCTGTTTGCTAACCTGTTTCTGTCTCAGTTCTTCATTGGCACGTTCCACATTCATCTTAGACATCAGCAGGGTAATGATCAGGGTGATCACTACCGGAATCCACAGGTACATGATCTGAAGCATACGGATACAGGAAGCGCTCTGTACGGCAAGAGTTCCGTCAAATCCACTAAGATCCAGCAGCCATCCGGTAAGTGCAATACCGATTCCGCCTCCCAGCTTAATTCCAAGAGAAGTACAGGAATACATCGTACCATCCACTCTTTTCTTTTTTGTCAGATACGTATACTCAGAGCAGGAGGCGATCACCGCATTCATATCCCCCTGCCATGGCCCCATACCAAAGGCCGCAATTCCTGTAAAAAGAAGCATCAGAGGAACACTTCCCATATAACCTGCAAAAACTACCAGCGCTCTTCCCACAGTACCGATGACATATCCTGTCAGATTCAATTTATACATCCCGCTCCATTTTTCTACCAAAACAGGTGTCAGCAGAAGCGCAATGATCAGCGGAATATTAATAGCCCAGGAAAATACTCCGTATAATTTTTCGTTTAAAAGAATATAGGTCATATAATAGATACCCATATTCAGCATTGCTGTATAGATCTGCTGCAGAATATAGGTTGCACAGATCATTACATAATACTTGTTGGTAAAAAGAAGCTTTCCGGCATCGATCAAAGAATATTTTTCGTCTGTTCCTGATGCTTTTCCGTCATTCAGCTCTTCTTCCGGCAGTTCTTTTACCGAAAAAACAGAAATGGTATTGACTGCCAGCCCGATCACCGCATAGATTACGGCAACCATTCTCCAGCCGGCAGCACCGCCGCCCATCCGTTCCACAAAACCAATCGTCAGAGACTGGATCAGAAGACTGGTAGAAAACGCAAATATAAAACGGTAAGATCCCATCTGTACACGTTCCTTACTGTTTTTTGTTACCAGTGCAGTCAAAGCTGAATATGCAATATTATTTGCAGTATAAAAAACAGCGTTTAATAATGTATATGCAATAAAAAACCATGCGTACTGGGCAAATGCTCCCATACTTGCAGGAATAGCAAAAATTGCGACCAGGGTCACAGCACAGCCAATATAAGCCCACAGCATCCACGGACGGGCTTTTCCAAGGCGGCTCTTTGTCTTATCGATCAGAGATCCAAAAAACACATCTGTGATACCATCAAAAAGCTTTGACACCGCGATCAGGGTTCCGATAATACCGGGATTCAGTCCTACGGTATTCGTAAGGTAGATCATAACAAAGGAAGATAAAAATGCATACACTACATTTCCGGCAATATCACCGGAGCCATATCCTACCTTATTGTACCATTTTAAATATTTCTTTTCGTTCATTTTTCTTTATTCATCCTTCCCAAATAATAATTTTATCTCAAATGTAAATTCTTCCTCATCCAGCTGATATTCTTTTCTTAATTTCGGTCCACAGCTGTTAGAACCAATTCCATTCTGTGCATAATCCAGGCATACGACCGTATTTCCCGATTTTTCCAGTTGGAAGTTATGCGTTTTCCGGGTCAGCTCCTCCTGGGTAAAATAGGAGACATTAAAGGAAAATGCTTTTGGAGCTGCCGCTGTAAATATCTTTTCACCTTTGAGGATCTGCACATAATCGCAATCGGTATGACTTCCGTTTTCCTGCGGTCTCAGATAATCCTCATGTAATTCCTGAACAGAAGCTTCAAAAAGCCCGTGACTGCAGGAGCGACATTTATCAATATAACTTTCATGAGGACCCAGTCCATAGAAACGAACCTTCTCATATTCCTCTTTCAGGAATAAACGAATACCGAATCTGGGAAGCTGTGGAAATTCCATATCTTTTTTTACGTTCATCTTTACCTGTATTGCCCCGGTATTGGAAATTTCCCAAATAACATCTACGTCCAGAACCTTCTGCAGGGAAACTGCCGAAAGAGACAAGATATTGTGCAGGATTACGCTGCCATCTTTCATTTCCCAGCTTGTTTTATACGCCCTGGTTCTGCTTCGGTCATACCCGGCTTCTGTCCATTGCTGCTTCAGTTTTCGGTCATTATCCGTAGGTGCTCTCCAGATATTCAATTCTAATGGAGCATCCAGAAGCTCTTCTCCCTCCCTGTTCAGACTCTCAAAGAGTCCTGTCAGCTTATTAAAGGTATAGCAGAATTTTTCTGCTTTGATCCATACGTATCTGTCGTTTTCCCAAACCTGTACAGCACTGGTATCATCGTTTTTTGAAGGCAGCAGCAGTTCCTCTGCTTTCTGATTCCTGCTGTTCTTGTTTATCAGTGGTATTTCATCAAATCCCAGAAAGCTTCCCTGTGTCTGAATATCTGTACCGTTTTTTAAGTGGTAGGAAATTTTCAAAAAACACCTGCCACATTCCGGAACTTTCACATTTAGCTGTATGCAGCCTGTTTCATGAGGGCAGATTGATTCCGGAAGCTCTATTTTTCCTTTTTCTACAATCACTCCATCGCAGCTGGTTTCATAGGTGAGAAACAGATACTCTTGCAGATCCACATGATCCATATGGTTTCTCAGGCGAACCTTCCCGCTATTCTGATCATAGGATACGATCCTCGCAGGGCGATAAACATTCTGATATTCCAATAAGCCTGTATGAGGGGTTCGATCCGGAAATACCAGTCCGTCCATGCAAAAATTCCCATCATGCACTTCCTCCTGAAAATCACCTCCATATAAATACTTTTCTTTTCCATTTTCTGCTTTTCCCTGATAAATTCCATGGTCACACCATTCCCAGACAAATCCCCCACAGAGAATCGGATATTGACAGATCATATGAAAATAATCTTCCAGATCTCCCGGTCCATTTCCCATAGCATGACAGTATTCAATCAAAAGCAGCGGCTTATCTGGTTTCTTTTCCATATATTCCTGTATTTCTTCCAGTGACGGGTACATTCTGCTGAAAATATCAATATTACTATAATCATATTTTCGTCTGTCATTCCGGTAAAAAGAACTTTCATAACAGGTCAGACGTGTAGGATCAAAAACTTTTGTCCATTTCAGCGCCTCTTCAAAGGTACATCCATATCCACATTCATTTCCCATAGACCAGATCACGATACTAGGTCTGTTTTTTTCACGCTGTACACAAAGCATAGTTCTGTCCAGCGTAGCCGGTATAAAATCCGGATTATCTGAGATCCGTTCATTCCATCTTTTACTTACATTTTCCCAACTGGAATCTTTCAGATACTGCGACTGCGTTCCATGGCTTTCATTATCCGCCTCCGCGATCACATAAAAACCATATTGATCACAAAGCTGATAAAAATAAGGTGCATTGGGATAGTGACTGCTGCGGACTGCGTTAAAATTATGTTGTTTCATCATCTGAAGATCTTTTTTCATCTGATCGAGACTGATGGAAAAACCGGTAACCGGATCTGAGTCATGACGATTGACTCCTTTAAATTTAACAGGAATCCCATTTTCACAGATCACGGTATTTTTTATACAGATTTCCCGAATACCGATCCGGTCTGTAATCACTTCATCTCTGCCTTCTATTACCATTGTATATAGATAGGGCTCCTCCGGATTCCAAAGCCTGGGATTTTTTATTTTTAAAACCGCCTGGTGTGTATAAAAGGAACTTTTTTCTTCCTGCAGCAGCTGAACTGCCACGGTATTCTGCTCCCGATCATAAACAGTAAGCTTCACCGGGAAGGCATCTCCCTGATAATTAGCCTGGACGGTAATCACTGCCTGCTCTTTCTCAAGCTTCGTAGTAGTAAAGTAATCATACACAATGTTTTCCGGCCTTTTTAAAAGATACACATCACGGAAAATACCACTCATACGAAATTTATCCTGATCTTCCAGATAGGTTCCATCACACCATTTTAAAACCAGAACAGCCAATGTATTTTTACCGTTTTGAAGCATATCTGTCACATCAAATTCACTTGTGGCATGAGAAACCTGACTATATCCAACATAGTTTCCATTCACCCACACATAAAAACAGGAATCCACTCCCTCAAAATTCAGATAAGCTTTTGGCGCATCCTTTTGTATCTCGTATTCAAACTCCCGTACATAGGCTCCACAAGGGTTTTCCTGAGGTACATAAGGAGGATCCAGAGGAATCGGGTATCTTACATTGGTATACTGGTGCCGGTCATATCCGTCATTCTGCCAGACTCCCGGCACCTCTGCCTGCACAAAATCTTTACATTCATATCCCCGTTCATAAAATTTCTCCTGCAGATCATAAATGCTCGCATAATATCGAAATTTCCATTTACCGTTAAGCAGGATCATTCTGTCGGATGCTTCTCTATTTTCTACAAGCGGTCCCATATCTCTGGAAGCGGGTATATAATAGGATCGGCATGGCATGGTATTTTCATGCATTATTTTTAAGTCTTCATAATATCTGGGCACGATCATTTTAGCATTCTCCTTTTTCTTATTTCTTTTTCCTTTGATTTACCTCGATTTTACTACTTTTTTACATATTCCGTCCATAAACTCCATTAGACAAAACATGCACAAAATGATACACTTATAATTAGTAACAGAAACAATAGAGAACTTTATCCGTCATTTCATACCGGACGATCCATTTTATTGACACCAGGAAAGGAAACCACTATGTATATAAATTCCGGATATCTTCACAATTCACTGCTTGATTTCAAAGACAAAACCAGGCCATTAGTCGTAGGAAGCTGTGGAACTTATCGTCTTATCAAACAGCCTAAGCTTCCGACATACCGTCCAAAAGGCAGAATTGACTATCAGCTGCTTTATATCGCTTCGGGGAAAGGTCACTTTTTTTTAAAGAATAAAGAAGAAATTATAGACGCCGGACATATGATTTTATACCGGCCCAGAGAAATGCAGAAATATATTTATTATGGAACCGATCAAACTGAGGTATACTGGGTTCATTTTACCGGAAACCGTGTAAAAACTATCTTAAAGGAATATCATTTATTTGACTCCTCTTCTGTTATGCAGGTAGGCAATTCTCCGGAATATCACCAGATCTTCCGAAAAATGATACAGGAGCTTCAGCTTACAAAGCCCAACTACGAAGAGTATCTGGCTCTGCTTCTTAACGAACTGTTTCTCCTGATCAGTCGTCAGCACCCTGAAAGCTCAAAACAAAATCGTTTTCTCCAAAAGGAGATGGAACAGGCTGCTCAGTTTTTTAACGAACACTTTACAGAAAATATTTCCATAGAAGATTATGCTACTTCCAGACATATGAGCACCTGCTGGTTCATCCGTAATTTTAAACGATATCACAATCTTACTCCCATGCAGTATATTTTGAATCTTCGTATTACAAATGCAAAGACGCTCCTTCGGACAACTACTTACTCCGTCTCAGAAGTGGCATCTATTGTAGGTTATGATAATCCTTTATATTTCAGTCGCTTGTTTAAGAAACAGATTGGTATCCCTCCATCTGATTTTCGTAACCAGGCTACTCCTCCTGATGGATTTCTACATAACAAAAAACCTTGAAATATAAATTCCAAGGTTTTTTAGAGGTGCCACCCGGATTTGAACCGGGGATAGAGGTGTTGCAGACCTTTGCCTTACCACTTGGCTATGGCACCGTATAATATATTGTATGTTTTCCTTTTAAGGAAAATGACTCCAAGGGGATTTGAACCCCTGTTACCGCCGTGAAAGGGCGGTGTCTTAACCGCTTGACCATGGAGCCAGGTACTATTTATATCGGACTTCACGCCTAAACGTTTAATTTCCGAACTCCCCCTGTTGGACTCGAACCAACGACACTGCGGTTAACAGCCGCATGCTCTACCGACTGAGCTAAGGAGGAATAAAAGTGTATTTGAATTGCACTTTCAAAACTACATACATGTTGACA
>Ga0129308_1001208_pt1 | contig 28866 bp, 28 predicted proteins | sample L827metagenome_FD_94440 | JGI IMG/M metagenome (GOLD analysis project Ga0129308, IMG submission 94440) | Ring-tailed lemur group fecal microbial communities from Wisconsin, USA - L827 metagenome | ecosystem: Host-associated > Mammals > Digestive system > Large intestine > Fecal | place: USA...
ACAAAGCCTCTTGTCTGCCATTCAAATTTGCAGTTCTCCGCATCCAGATCGCCCACAAAATATTCTACCGGACCATGCGGCGAAACGAAAAGCACCCACTTATCTCCTAACCGGACAATGTTCGGGCATTCACAGCTCCGTAATTTCGCGTCCGGGTAACGAAACAGAACCCCCTTGTAGTTCCATTTGGTAAACGCTGCGTTTTCCGCCTCGTACAGCAATACCGCGGCTTTGCCGCCCTCTCTGGCGTCCTCTTTCCCGCCCAGGATAAGATATGCCTTGCCATTTTGTCTGAACAGGAACGGATCCCGCCACTCCCAGATCTTCTTGCCGCCGTGCAGCTCCTCTGTCATGATCGGGTTCACGTCATCTCCGGGCCGCCACCGGAGCAGATCATCATCGCCGAACCAGATATGCTGGATCGCAGAGTCTGTCGGATTCCGGTCCTCATAGCCGATGCTGGTGTAGATCGCAACAGGAATCCCCTCATCATTGATTGCCGTACATCCGAACCAGATATAATACTCCTCATTGTCCGTATCCGGATACAATGCCACCGGCAGATGCTCCCAGTGCAGCAGGTCCTTGCTCCTGGCGTGTCCCCACACCGTGATGCCGCCCGTCCAGTCCGGTTCAGAGGTCTTCCAGATACTCGATCCCGTCTTATACACCATTCCGGCACGATATTTGTCCGTATCCGGATTCAGGCTGTACATCATATGATAATATCCCTTATGATAAATCACCCCATTCGGATCATCCATCCACTGGGCCGGCGCATGGAAATGGTATTCCGGGCGCGTCAGATCCCTGTCGGCTTTTTCATCTGCCATCGCATAGATCCTCTGAGTTGCTTCTTTTATCTTATCTTCAAAATTCATGTTCTCCACCTCTCTTACTGTCTCAAATTGCGGTTATCGATTACCCTTTCAGCCCGGTCATCGCGATACCTTCCACGAAGAAATCCTGAAGACACAAATACAGAATCAGTACCGGCAGAATGCTCAAGATCACTGCCGCCATCAAAAGTCCCCAGTTCGTAGCATAGCTTCCTACCATATTATATAGCCCCAGGGTCAGAGTCACCTTCGTATTGCTGTTCAGGAAAATCAGCGGACGTATAAAATCGTTCCAGGTCTGCATGAAGGAAAAAATAGCAAGCGTCGCCAGAGTCGGCTTGGAAAGCGGAAAATAAATCACCCACATGATTTTCCAGGGACTGCAGCCATCGATTGCGGCCGCCTCGCCAAGTGACCGCGGTATCCCCAGATAGCTCTGCTTCATCATGAACGCTCCGAGCGGCGATACAATACACGGCAGAATCAGGGCCCACAGGGAATTCAGCAGCTTCAGATTCCGCATCAGGACAAACGTCGGAATCAGCATCACATGAAACGGTATCATTACTGCAAAAAGAAAAATTTTGAAAATAAGATCCCTTCCCGGAAACTGCAGATAGGAAAACGCAAACCCTGCCATTGCAGACGTCACCAACTGACCAACACATACCGCTACCGTTACAAGCACCGTATTTTTCAGCATCCCCAGGAAATTGATGGTCTGGAACACGTCAACGTAATTCTGCCACCTGAATTCGCTCCCGAAAAATGACGGCGGATACTTAAATACATCTGCAATATTTTTAAATGACGTGGAAAGCATCCACAGGAACGGAACCAGCATTATGACCGCGCCAAAGAGCAGCACGACAACTGAAACCGTCTTTATCATCTTCTGTTTTGTCTTTCTTTTCATAATATCACTGTCACTTTCGCTTTTCGTTATTCAACGCTGTAGTCGTCACTGTTCATAAACTTAAACTGGATTGCCGATAAAACGAAGATAAATACCGCCATAATCCATCCGATTGCACTCGCATATCCCATCTTGTAATAGTCGAAGGCATTCTCGTACAGATACTGTACCAGAACAGAGGACGATCGTGCCGGTCCGCCTCCGGTGATAATCATTACCTGGTCAAACACCTGCATGGAATTAATGACACACGTAATACAGACATACAGGGTGCTCGGCTTGATCAGCGGCACTACGATCCTGAACAGTCTGGAAAGCCCCGTACAGCCGTCCAGCTCCGCAGCCTCATAATTGGTCGAGGGAATTGCCTGCAGTCCCGCCAGGAAAATCATCATATTGTAGCCGGTTCCTTTCCAGCAGCTTACAATAATAATGGTCCATATGGAATACTTCGCATTCGTCAGCCAGTTGAGCCCCGTCCCTCCCAGAGCCTTAATCACATAGTTTATAATTCCAAAATCCGTATTAAACAGCCACTGCCATACGATGGAGATCGATACCATAGAAGCAATGGACGGCAGGAAATAAGCGCCGCGGAAAAAGCGCATGCCTCTTATTTTCTGATTTAAAGCTACTGCAAGGAAAAATGAGATTACTACCTGAATGGGAACTGCAACGAAAGTGAAAAAAATAGTATTTCGAAAGACCTTCAGACCAGTGGCATCGCGAAAAAAATCGATATAATTCTGAAATCCGACAAAGACTTTATCGGTGAACAAATCCCATGAAGTAAAGCTGATGATCAACGATTCGATCAGGGGATAAATTGTAAAAACACAAAGTCCGATAACTGCTGGAGCCAGAAAAACGACCGCCCACATGGCATCTCTGTTTCTTTTTTTTGATTTCATTTTTTCTCCCCATCCCGAAACCGCCGGGTGAAAAGCAAGTCATTGCCCTCACGCAGCGGTCCCGGGCTACATTCCTGTTAATTTCCAAGGATAGAATTAATGCGGCTTTCAATATTCTGAAGCGTCGTGTCTGCATCCTGATCTGCATAGTAGAATGCCTGCATTTCCTCATCCACAGCATCGTTAATGCTGTTGACATTTGAGAGCTTATCGGTCGGCTTGTCCTTCGCATTCAGGAATACCGGAATCAGGTTCTCCCATCCCTCCGGATAAACCTCTTCATTGAACCACTGCGGAATATTCTCCTCCTCATACAGAGCCTTCTGGTTCGGCATCCACAGACCCGTCTGATAAATCGGAATACCAAATTCCGGCGAGCTCATGTATTCTGCAAGAAGAAGAGCTTCCTCCGGGTGCTCCGAACCTACGTTGATGCACTTCATATCAGCAGATACCATGAACGCATCGCTGTCGTCTTTGCCAAATGTCGGGAAAAGGCCAACGCCATAATTAATATCCGACTGTGCGATCTCCTGAAGGGCATAAGAACCAATTGCAATCGTCGCAACCTGTCCGGTCAGGAACATTGCCGTAGGCGAGTTACTTGTATCGGAGCCTGCCGCATTCGGATCCGGCGCCACACCAAGCTCAGCCCGCAGCGCTTTGATATTCTCAATAACCTCCTTCGACTCTGCGCTGTCTACATTCTCGGCAGCAGTCATGTCCTCATTGTACCAGTTCGCGCCATTGAGATCCAGAAGCTCCTGGAGCACGTACAGGGAATACTGCTCCTCCCAGTTGCAGGTTCCGTACTGGACCGTATTGCCGCTGTCATCAACAACCGTCAGCTTCTGCATGTTTTCTACAAATTCATCCCATGTCCAGCGCTCCTCCCACTTTGTAGGCATAGGCTCAACACCGGCTGCATCGAACAGGTCCTTATTGTAGAAAATAACCGGACCTACATTGCAGATATCAAGTCCGTATACGTGGGAGTCCCCGTTTTCATCGGTCATACTGACCTTCTGCAGGGAAGCCTCCGTCATGTTGACCGTGAAATCTGCTGCAATATCCGTGATATCCATCAGAAGATTGGCTTTCACGAAATCGTTGCACTGCGTAGCATCCAGATAGAAGACATCCGGGCCGCTTCCCGAAGCAAGCGCAGTCTTGAGCTTTGTGTGGTAATCCGCGGACGGAACCGTCATATACTCCACGGTAATCCACGGATACTGCGCCTGAAAATCATCGAGTCCTGCCTGAATACTTTTCGACTCAAAATCGCTGGCCGTCCAGCCCCAGAATGTGAGCGAAACCGGATCATGTGATTCTTCTGCAAACGCAACCGGCGCCGAAGCACCCACTAAAGACGCTATCATTGATGCACAAGCCAATGATGATACTAATTTTTTGTTCATTTTGCTTTCCTCCCTTGTCTTAACTTTTGTGTATTTGCGCGCAAGAAAATATATATGAGGCGTCAGGATACAACGCCAGAGTTACCTGATTTCTTTCACCTGTCCGGATGTCCTGTTCTTCTGTCAGTTCTTTGCCTGCTCAATCTTTTCTATGATGCTCTCTCCGTTGCAAAGCTTTTCCAATATATAGTAATATCCTCCGAGCAGGAACGAATCCTCCTCCAGTCTGGAATAGCGGATCGAAACACACTTGCCTACATACGGCGAAACGAACTGTCTCACCGTCTTCCTCACCACCTCGACAAACGACTCATCGTTCGGATAATCGGGCCCCAGAATAATGCAGTCCGGGTTGATCATGTAAATAATATTGGCAATCCCATAGCCGAGCATCCATGCCATTTTCTCGATTGCCCACACAGCCAGCGGATCATGCCGCTGATACGCTTCCACAATATCCTGATATGTGCTCTTCTCATTCAGCATACTGTCAGGAAATTCAAATAACCGCTCCTGCATATAGCGCACGGCGCTCTCCGTTCCCGCGCAGTATTCAAAAGTACCCGAATGTTCATTCTCAAAGCGCCTGCCGTTATAATTAATGCCGATATGTCCGACCTCTCCCGCAATTCCGAGCTGCCCTTCGACAATCTTTCCATTGATTACAATTCCGGCGCCGATTCCATATCCTCTGGACCGGATAATGATAAGGCTGACCTTCTCATTCGCCTTAACCTCCTCCGCATTGCGCCACTCTGCATAAGCGGAAAGCTTGGCATCATGCTTGATCACCATCGGCATACCGAGCGTCTCCTCCAGCTCTCTGCGGAGATTGATATTGTTCAGCTCCTCGAACTCGGACACCTGAAACAGCTCGCTGCCATCCTCTATCTTCCGGATAAAAGGCCCCGGAACAGCCATGCAGACTCCGATAATTTTCTTTTTCCCAAACTCGTTCATCAGTTCGAGCGCATTCCTCTTTAACTTATCAAATACGGAATACAAATCCTCATTCTTCTCGAAACGATACCCAATATGCTTTACCTGCTCCCCATAGAGTGAGAAAATACCGATCTGGAAATCCTTCCGGGTGATGTCCATCGACATGATGTAAATCCCGTCAAGTATTAAACAGATATTCTCTCCGCGCCTGCCTGCGGCCGCATCGCCATCAATACCGATGATCCCAAGATCCAGAAACTCATTAATGATATTCGTAATCGTGGCCTTCTGAAGTCCGACTCCGGCAGCCAGCGCTGTCCGCGTCATACTGCCATTCTCCAGAAGCGTCCTGAAAACCAGCATCCGGTTTTTCTTTTGCATCTCACTGCTGTTCATACCGCGTTTCATAGTTTCCTCCCTCATCTTTGCTTTATGTTAATAGAATGAACTATGAAGGTATTATATCATTAATTTTGTGTTTATTTAAAAAACTTTATTTCCTCTCTATGACGTTAATACTACAGCAATTTGTCGAATATGTCAACACTTTTCTTCTATTTTTTGTTATTTGTTTTAACTTTTATGTTTATCAATTTACCATAAAGTGGCAGAAAAATGGCGCCGCCCGAAGGCAGCGCCCTGTCTGTGTTTCATTAAGTTCCCCGTTGCAAAATTTTCCGTAAGTCTCCATACTGCCGCATCGAAATCCTCCAGCGGCATATCCTGATAATCCGCTGTTTTCAGGGACAGCACAATGCTCCACAAAATCAGAAATGTCCTTTTCGGCAGCCGGTGAATCAGAACCGCTCTGAGCAATACGACTACAATTATCATGATACCGCCTGCAAAGCTCATCTGTAGCAGGTTCACATCCATCACCTCATTCCAGTTCCCCGACAATCTTCTTCAGCCTGCTAATCTGGTCAGGCGAAAGCTTTCTCCTGCCAATAAGCGCCGCGAACAGCTTATCCTCCGATCCGTCATAAATTTTGTCAATCAGTTCATTCGTTTCCGCCTCCTGCACCTCCTCCTTTTTTATCAGCGCATGGCACATAAAATTCGGTTCCGAACGTTGAATCGCACCTTTTTTAATGCATTTCTTGATGACCGTATAAGTCGTGTTCATGTTCCAGCCCGTTTCATCCTTCAAAGTTTGCGCTTGTCAATACACTATCGCGGTAGTTTCTATATAACATTCATTTGAGCTGCAAACATCCCGAACTGAAAATCCGTTCACTTCAGAGCATGCACCATCTCATGCCACTTCTCCCCGCCCCATGCGGAACCGGATTCTCCGCAATCCCGGAATCCGAATTTTTGATACATTTCAACCTTTCCCGCAAGGCAGGTGAGAACAACATATTTTCTGTTGCGCTCCCTTTCCCGCAAAAGATAGTAGTACATCATCGCCCTTGCGATTCCCTGCTTCCTGCATTCCGGAAGAACGTCAACGCCAAGAATCATGACATTGCTTCCTTCCGGATCATGCAGCGCAGGATTCGTGTAAAACTCATCCCTCAGATGAACTTCATTTGTTGCCAGCCCATTGATGAATCCAACAATTTTCCCGTTGTCTTTCCTGACCGCTACCAGAAAGGTATCCGGGAAAAGCTTTACGCGCTCCTTCATAATTTCGGGCCTGCATGCTTCGTTTGCCGGGAAACATACCGTCTCTATTGAAGCCACCTGGTCAGCCTCTTCCGCATGAATTTCGCGGAACTCATATTTTTCACAAACCGTATCTTCTGTTTTCTTTTCCATTCTCACTGCTCCATCTTCTCCTGTTTCCAAAGTATGCTGCGCTGCTTCTCCGGCGCCATCGCCGGATATGCCAGTACAATTTAACACTATACCATACCGCAGGCCTGCACTCAAGTCAAATACCCCTCACCTTCATCCGGCTGCAGACCGCCACTATTTCTGACCGCTGCACAATCGCTTCTCATATGCAAACTTAGAATATGCACCAAAAAAAGAGTGCGGCCTGCCAGCTCTCCAGCAAATCCGCACCCTCTTTTTCATCAGCTTCTCAGCCATCCAAAAGTTCTTCATAACTCACATTGAGCACCGAAGCAATCGCTCTCAGCTCAATATCCGTCACAAAACGTTTCCCACTCTCGATTCTCTGCACAGCATTCTTATCGATATCGAGCCCGGTCATCTGAAGCATATCAGCCAGCTTCCTCTGTGACGTCTTCTGCGGCAGACTGCATCTGATTTCACAGATTTTCTGTCCGCAAATATTATTGCCACCGCCCTCCGCCCTGTTCTTGTACATATAATCTCTCCCGCTCGACATTTAGTGACTGTCGTTTTCTTTTATTATATGGCAAAACAGAACAGATTTTGGCATTTATAGAATGTCACTTTTACAGTATATGACAATTTTTTCAAAATTATCTCTGCAATGCGATACAAAACACCTTTCATCTTGTCTTTTTCTAATGTAATAGCTGTCTCCAGACGCAAACCTCTTTTCTGGCATTCAAAACAACCTCCTCACCGGTTTTTCTTTATTTGTGGCATTAAGTTAATACAATCTGTTTTTTCTTCAACAAAAAATCTACTACATTGATGTGCCCTATTCCGTTTCTGGAATAATCAAAACGATCCAGTGAAAGGACGTATTTCGGTGCACCATCACTGATTGGATTAAATGCGCTGAATTCTCTTTCAATCGTTTCCTTGCCATGCAGATAATATGCTACCTGTATAAAACACTTTTTTCTTCCTTCAATTACTACAAAATCAACTTCCCCTTTATATGTTTTTCCTGTAAAAACCTCATATCCTCTTGTGATCAATTCATTATAAATGATATTTTCCAGGAAAAATGTGTCTTCAAAATTAACCAAATTAGTATTTATCATTCTAAATCCTGTGTCCACACCATACTGTTTCTCGATATAAGTCATTGACCGTTTCCCGACAATATTAAACCTTTTCACTCTATCAATCAGACATGCCTTTTCCATTTTGTCCAGATAGCGATAAATCATTTTCTTTTCTAAAGAATCATCGTTGTTTTTTTCAAAATAAGAACTGATATTTGAACTGGAAAACTCTTTCCCTGCATTTGCCATGACATATGCCGCAAATTTCGTGAATTTTTCCCGATTCATTCTGGACCGGTCTGTAATAATATCCTTATCTATAATCCCCTGATAAGTCTGTTCCAGATAAAGCTTGATATCATGTTCCTCATGAAACGAAAACCGTAGTGGAAACCCACCCCAACTTATATAGTCATAAATAAACTCATCGGGATAAATCTCCCTGCCATTTAATTTCAAAAAATCATATGCCTCCGAAAAGGAAAACGGCATAATTCGGAATTCCACACATCTTCCTACCAGTAAAGTCGCCATCTTTCCCGACAATAATTTTGAATTGCTTCCTGTTACAAAAACAGAACAATTTAACGTGGCACGAAAAGACGCCAGTACCTTTTCAAACCCTCTAACATGTTGAATCTCGTCTAAAAAAATATAGTATTTTAAGTCATCTGTGATTTTGGAAACAACATATTTATTCAGTTTGTCACATGTCCGTATCTTCTCATATTGGATGTCTTCAAAATTTACCCGGATAATATGTGCGTCGTCAACACCATTCGCTCGTATTTCGTCCTCAATTTGCGCCAGAAGGACAGACTTGCCGCACCTTCTTACACCTGTCAGAACTTTGATCAGATCCACTTCATAAAAAGGGCGTATTTTTTGAAGATACATTTCTCTTATAATATCCATTTTTATCCTCCAATGCATTTATGCTTTATATTATGCCATAAATTTTAAAAAAATCAAGATTTGTGGCGGATAAAAGAAACGTTCAAATTTCCAACAGATTTTTTGTTTATAAAATCCAAAAATTTGTTTTCTAAAATCTTCCTATTGACAGCATGCATTTTTCATTCTATACTGTTTTATATATCGAACATCTGTTCTTTTCATTGTATGCAAGCCTCCTGCAGCCATCCGTCCGCACCAATAAGAACGGCAGGTCGGCGCCGCTATTTTGTATCGCTGCACGATGGGCGGATCCTGATACTGGAAATGCCCCCTCACCTTCGTTCGGCGGCAGGTCGGCGCCGCCATTTTATATCGCTGCGCGATGGCGGCTCCTGTATAAGAAACGGGCCTGCAGCAGAAACTAGGAGCAATGAAATATTCCGCAGGGAGCAGCGGCGCACTCCGTTTCCTGCGAAGAAGGAGGTTCCTGATGAGACCGTCTGCCGCCAGAACAGAAAAAGTATATGTAAAGGTGAACTCCGATTTTGATTCTACCGGCTATATGCAGCCCCGCGCAATCACCTGGGAGGACGGGCGTACCTTTCGGATCGAACAGGTCAAGGATTTCCGCCCCGCTTCCGCGCTCTCTCCCAGCCTGCAGGGGGACTGCTATACCGTAGTGATCCGCGGCGAAGAAAAGCACCTGTTTTTTGAACGGACAGATCCGCTGTTTTCCGGGAGATTCGGCAGATGGTTTGTGGAGAAGGCTGCCCCGCCCGGTAAGCCCCCTGACCGAACGAATGACCGTTCCTGATGATCCGGCAAATTGCCCCTGACCACCCGGCGGATTGCTCCAGACCGACCGTATATCACCTTTGACCGACCGGATCACCATTGACCGGACGATTAATCCCCTGACAGGAAGGAGATGATTTTCATTGACGGATTCCGTATCAGGCTCCGCCGATGGGCGCATCTATCTCGCCATAGACCTGAAATCCTTTTATGCAAGCGTAGAATGTGTGGAACGCCATCTGGATCCGCTGACCACGAATCTTGTGGTCGCTGATTCCGCACGCACGGAAAAGACCATCTGCCTTGCCGTATCGCCCGCCCTGAAGGCATACGGCATCCCCGGACGCGCCAGATTGTTCGAGGTCATCCAGAAGGTGCGGGATGCCAACCGCGAGCGGCTCTCATCAGCGATCCGTCAGCAGAGGCTCGCCCGCGTCAACGGGCAGTACGCCTTTTCCTCGTCCTCCTTCGATGCCGCCGCCCTCTCCCGCGATCCGTCGCTGGAGATTGCCTATATCACTGCTCCGCCCCGGATGCAGCTTTACATGGATTACAGCACACGGATTTACAACATCTACCTGAAATACCTCTCCGCTGAGGATATTCACGTATATTCTATCGATGAGGTTTTCATGGATGTGACGGATTACCTCTCCCTCTATCAGATGACCGCGCGGGAGCTGGCAATGACTATGGTGCGGGAAGTCCTCTATACCACAGGCATCACCGCCACCTGCGGCATCGGCACCAATCTTTACCTGTGCAAAGTAGCAATGGATATCGTCGCGAAGCGCGTAGAGCCTGACAAAGATGGCGTCCGCATCGCAGAACTGGATGAGTACACGTACCGCAGGCTTCTGTGGTCGCACACCCCGCTCACGGATTTCTGGAGGGTAGGCCACGGCTACGCCAAAAAGCTGCAGGCAGCCGGACTTTACACGATGGGCGATATCGCAAGATGCTCTCTTGGCAGGCCCATCGACTACCACAATGAAGAGCTTCTATACAAGCTCTTCGGCGTTAACGCAGAGCTGCTCATCGATCACGCCTGGGGTTGGGAACCGACTACCATCGCGCTCATCAAAGCCTACCGGCCGGAGAACAGCAGTCTCGGCTCCGGACAGGTACTGCACTGCCCCTACACCTGCGAAAAGGCAAAGCTTATCGTCCGCGAAATGGCTGATCTGCTGGTTCTTGATCTGGTCGACAAGGGGCTCGTCACCGACCAGATCGTCCTGACGGTCGGCTACGACAGGGAGAGTCTGGAAAACGGCCGTGGCAAGAATTACCGCGGCCCCGTGACCACAGACCACTACGGGCGGAAGGTACCCAAACATGCACATGGCAGTATCAATCTCGGGAAATACAGCTCCAGCACGAGCCTGATCCTGAAAAAGACCACAGAGCTCTATGAACAGATTGTAGATTCCGCGCTGCTCGTGCGCCGGGTAAGCATCGCCGCCAACCATGTGATCCGGGAGGAGGACATACCCGCAGAATACGGATATGAGCAAATGAATCTTTTTACAGACTATGCCAGTCTGGAAGCGGAACGTCAGAAGGAAAAAGAAGCTCTAGAACAGGAAAAAAAGCTCCAGCAGGCTATGCTGGATATCAAGAAACGTTTTGGAAAAAACGCCATCCTCCGGGGCATGAATCTGCAGGAGGGCGCAACCACCATTGAAAGGAACCGGCAGGTGGGAGGACATAAAGCCTGACGCCGGATACTGCCAGATTAGCGAACATAAAGTCTGATGCAGAGACCGCCAGGTTAACGGACATAAAGCCTGACGCAAACGTCGCCGGATGCCGCCCAGACTGGATTTGCACCATTTTCCCGCACCCCATATGAATACATAAACGATTCAGGAAACCACCCTGAAAGGAAGTATCACATGATTCAGAACAATGAAGACCACAAATACGACGACATCATCCATCTGCCGCACCACGTATCGAACGTCCATCCGCAGATGAGCCTCCAGAACCGCGCGGCGCAGTTCTCCCCCTTCGCAGCCCTGACCGGCTACGAGGATCAGATCAGAGAAGCAGCGAGACCGACCGACACGAAAATGGAGCTGTCAGAAAATATGAAAGAGCTCCTGGATGAAAAGCTTCAGCTCATACAGGAGCAGCTTGAAACAAAAACGCGGGCAGCCCGCCCGCATATTTCCGTTACCTATTTCCAGCAGGATTCCCAAAAAGAAGGCGGGAAATACGTGACCTTCTCCGGAGCAGTGAAGAAAATCGATCTCTGCAAAAGGGAGATCATCTTCTGTGCTGCTGACAATGGATCAGATACCAAAAAGCGGCAGAGCGATATCCGTATCGCGATAGACGATGTAACAGATCTTATCGGAAGCTGCGAAGCAGATTCAATAACAGGATTCACGAAGCGGTTCCTGTAATAGAGATTACAGGGTTCGAATGACAATAAAGCATTCACTTTCATATTAATTTTTGCAGCTCCGAAAATTTTGTCTTAACCTTGATATCATGATCTGCTACTAATTTCTGCATCCAGATCAGGTCTTCCTGCCGATATGGATTTTTCCAGAAACGTCTGATGAACTTTGCCACCTGACTCCTCAATGACCAATTTAAATCAGACTTCTCATTAATTGCATCAAAATATGCAACAGTGTGTTCTGCATCGCAATTTCCAATAAGATATCTGAGTATCAAAACATCCGCAAAGGTAAACGGCATAATATCATCATCAAACTGCAGCAACGACATATACGGCCCGCCTTGTTTCGTATCATCGGTAACAAGCGAATAGGCCCCAATTGTCTGAGCGAGGGCAATCGCATAAACCTTATCCAAAATGTCTCTTCCGTGATGCTCCAGCTCAATATTTCTGATTTGTTCATATATGAAAACACCCTCATCAAAGAAGCTAAACAGTATATTCTGAAGGTCAGCCCGATAAAAATGAATAATCGCATTTGTATCTAAAGAAGCTCTCAATCTGTCAAATCTCCTATCAACTCATCCAGGTCATCCGTTTCATTATCATGTTTTAAAAGCCGGTCACTTACATCTTCTATATTCAGCTTATAGCAGGCCAAAGCTTTCTCTAAAGTTTCCTTTGGTATGGCATTATGATTATAATTGTAAATGACATACTCAATATATTCATATGGAATGCTGATACTCAGGCTTGCAATATTTAGCCCTGCTTTGCCTCCTACACTCTTCAACAGGTTCCCTACCCGCTTCTCATTTCTCTCACTATCCAGCCTGACGCGTTCATTCATATTGATTTTGCCAAGATTCTCCAGACGGTTTAACGCCATGTCAAAACTAACATTAAATTCTGACATAATTCTGGCAATATCCATAGCTGACAAACCGCTTTTTTCAAAATCAATAAGTTCGAAATCCAAAAACCGCTCTACATCATCCGCCGGCATCAATAAACAGGCGGCAAAATAATTAGCCTCCTGCTCTTTCTCATCAGTACTTCTCCCGGAAAGGGTAATATGATCATCTATAAAAGAGGTGCTGCCATCCACATGCAAAACCACATGGCCAATCTCATGTGCCAACGTGAAAATCTCCCTTGATAACCTATTGCTTGTATTTGTAAAAATAATAATATCGTTATCCCTTGTCAATGTAAATCCGAGATCCGCATTTTCTCCAAGCGGATAGCGGATCAGCTTGTATCCCAGCCGCTCGCACTCTTTAAAAAGGTCAATAATCCCATATTTGCTGACTTTGCAAGTTTCTCTTAATGAATCCGCTTTGATGCGGATTTCTCTCTTTCTCAATTCCTGCATGTGACCTCCTTAACTTCCATATCATGTTGCAGTCTCACATACATATGTTTATTCGCATAAAAAAGATCGAGCATATCAAATATTTTCTGTGAAGAAGAATTATCCTCCCCTGCTCTGTATGCTACAACAGGAGCTTCGTCAAGCACCCGGGTAATATCTCTCACAGAAATTTCCAGGACTCCCGCTATTTTAGTCAGAATATCAAGTGTAATACTATTAGAGCCATTTTCAATCCGGGCATATTTCTGTCTGCTCACACCAATCATGTCAGCAATCTGCTCCTGGGTTAAATTTCTGGCATTCCGAAGTGCTTTTATACGCTTTCCCAATAACTCATTCATAATCATCCCTCCCTTTTGCACACTTTCATTCTATCATAAAAGCGGGCAATGTCAAGGTGGAATGTTATGTTTTTGTAACATCGATGATATTAATGTTCGTATTTCCATACATATGAAGCTTTTTCGCCAGACGCTTCCTGTATTGTCCAGTCTCCTACACCCCGATTCTCCTCATAATCCCCTCGACATCGACTCCCGGGTGCGTCAGGTACATTCTCGCGATCTGCTCCGACAGGTCTTCCGAAATCTTATGCTTCCTTGCGATCTGCTTCACGGTTTTGCCTGCATCGATCTCTTTCATAATTGCCGGAAGCATCAGCGCTATGTCTGCAGGGATCCTGTCTTCTGTATGCTTGGGCGCTTCGTGCGGAATTGTGATCTTCTCTATTCTGAAGCTGCCGCCGTCCTCCACGTAAAGCAGGGCAAGCGTAATCTCCTGATGGAACCGCCGCGGGCCGCAGCTTCCGGGATTCAGGTATTGGATGCCGCCTGCTGTTTTCTCCTCATATTTGTGGGAATGTCCGTAGATAACGAGATCTGTCTCCGGCAGATCCCCGGGGATCTCCTTTTTATTGTGAACCATGAAGACACGCAGGCCGCAGACATCCAGTGTAATTGTCTTTGGTAGATCTTCCGCCCATTCCTTGTCATTGTTGCCGCGGACTGCCCGGACAGGCGCGATCTCATTCAGTTCATCCAAAATACTCCGTTTATTGATATCGCCGCCATGAAGAATCAGCTCGCACCCCTGCAGTGCTTCTGTCACTTCGGCCCGGAGCATTCCATGGGTATCCGATATTACTCCAATTTTATGCATTTCACTTCACCGCTTTTCCAATCAAATTTTATCAGAAACGCACTTATTTCACGCGTTTCCTATAGATCCGCCGTCCCGAAACCGGGCGGCTGCCCGTTCTTACAGTACCATAACCAGCGTCCCCGCCCCGATCAGCACACAGCCGATGAGGGATTTCACCGTGAACTCCTCATGCAGAAATACAAATGCGAGAATCAGCGTGATCACAACGCTCATCTTGTCGATCGGCACAACCTTAGAAGCCTGTCCCATCTGCAATGCCCTATAATAGCAGAGCCACGATGCGCCGGTCGCAAGCCCCGAAAGAATCAGAAAGAGCCAGCTTTTCCTGCTGATTTCTGAAATACCGCTCTGGGTATGCGTCAGAAATACCATGCCCCACGCCATAACCACTACAACCACAGTCCTGATCGCTGTCGCCAGATTCGAGTTCACTCCGTCAATCCCGACCTTCGCCAATATTGAAGTGAGCGCCGCGAACACAGCAGACAGGACAGCAAATACCATCCACATGTCAATAATCTCCTTTCCTCAGGCACCCGGACGACAGCGCACCCGCGGCGCACACCTTCTTACACTGGCCGCAGCGGATACACTCCGGGTGGTTCGGTGTCTTCGACGGATCGATCTGCATCTTACATACCTTTGCGCAGGCGCCGCAGTGCGTGCACAGGCTCTCATCCACCCGGTAGTGAAACACCGAAATCGGGTTAAAGACCGAGTAAATTGCTCCCAGCGGGCAGATATATTTGCAGAACGGGCGGTAAATCAAAATCGACAGGAAAATCGTAACCGCCAGCACGACATTTTTCCAGGCGTACAGCCATCCGATTGTGCTGCGCATCGACTTGTTCAGCAGAACCAGCGGAAGTCCGCCCTCCAGCGTACCCACCGGACAGATCAGCTTGCAGAAGTAGGGCGCGCCCTGCCCCAGAATATCCACCAGAAACAGCGGCATCAGGATCACGAAGACGACCAGAATCACGTACTTCAGCTTCCGCAGCAGCTTGTCTCCCCGGAAGGTCTTTATCTTCTTCGGAAACGGGATTTTATGTAACAGATCCTGAATCAGTCCGAACGGGCACAGCCACCCGCAGACAAACCGTCCGATCAATGCTCCTATGAAGACCAGAAGCCCGGCCACATAGAAGGCAAATTTGAAATTCCAGCTCCCGATCACCGCCTGCAGGGAGCCGATGGGACAGGAGCCCACCGCCGCAGGACAGGAGTAGCAGTTCATACCGGGAACACAGAGATTTTTGAGCTTGCCTTTGTAAATCTTCCCCTGCGCAAAGCCAATCAAATAGCTGTTCGTGAGGAGGGCCCAGAGCGCCTGCATCCTGTGACGGGGCCACTCACTCATTTTATTCTTTCGCTTATCCAATTCCAATACACTCCAGACAAATATTTACGGCTTTTGTAAAAACAACAGGCAGTTCGCCTCTGTATAGGCCGAATCCCATCATTGCCAGTCCGAGGACCGCTGCGCCGACGCCGCACCAGCGCATGGAGGACAGACGGCGCCTCATGCGCCCGCCTCCAGATTCGCAAGCTCCTTCTCAACGGTCTCCAGCCAGTCCTCCAGACTGCCGCTCCCGCTGTACGTCTCTCCCACGATATTTCCGTCCTGATCGACAAAGAACGATTCCGGGAATGCTTCGATCGACGTCAGACGGCCATTAAAGTAAGTAGAGTCCGGCAAGATGACAGGATATGTAACCCCGGTCTTCTGCACCAGAAGCTGCGCCCGCTCAAGATCTTCTTCCACAATCTCGCCCTTTTCATTCAGAACGTCCAGAACGACACCGACAACGCCGACATTCCGGTCCTTCATCTGCTGGTAAAGCTGCTCCAGATCCGGCATCTCCGCCACGCAGGGCGAGCACCAGGTCGTAAATATATTGACCATCGTCAGCTTGTAGTCCTTAAAAATGTCCTGCGTGACCGTATCTCCATTCACATCCTGCGTCGAAAATTCGCCCACAGAACCCGCGGTAGATCCTGACGGCTGATCCGCAGCCGCGCCGTCGTCCATTCCGGCAGCCGCACCGTCGCCCGCCCCGGCAGCCGTGCCACCGCTCGTCCCGGCAGCCATTCCACCGTCCATTCCGGCATCCGTGCCGTCGTCCACCCCGGCATCCATCCCGGCACCCATTCCGCCATAATACGCCTCATAATCCGCCATCTCCGTGATTATGGCCTTTACCTCCCGAACCTCTTTCACCAGCTCTTCGTCCGCAGAAGTATTGACGCTCAGATAATACTGATACACACCATCCGCACTCTGCCCTACCTCCTGATGCTCGTCGCAGCCAGTCAGTTCATCGAGCGAATCTGCAAGTTCTGCATGGTAAACACCCAGAACGCCGACGCTCTGCATCTCATCCATATTGATTTCTTCTACGTCCAGTATCTCCCCTGCCGTTTTCCAGCTCAGATATCCGTATTCAAGCGCGGAAAAATCCTCAACAGGAATCTCGTTTGTGAACATGATAACCTGTCTCTGATTCATGCTTTCCATCAGCGCGTCCGGTATCGCCACCGTCAATCCCAGCGTAGGCAGATCAAATTCATTGGAATCATCGGACTCGGCCTGCGTTTCCATAGTCTCTTCCTGCAGCGTCTTTTCCTCTGCGGTCACCTCGCCAGCCCCGGCACCTTCCGACTTCCCGGATGTCTCAGCGAATGAACCGCCAGCCAGAAGCGACATTCCCAATACCGTTGATAATAAAACAGCAGAAATTTTCTTAAATTCATGTCTCATAAATACAGCTCCTTTTCGTTTGACAATACCATTATCGGTTTCCACTCAGCCAGTTTAGCGCCTTGTCCCGGCTGAACTGACACCATTATAGCACGGGAGAATTAAAATCTATGTTAAGCCGGAACTTTTTTTTGAAAAAATTTTTATTATTTTCTGCAGCTTAACAGCAATTTTATATAGATGTGGTATGATATACAAAAAGCTGCTGATTATAAATAAGAAGATTTACCATAAACATATCACGGCAGGAGGTAATCAGAATGCGCATACTTGTTGTAGAGGATGAAGCTGCTCTTTGCAATTCCATCGCGGAGGGACTCCGCATCGACGGCTACGAGGTCGATACGTGTCAGGACGGGCTGGAAGCGTCGGAGCTGTGCACAGTGGAGCACTACGACCTTATTTTACTGGATCTGAATCTTCCGGGTATGGACGGAATGGAAGTGCTGCGCAGGCTGCGCCAGGAGGACGTGGAGACGCGCGTACTCATCCTGTCCGCGAGGGGACAGGTTCGGGACAAGGTCGAAGGGCTCGACGCCGGAGCCAACGACTATCTGACGAAGCCCTTCCATTTCGAGGAGCTGGAGGCGCGGGTACGGAGCCTGACACGGAGGAAATTCATTCAGGAGGACGTCTGCCTGCAGTGCGGCGGGATCTCCTTTGATACCAGATCCCGGACGGCCGTGGCCGGAGGACTTCCCCTCTCGCTGACCAGAAAAGAGGCCGGGCTTCTGGAATACCTTCTGCTGCATCAGGGACAGGTCATCAGTCAGGAGGAGATGATGGACCACCTCTGGGACGGCAGCGTGAACAGCTTCAGCAATTCCATCCGCGTCCACATCTCCTCGCTTCGCAAAAAGCTGCGGGCGGCGCTTGGCTACGATCCGATCCAGAACAGAATCGGACAGGGATATATCATCGGAGGGACAAATCTATGAAAAAGCTTTCTTTGCAGTGGCGACTGGTCCTCATGCTGGCAGCGCTTGTGACAGGCGCTTGTCTGCTCCTGAATCTGCTGATCGGCCGTTCCGCGATCATGCGGATCGATGAGGTGGAAAGCTATGTCGTGGAGCTCGGACCAGACAGCCAGGAGACCGTCGTAATCGGCGTTGAAGATTCCGAACTGATCACACAGCTTCGCGAGGCCAAAAAAACCTTCCGGATCCAGAGCATTGCCGCGACACTTATCGTAATTCTTCTCAGCGGCGCGCTCACCTGGGTTTTCGTCGGACAGGCTCTCGCTCCGCTTCGGACGTTCAGCTCCTACATGGAGAAGCTTCAGACTGAAAATCTGTCCCAACAACTGGAAATTCCCGAGACCGGGGACGAGATTGCCCGCCTGACGCGTTCCTTCAATATCATGATACAGCGGCTTGATCAGGCGTTTGCGGCACAGCGCCAGTTTTCGGCCAATGCCGCGCATGAGCTGCGCACTCCGCTCGCCGTGATGCAAACCCGGCTGGATGTGCTGCAAAAACGCACGGAGCACACACAGGAGGAATATCAGGAAACAATGTGGATGCTGTCGGAGCAGACGGAACGCCTCTCCCATCTGGTAAGCGTACTTCTGGAAATGACAGAATTGCAGACGGTCCAGAGAACCGACGAAATCGCCCTTGCCGGGCTGGTCGAGGAGGTGCTGTGCGATCTGGCGCAGGTTGCCGACGACAGGCATGTGACGCTGATACAGGAAAAGGGTGATGCGGTGCTGACCGGGAGCGATACGCTGATCTACCGCGCCGTATACAATCTGGTGGAAAATGCGATCAAATATAACCGTCCGGGCGGGACTGTGACCGTAGCAATTGCAGCCGAAAACGGCAGCGCCGCCCTGCATGTGACAGACACCGGAACGGGAATCCGTCCAGAAAACCAGGAAGCCGTCTTCTCACCCTTTGTCCGCGAGGACAAGTCCCGCAGCCGCGCGATGGGTGGCGCCGGTCTCGGCCTTGCCCTGGTCCGGGACATTGCAGGCCAGCACGGAGGAAGCGTGCGGATCGCCCGAAGCTCCGAAGCCGGAACTGAGGTCGTGCTGACGCTGCCCCTAAAATAAGAAAACGCAATCTTTATAATGTGCTATGCCCATTCTCGCGCCGGTGCCGGACATCCAGTGGATGTCCGTTTAGCACCGACCAGAGCAAAGATGCGGTCGCTTGCGACATTTTACATCTTCGCGCCACGCATATTATACTTAGCGAGATGTTTTCAAGCTTAGCGTAATAGGACACTAAATATTCTACCGCATTATTGGGGAAAAACTCCTTAAATTCGCTGTAAAGCTGCGCGGCCAGCGTCTTGTTGTGGGCAATGATCAGCGTCGGCTTGTTTAATTGCTGGATGACATTTGCCATGGTAAACGTCTTACCAGAACCGATGACACCCAGTAATGTCTGAAATTGATTTCCTTCTTTAAAGCTCTGTACTAACTCGGCGATAGCCTGGGGCTGGTCGCCGGTGGGGCGTATTCTGATACTAATTCGAAATGATCCATATTATTCTTCCTTTTACTATATATAATCTCAAATAATATTAAAATATCTCTTACCCTTCGTGCTTTGGATCATTATTTTGTATTTCAATATCATAGTAATAGTTTCTTCCATCCTTCTTTTTTATGTTAATTAAGTTCTTCTTATGTAAAACTTTACTACACCAGTTTGACACTTTTTGTCTACTACATCCCACAGCTTCACTAATTTCTAAGGCACTCATAGCTTCACTTTCATTTAAGCTTCCAATCATTCCTAATATTTTAACCTCCGCTTCTGTATAATTTCCCTTTGTCATCGGCACATCGCGGTGTAATATTTCAACAAGTTTCTCATCACATTCAAAACATCTTTTTACCTTCATCTTCGCCACTTCATTTTCTTGATAAATTAGATTACATTTCGGGCAACGATAACTCTTTACTGCATCCTTCAAAAAATAACAATCATACTTCGCTAACTCTGCGTCGTAGATAAAGCGTGCTGCAGTAAATTCATCTTTTACTTCTGCATATACAATTTCATTTTCTCTACAAATTTCATAGTCAATAGCATATAAAAAATATTTACCTCCATATTTAGACGTTCTACTTTCTTCCAATAAATGTATAATAAAGTTTTCACATAACACATCCAAATATTTTGATATTTTTTCTTAACCGCTCCTTGAAATTGTTGCATATACATTTTTTTTGCAAATCGCAGCCCCACATTCACATCCTTCACTGATATTTTTTTATTTGACCCCTCTGTTTCTGCTTGTATCAAAGCATTTTGCAAAATTATACCGATTGTCCTTGGAACCCCCATAGATTCTCTTGCTATTCTTGAAATTATTTCATCTTGATTTCCTTGAAAAACCTTTTCAAAGTTCACTTCTGAGTCAAAGGTTCTTAACCTATTATCAATAATTTGATATGTAAATTCTTCAAGCGTTCTTATTGCTCCAACCTAATTTGTTCATCAGTTGATAATTCTGAAAATTCATCAATAAAAATATATATTGCGTCAATATTACTTTTTTTCTTATATCCCCCAATGTAACTAAAAATTCTTGTACGCTTACTCCTTTAATTTTTTCAACTGAATAAAACACACGATTTTCCTGTTCGCTGGCATGAATATCTGATATTTTTGTATCAGTCAATGAAATTGAACCTTCGATATTATCTTTTTGGGTTAGATTAACCTCTGTACGTTCGTCTTCTTTTTTTATTTTGACATCTATTCCCGATTTCAAAACTTCCTCTATATATTCAAATTCTGGTAAGTTTGATTTGTAAACATTTCCAATTGTCTACTATCAGTTATAGAAATATAATCAGCTCTTAATATCGACTGAAATGCTTTATGTACGTTTTGATTACTAAACATAGTCTTTCCTCCCTCGTTTCCTAAAAGTCGCTACACATAGCGACTTTTATCCCTTTCTTTGTTCCAATTGAATTTTTGCCCTCTGAATTGCCAAATGCAATTTTTCTTCCAGTACCTCTTTCGATGGCATTGCTGTAAGATATTGTGCAACTCTAATATCTCCCTTATCCAGTTCCAGCAGTTCGACTACCTCATCTGATTTTTCGGCACACAAAATCAGTGCTATTGGTGACTCTTCATTTTCCATACGTTCATATTTATTCAGCCAACGCAGATAAAGTTCAACCTGAGCTTTATAAGCTGGCTCAAATTCACCAATTTTAAGTTCAATAACTACTAACCTCCTTAGTTTCCTATGAAAAAATAAGAGATCAATCCTATACTCCTTTCCATCAATTGTAATTTTCTTCTGTCTTCCCATAAAAGCAAAATCATTTCCCATTTCCAAAATAAACTTTTCCAATTCAGCTAAAATTGCATTTTCTAAATCCTTTTCGCTATAAGTATCTTGCAATCCAAGAAAATCCAAAATACATGGATCCCGATAAAACATGTCAACCGTCATAATATCTCTATCCTGAAGCAGCATCAAATCATTCTTCATCGTCTCCTCAGGACGTTTAGAGATTGCAGTTCTCTCATAGAGCATTGATTTTTTTCTTTCTCTTAAGGTTCTTACACTCCATCGTTCATTTTTGCACAAAACTGCATAGAAGTCTCTTTTTAGTTCATCCGAAATCGATATCAATTCTTTAAAATGAGACCAGGATAATTGTTGCGACAGTGTAGCGACTTTCTCATAATCAGGAAATGTTTCATAAAATTGTATCATACGAAAAAGCGCACTCTTATCATATGAACGTCCATATTTAACTTCCAAATCTTTGCTTATATTTTTTACTACAGATCTGCCATAGTCAGCTCTGCACCCTTGCAATACATTATCCTTTAATTCTTGGCCTATATGCCAGAACAAATATACTGTTTCATAATTAGCGACTTCATAAACTTTATGTTTTGCTGATTCTATCATTACAACAATTTTATCAACTGTACTATTGTAATTATTAGGTAATTCCAAATTCTCCATTCCTATCATCCCTCCCTTATTACTAGAAATCCTTCTATTTAGCTACTCTCACCTACTAGGGCACAAAGTAGTACGCATCCACGCAGAGCATTTTTATATCAGGGGGAATGAAGCTTCCTATGACACACAAAGACCTGCCGCTCCAGCTCCCTCTCCGAAAGCTCTGTAATCCCCCCGCTCTCCTCCGCCCCGGCCCCGCACACCGAGATCATATAGCCGTCCCGCTCGAATCCGCGGCATGGGTATTCCGGATTCTGCCCAAGTACACTGAACGAATCGAGCGGCTGCAGCAAGCCTTTTCCAATGCACTTCAGATACGCTTCTTTTTTCGTCCAGATTTCAAAAAACCGTCTGTCCTGCGCTGTTTCTTCCTTATATATATACTCGTATTCCTCAAATGTAAAAAAGCGCTTTGCTATTTCGCGTTCCTCTCCCCGGATCCGCTCAATATCAATCCCCACTTCGTGATCGGAGAAGGCTGCCGCGATGGCATTTCTCGTATGAGAAATATTGAAGTAAAAACCGGGATGGCCCTTGAGAAACGGCTTGCCATATTTCCCTCTGCCAAATTCTATTTCGTCATTCCGAAGCCCCAGCTCCCGGCAGGCCATAACCCGGACAAGTAACTCCGAATATAAACTGAGCTTTTTATCAGCATCCAACCGAAAGCTGTTTACGGACCTCCGCTTCTCCTCTGACACGTAAGCCAGTAAGCTTCTAAAGCTCTCTTCCTCTATCCCCGGATCAACCGGGACATAAAAAATATCCACCCGCATCCTTCTCTTCATCCCGACAGCATTTTCAGGCATACTCTAATATCTTCCAATATTCAGCCTGATCACCATATGATTCATCCCAACAGCATTTTTCAGATACGTGCTAACGTCTTCTAATATCAATCCGACCACCATATTATTCGTTCCCGACAGCATTTTTCCGCCGTCCGCTAGCGCCTCCCAATATTCAGCCCGATCACCGTATTATTCATATTCAGTACCCGCATATACTGGAACTCCGACGTGAGCTTTTTCAGCAGCGCAATTCCGCCCACCGTCACCTTCTCGTCCTCCTGGCTCTGGTATTCCAGCGGATTGAAGGGGACACCGTCATCCCGGATTCTCAGGATATACTTGTCGTCCTGAATGGTAAAGCTGATATCCATATAATTTTTCTGATCGCGGCGGTAGCCATACTGCACGATATTGGCCGCAATCTCCTCCACGGCAAGCCCGAGGATCTTGGCGTCGCGCCTGGCAATCGCGTTTTGCTCGCAGAATGCAAAGAGCTCTTCCCGGAACGCAATGACTTCCCCTATATCATTCTCGATGGAGCAGTCCAGAGATTTTTCATCCCCGATCTGCGGAAGCATGTAGACGCCTCCGGCTGCAAGCCTGCCCTTGTGCTGGCCCCGGATCCGGTACAGGGAGCTGATCAGAATCGTGACGGCCTCGCTCGCCACCGCCATCAGACAGGCGCCGGGAAGCCCCCACAGGAAAATTCCCACAAAGGTAAACGGCACAATCACCAGAAATCCCTGCAGCGCCGTAACCACCGTGGACAGTCCCGGCTGCAGGATCGTCTGGTAATACGACATCAGAAACTTATTATACACGTAAAACGGGAAGCTGCACGCAAAAATCCGCAGCGCCGTCTTGCAAAGCGCAAGCATATCGCCCTCCGTAATGCCAAACAGCCCGGCAATGACCTGGGGCACGGCGAGGAATACCAGCAGCAGTACCGCGATGGCAATATAACTGTAGGTAAGCACGCGTTTGCAAAGCGTACGGATCCCGTAATAATCCCGCTCCCCATAGAGGATACCCGCGATATTCGGAATCAGCCCGATCACGCCTCCCACGCACAATTCCGCAATCAGCACCGCGTTGACGCAGACGGCATAGACCGCCATCGAATCATTTCCGAGCACCCTCACGATGGCCGAATTGATCAGGACGGATTTCAGCGCGGACATCAGCGTAAACACTGCGCTCGGAATGCCCGCCTTCACCGCAAGCCCCGCATACTGGGGCATGTTCCGGCCCGGCTTTTGCAGGCGCAGCATCCGGTACCCGGAACGGAAATAAAACACTACCGTCACCATCCCGGTCAGATACCCAATGATTGTGGAGAGGGCGCTTCCCGCCATCCCCAGCCCAAAGCCCCTGATAAACACAAAGTCGAGCACCAGATTCACCACGTTCGCGATGATAAAAAGAGCGCTCCCCAACTGGGGATGATTATCCGCATTCATGAAATAGCAGAACAGGATCGCCGCCGTCAGAATCGGAATACCCCCGAAGTTTACCATGATATACGGCTCGGCGAGAGCCGCCAGCGACGCATTGCCGGAAAGCGCCAGGGCCAGCGGCCCCGGCAGAAAGGGCGTGAACAGCGCAAACAGCAGCGACAGCGCAATGCCTGCCGCCAGCGAGGCACTGAATACCCCGCCGGCCTTTTCCATATCCCGTTTCCCCAAAAGCACCGCCGCCTCCGCTGCCCCGCCCATAGCGAGCATCATTGCCGGCATCTGGAGCAGCAGCAATACCGGCATGGAAATCTCAATCGCCGCCATCGCATCTGCCCCGAGGAGGTTCCCCACGATCATGCCGTCCACAACATTGCCAAGCTGCATGGCGACCGTCATCAGCACTCCCGGAAGAATATACTGATGTATTTTTCTGTTAATCAGAAACGCATTTCTTTCCATTCTATATTCTCCCATCAAAGAATCCCAGCGTCTTCAGAGCCTCCAGCGCATGCCTTAAGTAAATCCCATCCGGCATCGGCCACTTGAACCCGAGACGGTAAAGAGCCTTCGTCGTAAAGCTGTTGTCCGCGTCGATGTATGCGGCGCTGTTGTCCTGATCACTCGACACATAGGCAATCAGGCCGGAGATCAGCTCGTTCTTCTCGTCATTTTCCAGAGCCGCCAGAAGAGACTGCTCAAATTCCGCGTCGCCGACGATCCGGATCGGAATGCCCGACTGATTCATCTGCTCGACGACGTCCGCCATCTGGATCAGATAGCTGCTGTACGCATGGAATACGGTGAACCCGCCCTGTACAGGAGCCAGCCGGACAATCGCCGCCGCAGTGGAATCGATCGGCGAAAACTCCGCAGGCATATCCAGCATGGAGACCGGGAACTGGCCCAGCGCCACATAGCCCCGCAGCGTGCGCATGAACCCGTTTGTCACCGAATTGATCTGGAACTCACCGTCGCTGACACGGCTCATGAGATTGCCTACCCGGATGATTTTGCCTCTCATTCCTTCCGCCACAGCCTCCAGTACCGCTTTCTCCGCGCGGAACTTCGTGTCAATATACTTGTTGGAAAGGCTCTGTCCGAAGTACAGTTCATTCTCATGAAGCTTCTTCTCCTGCGGGAACTTTCCTCCCACATTTTCCCCGGCGATGCTCACCGTGGAAATCTGGATCAGCTCACGCCCGGTCCTGCTGCACAGGCCGATCAGGTTCAGCACGCCCTGATAATTCACCTGCTCCAGAGTATCGTCCGCGGAGAAATGCTTGACACACGCCGCGCAATTAATGACTCTGTCAAAATCATACTGTTCCAGCTCCTCCATCTTGCCCGCATCGGTGATATCCCCTTCAATCAGGCGGATCCGGCTGCCGAACAATTCGTCATGCGGATTGCTGAAATAGTACACCAGCATGCTCTTCAGCCTGTTTTCCAGAGAAGACGCCCTCCCCTTGCGCATCAGGCAATAGATGACATTGTCCTCGTGATCGATCATATTCTTCAAAATATGCGATCCCAGGAAACCGTTCGCGCCGGTCAGAAGGACATTGCCGATGGCGGACGGCTGAAGCTCCTCCAGACATTCTGCGGTATTACGGCTCAAAACCCGCTCCAGGGAGTCCTGATCCTCCTGCGCTTCGCCGGCCTCCTCCGCTGCGCCGCCCGCCCGCTGCAGCTTTTGGACATGGCGCTCCAGGGCAAGCGGCGTCCTGTATTCGAACAGATCGGCGTAAGACACCGGGATTCCCGCGCTCATGCACTTCATAGCCACCTTGGACGCCGACAGTGAGGTCCCTCCGTTCTCGAAGAAATCGTCCTCGATACCGATCTGCTTCACGCTCAATGCCATCTCAAAGATTTCACAAAGCCTGCTCTGCAGTTCGGTCCGTGGCTTCACGTAATTCCTGTGCTCCTCCACATATTCCGGCTCCGGCAGGGCGCGCTTGTTCACCTTGCCATTGTTCGTAAGAGGCAGCGCGGGAAGCTGCATCAGCACACTCGGCACCATGTACGGAGTCAGGTATTTCTGCATGAAGCAGGTAAGATTCTGCTTCTCCACCTGGCTCTCCGCCACGAAATACCCGCAAAGGAACTGATTGGAATCCTTCTCCTTCACGACCACCACGCTGGACTTGACCGTCGGGTACTGGTTCATGACATTCTCAATCTCATCCAGCTCCACCCGCAGGCCGCGCAGCTTGACCTGATTGTCCATGCGCCCCATGAATTCGATTTTCCCGTGATGGTTCCATTTTGCCAGATCGCCGCTGCGGTACGCATTTCTGCCCTCAAACGGAATGAATTTGTCCGCCGTCATCTCCGGCTTGCCCACATAGCCCCTGCCAACGCCGTTTCCGATAATCAGGAGCTCTCCCGGCACTCCGGCCGGCAGCAGGTTGCGGTACTGGTCAATCATGACCATCTTAATATTTGCCATAGGCTTTCCGATCGTAATCTTATCCCCTGTCACCTGGTCAAAGGCACAGCCGATCGTCGTCTCCGTAGGTCCATAGCCGTTGTACACAACTGCGTTCGTCCCCAGCGCCATAATCTTGTCGTAAAGGGCTGCCGGGAATGCCTCAGCGCCCACATTGAACACCTTGATCCGGGACAACGCTTTCTTCATCTCCGGCATATCAACAATGTTGATCAGGAAAGACGGCGTACACGTCATCATATCCACCCCGTGCTCCAGAATCAGCTTCGAAAGGGCCATCGGATTGTGAATTTCCTCCTCATTTGCCATGCAGACCGTGATCCCGTGATAGAGCGGAATGCATTCCTCCAGAATGGACACGTCAAATGTGATGGCCGCAAACGCCAGGGAGACCGTGGCATTGTACACATAGGCCCGCGCCTCCTCATTATAAGGATTATCATTCACATAGTTCACCAGATTGCGGTGCTCAATCATGACGCCCTTCGGCTTTCCTGTGGAGCCGGAGGTGTAGATGCAGTAGCAGAGATTCTCCGGGCGGATCTCCACCCTGGGATTCGCGGTATTTCCGCCCTCAGCCAGCAGCTCCTCCAGAATCAGCACCTTCGCCGACAGCTTTTTCAGCAGCGGCCCGCGCTCCTTCGCAAGCTCCCGCGGCATCAGGATAAATTCCGCTCTGGAATCCTCCAGAATGTAGCTGATTCTCTCGTCCGGATATTCCGGATCGATCGGCAGGAATGCGCCGCCCGCCTTCAAAATACCCTGCCTTGCGGCATAGACGTCCACCGTCCTCGGCAGCATGACGCCCACCATCTGCTCCAGCGTTAACCCCAGGTCCAGCAGATGATTGGCAATCCGGTTGGCATTCTCATTGAGCTCGCGGAAGGTAAGGCTCCTGCCGCAGGCAATCACCGCCGTCTTATCCGGATGGAGCGCCGCCTGTCTCTCGAACAGGACATTTGCCGTAGTCTGCTCCACCTCATAATCCGTCTCGTTATAGCGGGCCAGCTCACGGCGGGCCGCACTGCTTACCATCGAGATCTCCTTTAACTGCCTCTTCTCCCGGAATTGCTGCACGGTCATGATCAGGCTGTCAATGATTCCGGCAATCGTGCGCTCCTCATACAGATCGCTCCGGTATTCCACCTGATACGAAACCTCATTCCCATTTACCGCCACATCGATGGACAGCGGGGCCTTCGGCGTATCCAGAGAAAGCTCCTCCATGACGGCCTTCTCTCCGGCAATCTCCTCAAAGCGGAAATTGTCGCCCTGGAATGCGAACATCAGATCCGCCCTGATATTGTACGCCCGGCTGATCTCCGCAAAGGAGCAGATATCGGCATTCATACTGTTCATCAACTGCTCCCCGGTCTCCCTGAGATACGCTCCGATCTCCTTCTCCCCGTTCAGGTTGCAGTAGACCGGGAGCGTCTTCACCAGCATATTGACCGTGGACGCCAGTCTGGAATCATTTCTTCCATTATAAATGGTGGTAAATACCGCCTCTTCCTTGTAGACATACCGTCCGACCACGAAGCCGAACGCCGCCGTAAACAGCGTGTTAAAGGTAATTTTCTGTTCTGCGCAGAAATTCTGCAGCGCTGCCAGATCGGTCTGCGCCGTCCTGCGGTATATCCCAAGTCCCGGTGCGTCCTCTCTGTGATCCTTCGCCGGGAGGAAATCCGTATCACACCCTGCAAAGACAGAATCGTAATAGTTTCTGGCAAGCACATACTCCTGCCCGGCGAGCGCCTCCTGCTCCACAAGAGCGACCTCATAGCCGCTGAAGGTCTCCCTGGCAAGCGCTTTGCCCTCATACGCCTGATTCATGTCCCGGAGGAAAATTCCGCACGATTCCCCGTCGCTGATGATATGATGTAACTCCAGGAAGAGGTATTTCCCCTCCGGCGTATCAAACAGCCGGATCCGGAACAGCCGGTCTCCGAGAATC
>Ga0129308_1001209_pt1 | contig 28865 bp, 25 predicted proteins | sample L827metagenome_FD_94440 | JGI IMG/M metagenome (GOLD analysis project Ga0129308, IMG submission 94440) | Ring-tailed lemur group fecal microbial communities from Wisconsin, USA - L827 metagenome | ecosystem: Host-associated > Mammals > Digestive system > Large intestine > Fecal | place: USA...
AGCTTTCGGGCTGATTTTTTTCATAGGGCGCCAGCCCCGCGAAGCGAGATGGAGCGAAGCGGAATCGAGCTGCGCGTGCACCGCGGAGTAGTGAAATGCGACAGGAATGGAAGGAAGCGAATCATAACAACACCAGCGGGGGAGCGGCCGCAAGGCTCGCTCCCCCACCTCTTAATCCTCTATCCCGTCCACCTTTCTCAAATAAAACTGAAACGCCGTATACTCCGAAACCTCCCGCTCGATGGGAATCCCCGCATGCATCAAAGCCGCGCCGGAATAAACTTCATCCCCATCATTCACGCGATACATTCCATCCGGATCCAATCCTTTTGCCATTACATACTCCTGCGGCCCGTTACAAGTAAGATTCGTCACAACCACACTCAAAAGCGACTCAGTTCTGTCCTTCGAAACATGTTGCCATGCCGTCAAATTCCCCATTTCAAACGGATTCGTCAGCCGGTAATAATCCCCCTCGAAAATCAGGGAATAATATTTCCGGAACCGTTCACTCTGCTCCCTGCACAGATCCTGCTCCTTTGCAGAAAGAAGAGTTGCATCCAGTTCATATCCAAAGGTGCCGCACATCGCAACCACAGCCTTTGTCTGAAGCGGCACAAACTTACCGCTGTCTGAAATATGAGCCCCCATGGTAGAGATCGGATACACAAAAGAGGTTCCGTAATGCAGCTTCAGCCGATCAATGGGATGATTATTATCACTTACCCAGTACTGCGGATAGTAATGAAGCATCGCCGGATCATACCGTCCGCCGCCGCCGCTGCAGCCCTCAAACAGAATATCCGGATGCGTTTTAATAATACCGTCCATCACCCGGTAAAGTCCGAGAATATAACGATGGTACACCTCTCCCTGCTTTTCAGCCGGAAGATTATTAGACCAGATATCGGCCAGAGAGCGGTTAATATCCCATTTCACATAAAAGATATTGGCATCATCCAAAATGGCATTAATTTTTTCAATCAGATAATCCTGTACATCCTTGCGGCTCATATCAAGCGCCATCTGATTGCGGCTTCTGACTGCATGACGTCCGGGGATCTGCATAGTCCATTCTGGATGAGCTCGGTAGAGATCGCTGTCCTCGGAAACCATCTCCGGCTCAAACCAGATACCGAATTTCATGCCGAGATCATTTATCTGTTCCACCAGTCTGTGCAGGCCGCATCGTATCTTATTTTCATTGACATACCAGTCCCCAAGGCTGCTGTTATCATCATCCCGTTTTCCAAACCAGCCATCGTCCATTACCAGGAGTTCAACGCCCATTTTCTTTGCCGCTTTAGCAATTTCCACCAGCTTGACATCGTCGAAGGCCATAAAAGCAGCCTCCCAGCTGTTAATCAGTACAGGCCGTTTCACATCCTTTACAAATTTACTCCTGCATAAGTTGGAGCGGTAGAAATCATGGTATAAATGGGAAAGTCCTGTAAAGCCGTGCTCGCTGAAGGCCATGATTACTTCTGGCCCTTCAAATACCTCCTGGGGCTTTACTTCATAATAAAACTGTTTTGGATTAATTCCCATCACAAAGCGTAGCTGATCATATTGATCCAGTTCGGCTTCTGCCAGAAAATTGCCGCTGTACATCAGAGAAAATCCATAGCATTTCCCATAGTCCTCGGTTGCGTTCCGGTCACAGAGAATCGCGAAAGGATTCTGCTGATGACTGGAAGAGCCGCGGACACTGCCGATGGAATGGATGTGGTGTGTCATGGGCTGGCGTTCCACCTGACGTTCCTGTCCGTATCGGCCGGGAAGGCTGACCAGATCAAAGCTTTTCCCATTGAGAAAATCGAGGCAGACTGACATGATTTTTCTTAAGTGGATAGACTCTTCTCCGGAATTGATTACTTTTACGGCGCGGGTAATGATATCGGCTTCCTCAAATACACTGTATAAAAGAACAACCTGAACATTGCTGACTGCGTCAGACAGAATAACTTCCAGGGTGTCTGCCGTATCATTATCATTGGCAAAGACGCAGGGAAGAGTGTCCAGCTGGTATTTCCCTTTTTTAACCTGGAAGGAAACGGTCTTCCCGTTAAAAGAATAGCTTCCGTCGCTGTTTACCACTTCAATGGATGTAGTGCGGAAATCTCCCTGCTGCTGAGTGCTGAATTCCTGGGGCTGCGCATCCAGAGAAAAGGTTCTGGCATTTCGAGATTCATAAGGATTTCCGGAAAAACCGCGATCATACTGCTTGATTTGATAGCTCATATCTGCATCACAGATGGATGGACCGTAATAAAGGTGGAATAAGTAGTCCAGGTTACCGATTTTCATCTGGTAGGAGGTGTGTCTGGTGTGCAGGGTAATCGTTTTTTGGGTGTTGTTGTAAATAATTGACATATAGGTTCCTCTGTAAATGAATAGTTTGTGCGGGCCGCAGCGCGGCCTGCTTTTGTCGGATATTGCGTCTCCGACGGATTTTAGCGCCCGGATTTCTGTCTGATGCAGAAACCGGTATGCGCAGGTATAATATCTGGCGATATTATACTATGTCCTTCGGACATGGTGTCTCCGACGGATTTTTAGCGCCCGGATTTCTGCTCGGCGCAGAAACCGGTGTGCGCAGGTATAATATCTGGCGATATTATACCATAAATTCAGAAGAAACCTATTGGGCAGATTTGGTGGAATTTTGCAGGAGTCTTTGTGAAATATTACTAAGAAGCAAAAGAAGAAGGCATTTGAGGAACGCGGGAGCACAGACAGGAGAAAATGGCTGCAGATTAACTGCATAAGCAGGGGAAAATTGGCGATCTTGCGGGATAAATATATGTATGTTATACTACAGAAAACCGCAGATTTTATGGATTCTGAAGCCGGGTGAACGATAATATGGATGGAAAAGGCCTGGCAGCGTTGAAAGGAAAGGCAGAGAGCATGAGAGAAGAATTGAAAAATACAGAAACCGAGGATTGTGTGACAGCATCGGAAGACAGCAGCGAGATGGAAGCTTCCCGGAAAGAAAATCCTGAGAATATGGAGACAGAGAATGATTCCGATGAAGAAAGACGGCGCCTGGAGGAGGAGAATGAAGCTCTTCGCAAAGAATTGGAGCTGATGCGGGAAAAGAATGTAAAAGAACGCATTTATGACCATGTACATGTATCGGTGCGCACCATGGATATATTTATTGGAATCATGGTGGTTTTATTTATTGCAGTCATTGTGATTGGACTTATCAATAAATAAGCAGATAACCGGAGAAACCCGCAGAGCGGGTTTCGTTTTTTTACTGCATGGCCAGCCTGCTGTTTTGATATTCTCCGCTGAAGGTCACATCCTTTGAAAACCAGTTCGGTGCGGTAAAGGCCAATGCTTCATCCTCGCTGGGGAATTCTACCTCGGCCAGAATCAGTCCCTGATAGTGGCCCTCAAACACATCGAGTTCAATGGTATATTCCGTATCTTCCAGAGGAATGAGGTATCGTTTTTTGGTCAGAATCCGTCCGTCCGCCTTCTCAAGAAGATGGAGATAGGCCGCCTCATGGAGGGGCAGGTTATATTCTTCCCTGGAAAGCAGTCCCTTGGATTTATAGGTGAGATAAAAGGTATCGTCCTGCCGGCGGATACGTACCACAGGATCTGTACATAAATAGGCCTGCTCAATGATATGGAAGGGATATTGTTCCAGATGAGCCGGCAGTGTTTCAATCAGATATTTCCGTTCAATTTCCATCACAGTAAGTCCTTTCTATAATTAAAGAATAGTATACCCATTTTTGGAGGGAAAGTCAAAAACAAGTGACAAAACTTTCGAATGTGAAGTATAATAGGGACATTAGCGAAACAAAAGAAAAAAGAGTGGAGATAATAGAAATGCTTTCCTGGATCAAAGAACATCGATACTGTTTGGCCGGACTTTATTTATTTGTATTTCTGGCCGGTTTTTTCTTGCTGGAACTGCTGGTTCCGGAGCCGAAATATGTGATTCACTGCACGTTGGATGACTGGATTCCGTTTAATGAATGGTTTGTGCTGCCATATTTTTTATGGTATGTTTGGGTGCCTGTATTCCTTCTGTACTTTGTGCTAAAGGATAAATGGGCATATCTGGAGCTTTGCTTCCTTATGTTTACCGGAGCGACTCTTTGCCTGATTATCTATGCCCTCTGGCCGAACGGACTGGATTTGAGAAGAGAGATTACGTCCCATAATTTCTGTGCGGATATCGTGCGGTTCCTGCGCAGGATTGACAGTCCCTGCAATGTCTGCCCATCGATTCACGTATCCAGCACAGTGGCTGTACATATTGCCATTTGCCATTCCCGCTCTTTTGAGGAAAATCGGGGGATGAAGCTGCTTTCCCTGGCAGTAACTCTGGCTATCTGTGCTTCCACTGTATTTATCAAACAGCACTCCGTGATCGATGTGTTTTGGGGCTGGCTGTTGAGCTGTGTGCTGGGAATGGGAAGCGCCTGGTATAGACAAAAACAGGTTTGTTCGGCATATAAAGTGAGGAAATCGGAAAGAACTTTAATAGAGACAGAAAACATTAATAAAATTGTCAGAAAATAGTGCGGACGGAACGGGAAATAAAAGGCAGAATATGCTATAATAATAGAACCGACGAAAGAAAGTATTACTGTCAGGTGTTTCAGACAAGGAGGAAATCTCTATGTGGACAATTGGAGAAATGAAAAGCAGAGGGTGGGAACGGGTCAGCCGTTATTTTCAGGCTGCCTACGGTGTAGTTGTGATTAGTTTTATACTGGGACTTATATTTAATGCGGAGGCCAACCCGCTCTTAAATCTGCACGGCACATCGCATTTGCTGGAGCAGATGAGCTTTTTGGGACCGGTTGCAGGCCTGTTTCTGCTTCTTACCTTCCAGGCCATGGCGCTTGTTATCAGCCTGGCAAGTATCCTGTTTAAATTTTTTGTACTGAATCCCATTGAAGTGGGAACATGTCTTTTCTTTTTGGAAAGCAGAGAACGGGGAGAGTCAGCCGGAGTGGAAACGATTTTCCGGATTTTTAAGAGCCGCTCCTACGGAAACGTGGTTAAGGTTATGTTTTTCCGTGATTTGTATATCTTTTTGTGGATGCTGCTTCTGGTTATTCCGGGAATCTACAAATCTCTTCAGTATCAGATGATTCCGTATCTTCTTGCCGAACATCCGGAAATGAGCAGCCAGGATGCGTTTGATAGAACGAAAGCGCTGATGGAGGATCAGTGTCTTCACCTGCTGGGATTGCAGTTTTCTTTTATAGGATGGGCGCTTCTGTGCTGTTTGCTCGGAAGTCTGGCATCCTTTGCGATCGGGATGATATTTCCTGTGAACTGGCTGAAGATATGGGTATCAGGCGCGGTCACGCTCTTAGTGACGCCCTATCTGCAGGCAACGGTGACGGAGCTGTACATTTACTTAAGATATGATAAGCAGTCGGATGGAAATGCCTCTCAGTGGGAGGTAAACTGAGACAAAAGAGGGAAAGCATGATTCATGAAATGGAAAATGATGAAAAGGAGAAGGATTATGGCAGAAGTATATGCATTTCTGGCGGATGGGCTGGAAGAAGTGGAATGTCTGGCGACAATGGACCTTTTGATCCGCGCCGGAATCAAAGTAACCCTGGTTTCCATCAACGGAACGAAGGAAGTCACAGGATCTCATGGATTTCGTATTGGAACGGATGCGCGTCTGGAAGACATTGACTGCGGGAAGGCGGATGTGCTGTTCCTGCCGGGCGGTATGCCGGGAACGAAGCATTTGGCCCAGTGCAGCCCTCTGTGTGAGGCCCTGATGGCAGCTAATCGGGACGGACGCCGTCTGGCAGCTATTTGTGCGGCGCCCAGTGTACTGGGCCGTCTGGGGCTTTTAAAAGGGAAAAAGGCTACTTGTTATCCGGGGTTTGAGGAGGCTTTAGACGGTGCCTCAGTGGTGGGAGACGGTGTCGTGACGGACGGAAATATCACCACTGCAAGAGGTCTGGGCTATGCTTTGGATCTCGGCCTGGAACTGATCCGGCTCTTAATCGATGAGGCTGCGGCCGCACAGATTAAAGCTGCCATCCAGTATGATCAGGTTTAAAAAGGCGGAAAATCTTTATTTTCTTTCTATTTTTCACAATTTCTGCTGGCAATTAGGCAATGACTATGCTATAATGATACCTTGAAGTGTAACGCCTAGCAGGATGGCGGTTCACATATAGAAATAAGGAGGACCCCTTAACATGAGTTTACAGGTAGAAAAATTAGAAAAGAACATGGCGAAGCTGACCATCGAAGTTCCGGCAGAAGAGTTCGAAGCAGCTATCAAGGATGCTTACAATCACAATAAAGGGAAATTCAACATTCCCGGATTCAGAAAAGGCAAAGCTCCGCAGGTCATGATTGAGAAGATGTACGGAACCGGCATTTTCTTTGAAGAAGCAGCAAATGCAATGATCGACGCTTCCTATCCGAAGGCAGTGGAAGAGTGCGAGGAAGAGATCGTATCCTCTCCGGAGATCAACGTGACCCAGATCGAAAAGGGTAAACCATTTATTTACGAAGCTACCGTAGCCTTAAAACCAGAGGTTACTTTAGGCGAATATAAGGGCATCGAGGTTACAAAGGCAGAGGCAGTTGTAACAGAGGAGGATGTGGAGAAAGAGTTAAAGGCTGCTCAGGAGAAGAACGGCAGACTTATCTCTGTAGAAGACAGACCGGTTGCTGATGGCGATCAGACGGTGATCGACTTCAAGGGCTATATCGACGGAAAACCGTTTGACGGCGGCGAAGGCACAGACTATCCGCTGACCATTGGTTCCCATTCTTTCATCGATACCTTCGAGGAGCAGTTAATCGGAAAGAACATCGGCGAGCAGTGCGAAGTTGAGGTAACCTTCCCGGAAGAGTACCATGCGCCGGAGCTGGCCGGAAAGCCTGCTAAATTTGAGGTTACTGTAAAAGAGATCAAAGTAACCGAGCTTCCGGAGTTAAACGACGAGTTTGCAAGCGAGGTTTCAGATTTCGAGACTCTGGCTGATTACAAAGAGGACGTTAAGGCAAAACTTCAGGATAAGAAGAACAGAGAAGCAGCAGCAGCCAATGAGAACAATGTAATCGAGAAGGTAATTGAGAATGCTCAGATGGAGATTCCGCAGGCCATGATCGATACTCAGGCACGCGGCATGGTAGATGACTATGCACGCAGACTGCAGAGCCAGGGCTTAAATATCAACGATTACATGAAATACACCGGCATGACTGCAGAGGCTCTGATGGCACAGATGGAGCCGCAGGCTGTAAAGAGAATCAAGACCAGACTGGTTCTTGAGAAGGTCGTAGAGGTTGAGAACATCCAGATCTCCGATGAGACAGTAGAGCAGGAGATTGAGAAGATGGCAGCATCCTACAAGATGGAAGTTGAGAAATTAAAAGAATTCATGGGCGACCGTGAAAAAGAGCAGTTAAGAGAAGACTTAAAGGTTCAGGAGGCTGTTGACTTCCTGGTATCCGAAGCAAAACTCGTTTAATTGCCGGAACAGAAATGACAGGTTCCGTTTCAGCAGGCAGACACTGCAGATAGCAGTTCTGCTCTGAAAGGCGCCTTTATAGAGAGAAAAAAGCAGAATTCTATGGTGCCTGCAGGGTCCATAGAATTTTCTGCCGTTTCTATTCTTTATAAAAATGACGTGTTAAGAAGCAGAAATTCAGAGCAATAGATTTTGCAGAACAGGAGGCATGTATGAGCTTAGTTCCCTATGTCCTTGAATCGACCAGCCGCGGAGAGCGCTCCTATGATATTTATTCCAGACTGTTAAAGGATCGGATTATCTTTCTGGGAGAAGAAGTAAATGATGTGACAGCCAGCCTGATTGTCGCACAGCTTTTATTCCTGGAAGCTGAGGATCCCAATAAGGATATCAATCTTTACATCAACAGCCCGGGTGGCTCTGTTACAGCCGGTATGGCAATCTACGATACGATGAACTATATTAAATGCGATGTTTCCACGATTTGCCTCGGTATGGCAGCCAGCATGGGTGCTTTTCTGCTGGCAGGCGGAGCGAAGGGAAAACGGTATGCGCTTCCCAATTCTGAGGTGATGATCCATCAGCCGTCCGGCGGAGCACAGGGCCAGGCCACGGAGATTAAGATTGTGGCAGAGAAAATTTTACAGACCAAGAAAAAGCTGAATGAGATTCTGGCAGCAAATACCGGTCAGCCATATGAAGTCATTGAGAGAGATACAGAACGTGATAATTATATGACAGCGCAGGAAGCAATGAACTATGGCTTGATTGACCATGTGATCGCGAGCCACTAAATATGAAGGATAGAGGTGGGCATATGCCAGGCAGATTAGATGACAAGATTCGCTGCTCTTTTTGCGGAAAGACTCAGGATCAGGTAAGAAAGTTAATTGCCGGTTCTGACAATGTATATATTTGTGACGACTGTATTGAATTATGTGCAGAAATTCTGGAGGAAGAGCTTTCGGATCAGGACAAAGGACCGGATTTCAGCGGTATCAACCTGCTGAAGCCGAAAGAGATTAAGGCATTTCTGGATGAATATGTGGTAGGCCAGGAAGAGGCAAAGAAGGTTCTTTCCGTGGCGGTTTACAACCACTATAAGAGAATTACGTCCCGCGGTACACAGGATGTGGAGCTTCAGAAGAGCAATATCCTGATGCTGGGACCGACTGGTTCTGGTAAGACGTATCTGGCCCAGACTCTGGCTAAGATTTTAAACGTACCCTTTGCCATCGCGGATGCCACGACATTAACCGAAGCCGGATATGTGGGCGAGGATGTGGAGAATATTCTGCTCAAGATTATTCAGGCAGCTGATTATGATGTCAGCAAGGCAGAGTACGGAATCATTTATATTGATGAAATTGACAAGATCACAAAGAAATCCGAAAATGTATCCATTACGAGAGATGTATCCGGCGAAGGCGTGCAGCAGGCTCTTTTAAAGATTTTGGAGGGCACGACAGCCAGCGTACCGCCTCAGGGCGGCAGAAAGCATCCGCAGCAGGAGCTGATCCAGATTGATACAACCAATATTCTCTTCATCTGCGGAGGCGCTTTTGACGGTCTGGAGAAGATTGTGGAGAACCGTCTGGGCGCAGGTTCTATCGGCTTTAATGCAGAGATTGTAGATAAGAAGAATCAGGATATTGACGAGCTTCTGCAGCAGGTTATGCCGCAGGATTTAACCAAATTCGGTTTGATTCCTGAGTTTATTGGCCGTGTGCCGGTGACAGTGGCGCTCAAGACGCTGGATGAGGAAGCACTGGTAAAGATTCTTTCCGAGCCGAAGAATGCGTTGATCAAACAGTATCAGGCACTTTTGGATTTGGACGGCGTGAAGCTGGAGTTTACAGAGGATGCCCTTCGGGCGATTGCCAGACAGGCAGTGGAGCAGAAGACCGGCGCGAGAGGTCTGCGTTCGATTATGGAATCCATCATGATGGATGTGATGTATGAGATTCCTTCCGATTCTTCCATTGGTATCTGCACCGTAAACGGCGATGTGGTGGAAGGAAAGAGCGAGCCGGAGCTGGTTTATCGGGAAAATACAGTACCCCGTAAGTCGCTTACAGGGCGTTTAAAAAAAGATAAGACAGGTGAGATTGCCTGACATCGGGAAAGGCGTCAGGGTTTTGCCGGAAAAGGGGTCTGTAAGATGAGTCTCATTTTGCAGACCCCTTTTCGGATAGCAGGAGACAGAAGATGGAAGAGAAAAACATGAAAATACCTGTGATAGCGCTGCGCGGAATGACAGTGCTGCCGCAGATGACGATAAATTTTGACATTATCCGGGGAAAATCCATCGCAGCAGTGGAAAAAGCCATGGTGGAGGACCAGAAGGTACTTCTGGTGACTCAGATAAAGACAGAAGAGATGACGCCGGAGCTGGAGGATTTGTATTCGGTCGGTACAGTCGGTTTCGTAAAACAGCTGGTGAAAATGCCGGGCGGAATGATTCGGGTGACAGTGGAAGGTTTGGAGCGCGCCGAGCTTTTGGATCTGGATGCAGACGGTTCCTATTATGTGGGAACAGCAGCGCTTCTGGAACCGGTTCAGGATGATTTAAGTCCTGTGGAAAAAGAGGCTATGGCCCGGATTGTGAAGGAAAAGCTGGAAGAGTACGGGAGGATGAATTCCTCTGCGGGAAAGGATTTTGTGGTATCCTTAACTGCTGCTTCCGGCCTGGAGATGCTGCTGCAGCAGCTGGCAGTTCAGTTTCCATGGGATTTCACCGCCAGACAGCGGATTCTGGAGTGCAGCTCGCTGAGCGCTATGTATGAGGTGGAGCTGCAGCTTCTTCTGACAGAGACAGAGGTTTACCGTGTAAAACGGGAGTTCCAGAGCAAGGTGAAGGCAGCCGTGGATAAAAACCAGAGGGAGTATATTTTACGGGAGCAGCTGCGTATTATCCGCGAGGAGCTGGGAGAGAATACTCCGGATTCCGATGCCGATGAATTGAAGGAGATGCTGAAAGGAATCCGGGCCGATAAGGAAATTCGGGAGCGGATTCAGAAGGAGATCACACGGTTTCAGGCCATGCCTCCGGGAAGCCAGGATGCCAATGTCCTGAGAACCTACTTAGAGACAGTATTGGAGCTTCCCTGGAACAAGGTGACCAAAGATAATATGGATTTGAAGCATGCCAAGGAAGTTCTGGAAGAGGATCACTATGGATTAGAGCAGGTGAAGGAGCGGGTGTTGGAATATCTGGCAGTCCGGATTCTGACAAGAAAGGGTACCAGCCCGATTCTCTGTCTGGTGGGTCCTCCCGGTACGGGAAAGACCTCCATTGCCCGTTCTATTGCCAGAGCCATGGGCCGGAAATATGTGCGCATCAGCCTGGGCGGCGTCCGTGACGAGGCAGAGATACGAGGCCACCGGAAGACCTATGTGGGCGCTATGCCGGGCCGGATTGTGGAGGGCTTAAAGCAGGCCGGAGTCAGCAATCCGCTGATGCTTTTGGATGAAATTGACAAGGTAAGCAGCGACTATAAAGGAGATACTTCTTCCGCCCTTCTGGAGGTGCTGGACAGCGAGCAGAATGTGCGTTTCCGGGATCACTATGTGGAAATGCCCATTGACTTGTCCAGAGTGCTCTTCATCGCAACAGCCAACACAACCCAGACCATTCCGGGCCCGCTGTTAGATAGAATGGAGCTTATCGAAGTAAGCAGCTACACGGAAAACGAGAAATTCCACATCGGAAAGAATTATTTAATCCGCAAGCAGATGGAGAAAAACGGTCTCACGAAGGAGCAGCTTACGATTACCAGTCCGGCCCTGGAAAAGATGATTCACAATTATACCCGAGAAGCCGGAGTCAGAAATTTGGAACGGCGCATCGGAGATATCTGCCGGAAATCGGCCAGAGAGCTGTTAGAGCATCACAGACGTTCCGTCCGGGTAACGGAGAAGAATCTGGAGAAGTTTTTGGGCAGGGAAAAGGTGCTCTATGAGAATGCAGGCGAGGAGGCCCAGGTGGGGATTGTATGCGGCCTGGCCTGGACCAGTGTAGGAGGAGATACCCTCCAGATCGAGGTGAATGTAATGCCCGGCAAGGGAAATCTCCAGATGACCGGACAGCTGGGCGATGTGATGAAGGAGTCGGCCCAGACAGCCCTGACCTATGTGCGCTCGGTGGCCTCTTCCCAATACGGAGTAGAAGAGGATTTCTTTGAAACCCATGATATGCATATCCACATTCCGGAGGGGGCAGTGCCGAAGGACGGTCCGTCGGCGGGCATTACCATGGCCACAGCCATGCTTTCTGCCGTATCGGGACGCCTGGTATCGGCGAAGGTGGCGATGACCGGTGAAGTCACCCTGCGGGGACATGTCCTGATGATCGGCGGCTTGAAAGAAAAGCTTTTGGCAGCCCGGATGGCTCATATTGAGAAGGTTCTGGTTCCGGAGAAAAACCGGCCGGACGTGGAGGAGCTGTCCAAGGAAATCACAAAGGGCATGGAAATCGTGTATGTGAAGGAGATGGCTCAGGTAATTGACGAGGCATTTCTCCCATGCGAAGAACAATAGAAAGAGGAAAAGTATGATTATTCGTGACGTAAATCTGGAAACAGTATGCGGAATTACCAGCAGGCTGCCGGATAATACACAGCCGGAATTTGCCTTTGCCGGCAAATCCAATGTGGGAAAGTCTTCCCTGATCAATGCGCTGATGAACCGGAAGGCTTATGCCAGAACCTCCGCCCAGCCGGGAAAGACGCAGACGATTAATTTTTATCATATTAATAAAGAATTTTATTATGTGGATTTGCCGGGCTACGGATATGCGAGAGCGAACGTGGAGGTAAAGGCGAAATGGGGCAAGATGATTGAAAATTACCTTCACAAGTCCAAAATGCTGCGGTGCGTATTCCTGCTCATTGATATCCGCCATGAGCCGTCGGAGAATGATAAGCTGATGTATGACTGGATTGTCTCCCAGGGCTTTCAGCCGGTGCTGATTGCGACTAAGGCCGATAAGATTAAGAGAAGCCAGCTGCAAAAGCAGGTGAAGCTGCTGCGCACAGGGCTGGGAGTGGGAAGCGAAGTAACGCTGATTCCGTTCTCTGCAGAGACAAAGCAGGGGCGGGAAGAAATTTGGGCATATATTGAGGAGATGACAAAAAGGACGGAGGAATAGAATTCCCGCTCCAAAAGAGATGACCCATTAAAATCCTCCAATAGTATCCTTTTAGTAACTACGGCACAATATTGTGCTTACTTTACGATTGCTCTGTATGGATTTATGATATAAGCATCGGAAGGGAAAAACAAACCTTCCAAATCAAAATATGGATATTTGGAGGTCATCATCATGAAGAAAGTCATCGAATTTTTAAACGAAAACCCGGTTCAGTATCTGGCTACCATTGGCCGTGACGGAAAGGCAAAATGCCGCCCATTCATGTTTGCGGGAGAAATGAAGGGAAAACTCTGGTTCTGCACCAATAATCAGAAGGATGTTTATAAGGATATGCAGGAAAATCCTTATATTGAGATTTCTGTCTCCAGCCCAACCTATGCATGGATTCGTTTAAGCGGCAAGGCTGTATTTGAAAACAATATGGCTGCCAAGGAAATGTGTATTGCCAATCCTATCGTGAAGGGACAGTACCAGACTGCAGATAATCCTATTTTTGAGGTATTCTATCTGGAAAACCCGCATGGTGTGATTGCCGATTTTTCCGGAAATCCGCCTTACGAATTTTAATGAGAATAAGGCTATTGCAAATGGTGCTGAGGCAGCCTGATACTGTAAATGCCATACACATAAAAACGGCCTGTTCGATGTGATGTTTCGCCATCGGACAGGCCGCTGTGTTTTTATGATTCTTCCGGCTTTTCCGTCGTCTTAGCGGCAGCGATCTGCCGTATCTTAAGCTTCAGAAACTGTTTCACCGTCTCATAGGCCAGATACACTGCCAGTATCGGAAGCACGAAAAGAAGTACCCATTTGATTCGCAGAATCCATATCTTTCGTTTCAGCCGTTTGATCCCTCGTTCCAGCTGTTTTGCCATACCATTCTTTTGTTCGGTCATATTATCTGCCTCCGGATCTACTTTTTCTCAGACGGTTTATCACTCATCAATGCTTTCATAATATAAGCATAGATTTCCTGGCTCCGATCCTTCCAGTGGTTGCACATGATTTCGGCCTGTTCCTTATCGGGGACAGAGACGCTTAAGTTCACGAGAACATTTTTTCCTTCCCGCACCTCACAGTGGACAATGTAATCCTGATTGGTGGATTTATAAAAATCGGATACCAGACCCACCTCATTGCGCATGCGGAACCGGTTTTCCTTTAAGTATTCATCCATGTCCTCAATGATGGCAGGAGAGATTTTCTTACCGAAGAATTCCAGTGTCTCTTCCCCTTCCCTGGTGATTTCATAGCGGGTGCTGTTGTGCAGCATCTCCATCTTGATGAGACCGGCATCCAGCAGCTCATTTAAGGCCTGCTGAAGCGTAAAATAGGTCGTATATTCCCTTTCCAGAAAAAAGTTGGAGAGCTGGGCATTGGTCAGCGGGAAGTTTACCTGCTTGAGCATATAAAGATTCATCAGTTTATACAGGGTCATTGGTTCAGACAGCATGGAATTACTCCTTTGTTTTTTAAATATGCTCTTTCACAGCACGGCTGACTGCATCAGCTACACGCTCGTCAAAAGCAGCCGGAAGGATATTTTCGTCGCTTAACTCACTTTCATCCACCAGAGCTGCGATGGCATTGGCAGCAGCAAGCTTCATTTCCTCGGTGATAGCCGTTGCACGGCCCTCTAAAGCACCCTTGAAGATGCCCGGGAAGATCAGTACATTATTCACCTGATTCGGGAAATCAGAACGTCCGGTTCCCACTACTCTGGCACCGGCAGCCTTGGCGATATCCGGCATGATTTCAGGAACAGGATTTGCCATGGCAAAGAGGATGGAATCCTTGTTCATGGAGGCTACCATCTCCGGAGTCACAATGCCCGGAGCGGAAACACCGACAAAGATATCAGCGCCCTTTAAAGCATCGGCCAGAGTACCGGTTCTGTGCTCTAAATTGGTCACCTCAACCATCTTTTCCTGCATCCAGTTTAAGCCTTCCATGCCCTTGCAGAGCATGCCGACCTTATCACAGAGGGTAACATGGGCAAAGCCGTAGGTTAAAAGAAGCTTAGTAATTGCGATACCGGCGCTTCCGGCACCGTTTACAACGACGCGGCAGTCCTCTTTTTTCTTTCCGGTTACCTTTAAGGCATTGATAATACCGGCCAGAACGACAATGGCGGTTCCATGCTGATCATCGTGGAATACCGGGATATTTAACAGCTTCTTTAAGCGCTCCTCAATCTCAAAACAGCGGGGGGCGGAAATGTCCTCTAAGTTAATACCGCCGAATGCCGGAGCAATGCGGACAACGGTTTCAATGATTTCCTCTGTATCCTGGGTATCCAGGCAGATAGGGAAGGCATTGATGCCGGCGAACTCTTTAAAGAGAACAGCCTTTCCTTCCATAACCGGCATGGCGGCTAGCGGTCCGATGTTTCCCAGTCCGAGAACAGCGCTTCCGTCAGATACAACGGCTACAGTATTGGATTTGATGGTATATGTATAGGCGGCCTCCGGATCCTTGGCAATCACCTTGCAGGGCTCGGCTACGCCCGGGGTGTAGGCCATGGCCAGATCTTCTCTTGTCTTTACGGCTACCTTGGAAACGGTATTCAGTTTTCCGTTCCATTCCTCATGAAGCTTTAACGCTTTTTCACTGTTTGTCATGATCGTGATCCTTTCCTGAAAACAAATTTCAAACAGTCTGCCCGTATCGCGGACAGGCGGCTGCTTCTATCATAACAATTTTAATGGGTTAAATCAAGATGACGAAAAAGGTTTTTATTACTTTTTCTGTGTAAAAGTTGGGGAAGAAAAAAGTCGATTTATGTAGTGTAATTGTTTTTAAAGTATGGTAAAATGGATCAGAATGAGAGTGACAGCAGGTGGTATATATGAAAGAACGGATTAACCGTCTGGCCAAAGGCATCATCGATTCAGAGCTTCCGAAGATTGCCTGGGCGCCGGAGATAATAGAAGAAACAGTCAGGATGAATACGACCGTAAGAAGAGAGCTTTTTATCAGCAGCGAGAATGGGCTGAATGTAAAGGGCTTTGTCTACTCGTCCAATTTCCGTGTACGGATTCCCAATGATAACAATACGTTCGGCGGCCTTAGAAATCGGATTGTATATGAGGTGGATACATCCTTTCTGGCATCGGGGGATGAGATAGAGGGCTCCTTTTATCTTGTGACAAATTGCGGAGAAAAGGAGATTCCCTATTTATTCCATATTGATTTATCCTCTTCCGGGCAGATTTTAGGATCCCTTGCCAGTGCAGAGGACTTTTTGAATGTCGCGGAGCATGATATGGATACGGCTCTGCGCCTTTTAGAGTATCCGGATTTCATCGAAGCGCCTTTTATGCAGGATCTGCATGTGAGAGCTGTCTATGATGGATTAAAGGGTCATGGAAACCGTCAGAATTTCATGGAGGAATTTCTGGTTTCGCTGGGAGTGAAAAGGCCGATCCGCTTAATGATCGAGGACAGAAAGAAGTGCTACGAAAATCCGCGGACGAGGATTGAAGATTCGGTTGTGATCCGGACGGATACCTGGGGATATCTGTATATGGAAATCACAGCGGACGGGGATTTCCTTCACCTGCCGAAAAAGAGCGCCACGCAGGCGGATTTTGCGGACGGCGTGTTCCGCCTGCCGTTTTGGATTCTTCCGGAACGCCTGCATGCAGGGCGTAATTTTGGGACAATCCTGATAAAGACGGCCCGGGGAACGACAAAGGTTCCGGTGGAGGCTGTCGTGACAGAAGAGGGCCGGAATGCAGAAGAAGCGGCCTTCCGGAAAGAGCTGAAAAAATATCTGGATCTCCGTCTGGAATATGAGAGCGGGCTTTATGAGGAGGCGCTGCTGCTCAATCAGATGCAGAAGGAATTGGATCTGATGAAGATAACGAGTACCAATCCGTTTCTGTCCCTTCTCCAGGCAGAGATTTATGTGCTGACGGGACGCCAGGATAAGGCCTGCCTGATTCTGGATGAAATCCGGGATCTGGTTCTCCTTCGCAGAGCGGAGGAAAAAGTGCTTTACTGCTTTTATCAGTATCTGCAGCTGAAAATCCGGGAGGATAAGGAACAGAAGGATTCGCTTTTGCGCCTGCTGGAGCGGTACTGTTCGGAGGAGGATCGCAAGGGGACGGATGTGATGCTCTATCTGATGCTTCTGAAGGTCAATGAGGCGCTGTTTGAGAATCCGATTACCGTGCTCATCAGTATGGAACAGGAGTTTAAGGACGGATGCCACAGTCCGTTTCTCTATGTGGAATGCTTAAAGCTTTTGGAGCAGGAGCCGGAGCTTCTGAAAAACATGGGGCAGTTTGAGATTCATGCCCTTTATTTCGGAGCCAGAAGAGGCATGGTGAGCCGGAAACTGGCCCTGGCAGCAGCGGATGTGATTGCCGGCTTTAAGAGCTATCGGGGGCTCTATTTAAATCTGCTCTGCGCTCTTTATAAGACCTATTCGGAGAAAGAGCTTTTGTCCGCGGTCTGCTCCATGTTAATCAAGGGAAGCCTTCGGGGACCGCGTTATTTCGAATGGTACGACAGGGCGATTCGAGAGGGGATCAGCTTAACGAGGCTGTATGAATCCTTTTTATATTCGCTGCCCCAGGATTACGGAAAGCTTCTTCCGCGGGAGGTGCTTCTTTACTTTTCCTATGCGGCGGAGCTGGATGCCTACAGCCGTTCCGTGCTGTACCGGAATATCCTGCTGTTTGCCGATCGTAATTCGGATATTTTCCGGCTGTTTGAGCGTTCCATGGAGCAGTTTGCCTTGGAGCAGCTTTTTGCCGGGCGGATGAACAGCCGTCTGGCCGTGATATATAAGCATATGATTTACAGCGAGCTGATTGATTTTCAGTTGGCAAAGACCCTGCCGTCGATTCTCAAATCCAATCGGATCCATTGCCGGGATGCCTCCATGCGGTATGCGGTGGTGCGTCATGAGGAGCTGATGACGGAGGATGCCTATCCGCTGCAGGATGGAATTGCTTATGTGCCTCTGTTTTCTGAGCGGGATGTGCTGTTGTTCCAGGATGCTTACGGAAACCGTTATATGAATATCCGCTATGATAAGACAGAGGCCATGGAGGATGTGGATGAACTCCTGGAGTGCTGTTTTGAGATGTATCCGGATCATCCGGTTCTCTTTGTGAATGCCTGTTATGAAGCGATGCAGAAGGAAACTCTTACCTCGGACGAGGTGGCACTCTTAGAGCAGGCGGATCAGAAGATGAAGCTGCATCCGCTGTTTCATACGCGCATTACCTCTGCAGTGGTGCGCTATTATAAGGAGCAGGCGGACGGGCAGGAGGACAGCCGGGACGGCAGCATTTCCTATCTCCTGTGCCTGGATAAAGACGGGCTGAACCGGGAAGAGAGAAACGGTGTCTGCGAAACCCTGATTCGGAAGAATTATTACAATGAAGCCTATGATATGATCTGTCGTTATGGGGATGAGGGTATTTCCGTGAAACGGCTTTTGAAGCTCTGTACCAAGATGGTGCTGCAGAATCTGTTTGATGAGGACGATCGCCTTTTGTATCTGTCCTACCGCGTATTTTTGGAAGAGCGCAATGACAGTGTGCTTCTGGATTATCTCTGCGAGCATTTCAACGGTACGGTGGATCAGATGTATCCGGTGCTGATTCAGGGCTTAAAAGAGCATGTGGAAACCTATGATCTGGAGGAGCGTCTGGTGGCCCAGATGCTGTTTACAGGAAATACGGAGAAGATTGACAAGGTATTTGAGCTCTATGCATCCCGCAAGAAGACGAGCGAAAATGTGGTCCGCGCCTACTTTACGGTGAAGAGTGCAGAGTATTTCCTGAAGGGCCGTACAACGGAGGATAAGGTGTTTGCCTATCTGGAGGGAGCGGTTCATAACAGTGTGGAAAAGGATAAGGTGCCGGATATATATCTTCTGGCGCTTACAAAATACTATGCAACGCTTCCGGAGCTGAATGAAGAGCAGCGCGAGCTGTGCCAGTCCGTGGTGGATGTGCTGATTGAGGCCGGCATGGTATTTGCCTATTTTAAAGATTTGGCCCGGTTTATTATCATTCCGGGAAATATTCTGGATAAAGAAATCATTGAGTACCATGGGATGCGCGATGTGCGGCCGTATCTGAGGCTTCGGATTCTTCCGGAGGAGGAAGAATACCATTATGAGGACATGCGGCCGGTATATAAAGGAATTTATATCCGGGAGAAGGTTCTGTTCGAGGGGGAGATTCTGGAATACCAGATCGAAGAGGAGCAGGACGGTGTGCGCAGGATTATGACAGAGGGCAGTATTTCCTGCAAGGAAGCGGTAACCCGCGCTCCGGGAAATCGTTTCGCATGCTTAAACGAGATGAGTCTTTCGCTGGAGGTCAAAAATGAGAATGCCCTGCGGGAGAAGATGGAAGAGTATTTGAAAAAGGATGCGGCGGTTGCGGCTTTATTTACGCTGGAGTAGCCCGCAGTTTGAAAGGAATATCAGTTTATTATGGACGGACTTGTAATAGGGATTGATTTGTGTGACACATATACCCATATAGCATGCAGCAGGCCGGAACAGACGTGGGTAATCCCGACGGTGGTCTGCAAAAATAAAAATCAGGAAGAATGGTATGTGGATGAAGAGGCCTATGCCCATACATTGGTTGGGGACGGTGTGATGGAGGATAAGCTGATCACTCAGGTATTAAAGGATGGAACGGCGACCATAAACGGGATCCGTTATGAGGGCTTATACCTTCTGAAAATGTTTCTGGAAAAGGCCCTGGAGCTTCCGAAAAAGGCGGCGGAAACGGAGACAATCGCAAGTCTGGTCATTGCCATCAGCAGCTTTGAGGTAAAGCTGATGGACAGCCTGTTATACTGTGCCGATTATCTGAAAATTCCGCGGGAGCGGGTACATATCGTAAGCCATACAGAAAGCTTTGTTTATTATGTGATGAGCCAGAAACGGGATGTATGGAGCAACCAGGTGGGAATGTTTGATTTGACAGATGAAAGCCTGCGGTATTATGAACTGCGGGTGCAGAGGATGGGCCGTCAGATGCAGGTAGTGGCAGACTGCCAGAATCTGGAAGAAGGGTTTCACCTGGATGTGCTGGAAAATCTGGCCGGGGCCAAGCTGGCAGATAAGATTCTCTGCTCCTGTGCGGATCGGATTCTGCAGAAGCGTCTGTTTTCGGCCATCCTTCTGACGGGAAAGGGCTTTGAAAATACGGATTGGGCGCCGGAATTTATGAAGCAGATCTGCAGCCGGAGGCGTGTGTTTGTGGAGACCAGTCTCTTTGCCAGAGGTGCTCTCATGAAGGCTCTGGATTATCAGCAGGAAAGAAGCTCATATCCTTTTACATGTATCTGTGAAGGGCGGCTGAAGGCTTCGGTTTCCATCAAGATTTTAAGCCGCGATAAGGAAAAGCCGCTGGTTCTGGCCGAGGCCGGAGATAACTGGTATGAGGCGAAGAGCATGGTAGACTTTGTGGTAACGGGAACTCCGGAACTGGAATTCACCGTATCGCCCTTGGATCCCAGAAAGAAAAAGCTGGTAAAGATTCCGCTGGAGGGCTTTCCGAAACGGCCGGACCGCACGACGAAAATTCAGCTTTCGCTGGGCTTTTCCGATGAGAAAACCATGGTGGCCGTGGTACGGGATCTGGGATTTGGAGAACTGTTCCCGGCCAGTGATTCTGTGATAAAGCAAGAGGTTATGTTATGAGTCTGATACTGTGCAGGCATGAGCCGGTAAAACATCCCTATTATATCGAGCGTCTGGGCATCCATATCGGATCCTCCCAGGAGCTTTGCTATATTTTATATCATCATCCGCTGCTGGCTATGGACGGCTTTATTGATGATCATCTGATCCGTTTCATCCGCGAAGAACTGGATATGCCCTTTCTGGCCGGAAAGCTGGATACCTGGAAAAGGAGCAGCGAGGATCCGGATGAAATGATTTTTATCATCCTTCAGGAGTGCTACTATTATACAGCGAAAGAGACAATGAAGCTGCGGCAGCAGATTGCAGCGTACCGAAAGATGAATCAGGCAGAGTTTACCAAGGAGACGGCGGATTATTATTTTCGGTTAAAGCAATACGGAACAGCGGTTCATTACTATGAAAAGATTCTGGATGACTGGCGGATCAAGTCACTCAGCGATGAGCTTACTGCCAAAATCTGGAATAATATCGGTGCGTCCTATGCCGGGATTTTCTGGTTTGAAAAGGCCATGTCCGCCTTTGATATGTCCTACAATTTCCAGAAAAAGCCGGAGACCTTAAAAAAAATCTATCAGCTTACCCTGTTAAATCCGGAACTTCGGATAAAGGATCGCTATCAGTCGCTGATAAGCGATGAAAATAAAAAAGAGTGGGAGCAGGAGTTTTCCTTGATTCTGGAACAGGCAAAGAAGGAAGAACCGGTGCAGAAGATAGAAGAGCTGTTCGACAAGGATCCCATCCGGCGGATGGCGGGGGCCTCGGAGATTTTGACCACCTGGAAGAAGGCATATAGGAAGATGCTTTAGAAAATGGGAATGACGAAAACGGCAGGAGCTGCAGCGTCATTCCTATTTTCCTTTTTAGCGGCCGGATCGTTTCTGATTTAAGCAGAAAATGCAGATCAATCCCTATTTCGAACTTAGCACGCCGATATTCTTGATTAGGACAGATATGGTTCCGTCCAGGTTTGTGATAAACTCCACATGATCGGGATTTCTGTATTCCTCCATGGGAATCGTGATCTCGATTCCCGTATCTGTGGTTAAGTGCTGTTTTTGAAATTTTTTGATGGTCTGCTCGTTTTTCGGCTGGACCGTTTCATAGGCCATATTGTATTTGTCCAGCTTCTCGTCTAAGGCGGAAAGCATTTCCGGACTGTCGGGGAAGACCTTTTCCCGCAGGGAGGCGACCTTTAATTCGCCTTCCTCCTCTAATTCCGTGCAGATAATGTTCTTGATTTCCATCTTTTTTTCTGCATCCTCTTCCCCGTAATATTTTTTAGCCACCTGTTCCACTGCCTTGGTGACAATGTCCAGCTTTGACTTCTGGGAAAGCGGGGCATGGCACTCCAGAAACATTTCAGAAAAATAGAACCGTTTCTCGCCGTTTACCTCATATTTTTTCTCGGTCAGGAAGATGCTTCCGTCAGAGAGATTCACCACAAAGGCCTCGGAAAGGCGCTGTCCCTGGGCGGGGAGGAGTGCCCGCTGGAGGATGATCTCGTTGCTGTTCTGACCTTCCAGTTCTCTGGTGGCATGGGTATACGAGGTCTTGTAATTCATTTTCAAAAATGCCAGATAATCGCAGCCCTGGCAGCTGAATACCACAACTGCGATATCGGCTGCCGGGATGTCAATATTTTCATTCATGATATCATAGAGCTTTTCTGCCAGCTGCTTGCTGGTTTCCACAAAATTGTCGGGCGTGCAGTTTTCCAGAAGCGCTTTTGTGTCTGAGGTATCTGAGAAGCGGCAGTGCTTAATGTCATCGCTTTCTGTGATTTTTTCAATGTGTGCCTTTAAGAAGTCGGAAAAATCAGGTCCTACGTCCATCTGACGATCCGAGAGCACCGGAATTCCAACCGATGAATCTAAGATGTGTACAATGGCGGCTTTTAGTATCATATCGTCACGTTTCATAACAGGTGTGTCCTCTTCTTTTCTTTCGTAATTTAGCGAAGCTTTGTTACTTCCCTTGTCTGTTCTCGCTGAGTAAAGGAAATACTTACCCGGTCACCGGCCTCTAAGAACGGAAGCTTTTCTGATACGGAGATAAAGGCGGTGTAGATCTCCTTTTCTCCCTTCAGAGTGAAGTAGTAGCAGGTGTTTCCGGAAACGACAGCGGATGCAATGGAATCAATGGTTCCCGATGTTTCTGTGCTTTCCTGCGGGGCGGAAAGCTCCACATCCTCTAAATTTAAGGCGGCGCGGTAACCGCGCTTGGCCTCGTCAATCGTCTGGCCGGTCCCCACGATCTGATACTGCTCCACATCGACGAAGGCATACATTTTTACCAGTCCGGCGGCGTCCTTTAAGGAGATGAAATACGTGGGCCGATCGGAAATATTGAGAAGAAGCGGGAAGGTGGCACTGTAATTTAAGTGCTGCACCTGGCCTCTGGCCGACTCCATGGCCGCCGTTTCCGTAGCGCCGGGCACGGTGTAAAAACGGGTTTCCTTGGTCCGCAGATTCACCAGGACAAAGCCGATGTTGGATTCATCTGAGGTGACAGAGCTCATGCCTGTGTAGAGATAGACATCGTCATCAATGGCCAGGTAATTGTAGCCGTAGGTAGTCCGGCGGACATTGCGCTGTCCGAACAGGGAATTGAAATAGCCGTTCTGGAACAGGCCGTTGTCATCTAACTGTTCGATAATAAGATTGGATTCATACAGCTGATCAATCCACTGGGGCACCTGATCCTTGGCGTACCAGGAGGTCTCTCCTGTAACGGCATTGACTAAAACAGCCCCGTCAACGTCCTTGCCGTCCCACCAGCCGATGCGGTAGGAGATGGTAGGCGCCACCCAGTAGGGCGTTCCTTCGTCGTCAATTTCAAAAGAAACGGTCTCAAACATTCTGGTCGGATACCGGAACCGGATATAGCGGTAAATATTTCGGAAGAAATACTCGCTGGCGGAATATTTCATGCCGGAATCCAGCCATACCAGAGAGGTCTCCTGATTTACCATATCTACGGCAATATAGGCAGGAAGGCCTTTCTTTTGATTATAAAGCCATTTGATCGGGTCAGCATAGGCCAGAGGAGTGACACGGTAGGGTGTCCCCTGGTAATTAATCTGTGTGTATTGTTCCATGATTTCAAACTGAGAGACCAGATCCGTCATCTCGCCCAGCTTTTTATTTCCCAGACGGGAGGCGGTATCCTTATCCACCACCGGAATCTGGGACATATTTAACTCTGCCACATCCGAAGAAAAATCTCCCTCTGTCACGGCAATCAGATCGCGGTAACGGGCGGCATTGAAAATCTTAAATCCCAGTGCAGAAGCCAGAACCGAAAAGAGAATCAAAACGGCAATGACGATAAAACCGTATTTCAGGGGTTTTCCCAGACTGACACGGTTTTGTGTTCCCTGGCCTCTGCAAAATACCACCTGTCCGGTTACCGGATCGCGGGTCAGCTTGATGCCCTGCCCGGAGCTTAAAGACTGAATCAGTTCCTTTACATAGGTCAGGAAATTAACCACCAGAAAAATCAGGATGCAGGCAATCAGATAGAAAATAAAATTCCGATCCTTCAGATTTACTGCCGGCAGCATGGAATAAAACAACAGAAACATCAGAATGACCGAAATAAGAATCCGGCCAAGCATCGAAGAAAAACGTTTAGCTTTCATAAATCCTCCTTTAAGTGTTACTGATAATTGTACCAGTTATGGGGAGAAAATCAAGGCGGAAAATTTCAGATTGACACCTGCAGAAAATTGACACCCGCAGAAAATTTTCCGAGCCGCACCGGAAGGTATTTAAATCCGTGTCAGATAAAAGTAGAGCCGTGAAGAAAAATGAATTATAATAGAAAGAGACGACAGGAAAGTACAGGGAAGAATGGGGGAATCGATATGGCAGTGAAACTCAGGATGCCCACAGCCGGGAGTCAGTGGCTCTGGCAGAAAAATTGGGATACCATTTCAGCCACGCCTATCCGGCCTATGAAATCACGCGTCCCGCCTGCAAAATATCAGGGCTTGACAAATAACGGGAATGTGTATAAAATAAAATCTAGTTTTGACAACCTGCTGTATAAAGGCTGTGAAGGTGTCAGTAAAACCTTATTTTCTTACAGAGAGAAGAGATCACCGGCTGAAAGTTTCTTCAAGTTCAGATGAGGTTTGAATTTCCCACCGGAGCTGCATGGCCGAACTGCCGGGATATCGTTCCTTCGGATTAGTAAGCCGTGACGGATCGTACACGTTACGTATAAGAAGAGTGCCTGTCCTTACGGATGGGAACCAGGGTGGTACCACGAGACATAGTAAGTCCCGTCCCTTGCGATGCAGGGGACAGGACTTTTTTTATACCATAGGAAAGTGCGCCCTATGGAATAAAAACACTCCGCGAAGATCGCACTGCGGCGGCGCGGAAGATGGCTGCCTTGCAGCCCCGCCGCAGGCGGAAAATCCTGCGGAGCAGGATTCTTTTTTATTAAAAACAGAACAAGAAAGTAGGAGAAACATATGCAGGAAAAGAACATCTTATCAGATAATTTATTAAATCTGAAGCAGAAGATTGAGTCAGGACTGGAAGCACTGACAAGCTCCAAGGAACTGTATGAGTTCAGAAGTTCCTATCTGGAAGGTAAAAAGAGTAAGATCAGCGAGCTGATGAAGGAAATGAAGAATCTGGCACCGGAGGAGCGGGCCGGCTACGGAAAAGCCGTGAACGAGCTGAAGGAATGGGCGATCCAGCGCTTCTCTAAAATGGAAGAGCAGATGAAGGTTCGGGAGCTGCAGCGCAGATATGAATCTGAGAAAATCGATCTGACCATGCCGGCCGAGGAAAAGGAAATCGGCAATCTGCATCCGGTTACTCTGGTCCGCAACCAGCTGATTGATGTATTCGCAGGTATGGGCTTTGAGATCTTTGAGGGAACCGAGATTGAGACCGATTACTATAACTTCACAGCCCTTAACACTCCGCAGGATCATCCGGCGAGAGACATGCAGGATACCTTTTATTTATCACCGGAGTTTCTGCTTCGTACCCAGACTTCGGCAGGCCAGATTCATGTAATGGAGAGCAAAAAGCCGCCGATTAAGATCCTCTCACCGGGCAAGGTGTTCCGCTCCGATGATGACGCCACCCATTCCCCGATGTTCTCCCAGATGGAAGGTCTGGTAGTAGACAAGGGAATCACCCTCTGCGACTTAAAGGGCATGCTGGACATGTTTGTACAGAAGATTTACGGAGAGGGAACCACAACCCGATTAAGACCGTCCTATTTCCCGTTTACCGAGCCGTCGGTAGAGGTGGACTGCAGCTGCTTTGAGTGCGGCGGAAAAGGCTGCAGCCTCTGCAAGGGAACCGGCTGGATTGAGATTCTCGGTGCGGGTATGGTAAATAAACGCGTACTGGAAAACTGCGGAATCGATTCAGAGGAATACAGCGGATTTGCATTCGGTATCGGTCTGGAGCGTACAGCCATGCTGAAATACGGAATCAACAACATCAAACTGTTATTTGGTTCTGATTTGCGCGTACTGAAACAAATCAACGAGAAATAGGAATGTGACGGAGGTTTATTATGTTAGTACCATTAAGTTGGCTGAAAGACTATGTAGAAATTGATGTGACGCCGGAGGAACTGGAGAAAAAGTTATTCGACGGCGGATTTGAAGTAGAAGAGCTTTATGAGCTGGGCCGGGATATCAGCAAGGTAGTAGTCGGCTATGTGGAAAGCTGTGAGCCGATTCCGGATACCCATTTAAGCGTCTGCCAGGTAAACGCCGGGGAGCACGGCAGCATGCAGGTCTGCTGCGGTGCAGACAACGTAAAGGCAGGAGGCAAATTCCCGCTGGCTCTGGTGGGAGCTTCCGTTTATGCGACTGCCAAGGATCATAAAACGGTAGAAGGCGTGATGACCATCAAAAAGGGCAAGCTGCGCGGCTACGAGTCCTGCGGTATGCTCTGCTCCGGTGTGGAGCTGGGTCTGACCGAAGAGCTGTATCCGGGTGCCGGCTACAACGGACTTCTGGTTCTTCCGGAGGATGCAAAAATCGGAGCCGATGTAAAGCCGATCGTCGGTCTGGATGACTGGATGTTTGATATCAGCCTTACGGCAAACCGTCCGGACTGCCAGAGCATTCTCGGTATTGCCAGAGAAGTGGCTGCCATGCTTGGAAAAGAGCTGAAAATGCCGGCTCTTGATTATACAGAGACAGAGGCAACAAAAGAGGGCTTTACGGTAACCGTAGATGCGCCGGATATCTGCCCGCGCTACAGCGCTCATTATGTATATGATGTAAAGATTGAAGAATCTCCGGCCTGGATGAAGCGCCGTCTGGCTCTGGTAGGCATGGGTTCCATTTCCAATGTGGTAGATATTACAAACTATGTATTAAAAGAGATCGGCCAGCCGATGCATGCCTTTGACTGCTCCTATCTGGAAGGAAATGCCATTCATGTCAGAAGAGCCCATGAGGGCGAGCAGATCGTGACGCTGGACGGTCAGGAATACACCATGACTCCGGCAAACCTTGTGATTTGCGACGGTGTAAAACCGATCGCTTTAGCCGGTGTTATGGGCGGTTTGAACTCAGAAATCCGCGATACCACTGCAGCCGTTATGTTTGAGTCTGCAAAATTTGCCCGTGACAATGTCAGAAAGACAGCCCGTGCCTTAGGAAAGCATTCCGACGCCAGCGCCAGATATGAAAAGGGTGTGGATGAATATTCGGTTGTAATCGGTATGAAGCGTGCCCTGCATCTGATGGAAGAGCTGGGCTGCGGAAAAGTCTCCTGCACGCATTTTGATGTCAATACGGGAAATTCCATTGAGCCGCAGCCGATGAAGGTAAGCATCAGCAAGGTAAACGGCGTTCTCGGCATTAAGGTTCCGGATGAAGAGATCCTTCGTATCATGAAGAATCTGGGCTTTGACCCTGCTATTGACGGAGATGAACTGACGCTTCAGATTCCGGCTTTCCGTGAGGATATGCTGCCGGAGGGAGAAAAGGATGTAGAGCGCTATCCGGATGTGGCGGAAGAGGTGATCCGCATGTATGGCTATGATCATGTGGTATCTACCTTCATGCCGACTGCGCAGGTTACGGTGGGCGGTTATACGCCGGAGCAGAAGGGCGAGATGGCATTAAAGAATACACTCTGCACCCTGGGCGCGTATGAGTGTATGCATTATTCCTTCTTCTCCCCATCCGATCTGGATCTGCTGCGATTCCCGGAGGATGCGAAGGAGCGGAATGCGATTAAGCTTATCAACCCCATCAACCTGGATCTGTCCCTGATGCGGACGACCCTGGCAGCTTCCATGTTAAATGCTATTTCCCGCAATGAGAAACAGGGAATTCTGGAGGGCAGACTGTTTGAGGTAGCCTCCATCTATACCCCAAAGGAACTGCCTCTTACCGAGTACCCGGATGAGAGAAAGGCACTCTGCGTCGGTATCTTCGGAGCAGAGGAATCCTTCTACACCATGAAGGGAATTGCCAATTCGATCGCTCAGAGCCTGGATGTAAAATTTGAGTATGCTCCGGTACAGAAGCCATTCCTGCATCCGTATCAGGCAGTTGCCGTTTCCTGCGAAGGAATCGAGCTGGGCTACTTCGGAAAGGTGGCGTACGATATCCAGAATGATCTGAGCATGCGTACCTCCGCTTATGTGATGGAGCTGGATTTAAAAACGCTGTCACAGTGGTACGGCAAGAAACGTATATTTGCTCCGTTGCCTAAATTTGCAGAGGAGAAACGTGATCTGGCTTTCGTAATGGATAAAGAGGTCACATGCGGACAGGTAGAAGAATGCATCCGTAAGGCAAATAAATATGTAAAGGAAATCAGGCTTTTCGATGTTTACGAGGGCGGCCAAATTCCGGAAGGAAAGAAGAGCATGGCATATACCGTGACCTTCTCACCGAAGGATGAGGCATTTGATTTCGATATGATTCAGAAATTCGTAAATAAAATCTGTACAAAGCTGCAGAATGAGCTCCAGATTGAACTGAGAGGTTAAAAAGAGGAAGGAATCGATGAATCGGCGGCTCCCGGACTATCCCGGGAGCCGTTTTCATATGGAAAGTCTCATAAAATATTCTAAGCTGCTGTTTTAGCAGATCTTCTCAACCATCTCCCAGAGGGCGCAGAGCGCCTCTCTCTGTTTTTCCAGCTCCTGACCGATTTCCTTTAAAAAATCCCGCGAAAGAAACGGGCCGGGAATATATTCCTCTGCGAAAGAGGCAAGAAGTGCAGAGCTGTGCCGGAATTCTTCCAGCACTAACAGCCTCTTCTGATAGGGGGAAAGCTCTGTCTGATAATCGTTTGCCCTGGGAAGAAAGCCATGGCAGCGGCTCGGATCCGACATGGGATTATAAATATTTTTGCGCGGAAGGGACGAAGCAGGTTTATTGGAAGCGATCATAAAAGAGTCTCCTTTCCCCGCCTCCTAATAAGAAAACATGAGCAAGTCCAGTAAAATCAATGTTTTCAGAGGCAAGGAACACGATGTGAAGTCAAAAATTTAATACTGGCAGGACAAAGGGTGCTGATATGAAATG
>Ga0129308_1001210_pt1 | contig 28844 bp, 23 predicted proteins | sample L827metagenome_FD_94440 | JGI IMG/M metagenome (GOLD analysis project Ga0129308, IMG submission 94440) | Ring-tailed lemur group fecal microbial communities from Wisconsin, USA - L827 metagenome | ecosystem: Host-associated > Mammals > Digestive system > Large intestine > Fecal | place: USA...
CACCGGCTGGCGGCTGGGGTACATCATCGCCCCGGAGGACATCATCGAGCGGGCCAAAAAGGTCCACGACTTTTTGACCGTGGGCTGTGCCGCCCCCCTGATGGAGGCGGTGATGCCGGCTCTGGAGTTCGGTCAGGACTACTATGACGGGCTGCTGGCCAAATACACCCACAAAAAGGACCTGTTCCTCCGGGGCCTGGATGCCTTGGGCATCGCCCACACGGACCCCCAGAGCGCCTATTACGTGCTGCTGGACATCGGCGAATACGGCTATGACAGCGATGTGGACTTCTGCGAGGACCTGGCGGCCAAGGTGGGCGTGGGCGCCGTGCCCGGCTCCAGCTTTTTCCGGGAGCCGGTGAACCACCTCATCCGGATGCACTTCGCCAAAAACGACGAGACCTTGAACGAGGCCCTGAACCGGCTGGAGACCATGCACAGCCTGAAAAAATGAAAGACGGAGGCGGGAGACCGCCTCCGTCTTTCTGTCACGCTTCCTCCAGATATAGGCCGGAGTCGTAATGGTTATACTGCTTTTTCAGCTTGACCACCAGGGAGCCGTCCGGCTGCTCCTGCTCCTCCAGGATGCGGAACTGGGTGCGGCTGCGCCGCATCTGGTTCTGGTAGTGTTCATACTCCGCCCGGACGGCCTGAACGGCCATCTCATGGGGCAGATCGTCCTTCAGCAGAAAATGCACCGTCTGTTCCAGGCAGGCGGCCTTGATGCGTTTCATAGGGAGCCTCCTTCTTTTTCGGATGACTGCATTTTACCACCGCGCTTTTTTCATTTTCAAATGAAAAGTTTTTTGTTTTCATTTTTTTGTTGCTTTTTCCAAGATATGTCCCGCGAAAAATTGTTGATTTTTCCATGTATTCCGGTTTGCTATCGACATTCACCGGCGGGTCTGCTATACTGGGAGCATCAAAGCAAAGGGGAACCTTTATGGAACGAGATTTTTTGCCCATCTCCCGGGCGGACATGGACCGCCGGGGCTGGGAGCAGTGTGATTTTGTCTATGTCATCGGCGATGCCTACGTGGACCACTCCACCTTCGGCCACGCCATTATCTCCCGGGTGCTGGAGGACGCCGGCTACAAGGTGGGCATCATCTCCCAGCCGGACTGGAAGGACCCCGACAGCATTCTGGCGCTGGGGGAGCCCCGCCTGGCCTTTCTGGTCATGGGCGGCAACATGGACTCCATGGTGAACCACTACTCCGTGTCCAAAAAGCGCCGCCGGACCGACGCCTTCACTCCCGGCGGCGTCACCGGCAAGCGGCCGGACCACGCCGCGGTGGTGTACTGCAACCTCATCCGCCGCAGCTTTCCCCACAAGCCCATCATCGTGGGCGGCATTGAGGCCAGCCTCCGCCGCCTGGCCCACTACGACTACTGGTCCGACAGTTTGAAGCGCTCCCTGCTGCTGGACGCCCAGGCGGACCTGCTGCTGTACGGCATGGGAGAGCGCAGCATCGTGGAAGTGGCGGAGGCCCTGGACAGCGGCCTTGCCATCTCCGATATCACCTATGTCCGGGGCTCCGTGTACAAGACCCGGTCCCTGGAGAGCGTGTATGACGCCCTGACCCTTCCCTCCTGGGAGGCATTGAACGAAAGCCGCCGCACTTACGCCGAGAGCTTTTACACCCAGTACTGCAACACGGACCCCTTCGTGGCCAAGCGGCTGGTGGAGCCTTACGAGGCGGAGGGCTGCTACGTGGTGCAGAACCCGCCCCAGGAGCCCCTGACCACAGCGGAGATGGACCATGTGTACGCCCTGCCCTACATGCGGACGTATCATCCCTCTTACGAAAAGCTGGGCGGCGTTCCCGCCATTGAGGAGGTCAAGTTCAGCCTCACCTCCAACCGGGGGTGCTTCGGCGGGTGCAGCTTCTGCGCCCTGACCTTCCACCAGGGCCGCATCGTCCAGACCCGCAGCCACGAGGCCATCATTGAAGAAGCCAAGCTGCTGACCAAGGCTCCGGACTTCAAGGGCTATATTCACGATGTCGGCGGCCCCACCGCCAACTTCCGCCACCCCAGCTGCCAAAAGCAGCTGACAAAGGGCGTGTGCCCCAACCGTCAGTGCCTGTTCCCCACGCCCTGCAAAAACCTGACAGTGGACCACAAGGACTACCTGGAGCTGCTGCGCAAGCTCCGCTGTCTGCCGGGGGTGAAGAAGGTGTTCATCCGCAGCGGCATCCGCTTTGACTACCTGCTCTGCGACAAGGACGGCACCTTCCTGCGGGAGCTGGTGGAGCACCATGTCTCCGGACAGCTGAAGGTGGCGCCGGAGCACATTGCCGACCCGGTGCTGAACATGATGGGCAAGCCCTCCAACGAGGTGTACCGGCGGTTTCTTGCCAAGTACCAGCATCTCAACGAACGGCTGGGGAAAAAGCAGTTCGTGGTGCCCTACCTCATGAGCAGCCACCCTGGCTCCACGCTGAAAGAGGCCATCGCCCTGGCGGAGTACATCCGGGACCTGGGCTACATGCCCGAGCAGGTCCAGGACTTCTATCCCACCCCCTCCACCATCTCCACCGTCATGTACTATACCGGCCTGGACCCCCGGACCATGCAGCCGGTGTACGTGCCCACCAGCCCTCACGAAAAAGCCATGCAGCGGGCGCTCATCCAGTACCGGGACCCGAAGAACCATCGCCTGGTGCGGGAGGCGCTGGAGACCGCCGGCCGCCAGGACCTCATCGGCTACGGAAAGGAGTGCCTGATCCGCCCCGCCGGCCAGCGGCCGCCCCAGGACGGCAAAGCCGGCGGCCGCCCCGTCCAGAAAAGCACCGGAGCCCGATCCAAGCGCGGCCAAGGCACACACTCGGAAGGAAAGCCCGCCAGGAGTCAAAAGCCCGGTTCCCGGCCCGCCGGCTGGGCCAAGCCCGCGCCGAAAAAGAACAAGCCCGCCCGCAGGGGCCGGACCTGAAGCATTCCCGTCTCCCCAGACTGGGGAGACGGGAATTTTCGCTTTTCATCATACCCGCCAGTTCCGCCGCATAGGCTGAACCAACAAGAGGCGGGGAGTGTTGTGCTTTGAAGGGTAACATGGAGGACCGGGCGGAGCGCCTGGCTCAGTACATCATCGAAAACCGGACCACAGTCCGCGCCGCCGCGCAGAAATTCGGCATCAGCAAATCCACCGTACATACGGATGACACAATGAGGAACGGTCCCCGCTATACGCAGCGGGGACCGCTTTGCTTTGCCCGCACGGCGGCAAAGCCTGCCCCGCGGCGGTATTTTTGCGCTCCGCCGCCTTTTCTCTTTTGTCTATTGCAACTATATATATTGTTTTTTACGAGAAGTTTTTTGTAAAATTATCCAGAAAATTACGAAAAGTTTTGTTTTTCGGTTGCGCCGGGAAAGTCGGATATGTATAATAACAAACAACAAAGATGTCTCATTTGTTCTGGAATGAGATAAAACCGTCTGTTGGCCGCCGTAATGGCGGCGGAGGCACCCATGTACATGACGATGGCTACCATTCACATGCTGATTGGCGCGATTCTGATTTTTGCCCTGATTTTGGTGATTGGGAATGAGAATCGTGTCATTGGTCATGTTTACAGCAAGGGAGCTGCCGCCCCAGCCGCTCTGTTCCGGAGCCGCTGAGCACCGCGGAAACATACTTTGAAGTCCGTGACCTGAACACCAGGGTCACGGACTTTTTCACGCCGCGGCGCCCATCCGGCCCGCGGAAATTGACAGGAGGAATGTGTTTTGAAGATCTCCGCTACCAAAGCCATCATGGAGTGTCTGCTGGAGCAGGATGTGGACACCGTTTTCGGGTATCCCGGCGGCACCATTTTAAACCTCTATGACGAGCTTTACCGCTATCGGGACCGCATCCGCCACGTACTGACCGCCCACGAGCAGGGCGCCGCCCACGCGGCGGACGGCTACGCCCGCTCCACGGGAAAGGTGGGCGTGTGCTTCGCCACCTCCGGCCCCGGCGCCACCAACCTCACCACCGGCATCGCCACCGCCCATCTGGACTCATCCCCCGTGGTGTTCATCACCTGCAACGTGGGCGAGAACCTGCTGGGCCGCGACGCCTTCCAGGAGGTGGACTCCACCGGCATCGTCATGCCCATCACCAAGGCCGCTTTCCTGGTGCGAAGCGCCCAGCAGATCCCCGATGTTATGCGCCAGGCCTTCGCCGTGGCCGCCAACGGCCGGCCCGGCCCGGTCCTCATCGACTTTTTGAAAAACGTGACCGCTCCCCAGGAGATGGTGGATTACGAGTTCATCCCCTGGCGGGAGAACCGCCATTGCGCCGGTGTCCGGGAGCTGAACGCCAGCTGCCTGGTGGAAAAGCCCAAGGCCGACCCCCAGGACATCGACATCCTGCTGGAGATGATTGCGGAGGCAAAGCAGCCCATGGTCATCTGCGGCGGCGGCGTGGTCCGGGGCCGTGCCCACCAGGAGTTCCGCATTTTTGCGGAAAAGCTGGACGCGCCGGTGGCCATTACCCTGATGGGCGGCGGCGGCTTCCCCGGCGACCACCCCCTCACCACCGGCATGATCGGTATGCACGGCTCCAGGGCCTCCAACGTGGCCTGCAGCCAGTGCGACCTGCTCATCGCCGTGGGCTGCCGCTTCTCCGACCGGGTAGCCCTGGACCCCAAGACCTTCGCCAAGCAGGCGAAGATCGTACAGATCGACATCGACCGGGCCGAGATCGACAAAAACGTCCTCACGGACCACCACATCATCGGCTCCGCCAAGCGGGTGCTGGACTCTTTGAACCAGCGGATGCCCCAGTACGACCACGGCGTGTGGAAGGCCCGCATTCTCCCCCTGCGGGCGCCCTCCGTGGCGGAGGACTCCCCCGTTCTGACACCGCAGCAGATCATGGAGGGCATCCGCCTGATGGCGCCAGAGGATACCATCGTGGCCACTGATGTGGGCCAGCACCAGATGTGGGCGGCGAAATACCTGCATTTCACCTATCCCGGCCAGCTGCTGACCTCCGGCGGCTTCGGCACCATGGGCTTCGGCCTGGGCGCCGCCATCGGGGCCCAGATGGGCAACCCGGACAAGCGGGTCATCCATATCACCGGCGACGGCTGCTTCCGGATGAACTGCCACGAGCTCTGCACCGTGGAGCATTATCACCTGCCCATCGTCACGGTCATCTTCAACAACGGCACCCTGGGTATGGTGCGGCAGTGGCAGAACCTCATTTATGAAAAGCGCTTCTCCGAGACCACCCTGGACCGGGGGCCGGATTTTGTAAAGCTGGCGGAGGCCTACGGGCTCCACGGCTACCGGGCCCGCACCCGGGCGGAGGTGGAGGAAGCGCTCCGCCAGGCCCTTGCCTGCGGCACCGGCGCGGTCATCGACTGCGTACTGGATATTGACGAGATGGTGCGCCCTATGGTGGCTCCCGGCTCGCCCATCACTGACTTTTTGCTGAGCGAGAGGAGGGATGACACTTGAAAAAAGAATTCAACATGGAGCGAAAGCTCTATACCCTTTGTATCCTGGTGGACGACACCCCCGGCGTCCTCAGCCAGGTGGCCCGCCTGTTCTCCCGCAACGGATATAACATCGAATCCATCGTCTCCGGCGCCACGGACCGTCCCGGCATCACCCGCATTTCCATCGAAATCTTAGGCGACGAGCTGATGATCGACCAGATCGCCGCCCAGTGCCGCAAGCTGCTGCCGGTGAAGTCCGTAAAGATTCTGGACGAGGAGAGCTGCATCCGCCGTGAGACCGCGCTGATCAAGGTCAGCGCCCAGGACCGCAACACCCGGGATGAGATCATCCAACTGGTGAACATCTTCCGGGCCCAGGTCATCGACATCAGCCACAGCTCCCTGACCATCTGGGTCTTCGGCAGCCACAGCAAAAATTCCGCCCTCATCGGGATGCTGGAGGACTTCGGCATTCTGGAGATCGCAAAGACCGGCACCATCGCCATTGAGCGGGGGCGCAGCACCATCTACGACAACAGCAAGCTCCAGGATGAGTACAACTACGGCAAGCACGTCTTGTAAGGAAGGAACCCCCATGATCACAAAATGGAACATCACGATCCCCGAGCTCACCGGAGAGGAACCCCGCAGCGCCTACGTGTACGTGCCGGACGCTTTTGAGGAGGACCCCGAGGCCCGCTATCCGGTCCTCTATATGTTCGACGGCCACAATGTCTTTTTCGACGAGGACGCCACCTACGGCAAAAGCTGGGGCATGGCGGACTTTGTGCATGAGACCCGGCTGCCGGTCGTCATCGCGGCGGTGGAGTGCAACCACAGTCCTGACAACGGGCGCCTCTGTGAGTATTCCCCCTTCACCTTTGACACGCCGGAGCTGGGCCATGTGGACGGCCGGGGCCATACCACCATGGAGTGGATGGTGAACACCTTCAAGCCTTACATTGACGCGGAGTTCCCCACGCTGCCGGACCGGGCCCACACCTTCATCGCCGGCAGCTCCATGGGCGGGCTCATGAGCCTGTACGCCGTCACGGCGTATAACCACGTTTTTTCCCGGGCGGCCGCCCTGTCCCCCTCCATCTGGTTCGCCACGGGGCGGCTGGACCGGCTGCTGCGCACCGCCCCCATCGGGCCGGACACAGTGGTCTATATGGACTACGGCTCCCGGGAGCTGTCCTTCCACAGCAACATGAAGCGCCAGTTCAGCCGGGTGGCCGCCCGCCTGCTGGAGCGGGGCGTGATGCTGGAAAGCCGCATCGTTCCCGGCGGCGACCACAACGAGGCCAGCTGGGAGCGGCAGATCCCCTTCTTCATGGACGCCCTGCTCTACGGATTGGAATGACACAGGATCGACCCTTCACTTCACAGAGAAAAGAGAGAGACGCATATGAAAAACATCATTTTTATCTCCCCCAACTTCCCCACCAACTACTGGCAGTTCTGCCGGGAGCTGAAAAACAACGGCATGAATGTGCTGGGCATCGGCGACCAGCCCTATGACCAGCTGAATCCCAACCTGAAGGACAGCCTGAACGAGTATTACAAGGTGGGCAGTCTGGAAAATTACGACGAGGTCTACCGGGCGGTGGCCTTCCTCACCTTCAAGCACGGCCGCATCGACTGGCTGGAGTCCAACAACGAGTACTGGCTGACCATGGACGCCCGCCTGCGGACGGACTTCCATATCACCAGCGGCTTCCAGGCGGAGGACATGGGCCGGGTCCGGTACAAGTCCAAGATGAAGGAGTTCTACGCCAAGGCCGGCATCCCCACCGCCCGCTACCACCTGGTGGATGACCTGGAGGGCTGCCGCGCCTTTTTGAAAACGGTGGGCTATCCCGCCGTGGCCAAGCCCGACAACGGCGTGGGCGCCGCCGGCACCTACAAGATCCAAAGCGATGAGGACCTGGTCCATTTCATGGAGGACTATCCCAAGAATGTGCCCTACATCATGGAGGAGTTCATCCACGCCACCATCAACTCCTACGACGCCATTATCGACTCCCACGGAGATCCCATCTTTGAAACCGGCAACGTGACCATCTCCAACCTGATGGAGGTGGTCAACACCCAGGACAACACCCTCTATTTCATCCACAAGGACCTGCCCGCGGACACCCGCGCCGCCGGCCGCGCCACGGTAAAGAGCTTCGGCGTCAAGAGCCGCTTCGTCCACTTTGAGTTTTTCCGTCTGGACCAGGACCAGGAGGGCCTGGGCAAGCAGGGCGACATTGTGGCCCTGGAGGTCAACATGCGCCCCTGCGGCGGCTTCTCTCCGGACATGATGAACTTTGCCAACAGCACCAACGTGTATAAGATCTGGGCGGACATGATCGCCTTTGACCGCTCCACGGTGCCCGAGGGCCAACACGCCTACTGCGCCTATATGGGCCGCCGGGACGGCAAGTCCTTCGCCCTGAGCCACGAGGCGCTGCTGGAGAAGTACCGGGGCCAGATGAAAATGGTGGAGCGCATCCCCGACGCCCTCTCCGGCGCCATGGGCAACCAGATGTACGTGGCCAACTTCCCCACCCAGGAGGAAATGGACGCCTTTTATGAGGACGCCTGCCGCTGCATTTGAAAACGGAAAATGGCAGAATGGCCGGGGCCTCCCGGCCATTCCATTTTTATAGCCGGCTTCCCACGCTTCGTCCTCCCTCCCGGCTCCCGCTTCCGAAAAAACGGAGGTAGACGTCGACCGTTCCGTCTTCGTCTACCTCGATTTTTTCCACCAGCTGCTTGAGCTGGGCGTTATTCAGTTTTCGGACGGACACGAAGTCCTTCAAATTTTCCGCCGTCTTTTTGGCCATCCGGCAGATGTCCGCCTCGCTCAAGGTCCCGGATTCCAGCTGCCGGAGCTCCACCTCCAGCCGCGACATCTCCTCCCGGCCGCTCCCCAATTTTTTATCCAGCTCCGTCCGGGTGATGAGGTCGTCGGCGTACAGGTCCAGGAATTTTTTCCGCTGCTTTTCCAGCTTCTCCAGCCGCTCCCGCACCTCCCGGCGGCGGTCCTCCCGCCGCTCCTGCCGGGAGCAGACCTCCCGCAGCCGCTGGCGCAGCACCTGCTCCACACGGCCGCGGTCCTTCAGAAGCGACAGAAAATACGCATCCAGCCGGTCCATCAGCTCCTCTTCCTCCACCGCCGCCGCGTTGGGGCAGCTGCGGACGCCCTGGCCGTTGTGCTTGCTGCACACCCAGCGGACGTATGTATTCTTGTAGGTGCGGCTCACCCGCCGGAAAGACCAGCCGCAGGTCTTGCAGACGATGAGAGTGGAAAAGAGGTACTTGTTGCTCTGCCGCGTGTGCTCCGTGTGGAAGCGGTCATTCCTAGACTTCATCAGCTTCCCCGCCTTTTGAAACTGCGCGTCGCTGACGATCCGCAGCTCTTCTTTTTCCGTCACCAGCCAGTCGGCCTCCTCCCGGTCCACCCGCCGGCTGGTGAGGAAGTCCGCCACCTCCTGCTTGCCGTTGACCACCAGTCCCGTGTAAAGGGGATTGGTCAGGATGCGGCAGACCGCTTTTTGGTTCCAGCCGCAGCCCCGCTTGGTTTTCAGGCCCTGCCGGTTCAGCAGGTCCGCGATCTTGCCGCCGCCATAGCCCTCCTCCGTGTACCAGGTATAGATCCGGCGGATAACCGCCGCTTCCTCCTGGTTGATGGCCAGGTGGAAGTAGTCCCCCGGCGTCTTGTCGTAGCCGTACACCAGATTGGGCACCCTGCCCTTCTCGGCGTTAATGCGCTTGCTGAACTTGACCCGCTTGGAGGTGTTTCTGGACTCCTCCTGGGCCATGGCGCCAAACACGGTCAGGATGAACTCGCTGTCGCCCATAGAGGTCATGTCCGCCGTTAAAAACACTGTCTCTACGCCCAGCGCCTTCAGGCGGCGGACACTTTGCAGCAAATCCACGGTATTGCGGGCCAGGCGGGAGATGTCCTTTACCACCAGCATCTGAAACACGCCCCGCTCCGCGTCTGCCATCATCCGCCGGAATTCCAGGCGGTTTTTTGTTTTCGTGCCGGAGATGCCCTCGTCGGCATACAGCCCCACCAGGTCATGGCCGTTCTTTTCCGCGTATTCCACGAAGAAGGCCTTCTGGACAGCCAGGCTGTTCAGCTGATCCTCCTTATCAGTGGAAACACGGCAATACGCGGCGATGCGCATGATCAAGTCACCTCCCTGCCGGTTTTTGGTCAATTGATGGTCACGCCGGGCAGGCGTGCTGCTTTTCCGTATGTTTCTCCTGTGAAAGCGTCTCGGCCAACGCCGGGACACTGGCCTGGGCCAGCAGCGCCAGCAGCAGGTCTGTATAGTCTTTTTCCTTTTCAGCGGGATGGATGCGAACCGTCATGGGCTTGTCCTCCTTTTCAAAAGCCTTATCCCACTGTATGCGCCGGTCTCGTCTTTTAGAACGGCGCAGGCACAGAGCCCATGCAAATGCCGCTGTGAGCATCCCTCATAAAGAAAGTTCCTCTGCGCAGGGAGCAAATGACCCGTGCGTATTTTTTCCTCGTTTCAGGTTCATTTGCCAAATCACGCACCAGCTTTGCCGCGGCTTTGCGGTCCTGGCGAACGTGCATAGCTACGCCGCAGGATTCACAGGTCTCACAAGCCTCATTAGGTCCCATAAGAATTACCTCCAACAATAATCTGAGCCCGGGGCATTTCGCCCCGGGCTTTCATGGAGATAATATATAAATTATATTTTTATATATTGCCAATCAACATTCAAAATTCTTTTTAAGGCTCATTCGGATGATTTATATGCGCAATGCATTTCTCCCTTTTCAATTCTCACTTGCCTGCCTGTCCTCGAAAGCCTTTGCCAGATTTTCAATGTCTTCCCGGTTCTTCGGTAAACGCTTTGCCATCAAAAATTCCTCGTAGGCATCACAATAGAGTTGAACCTCATCGCCAAATGCAATCTGCCGTCCCTTGTCCAGCCATAGGACCTTGCTGCACATATCCCGCACCTGGTCAATGGAATGGGACACCAGGATGGTGGTGGCGCCGCCGTTGATGATCTCCCGCATCTTGGCCTCGCTCTTTTTCCGGAAGGCGCCGTCGCCCACGGATAGAACCTCATCCAGGATCAGAATGTCCGGCTGGACCAAGGAGGCAATGGAGAAGGCCAGACGGGACTTCATACCGGAGGACAACTGCTTGAAGGGCCGGTCCTGGAAATCCTGCAATTCCGCGAAGTCAATGATCTGGTCATACATCTCATCCATGAATTTTCGGGTGTAACCCAGCATAGCCCCCCGAAGATACGTATTTTCCCGGACTGTCAGATCTCCGTCAAAGCCGCTGGCTAGTTCCAATAGGGCAGCGATATTGCCCTCCCGCTTCACCCAACCTTTGGTGGGCTCCATAATACCGGAAATAGCTTTCAGCAATGTGGACTTGCCGGCGCCATTGGTGCCGATGATGCCCAGCATATCCCCCTTTTCCAGTGAAAAGGTAACATCCCGGTCTGCCCAAAACTCTGTGACGTGGTAGTTGTGTTTCAGCCGCCGCATGACGTATTCCTTCAGGCCAATGTCTTTGAAATCGCCGGTCATATAACGGATGGACACATTTTCCAATTGTAAAACGCTCATGCCTGCCCCTCCGTTACACGTAATACAGAAAACGGTGGTTATACTTCTTGTACATCCAGCAGCCGATACCCAGTACGATAATCACATCCGCTGCCATCAGCAAATGGAACCAGATGGTGGGAATGGTAGCCTCGATAACGATCTTGCGGAAATAGCGGATGAACAGATACACCGGATTCAGCAAAAACAGGCACTGCACATTATAAGAATACCGGTCAATGGTGTAGAAGATCGCGGACATATACATCAGTAACTGGGTAAACACCGACCACAGGTACTGAATATCCCGAAAGAATACGAACAATGCTGACAGAATGAGGCCCACGCCGATATTGAACAGCACCAAGCAGGCAATGGGATATAGCAGGCAGACCAACTTCCAGGTGAACGTGATGTCGTCAATGATGCAGAACACGAAAAACACGCACAGCGTCAGGCCAAAATTGATGAGGGTCTGGACGTTCTTGGAGAACAGAAACAGGTATTTGGGCACATTGACCTTGGTAAAAATAGCAGAATTGCCGATCAGGGAGGTCATTCCTTGATTGGTTGAGTCGCTGAAATAGCTGAACACCAGGTTGCCGCAGAACAGGTAGGTAGTGTAATGGGGCGTATCCCGGCCGAAGAACTGGGTAAACACCAGCCGCATCACCAACAGTGTCAGCAGGGGAGACAGGATGCTCCACGCCATACCCAGCACCGTCCGTTTGTATTTCTTTTTGAAATCCCGCTTCACCAGTTCCTCGAACAGGAACTGAAATTTTCTCATTTTTTTAATCATAAATCGCTATATCCTGATTCTTCAGTAGTTTTCCTGCTTCTTTTTCAGGCTGCTGACAAACGTCCCGTCAATTTCCGCCGTCTTCAGAATGCGCGGGTCCTCCATTTTGGAAAGGGGGCTTCCGCTCTGGACCAGGGCGATGATGGGAACGTCCGCCGCAAGATAGTCCGACACCTTGGACGGCAAATAAGGATTTTTCTCCGGTTCGGCAAATGTTGTATCGTTGACGATAAGGTAATCCATCCGAGACGCCACATTCAAGAACTCCAGATACGGTAGGCTCTTATGGATCTCGATCCGGTCCTTTTCCTCCGGCAGACTGAGCTGCCCGTCTCCTGACTGGGCGATAAACAGATGCAGCCGCACCCTTGGGTTTTTCAGCAGTTTCCAGAATGAGTCCGCATTTCGCGAGGCGTAAAACGAGCCGAAATACCCGATGTGGATCTCCCGGCTGTCCAACGGATACGCCAGCCGGCACACGTGACAATACGCGGGGTCGATGGTCGTGTGCTGCAGGACCACGCTTTTTTCCCGGACGCTGCCGGCCAGTTCCGTGTCCGCCAGATAACCCAGCATATACTCCCGTTGGTTGCCATTCGTGAATATGATGCTGTCTGCGTATTTGTACACTGCGGTCTCCACATCCCGCCAAAAGGTATCCAGTTCCCTATCCTCTCCGGAATATAACTGCGTCGGCGGCCGCTTTTCTCCTTTGCTGTTCATATAGAGCGGATCTGAAAATTCTGCGTACCATTTCACATCTGGATTGTTTTTCTTATAGAGATATGCCGCCACATGGGAGCCGGCCCACATGCTTCTGGAATAGATGATGTCGGCGGGGAATGCCTTTATCTGCGCATACGCCTGTCGGCCCCACTGCCTCTGGGCCTTTTCGTTGAAATACGCGGCGCCACCTACCTGAATATACTTGGAGTACTGATAGTCTGCCATGTATTTCTGATATACGCTGTCTGTCTCCCGGCAGTTGCTCATATTGCCGCAGACCACAGTCCAGTTGATCAGTGTGTCCTCCATCCTGCTCAACTCAAAGAGCCGCCGGGAGGCCACATACGCGGCCGTGTCAGCAGCCGGTGGAAAATTATGGCAAAACGCGATACCTCTGACAGCACCGAACCGGCTCTTGTTCAGAAACACCAGGCCGCAGTTCAGGATCTTTTTCCGGACAGGCTCCTTCTCCGCCTCCGGCAGCGTCAGGAAGTGCTGATGCATCATCTCGCTCTGGGCGTTGATCTTACCCAGCACAAAGGTCTTTCCCTCGTCTGTCTCCGCATTCAGCAGAAGCCACTCCAGCTTTTTCAGAATGAGCAGCCGGTCATCAACATAGAATTTTGTCCGCATCTCAACCTGGGGACGGGAAAGACTGGCCGGGGAAAGTCTTCTGACATAGGCCTCCTCCCCGTGGGAACCGCAGGCATAAAACGCCCCCTCCAGGCGCTCATAATTCTCCGCCCAGAATAAAACGTCCTCCGTGTTGGGGACCTCCTCATCCAGCCGGGAGAAGCGGTCTCTCACCAGTTCGGTCCGGTACAGTTTGGCCGGCAGGGAGGAAAGCAGGCTGCCCACCAAGGCATAGTCAGTCCGTCTTCCGCACCCCGTAGCAGCCAGAGCACGGTTTACATAGGTATCCGCCCGTATGCTCCCGGACAGGTCCTCATAATCGACCAGCCGTCCACAGACGATGCTGATATCCCCGCACATACGCTGCCCCAATTCCCGCAAAAATCCCGGTGTAAGGGTATCATCATCGTCCACATAGGTGATACAATCTGTTTTGACAGAATCCAGCGCGGCATTACGACCTGCGGCAGCGCCCTTTTTCGCGGTATAGATGACGGTGACCGTCGCATTGTCCTTGTATTCCTTTTGCAGCTGCTCATAATAAGCTCGGTTGTCTCCGTTGACCGCGATATAGATCCGAAGTTTTTCCGCAGGATAGGTTTGCTTCAGAATGGACCCGATACACTCCTGAAAATATGCCGTTGGGCGATAAGTCGGAACGATAACGCCTATGGACGGCAGGTCCCGGTCCCTTTTGATCCTCTGGGGCAGCAGGTCCCGCAGGCGGAGCCTTGCCCTTCTGCGGTGCTTTAACAATTGGGGCAGCAGCTTCAGCTTTTTCCGGAATGCCTTGATCCGAAGCTTCCAGCAATCCTTGCACTTCCAATATTTTAATGTCAGTTTTCCCAGTTTTGAATTGGCAAGGAGGGAGTATTGCCTTTCGTAATAGTCTCGTTCGTTGGCTACCTGCTCATATTGATCCCGCAAAGTCTGGTACTTCTCCATCCAACCAGCCTGAAGCCGCTCGTCCATATGCATATCCAACTCCAACTTTTTACTAAAAGCAGGCATATGATTTTCAGCTATATGCCTACTTTCATGATTCCGTCACAACGATCTTGTCAAACTGATAGAAGAAAAACTCGCCGAAGAATTTGTCCCGCATACTGCACATAATCACATATTCTCCCGGCTCCCTCAACTGGACCAAATACATGTTTTCGTTATTGATCTCGTTTTTCAGTAGGCCGCCGTTGCGGTAGATCCACCAGCTCACCTGCTTTTTTTCGGGATAGTCCACATCCACTTTGAACCGGTACAGGCGCTCCCCGGTCTGCTCCGCCGTACACGTCCGGACCTCAGGCACCGTGATCTTCCCGCGCTGCTGAAATACCGGCTGGCCGCCGTCCGCCGCCGTCCACCTTCCCAGGATGCCCTTCTGCGTCTCTCCGTAGTCATTGGAGACGAAGTACATCAGCTTTGCGTTCCGGAACAGTTCGCAACTCAGCCGCAGGTCCCGCTCCTTTGTGTAGGGGAACTTGCTGACCTGGCCGCTGTCCTCGTCAATCACGTAAGCGGTGTGCTTCACAAAGCCTTCGCTGCCGTTGTGCACCACCAGTTCGCCGCCGTCCTGCCGGCAGGAGACCTCTCCGAACCGAACCGGCACAGTGTCGGTAAAGGGAAGCTCCACTGTTTTTCCTCTCTTTTCCACCGTCAGCCCTTCAGCGGTCCTCTGAACGCCGCACGGGGCCGTCTGCCGCAGGTAAATGTCGATCACCGTGACGAATTCCACGGATGTTCCCGTTTTCTCATAGCACAGGGTCTTTGTGGGCACGAAGGAGGAAAAGCTGGTGGAAATCAGGGACATAGGCTCGGTCTCCTCGCCGGACAGGACCTGCAGCCCGTCGCAGCCGGCGGTCTGCCGGATGGAGACCGCGTACTCCGTGTTGCAGATGTCTGCCGAGACCGCCGCCGGGTCCTCCGTCTCGTTCAGTGCCATGGCCGTGCCGAGGTGGAAGTACTGGGCGTATGTATGGGCTTCCCCGGAGAGAATCTCATCTCTGATAACAATGACGTCCTGCTGGCGCAGATAGTAGACATGGCGGTAAATGCTGACACCCGGATAGACAAGGGAGCTGGCCTTGACATAGTCATAGTTCCCCCTAGAAACGACCTGCTGGATTCGAAATTTTTCGCCGTTGCTGCTGCAGATGGAATACGGCCGGTCCTTGATGCAGACCGTCGTGTGGGCGGGCAGAGACTCCACATAGTCCTTGTACCGGTCCTTGGGCATATAGCCCAGCATGCCCGGGTCGATGAAAATATCATACCCCTTGCTGTACAAGCACAGGGACAGGTCGTCCTGGTGCTTGTGCACCCGGGTGGAGTAGCCCGCTTTCAGCGACAGCCACGTGGCCTCCCGGAAGTTCTCCTTTTCAAAGTGCTCCCGCAGGAACACATAGCCGGAGGAGAACAGCTTGGTCAGCGTCCGGGGCTTTTCACCGCTCCGGCCCTGGGTGGCAATGTACTGCAGGTGGGGATTGTCGAAGGTCTCCGCCACCGCGGCCTTTCCGATGTCCTCCAGCCGGACGCCCTTGGAATCGCCGAACATAGGCCGTCCGCCGTTGGGCTTCAGGGCGAATACGGGGTACTCCGAGGCCGCGTACAATCTTTCCGACAGCTCCTGGCTGTATGAGCGGCCGATATACTGGCAGATCCGCAGGCAGCCCAGCAGCATGTTCATGACGCTGTAATGATAGTCCATGCTGCTCTCTCTGTGGATGCCGTCCGGGCCGAAGGCATAGTCCACCTGCGCTTTCAGCCGCCGGGTGACAAAGTCGGTCTTCGGGAGCCTGTCCAGCGGGTTCAGGAAGGTAAGGCCGATCAGGCAGGCCTTGTCCACGATGATGCCGTGGTTGTGGTTCCGCTGATAATACCGGACCCCCAGCAGCTTGTCCACGGCGTCCTCCACCAGACGGACCACCTGCTCCTCACAGGGGTCACATCCGGCTTTTTTCGCCGTGTTGTAAAAGAACACCAGATTTTCGATCCGCTCCGCCTGGGCATGGTCGTTGAACGTCATTTCGTTGGACAGCGTTCCCTCTGCCAGGCAGCGGTCAAAGGAACGGACGATCTCGCCGGCCGTCTGCAGCATCCGGGCATCCCCGGTGTGCTGGTAGGCAGCGGACAGGAAATACACATGCCGCAGGCCCAAGAAATAGAGGTAGAAGGTGTTTTTGTTCCGCTGCACCCGGTCGGAGAAGTCCCAGAGCAGCCGGCCGTCCGCGTCGCACATGGCCGGCTTCGGCAGGTCGTCGTATCCCAGGTCCAGCTTCCCCGCCAGAATGTTCCGGGCGATTCCGGTGACGCGCTCCGGCGTCATTGACGCCACGAACTGCTCTTTATAGGAATTTAGCTCGGCAACGCTGCTCTGATACTTCCCCGCCTCCGCCGGATCGATCTGTGAGACCTGACGGGCAAATTCCTCCGTCACCTCGGGCACCTTGAGCAGCCGGGGATGGCGCAGCCTGTCCATGGGGGTGCCCGGGTGGGCAAGGCCGATGACTGCCGCCCCCGCCGCCAGATAGTCCGCCAGCTTGGAGGGCAGATACGGATTGATCTCGCCGTCAAAATCAATGTCATTCAGGAAGCAGAAATCCATCCTGCCCGCCAGATTCAGGAATTCCAGGTGAGACACCATGGGACAGACCTTCAGATTGGGATGCTGCTCCGCAAGCTCCTTCAGCTGGTCCGTGGGATTGGTGAAAATGTGGAACACGATATTCTCGTTGTTCAGAAACGCCAGCATGGGGTTGACGTCCCGGTTGGCGTAGAACGTGCCGAAGTAGGCGATATTGGTTTTCTCCCGGTCCAGCTGGATGCGGGACTGGCAGATGGCGGAGTACCGCCGGTCCACCTGGGGGTGGTGCCACACCAGGCTCTTTGCCAGCACCTGCTCCGGCTCCGCCAGCTCATTGGCCCTGAGCATGTAGGTCCGCTGATTCTCGTTGGTGAAAATCACCGTATCCGCATTTTCAAAAACCGCGGTCTCGATGTCCTTCCAGTAGGTGTTCAGAAACGCCTTTTCGCCGGTATACAACTTTGCGGCCGCCCGCTGCATTCCGTTGGTGTCCATGAACACCGGATCGGAGAATTCCGCGATCCAGGTCACTCCGGGGTGCTCCCGCTTATACCGCAGGGCCGCCGCATGGGACCCGATCCACATACTGCGGGAGTAAATGTAATCCGCCTCCCAGTCCCGGACCTGCTCAAAGGCCTGCTGCCCCCAGCGGTCCTGGGCCTCCTCGTTGAAATAGGTGGGACCGGGGGTCATGATCTTCTCCACATACTGATAGCGGGAATAGAACATCTCCCAGAAGGGGTCCTTGCCCCGCTGCCGGGACATATCCGCACAGATGACCGTCCAGGCCACCGGCTCCCCCAGGTGCTCCGCCAGCTGCGGGAGCCGCTTGGACGCCACATACGCGGAGGCGTCGGAAAAGGGCGTGAAATTGTGGCAGAAGGCGATCCCCTTCTTTTCCGCGAACAGGCCCTTGTTCAAAAACGGGCATTTGCTGGCATAGATGACCTTGCGGGCCTGCGCCTTCTCCTCCTCCGTCAGGCTGTTGAAATACCCCCGCATGATCCCGGTGGACGCGTCGATCTTGGTCAGCACGAACCGCTTGTGCATCATCGTTTGATCCGGGCGGAAGATCTCCCCGGAAAACCGCTCCATCAGCCCGAGGCGGTCCTGAATATAGAAGGCGAAGCTCTTCTCCTTGCTGGGGCGGCTCATGCTGTTGTCCACAACTCTGCGGACCAGCGCCTCCGTTCCCCGGCTGTCGCAGGTATAGATGTCCCCCTGCAGCTTGTACAGGTTCTCCACCCAGAAGATGATGTCCTCCGTGTGGGTCACGGACTCGTCGAAGTCGCCGAATACCTCCTTGATCAGCTCACACCTGTACAGCTTTGCGCAAAACGTGGAAAACAGACTTCCGATGGCGTGGTAATCACTGTGGACACCCTCTTTCGCAGCGGCCAGCGCCCTGTTGATATATGTATCCGGGCCCGGCACGCCGCCGTTCTTCAAATCCACCAGCCGGCCGCAGACCACCGATATGCCGTCGGTCATGTGGGAGGCCAGCTCCCGCACATAGCCAGGAGTGAAGTAGTCATCGTCATCCAGGTAGGTGACGCAGTCCGTCCGCAGGAACTTTTTGGCGTAGTTCCGTCCGGCGCTCAGGCCCTTCCGGAAGGTGTGGATAACACGGACGCGAGGGATCTCCGCGTACTGCTCTTTCAGGGCTCCCGCAAATTCCACATTGTCGCTGTTGACCGACACGATGATCTCCAGCTTTTCCGGGTCGTAATCCTGCTCCAGAACAGACCGGATGCACTGGTCGATGTAATCGTTGGGCTTGTAGGTGGGGATCACGACACTGACTGTGGGCCAGTCCCGTTCCGGCTGGGATTCCGCCGCCGACTCCGCCGTTTTGGGGACTTCCGCCGTCCGGCAGGCATCCTTCAACTTCCGTCCCAGCATGTAGCACTTATCAAAAGGGGTGCGCTTGTAGCGGTGCGCCACATCCTCCAGCAACTGGATGCGGCGGTTCAGGTCGGCGACCTCTTTTTTCAGCGCTTGCACCTCTTTCGCCAGCTGCTCCGGATTCGTTTGATTCATCCCGATCTCCTTCCCGTGGTTCCCGCAGGGGCTTTAAAGCTGATCGCCATCCGGATAGATATTTCTCGTATCCAGAACGGCCTTGCCCTTCAGCCGGTCCATGTTCTGTCTCAGATGGGTATGTCCCACCAGAATGACCACCAGGTCCGTATCCTCCAGGAAGCGGTCGAAATCGTCATACTGGCGGTCCACCACGGTCTTGCGGACCATGGGGTCGAATACGGCGGGGGTCGGCAGGCCCTTCCGGGCCATCACATCCAGCAGCTGCAGGGTGGGGCTCTCCCGGGTGTCATCCACATCCTCCTTGTACGTCAGGCCGTAGAGGCCCACGCGGGAGATGTCGGAGATGCGGTGGGCCTCCATGACCGTCCGGATCCGCTCCAGGACGAACTCCGGCATGGTGGAGTTGACCTCTCTGGCCTGACGGATCAGCAGCGCCAGATCGGGATAGTCGCCCACCAGGAACCAGGGGTCCACGGAGATGCAGTGGCCGCCGACGCCGGGGCCGGGCTGCAGGATATTGACCCGGGGGTGCTTGTTGGCGATGCGGATGATCTCATGGACATCCATGTTGTTTCTCCGGCAGATCTTCGCCAGCTCGTTTGCGAAGGCGATATTGATGTCCCGGAAGGTGTTTTCCACCACCTTGGTCATTTCCGCCGTCTTAATGTCGGTCAGGACGATCTCGCCCCGGCAGAAAGACGCATACGCCGCTTTGACGGTCTCGCCGGTCTCCGCGTCGTCGGTGCCCACCGTGCGGGAGTTATTCACCAGTTCCTTGAGCATGTTGCCGGGAATGATCCGCTCAGGTACGTGGGCAAGGCGGACACGCTTGCCGCTCCGGGCCACCACCGGGCGGACCTCACGGTCAATGGTCCCCGGAGAGATGGTGGACTCGATAGCGATGATGGCGTTGTCCTCGCAGGCCTCCAGCACGGACTCCACGGCGCTGACCACATATGCGGCGTCGATCTTCTTGGTGTCATGCTGATAGGGGGTGGGGACGGCGATGATGTAAAAGCTCTCCTTTGGATATTCGGTGCAGAACCGGATGCCCTTTTCCACAGCCTCCGCGAACAGCGCGGGGAGGCCCTCCTCCTTGAAGGTCACTTCTCCCCGCTGCAGCTGGCGCACCAGGTCCTTGTTATAGTCCACCGCGCTGACCGATACGCCATGCGTGGCCATCATCAGGGCCGTCGGCAGTCCAATATAACCCAATCCCACAACACAAACTTTCATTTCTCTGTTCTCCAATCCTTATTCTTTCCTGATTCCTCATATATTTTTGCAGAGGCAAGCGCAGTCAGCATTTGCTTCCGGAAGGTGTACTGTCTCTCTGCGGTATCCAGGTTTTCGGCGGCGATCTCCTGCTCACGGGCCGTGTCAAAATCCTCGCCGGTGAACCAGATGCGCCCGGGGAACAGCCTGCGCAGCCCGGAGGATTCGTTGCTGATGACGATCCGTCCGCAGGCCATGGCCTCGAACACCCGACGGGCAAACATGGTGTCCGAGTCTTTCACCGAATTGATATTGATCACGTAGCGGGCCTGCCGCATCAGCTGGCCCGTCCGGGCATAGGGAACCCCCTCCCGAACGTACGCGCGGTATTCCGGGGGGTATTCCCGGTCCCGCTGCCGCTGGCCGGACATGCGGTCGTAGATCTCCAGGTCGATGCCGCGGCTCAGCACCATGTCAAACAGCCGGCGCATGTCCCCGCACCGTTCCGGGTTGTTCCCGTACCAGCTTCCCAGAAACACGGCGTTGTTCCGCTCCGGGGCTTCCGCGGCGGGAAAGAACAGCTTTGGCGAATAGCCGAACATCATCAGATGCACGCTTTTGTGCCCCAGCGCCTCATACCTGGGGATACACTCCCGGGCCGTGGTGAAAATGTGGTCGAACAGGAGGGCAGTCTCAATAAAGCTGAGGGGCGCGTCCCGGAAGGCGGGAGAATCCTCCTTGTTCCAGAACACCGTGGGGATACCGGCCTCCCGACAGTACCGGAGGATATCCTTCAGTACGCAGCGGTTGTCCCTGGCAAAATTCTGGTCCCGGTAGATCTCGTTGTTCCAGCGGCGGTCCAGCCCGTCCCAGGCCGATTCACAGAAAAAGACGTCCGGCCGCTCCCGCTCCAGCGTTTCCCACCAGTCCGACGGCGTCAGGGAAACCGCGGAGAATTCACTCTCCAGATTGGCCCAGGTCAGGTTGTCGCAGATCACCGCGAATTTCGGTTCCTCGCCGGGCTTTCGGTCCAGCTTCCATGTGGGCGGGGCATACCGCTCATACGTCCCGCGAAAGTACCGCCATCCCAGCTTGGCGGAAAACACCGCGTTCCGCACCGCCGGGACCCTTTTCAGGGAGCGCCTGTATAAATGTTGAATCCCATCAAACCCCATTGCTTACCTCATAACGCCCGGGCGGTCAGTCTTTTCAGAACCGGCAGTCCCGTCCGGTAGACCGGCCACAGCTTCGAAATCGTCAGGAACTTGACCCGTTCCTTCGCCGTAAACGCCCTGGCGGACAGGATATATCCCAGGTTGTCCGTGATCTCCCTGCGTATTTCAGCCTCAACGGTGCTGACGCCGGCCAGCCTGCAGCACACGATCCTGGAACACATATCCAGGTCGTTTCGCAGCTGCTCATGCCAAAGGTGCTTCCGGAGGGCGGGGATGTCCCCGTACTCCTCCATGGCCTGCGCCAGCACGCCGCGGTAGCTCACCAGCTTTTCCCGGGTAGGCGCCGCCCTGCAGGCGCTGTCGCCGCGCTGCACGTAGTGGTACTTGGCCGCCTGCAGGAGCACGATGCGCTCCGCATGGCGCATGGCCCGCAGGTTGAACTGCAGGTCCTCCCCCACGGGGACCGCCGCGTCATACCGCACGTCGTTCACCAACTGCCTGCGGTAGAGTTTGCAGCAGGTGCCGTTGGACATCAGTTTCCAGTCGCCGTCCCTCAGCTCCCGAAGCCCGCCCAGGACCCGGTCCCTGGCTTCCGGCGCAAATGTGACCCAGCGCTCCCGGGGCGTCTCCCAGAACGACCCGCACTGCACCACGTCCGCCGCGGCGTCCTCCGCCGCCCGCAGCATGGTTTCGTACATGTCGCGTTCCAGATAGTCGTCTCCGTCCACAAAGCCGATCCACTCGCCCGCAGCCGCATCCATTCCGGCGTTTCTCGCCGATGAGACGCCGCGGTTCTCCTGATGGAGCACCACGATCCGGGGGTCGTTCCTGGCGTATTCCTCGCAGATCCGGCCGCATCGGTCCGGTGAGCCGTCGTCCACCAGGATGATCTGCAGATTCCGGTAGGTCTGGCCCGTCAGGCTGTCCAGACATCCGGGCAGGTATTTTTCCACGCTGTAAACCGGCAGCACGACGGAAATCAGCGGAGCCCCACTCATATCATTGACCTCTTTCATAAAATGCGTTGATCCGGGTGCTCACATCCCCGATGTCAAACCCGGCCACCTTGACTGCGGCCGCCGCTTCCGGGCTTCTGCCGGCATCGCCCGCCTGCAGAACAGCCATGGCCCAGACCCTCCTGTCCCCGGAGAGTGGCAGATAGGCCGTCGCCGCCGCGGCCCCGGCCTCCGCCGTGATGGCGTCGGACAGCAGGCAGGGCAGACCCGCCGCCTGGGCCTCCACCGCCGTCACCGGCAGACCCTCAAACCGGGAGGGCATGACGAACACATCCATGGCCCACATCAACTTCTCCACCTGCTTCGTCACGCCGTAGAAAATCACCCGGTCCGCCACACCCAGGCACCGTGCTTTTTCCCGCAGCATATTCAGATCCTCGCCCTCGCCCACCAGCAAAAGCCGGCTCTCCGGCCGAAGCTTAACGACCTCGGCAAACACATCCAGCAAGAAGCTCTGGTTCTTCTGATAGCAGAGCCGCCCCACATTGCCAATTACAAACTGATCCGTAATGCCCAACTCCTGCCGCACAGCCGTCCGGACGGCGGAGTCAAACCGGAACTTTCCGGTGTCGATGCCGTTGGGGATAAACGTGAAGCCCCGTTCCTCCAGGAGTTCCGTCGGGAACATGAATTCCGCCGCGTTTTTGGAGCAGGCCCAGAACGCCGTGGCATCCGCCGCATAACGGCTGCTGTACAGGTGGTGGATCCAGAGCTTCACCCGCCGGGTCGGGCTTTTCCGCAGGTCTGTGTTGTGGCTGTGGGCAATACGCACAGGGACGCCCGCCTGCTTTGCCAGGTGGGCGTAGTACAGGGACATTCCCTGGAAAATATTGAGGTGGACCACATCGTACTGCCGCTCACGCAGCAGTTTCCGGAACAGGCGGCGGTTCTCCGGCACATTCTTCTGGCTTCCGGAAAGCTCCCGGAAGCACACGCCGTGTTCCCGCAGGCGCTGCGAAAAAACGCTCTCCTTCAGCTGGGCCGCCACCAAATCGACTTCCATATTGGTCAGGTCCATGCGGAGAAGCACATTATGCAAAAAGGATTCTATGCCGCCGGATTCCCAGCGCTCGCAGAAACAGCAGACTCGTATCTTTTTCACGGCAGCCTCTTTCGTAATACAGGTTCAATCCGTCTTTGTGCCAGTCCGGTTTAGTTCATAATTGGTATTATGTAATTTTAACACTGCTGACCTAACATGGCAACCCGCATTTTATTTCCGTACTAGAAAACACGAAACCAGCCATGGCCTTTGGAGCATTCAACGATTGCCGGCCAAGCAGCGGCCGTACCTTTCCCTTTTGTGTCATCCGTACACAAAGACATCTCCGAGCGGCTGCCGCAGTTTAACCGGGCACTGTATTTACAGGTGAAAGAAGTATTGGAGGTCAACAAGGCCCAGCGGCATATCCGGGGCGGCATCGCCACCCGGAAAAAATACCGCGGCAGCTGAGCGAAACGGAGGTATGGATATGGCAAATCAGCCCAAAGGTCAAACCGGGCCGGCGGAGCGGCAGGCCCCTACGCCGCCCGCTTCCCGGGAGCCGCCCGTGCGGCGGTGGCCCCATCCCGTCAGCGGCGTGGAGCCCGCCCGGGCGGCGGACCCCATGCTGCACTATATCCGCTGCGCCCTCTCCTATCAAAACCAGCAGTTGGCGGACATTAAGGCCCTGCTCCAGCGGCTGCTGGTGGAGCGCGGGGAGGACCCCGAAGAATAACGGCGGCTCCGTCATTTTCCTCTTGTGTTTTTCCGGCAGCCGTCCTATAATATTGTAAGTGTTATGTAAATCTGCAAAAGAGGACTACCGCGGCCCCGCCGCGTTTTCAAGGAGCAACCAACCTATGGCAAAAAGACACCGCCGCCGGCGCAGCTGGAGCCGGACCATCTTACTGTTGGTTTTCGTTGTGGCCGCCGTGTATGCCGGCGCCCACTGCCTGTTCCGGGCGCCGGAGCTTTTGGAGGAGGTCCGCGCGGAAAGCGCCGTCCCGGTGGAAGGGCCGGCGGACACCTCGGCGGAGGAGGCGGCCGCGGCGGCGGCCCTGGCCGCCCACACGGCGCGGAAGGACAATTTTTACACCATCCTGGTCTCTGGCGTGGATGACGGCAACGGCGGCAGCGACACCAACATTCTGGTGGCGGTGGACGCGGAGAACGGCACCATCCACGGCGTCAGCATTCCACGGGACACCAAGGCCGTCATCAACGGCGGCACCCACAAGATCAATTACGCCTATAACCACGGCGGCACCCGCCTGCTGGCGGACACCATCTCCGACCAGTTGGGCATTCCCGTGGACTTCACCGTGACGGTGGACCTGGACGGCTTCGTGGCGCTGGTGGACGCCATCGGCGGTGTGGATTTTTACATCCCCGTGAATATGGACTACGACGACCCTGTCCAGGGCCTGTCCATCCATTATCAAAAGGGCACCCAGCACCTCACCGGCCAGCAGGCCATGGAGGTGGTCCGCTTCCGCCACAACACGGACACCAGTGTGGTGGCCTACGGCAATGAGGACATCGGCCGCATGAACACCCAGCAGGAGTTTCTGAAGGCCGTGGCCCGGCAGACTCTGACGCTGTCCAATGTGGACAAAGTGGGCTCCTTCGCCAAGATTTTTCAGCAGTATGTGGAGACGGACCTGACTTTGGGAAACCTTGCCTGGCTGGGCAAGGAGGCCATCTCCATGGGCGCCGACAACATTTCTTTTTCCACGCTGCCCGGCGAGTGGAAATCCCCGTACATCTATCTGGACCGGGATGCTGTTTTGACCCTGGTCAATGAATCGTTGAACCCTTACGTGGAGGACCGGGTCATGGAGGACCTGAACATTCCTTCCTGACCGCTCCGCTCCCGCACAAAGGAGGTGCGCATCCATGAAACACCGCGTTTCCGCCCTGGCGCTGGCGCTGTGCCTGCTGCTGACCACGCCGGCGCTGGCCGCCGGCCAGCCTGACCGCTCCAAAACATACAGCGGGCAGTTTTCCGACTTGAGCGCCGATTCCGTATTTTATAAAAACGTGGCGGCGTTATATGAATACGGCCTCTCCGTGGGCAAGACCGACGGCACCTTCGGTCCGCGGGATTCCGTGACGGTGGGGCAGCTGTTCATCTTCGCCGGCCGGGTCCGCAGCCTGTGGCTGAACGGCGACCCGGAGAGCGGCGCCGCCCCCTACCGGGCCGAGGGCCAGCGGGCCTGGGAGCCCTATCAGCTGTACCTCCAGGCGGAGGGCGTTTTCGGAACGGAGCTGGACGGGCTGTGTACCTCCGCCGCCACCCGGGCCCAAGTGGCCCATGTACTGGCCGCCGCCTTGCCGGAGGACGCGCTGCCGCTCATCAATGACGACCTGGTGACCCAGGGCTACGCCGCCCGGCAGTACATCACAGACGTGACGGAGTATACGCCCTACTATCAGGATATCCTGTTCCTTTACCGGGCGGGTATCTCCCAGGGCAGCGGTACGGACGGCGCCTTCGAGCCCCAGCAGCCCATCACCCGGGGCGCACTGGCGGCCATGCTGACCCGCATGGTGGACCCCGCCCTGCGCATTACCCTCAACTGGACCGTGGAGCCGGAGACCCCCTCCGCCGCGGGCACCACCCTGAGCAGCCTCATCCCCGCCGGCACCTATATTGCCTCCCCCGCCACGGCGGAGGAGATGGACGAGTCCATCCGCTACATGCTCTCCAGCGGTCAGAGCACCCTGACCCTGCAATACGATTCCCTGACGCCTGTCACTGCCCGAAAGGCCATGGAACAGGCCCTGGCCACCGTGAAGACCTACTGCGAGCAGTGCTACAACACCGTCTCCTGTACCTACGGCGCCGACGGCACCCTGCGCCTGACCTTCTCCGCCGCCAATTCCGGCGGAAACCTGTCCGCTTACCGGGAGGAGACCATGGCCGCCGCCATCGCCGTCCACGACCAGCTGTGGGAGGACGGCCTGCTCACCGCCGGTATGACGGAGCGGGAAAAGGCCCGGGTATATTACACCTGGATCTGCGACAACTGCGTGTATGACTACGGTGCCTCCGACAACTCCCTCAGCCACATTCCGTACAGCCTGTTCACCCGGGGCACCGCCGTGTGCGACGGCTATACCGGCGCCTACAACCTCCTTTTAAAGCTGGAGGGCATCCAGTGCACCGCCCTGGCCAATGACGAGCACATCTGGACCGTGGCCGTGCTGGACGGCACCCAGGTCCACATCGACACCACCTGGGCCGACAGCGGCAGCATCATCGACTACACCTACTTCGCCATGACCCCCAGCCAGTCCTGGAGCCATCATTCCTGGTAAAACAAAAAATCCCCAGACCTATGGTCTGGGGATTTTTTTGTTTTCACAGGTGGTGGTCCCGCAGGAGCCGCTTGGCCTGCTCCCACAGCTCGTCGCTGACCGTCTGGACCACCACGACCTTCCGCACCAGCTCCGGCAGGGCCTTCACCAGCTCCGCCTCCACCAGCGTTTCGTTGGTCAGGTCCGCCGAGGGACAGCCGGCGCACTGGCCCAGCAGCTTCACGTACAGCACGCCGTCCTTCAGGTGGTCCACCTCCAGCTCGCCGCCGTGGGCCCGCAGGGCGGGGCGCACCTGTTCATTCAAAACAGCCTCGATTTTTTCCAGGTCCTCACGCATGGGTCGTTTCCTCCTTTTCCGCCGCCTTCGCCGCGGCGATCTCCTCCCGGATACGATGCCGGGTATCGTCAAACAAAAGCTCCCGGTTGTGGCGGAAGTAGGCGTCACAGCCGAAATTTTCCACAAACCAGCTGGTGTCGTAGCCGGCGGTGACCTCCGTCACGAAAATGACCAGTTCCTGGCCCTGGCCGAAGGTCTGCTCCAAAAAGCGGAACGCATGGTCAAACCGCTGTCCGGTCTCCGCCGCCAGGGCCTTCCGCCGCTCCACCTCCCCGCCGAACCAGGTCCGGACGGCGTCCATGGCCTCCGCCGGGGCGGTCAGGTCCTCCCGCAGGAGCCGCTGGCGGTACGCCTCCAGGGCGTTCAGCTCCCGCTGGCGCAGGTCCCGGTCCTCCTTTGTCAGCTGCCCGGCCTCCTTGGCCCGTTTCATGGCCTCCTGCCGTTTCCACACCAGCTGGCCCAGCACCGCCGCCGGCTCCGCCTCGGCTACCTTGCCCTTGAACTCTGTCAAGGCGGCGTGGAGGGCCGTGGCCAGGGCGTCCTGGCGGCGGACCGCGGCGGCGGATTCCGCCAGACGGCTGAGCACCAGCCCCATGACGGAGAGCTTTTCATCAAAGGGCGCCGCCCGCAGCTCCGACACGGTGATGGCCTGCCAGGTGCCGGAGAGGATATCCTCCACGTGATAGGTCTTCTGGTATTTATAGTACAGCTCCAGATAGTTGGCAAAGTCCTTGGCCACCCGGGGCAACTGGATATACTGGCCCACCACCTCCCGGTCCACCCGGAGGCCCAGCTTTTCATAGGCGAAAATCAGCTCGCTGAGGTCCTCCCAGCCCCGGGCGGTGGCAAACTGCAAGCCGTCCGCCGTATTCTCAATGCGGTAGAAATTGTCCTTCTTGATGTCCAGGTACGAAATCACAGCACCGTGGAGACCCTTGCGGTAGGCATATTCCTTCCATACGGCGAAGTCCTCGGCCACATCGATGCGCTTCACCCGGTCCAACGTCACCACGTCGAAGTCCCGGACGGACTTGTTGTACTCCGGCGGGTTGCCCGCCGCCACGATGAGCCACCCCTCCGGCAGGCGCTGGTTGCCGAAGGTCTTGCACTGGAGGAACTGGAGCATCATGGGGGCCAGGGTCTCACTGACGCAGTTGATCTCGTCCAGGAACAAAATGCCCTCCCGGATGCCCGTCTGCTCCATCAGCCGGTACACGGAAGCCAAAATCTCGCTCATGGTGTACTCCGTGACGGAGAACGCCTCTCCCCCGTAGGTGCGCTTTTCAATAAACGGCAGGCCGATGGCGCTTTGCCGGGTGTGGTGGGTGATGGTGTAGGCCACCAGGCCCACACCGGTCTCCGCCGCGATCTGCTCCATGATCTGGGTCTTGCCGATGCCTGGAGGGCCCATCAGCAGTACCGGCCGCTGGCGGACGGAGGGGATGAGGTAGTTGCCCAGCTCGTCCCGGGTCAGGTACGCCTTCAGGGTATTGGTGATCTCCTGTTTTGCCTGCTTGATGTTCATATCCGTTGCTCCTTACAGCTGGGGCAGCTCGTCCCAGTCCAATTCATCGGGGAATTCCTCCGCCGTCTTCTCCACGGCCCGCTCCAGGTCCTCCGCGGTCAGCACCAGCCGAATGGCCCAGGGAGGCATTTTCACGCTGAGGGGCGGCTCCTCCAGCAGCACGAAGGCCGTCTCATAGGGCGGGCGCTTTTGGGGATAGATGCCCATGCCGTCGGTAAAGTAGATGAGGCCCCGAAGGGAGGTGAAGGCCCCCTCCGCCCGCAGGCGCTCCACGTATTCAAACACCGGCCGGAAGTCCGTGGCGCTGCCGCCGGCCAGGGTGAACTGCTCCATATAGTCCTTCAGGTCCTCCAGGTCGTGAAGCACCGTGTCGGACCGCACCTGGTCATCACATTGGAGGATGCGGATGTTCACCTTCCGGGTAAAGGTGGCGGTGGAGCGGAGGATGGCGTAGGTGCAGG
>Ga0129308_1001211_pt1 | contig 28840 bp, 25 predicted proteins | sample L827metagenome_FD_94440 | JGI IMG/M metagenome (GOLD analysis project Ga0129308, IMG submission 94440) | Ring-tailed lemur group fecal microbial communities from Wisconsin, USA - L827 metagenome | ecosystem: Host-associated > Mammals > Digestive system > Large intestine > Fecal | place: USA...
ACCTGCCCGTATCTCTGATACGGCGCGCAGGTTGAGCATTTGCTGCAAGGAATGTCTTGGAGGAGTCTATGTATACAGCCCTGTACAGAGCATACCGTCCGGAAGTATTCGATGAAATTCTGGGACAGGAACATATTGTAAAAATCCTGAAAAACCAAATCAACACCGACAGTGTCAGTCATGCTTATTTGTTCTGCGGAACGCGCGGCACCGGAAAGACGACGACTGCCAGAATTCTCGCGAAGGGGCTGAACTGCCTTTCAGAGGGCGAAAAACCGTGCGGGCAGTGCAGTGCATGTCAGGGAATCAAAGAAGGCACCTATCTGGATGTCGTGGAAATCGACGCTGCATCCAATAACGGAGTAGACAATATCCGGGAGCTGCGGGAAAGCGTAAAATATCCGCCTGCTGTCGGCAGAAAGAAGGTCTATATCATCGATGAGGTGCACATGCTTTCGACGGGAGCCTTCAATGCGCTGCTGAAAACGCTGGAGGAACCTCCGGAATACGTGGTATTTATTCTGGCAACGACAGAACCGCAGAAGCTGCCGGCGACGATTTTGTCACGGTGCATGCGTCTCGACTTTAAGCGTGTGCCGGAGCATGTTCTGATTTCCGGAATGACGGAAATCTGCCGGAAACGCGGAATCGATGTAACAGAAGAAGCGCTGCGGATCATCGCGGCCAATGCCGATGGATCGGTCAGGGATGGACTCAGCATTCTCGATCAATGTCTGTCCGGCGGAGATACGAAAATCGAAGCTGCGGATGTTCTGGAATTTCTAGGTGCCTCCGGGGAAGAAACGTTTGTGGAGCTGACCGATCTGGTTCGCAAGGGAAAGGTGGCAGATGCGATTTTGCTGCTGGCACATGTGCTTTCCGACGGCAAAGACGTGCGGCAGTTTATGAAAGACTGGATCAATCACTATCGAAACCTGCTGGTGACCAGATTTATCAAAGATCCGCAGGACATTATCAACATGTCCTTTGAAAATATTGGACGGATTCGCAGACAGAGCGAGTCCATGGAGCTGAGCGATATCAACCGCGGTATTCTGGAGCTTTCCAGAACCATGAATGAAGCGCGATGGTCTACACAGCCGAGAATTCTGCTTGAGCTGGCAATCGTGAAACTTGCCGCTGATGTGGAAAAAGCTGCTGTGTGTCCGCCGCAGCGGCGGGAATCGGAGCAGCAGGTGTCCCGGGCGCCGCAGGAGGAATTTGAATCTTCAAGAGCGGAAGCATCGGTACCGCAGGAGCCGGAACCGCCTGCATCATTTGTACCGTCGACGAAACAAGAAACGGAAGAGGATGACCGTCAGGCATCCGCGCTGGATGCACTGCTGCAAAAATCGACAGCAGCAGGGACTGCCTCTGAAGCTGTACCGGCGCCGGCTGTGCCGCCGGTCAGCGGGGAAGTGATGACAGGTGAAACGTTCCCGGAACCACAGCAGGAGGCGGCATCTCCAAAATCGAGTTTTGATTGCGATGCGCTCTGGAATGCGGTTTTTGAAGATGGAGAGGCAATGAAGGGCAGCTTTTACATCATCGGCAGCAGCGCTCGTCTGGTTTCGGTTGGAGAGCATGACTTTACTGTGGCGGCAGAATCCGAATACGTTAGAAATCATGCGGAGAAAAACCGGACGCTTCTGGAAAATCTTATGGAGAAGCATACGGGAGCGCACCGCCATATGAGGCTGATTGCCGGGGAGGAAGCGCAGCAGCCACAGGAACAATCTGTCGTGGAAATCGCGCATGCGGCAGAGGCGATTTTAGGTATCGATGTAGAAATAGAATCTTAAAACTGGAGGAATGAAACGATGGGAAAAGGAATGCGAGCAGGAAAGAAGCCGAAGGCACCGGGTGCAGGTAATATGCAAAAGCAGATGCAGCAGATGCAGGCGATGCAGAGAAAGATGGATGAGGTGCAGGCTGAAATCAACGAAATGGAAGCCACTGCAACATCCGGAGGCGGAGCCGTTACCGTAACGGTTTCCGGCGCAAAAGAGCTGAAGGATATCCAGATCAAGCCGGAGGTAATTGATCCGGACGATGCGGAAATGCTGCAGGATCTGATTCTGGTGGCAGCCAATGAAGCTTTGCGGCAGATGGAGGAAATCTCACAGAATAAGATGAGTGAACTGACAGCCGGACTGGGAATCCCGGGATTCTAAGCATATGAAGTATTACGCGAAACCATTGAACAAGCTGATCAATGAGCTTTCCAAACTGCCCGGAATCGGCGGAAAGACTGCGCAGCGGCTGGCTTTTCATATCCTGGCAATGGAGGATCGTGAGGCTTTGGGGCTGGCGGAGGCGATTCGCACTGCGAAAACAGCAATGACGTATTGTTCTGTCTGCGGGAATTTGACCGATACAGATCCCTGTGCGATCTGTGCCGAGGAAGGCAGAGATCACAGCGTGATCTGTGTGGTGGAAAGCCCCAAGGATGTGATCGCTATGGAAAAAATTCGGGAATACAAGGGGTACTACCATGTGCTGCATGGTGCGATCTCCCCGATGGATGGAATCGGACCGGATGACATCAATCTGAAGAGCCTGATCGTGAGACTTCAGGATGAGCGTGTTAAGGAGCTGATCATTGCAACGAATCCGACGATTGAAGGCGAGGCGACCGCCATGTATATCGCACGTCTGATCAAACCGTCTGGAATCAAAGTCTCCAGAATCGCGCATGGTATTCCGGTAGGCGGAGATCTGGAATATGCAGATGAAGTTACGTTGCTGAAGGCCATGGAAGGCAGACGGGAGCTGTAGTCCGTTATCATGTCATAAATCATAACCTGGAACCGTATAATCAAAGAGATAGCTGAAGGCTGTCTCTTTTTTGTTCTCCGGCGGGAAAGGAGCGGTGTAATGGATGTAGGCATGGAAGTTGGGATTTTTTTGGCATATGCGTGCGGGATTGCAATCCTATATTGTTTTGGCAGACTTTTGGTCATGCCGGTGAAGCTGATGGGACGATTGTTGCTGAACAGCGCGATTGGAGGGGTGGTTCTAATCCTTTTGAATCTTATTTTAAAGAATTTTGGAATCAGTTTTCCGATCAATATTGCAACATCTATGGTAACTGGTTTGCTGGGACTGCCCGGAATCGTTGGAATTTTGTTATGTTTATAAAACAATCTTGTTATTGAGACGAAAAATCGCACGTACAGGAAAAAATTATGATAATGTTGACATATTTTTACGATTTCTTTACAATCTAATTGTCTGAAAATTTTATACTTCGAAACTATTCTACACATTGAATTGAAATTTAGGATGTTCAGACAAAACGAATCATATTTTTTTATTAAAGTAATTATCAAAAATATGCGAGAAGGAGGAAATTATGTCAGAAGAAAAGAAAGTTGCTGCTTCCGAATCCCAGGAAATGAAACGAGGGATCAAGGATTGGCAGGTTGCATTCATCGGACTCGGTGGTGTAATCGGTTCCTGCTACTTCTTGGGAGTAGGCTGGTGTATCCAGATTATGGGTCCGTCCGTATTCTTAGCATTCGGTGTCGTTGGAGTTATCGTATTCGGTCTTATGATTGCTTATGCAGAATTATTAGTAAATGTACCGCGTACCGGAAGCTTTGTTGCGTATACGAATGAATTCCTTGGACCAACATTATCCGTTGGTATGGGTTGGTCCTTCTGGTTTAACTGGGTATGCTACTGTCCGTCAGAAGCGATTGCGGTTGCAATGGCTCTGCAGGCGTTAACCGGTATCAAGAGTCCGGTTGCATATGCAGCGTTTGCAATCGGTACCATGATTGCATTGACATTGATCAATCTGGCTGCAGTAGACATTTTTGCAAAGATCGAATCAGGTCTGGCAATTACAAAAGTTTGCGTTATCATCGCATTTATCCTGATGGCGTTCGGCATCTGGGTTGGTATTTGGGGACATCCGGACAGTGCGGTACTGGGCACTGTAGAAGATGGATTCAAGGGTCTTGGTATCAACTTCGGCTCAGGCGCTGGTCTCTACAGCGATGTATTCCCGAACGGCATTGCACTGGTAGTTGTTATGATGGTAGTAGTACTGGTAACCTTCCAGGGTACGGAAATCGTTGGTCTGACGGCTGCAGAATCTGAAAATCCAGACACAGCAGTTCCAAAGGCTTGCAGAAGCGTTACATATCGTATCGTATTACTGTATTTGGTTCCGATCCTGCTGGTTCTGCTGGTATTCCCGACGGCAATGGCAACAGATGAAACTCCGGTATTCTCGGACGTTGCAAATGCATATGGCATCGGCTGGTTAGGAAAGATTTTCCTGGCAGTAGTACTGGTAGCAGCATTCAGCTGTGCAAACACAGGATTCTATGGAACTGTAAGAGCAATGTATGGTCTTTCTATTGAAGGTCTGGCTCCGAAGTTCCTGTCCAAGCTGAGTAAGAACCAGGCACCGCAGAGAGCTACACTGTTTACATTAGCATTCATGTGGGTTGTACTGATCATCGGTCTTGTTTCCGAACTGACTGGATTCCTGGCTAACCTGTATGGCAGCCTGCTGTCAATGTCAGGATTTACAGGAACACTGGCATGGGTAGGTATCATCGCATCTCAGAAGGTATTCCGTAAGAGACTTAAAGCCAGAGGATATGATCCGGATACTTGCCTGAAGGCTCGTGTTAGTAAGGGAATGAGTTGGGTTCCTTGGTTCGCAATGATCGCACAGTTGATCTGCCTGATCATGCTGGCATTCGGTGATATTCTTGATCCGTCCGGCGACGCTGGCGGCGGTATCGTGATCTTCAGCATTGCAACTGCAGCAGTTGTAATTCCGATGATCGTATTCCAGATTCAGAAATCCAGAGGCAAGATTACTGGATTGAACACTCTGAAGCCGGGTGAAGTTGCATTTGACGATTTGTTCCCGGATAAGAATAAATAAATCGGATTATTGTAAGAATATTTAACAAATTTGAGATAAAAAAAGAACAGCTTTGCTGTTCTTTTTTTAATTTTCTGAAAACAATTGTGTTTTTTGAAAATTCCTGCTATGATAACAATGAATTCATTATTTCTATTTATTTATTATGTTTTAGGAGGAAGCGCTTATGGCAGAACAAAGACAGACGACAGCCGTCGAAGTCGGCGAACACGGGCTGAAAAAGCATAAGATTTCAGTTGCGACCGTGGTGTTTATGATTTTCTGTCTGGTAGCAGCGGGCTGCTATGGTATCGAGGAAATGATACCGGAATGTGGTCCGGGATTGACGATTATAATGCTGTGTGTGCTCCCGTTCGTGTGGGGATTACCATTCGGGCTGGTAGCATCAGAGCTGGGATCGGTCAGACCGCAGGAAGGTGGTTATTACAAATGGGTGCAGGAAGCTCTTGGTGAATTTTGGGGCTTCCAGGCTGGTTGGTGGAGAACGATTTCCATCTACATTGACAACACTACCTATGTTATTCTTGCTGGCGGATATGCTGCAATGGTATGGGATATGAATTGGATGACTGAATTTGCACTGAAGTTTGTAATGATTTTTATCTTTACTGTTATTAACGTCAGAGGTGTAAAGGATGTAGGTACAACTAGTACGATTCTTTCGATTCTTGTCATGGTTGCATTTGGTGTAGTAGCGATATGCGGATTTATTAATTGGGGTGGAGACGCAGAAACTGCTGCAACCATTTCGTTCCAGTTAACTCCAGAACCTGCAGAAGGGATAGAAGATTGGTTCTTCTACATTGCAGGCGGTATTTCCATCGGTATGTGGATGTATTCGGGCTATGAATCGATGTCGACGATTGCCGGCGAAGTGGAAAATCCACAGGTAATTCCGAAGGGAACGCTGATTACGATTCCATTGATTATGGCGGTATACATTCTGCCTACAACCGCGGGACTTGGCTCCTTAGGACAATGGACAGACTGGGGCACAGAAGCTGGATGTGTAGGATATTCTGATGTAGTAGCTCATTTCTGGGGTCCTGCATTTGGAATAATATTTGTTATTGTGGCGATTCTGGCGCAATGTTCAATTTACAATACATATATCGCTTCAGGATCGAGAGGATTCTTCTCATTGGCAGATGATAATCTTGCACCGCCTGTAATGGTTAAATGCGATAAGAAGCATGGCGTTCCATATGTGGCGGTATTGTCAGTTGGTATATTCAACCTGATTTTCTGCATGTTTCCATTTGGATTCATAGTTGTCCTCGATTGCGCATTGCTGATGGCGTCTTATATCCTTGTATACATTTCGGCTATGATTCTCAGAAGGAGAATCCCGGAAGAACAATACAAATTTAGGATTCCGGGAGGAAACGGAGTTCTTGGAATTATATGTATTGTTCCTATTTGTGTAGCGATTCTTGCTACCTTCATCAATGGCTCCGATTACTATCTGGGCGGTATGGTAGGAATCATTACAGGACCGATACTCTATTTCATCTGGAGAAGAAGATACGGTGGTCTTTCAAAGAAAGACTCAAAAGCATATCCTCTTAATCCAAAAACAGGTCTGGGCGTCGGTGATACAAGAAAAATTTCATTCCTGCTTCTTATCATTACTGTAATGAATGTAATCGCAATAGTATTTGAACCTTGGTATGAAGGCTGGGGGACTGAAGATGCATGGGAATCAGGGGATTATTTCGATGGTATTCTTGAGTCGACAAATGTTGACACAATAGTAGGAGTCATTAATATTGCGCTGATTGTTCTGACGATCGTATGTGCTTTAGGATGTATCGTATTCTACGCAATATCAAAGAAATGTGAACCTAAGAAAGAAAATTAAATAAATAAAAAAACAAAGAAAAATATTTTCTGACTTAAACACGGAAGCCTTCTTGTATCAGCCGTCAACGGCGGCTGATCGAGAAGGTTTTTTATTACATAAAGATGACTTTTCATGTAAATTTTGCAGCAGAAAAAAAGGAGCATTCTCTTTGTATGGAGGATAAATCCCAATCAAATACGCAGAAATTTACCTGCTTCTACAGCTGCGGCGGCGCCATCGGCAGCGGCGGTTACCAGTTGTCGAAGCTGCTTTGTCCGGCAGTCTCCGGCGGCGAAAATTCCCGGAGCATTGGTATGGCAGTTCTCATCTGCAATGATATATCCTTCGCGATCAAGATCTACGGTCTGCGCAAATGCATCGTTTTGCGGAACCTGTCCAATTGCAACAAAAATTCCGTCGATCTGTAAGACGAAGTCTTCCTGGTGAGTGGAAGAAAGCTCGATTTTATCCAGCGTTCGGCTGCCGTGGAGACCGAGAACTTTTGTGTTGGGGAGCAGTTGGATGTTGGCGGCTTCTGCGATACGTGATTGCAGTAGCGCATCGCCACGGAGCTGCGCGCTTCTGTGGATCAGATAAATCTTGCGGCATAATAGAGAAAGATATAATGCTTCCTCCATGGCAGTATTTCCGCCGCCAATGACGGCAACTGTTTTGTCTTTGTAAAACATGCCGTCGCAGGTGGCGCAGTAGGACAGCCCATGTCCGACGAAGCGCTCTTCTTCGGGCAGACCCAGAGGACGGTGTGTAGCGCCGCTGGCGATAATCACGGTTCGGGTCAAATAATTGTCTGTTTTTCCGATGACATTCCAGAGGGAAGTCTGATGGTCGGAGCAGCACCTGATATCAACGACTTCATCAGTGACCTGCAGGATATTCAGATACTGCAGCTGTGATTTTAACTCGGCAGCAAATTCGTACCCTGATTTCAGCGGCATTCCGGGGTAATTTTCAATTTCAGAAGCGCTGATGATCTGGCCGCCGTAAATGGTTTTTTCTATGATGAGAATTTTTTTCCCGGTACGATATCCGTAGATTGCAGCAGTCATGCCCGCAGTTCCGCCTCCAATGATGACTATATCGTAAGGTGTTTGCATAAAGACCTCCCTGAATTTGTTTGTGAAGACAAACTCTATATATATGTAGATATTTTTCCAAAAATACGAAAAAATACATAGGAAAAATTTGCTGAAAAAGGCTAAAAATCAACAAAAAATGAAACAATGTTGTACCCATGTTTATAATTATGTTGCGAAAAAAATTTCCGACTATATCTCACAAATGCGAAACACTTTGGAAATACAAAGGATAGAACAATTTTCAGACAATTATGAGTTTTGTTAAAAGGGTTGTGTGATTTTTCGAAAATTGATACAATTACAACTGGAGTTTTATATCATCAGTTGTTTTATTAGGAGGATACTATGGGAACGATTCTATTTCTTATCTTTTTCCCAATCATCATTGCCTTGATTCTCTTAGTAACGAAGGGCGAGAAGGCGCGTGATATCCTTGTAAAGGTATCCGCACTCCTCATTGCGGCTGCATCGATTGTTGTAGCTGTGCAGTACTTTACTTCCGGGGGAGAGTTCTTCTCCATCCATACGGAAGTTGTGAATTATGTCATGATGGTGATTGAAGCACTGCTTGCAGTCTACATCATCGGTACTGGCATTAAGCACAAAAAGTATCTGGCCTCTTTGTTTGCTTTGATTCAGACCCCTCTTTTGATCTGGTTTGAATTGACGAAAGGGCATGAGATTGAAGTCGAGCACAACATGTATATCGACAGACTTTCCATCATTATGATTCTGATCATCGGAATCATCGGCAGTCTGATCACGGTTTATGCCCTGGGATACATGAAGGATTTCCAGGCACACCATGCAGATCAGGCGGACAGAAGACCGTGGTTCTTCTTCGTAATGTTTATTTTCCTGGCAGCCATGGTAGGGCTGGTAACATCCAACAATATGATCTGGATGTACTTCTTCTGGGAAATTACAAGTTTGTCTTCTTTCTTCCTCATCGGATTTACCAAGACGGAAGAAGCGATCAACAATTCCTTCCGTGCTCTGATTATGAACCTGCTGGGCGGACTTGGATTCGCAGTAGGTATTGTAATTCTGGGTACTGTATTTGGAACGGTTGAACTGAATACAATGCTGCTGGTAGGTTCCGTTTACGGCGACCTGGTGGCAATTCCGGCTGCATTCTTTGCGTTTGCAGGAATTACAAAAGCGGCACAGATGCCGTTTAACAGCTGGCTGTTGGGTGCGATGGTTGCACCGACGCCAACATCTGCACTGCTGCATTCCTCGACAATGGTAAAAGCAGGCGTATTTATGATTCTGAAGCTCTCACCGCTGCTCGGAATGGGCAATTTCGCAGGAATCATGACGATCATGGTCGGCGGTATCACCTTCCTGATGGCGTCCTTTGCTGCAGTTTCACAGAGCAATGCCAAGAGAGTGCTGGCGTATTCCACAATTGCCAATCTGGGACTGATTGTAGCCTGCGGCGGCATTGGTACAGCAGCTGCTGTATGGGCTGGCATACTGCTGGTAATCTTCCACGCTGTTACAAAATCCCTTCTGTTCCTGTGTGTTGGTACTGCTGAACACAATATCGGAAGCCGGGATATTGAAGACATGGATGGTCTGTTCATGAGAATGCCAAGACTGGCAGCGTTCATGATGGTAGGTATCGCAGGCATGTTCCTGGCTCCGTTCGGCATGCTGATTTCCAAGTGGGCTGCTATGACGGCATTTGTTGATTCCGGAAACGTGATTCTGGTTGGAATCATCTGCTTCGGAAGTGCTGTAACTGCCTTCTATTGGATCAAATGGATGGGTAAGCTGTCCGCGATCGTGGCAGGTGAAGAAAATATTCAGCAGAATGTACATAAGGAAGAGTGGTTCGTACAGGGCACGCTGGTTGTTCTGACGGTTCTGGTATGTCTGCTGTTCCCGCTGATTTCCAGCTCCATGCTGATTCCATATCTGGAAGTTGTATTCAGCGGCGGCGTATCGGGAATCCTGGCTTCCAGCAATATGCTGATCATGGTTATTATGATCGCGTTCCTGGTATTGCTGACTGGACTTGACTTTGGCAAGAGCAAGAAAAAGATCGTACCGATCTATCTTTCCGGCGTAAACAAGGGCGACAACAGAACGTATCTGGGTTCGATGAATCAGGATGTTTCTTTCACGTTGAGAAACTGGCATATGGAAGCTTATTTCGGTGAAAAGAGGATGAACCTGATCGGCGGCATCGCAACGACATTGCTGATCGTGGTCAGCATCGGATATGTGATCGGAATGCTTGTAAGCCTGTTAGGAGGTGTTATGTAATGGTAAAGATTATTATTTCAATTATTGCATACCTGATCCTGGCACCGATCGTCGGAGGACTTCTGGCAGGATTTGACCGTAAGATTTCTGCGAGAATGCAGGGAAGAGTAGGTCCTTCCGTTTTACAGCCGTTTTACGATGTATTTAAGCTTTTCGAAAAGGAAAAGATCACTGTCACAAAAGTGCAGGATTTCTATGTATTGATTTTTGTGATTTTCGTAATCGCATCCGGAGTGATCTTCTTTGGCGGTGGAGACCTGCTGCTGGTGATCTTCGCGCTGACTGTGGGAAGTGCATTCCTGATCGTTGCAGCATATTCCTCCAACTCGCCGTATGCGCAGGTTGGTGCAGAACGTGAGCTGCTGCAGATGATGGCATATGAACCGATGGTTTTAATGACCGCGATCGGCTACTATATGTATCAGGGAACTTTCACGGTAAGCGATTTACTGGTTGTACCGAAAATGAGCTTTTTGCCGTTGATCGGCATTTTCTTCGGATATCTCTTTATCCTGACGATCAAATTCAGAAAGTCTCCGTTTGACCTGAGCATGTCACATCATGCGCATCAGGAACTGGTAAAAGGTATCACAACGGAATTTTCCGGCAGTACATTGGGACTGATCGAGATTTCCCACTGGTATGAAAACATCTTCCTGCTGGGATTCATCTTCCTGTTCTTCTGCAACGGAACAGTGCTGGGATATGTGATCGGTGTACTGGTTTGTCTGGCGGCTTACTTCCTGGAAGTGCTGATCGACAACTGCTTCGCGAGAATGAAGTGGCAGTTTGCATTCAAGTCGGCATGGGCTGTATCGCTGATTCTGGGTGTGGTAAATATTTTCGTATTGTATGTGGTATTTTAAGGAGGTGTAATGATGTCATATATAGCAAAATCTCCATGGCTGATCCACTATGATGGCTCCAGCTGTAATGGATGTGATATAGAAGTTCTGGCATGTCTTACACCGATGTACGACGTGGAACGATTTGGTATTATCAATACCGGTAATCCGAAGCATGCCGATGTATTTCTGGTAACGGGTTCTGTTAACGAACAAAATAAAGATGTTGTAAAGCAGATTTATGAACAGATGCCGGAACCGAAGGTTGTTGTGGCAGTTGGAATTTGTGCATGCTCCGGCGGTATTTTCCATGATTGTTACAATATTCTGGGCGGTGCGGATACGGTAATACCGGTAGATGTCTATGTACCGGGCTGTGCAGCAAGACCGGAAGCCATCATCGATGGTGTTGTAAAGGGTCTGGCAGTACTGCAGGAAAAACGTGACAATCTGGTAAAAGGAACGATCGATGCTCCGGCAGAAACGGCTGCTGAAGCAGACGATTCGGAAAAAACGGAAGAAGGAGGCGAACAATAATGGCTGAAAGAGTTAATGTAGAACAGAATTTTGTGCCGGTTGAACTGCCTCAGCTTCTGACGAAGGTGAAGGATCTGAAAGCGGAAGGATACCGCTTCGGACAGGCATGTGCGACCGTAGTGGGTGATCAGATCGAACTGGTTTATTCTTTCGATAAAGAACATCAGCTTCTGAATCTGAAGGTCAGCATTGCTCCTGACGATGCAGTAGAAAGCATTACAAATGTATATTGGCCTGCATTCATTTATGAAAATGAAATTCACGATTTATTCGATGTGAAGTTTATGCATATGGCGTTGGATTACCAGGGTAATTTCTTTAAGGTTTCAGAACCAACTCCATGGAAGCCGAACAAAGAGGAAGGAAGGTAGTCAGTATGGGTAAGAAAACAATCATTCCTTTCGGACCACAGCATCCGGTGCTTCCGGAGCCGATTCATCTCGACCTGGTCGTAGAAGATGAAACCGTAGTGGAAGCCATTCCTTCGATTGGATTTATCCACAGAGGTTTGGAAAAGCTGGTGGAAACAAAGGATTACAATCAGATGGCCTATGTAATCGAACGTATCTGCGGAATCTGCAGTTTTGGACACGGATGGGGATATTGCGCATCGGTAGAAGGCGCAATGAACGTGAAGGTTCCGGAACGTGCAGAATATCTGAGAACGATTTTACATGAGCTGTCAAGACTGCACAGCCATCTGTTGTGGCTGGGACTGTTGGCAGACGGATTCGGATTTGAAAGTCTGTTCATGCATTGCTGGAGAATCCGGGAGACCGTGCTGGATATTCTGGAACGGACGACCGGCGGCAGAGTAATCTTCTCGATTTGCAAAGTCGGCGGCTTGAGAAAAGACATCGATGATGAAACGCTGAAAGAGATCGTAGAGATTCTCAACGGTATGAAAGCTGAAATCAAGGAGATCACCGATGTATTCCTGGAAGATGATTCCGTGAAAAACAGAATGTGCGGTGTCGGTGTTCTTTCCAAGGAAGATGCCATGGAACTGTGTGCAGTTGGTCCGGTTGCAAGAGGATCCGGCGTAGAACAGGATATGAGATTGACGAACAGCCACGGTGTTTACGATCAGCTGGATTTTGAACCGATGATCGAAACTGCCGGCGACTGTTATGCAAGATGTAAAGTCAGAATTCGTGAGGTCTTCCAGTCGATCGAATTGATCGAAAAGGCTGTTGCCAAGATTCCGGAAGGACCGATCAGCGTAGATGTAAAAGGCAATGTGGAAGGTGAATTCATTACCAGAATGGAACAGCCGCGAGGCGAAGCATTTTATTATGCCAAAGGCGCCGGCAGCAAGTTCCTGCAGAGAATGCGTGTGCGTACACCGACCAACATGAATATACCTGCATTGGTAAAGACGCTGCAGGGCTGCGATCTGGCTGATGTACCGATTCTGGTATTGACGATTGACCCTTGCATCAGTTGTACAGAAAGGTAGGTGAGAGTGATGAAAGCTTTTAAATTTGCAAAGACGGTATTAAAGAGCATGTTCAAAAAGCCGGCGACTCTCATGTATCCGGTTGTGGAACGCGAATGGCAGGACCGAACAAGAGGACAGATCGGGATCGAGGAAGATTCCTGTATCCTGTGCGGTATCTGTGCAAAGCGCTGCCCCGCTGATGCGATTTCGGTAGATCGTAAAGACGGCAAATGGGAAATCGAGAGAATGCGCTGCATTCAGTGCGGTGAATGTGTCGAAGCCTGCCCGAAGAAGTGTCTGAACATGGAAAAACAGTACACGGAGCCAGGTCCTGAAAAAGTCATTCATGTGCATGAAATCGAAGTGAAGAAACCGGCGAAACCGGCAGCTCCGAAGGCGGACGCTCCGGCAGAATCAGGAGATGCTGCTGCTGAGGCATCTGCGGATGATGCAGATGATACGCTGGTATGCGATCTGAATGCCTGTGTATTCTGCGGACTTTGTGCGAAGAACTGCCCTTGCGATGCCCTGAAAGTGGATCGCAAGGAAAAGATCTGGGAGCTGGACGAGGATGCCTGCGTGAAGTGCGGAGCATGTATCGACAAGTGTCCGAAGAAGTGCCTGAGCTTTGGGGCGCCGGCGGCAGGTGCGGAGGAAGCGGAAGAACTCGCCAAGAAGGTAGAGGATTCTGAAGCTGCCGATGAAAATAAGGCTGCGGCTGCTGTTGTGCCGGAATTTGATGCTGAGAAGTGCATTTACTGCGGTGTTTGTGAAAATCAGTGCCCGTGTGAAGCGATTTCCGCGGAAATGGATGCCTGGACACTGGATAAAGAAGCCTGCATCGGCTGCGGAGCCTGTGTAGATGTATGTCCGGCAGAAGCACTGAAGATGTAAGAAACAGAAATACATTACATAGCTGGAAATAAAATGAAATGCAGTCGGATTTAGCGCCCGGCTGCATGTCTTTTTTGGAAAAAATTTCGGAATTCGCAAGAAAATCTTGACTTTGACACCCTTGTAATATACAATTATCTAGCGACTTTATGAAAATAATTAGAAGAAGGGCAGGCTATGCTCTTACTTTAAGTTAAACGGAGGACAATTAAAATGAGAGTAAAGGCTATACTCGCTTGTACAGAATGTAAGCAGAGAAATTACAACACGATGAAGAACAAGAAGAACAATCCGGACCGTATTGAAATGAATAAATATTGTCCGTTCTGCAAGAAGCATACGCTTCACAAGGAAACGAAATAGGGGAGAAACGTTTATGGCAAAAGCGTCGAAGAAAGAGTCTGTTCAGGACATCAAAGATAGAAGGAAACGAATGGCGGCCAATGCATCTCAGAAAAAGCGGTCAAGAGGCAGCCTGAAGGAGTATTTCAAGGGTGTAAGACTGGAAATGAAGAAGGTCGTATGGCCAACGAAAAAAGAACTCGGCTCCTTTACGGTAGTAGTACTTGCCACCTGTGCAGCATTTGCACTGGTATTCTGGGCAGTTGATTCAGGTGTGCTTGCAGCGATCAGAGCTGTATGTTTCTAAACCATAGGATGGGAGCTTGAGGTACAATGTGTGAAAATAACGAAAAGAAAAAATTAGACCTGGAGGGTCTTGAAGGCCTGCGTGGCGACGGGGAAGCAAAATGGTATGTTGTGCATACCTATTCCGGTCATGAAAACAAGGTAAAAGTCAATATCGAGAAAATCGTCGAAAACCGGGGCATGCAGGATCTTATTCTCGATGTAATTGTGCCGACAGAAGATAGAGTAGAAGTAAAGAACGGGCAGCGCAAGGTAAAGACCAGAAAAATGTTCCCGGGCTATGTACTCGTAAAAATGATCGTAACGAACGAGTCCTGGTACCTTGTTAGAAATACACAGGGCGTAACCGGATTTGTTGGACATGGTTCGGATCCGATTCCTCTTACGGTAGAAGAAGTAAGAAGAATGGGAATTGAAAAGATATATATCGATCTGGATGTGGAGGTTGGCGATACTGTCAAGGTTATCAACGGACCATTCGAAAACTTCATGGGAGTTGTGGAAGAGGTCAATATGGAGAAACAGACATTGCGCGCCAAAGTATCCATGTTCGGAAGAGATACACCTGTAGAGCTGGATTTTGCACAGGTTGATAAGATCTAAACGATGAAAGCTCTGCTTTGACCCTGGTAAGGGAATTTATAGAAAGGAGAAACGAAATGGCTAAGAAGATTGAAGGTTATATCAAACTTCAGATCCCGGCTGGTAACGCAAACCCTGCACCTCCTGTAGGACCTGCATTAGGTCAGCACGGTGTTAACATTATGGATTTCTGTAAGCAGTTCAATGCAAAGACGCAGGATCAGCCAGGAATGATTATTCCGGTTGTGATTACAGTCTATGCAGACCACTCCTTCTCATTTATCTGTAAGACACCGCCTGCAGCAGTATTGCTGAAGAAGGCAGCAGGACTGGATACAGCTTCCGGCGAACCGAACAAGACAAAGGTCGCTACTCTGACAAGAGCGCAGGCTGAAGAAATTGCGAAGACTAAAATGCCAGACTTAAATGCAGCAAGCCTTGAAGCAGCAACAGAAATGATCAAGGGTACTGCAAGAAGTATGGGAATCGTTATTGAAGATTAATTGACGGTGGGAGACCGAGACACAGCGAATACGCAATTGCATAAGGCTGCATTTGCGAAGATTTGCCAGTGAAGGTCGTTAGAACCACAAGGAGGTAAAAACCATGCCTAAAAGAGGTAAAAACTACAAGAATGCTTTGCAGGAATTTGACAAGGCGGAATTATACGATGTAGAACCGGCTATGGAGATTATAACAAAAACTGCAAAGGCAAAGTTCGATGAAACAGTTGAAGTACATGCTCGTCTGGGCGTTGACGGAAGACATGCGGATCAGCAGGTAAGAGGTGCGATCGTTCTTCCTCACGGCGTTGGTAAGACGAAGACGGTACTGGTATTTGCCAAGGGTCCAAAGGCAACGGAAGCAGAAGAAGCTGGTGCTGAATACGTAGGAGCTGAAGAACTGGCTCAGAAGATTCAGGGCGGATGGTTTGACTTTGACGTTGTAATTGCAACACCTGATATGATGAGTGTTGTAGGCAGACTTGGTAAGATCCTGGGTCCTAAGGGACTGATGCCGAACCCGAAGTCCGGAACCGTTACAATGGACGTAACAAAGGCCATTAACGAAGTAAAGGCTGGTAAGGTTGAGTATCGTCTGGATAAGACCAACATCATCCATACTCCGATCGGAAAAGCATCATTCGGTCCGGAAAAACTGGCTGATAACTTCAATGCTCTGCTGGGCGCGATCATCAAGGCAAAGCCGGCAGCAGCAAAAGGACAGTATCTGAGAAGCGTAACCGTTGCGACAACGATGGGTCCTGGAGTTAAAATTAACCCAATGAAATTAGGTTAATCAAACACGGAATTGAAAATTCACAACCGTAGACAGCAGGGGGCGTAAGCCTTAATATCCTGCCGAGGTACAATGTAAATACATTGACCTTGTCCTACGGCAGACAAGGTCTTTTTTATGGCGTACCATGAAAATCTTTAGAAAGGAGAACGCTTAAGACATGAAAGAAGCTTATGTACAGAAGCAGGCGATCATTGACGAGATTAAAGATAAGTTTGAACGTGCAGAATCTGCAGTTGTCATCGACTATATCGGAACAACAGTAGCAGAAGCAGATGCGATGAGAAAAAAGCTTCGTGAGGCTGAAGTAGATTACACTGTTTACAAGAACACACTTGTAAAGAGAGCAATCGCCGGAACAGAATATGAAGCTCTGGCAGAAGTGCTGGAAGGACCGAGTGCTCTCGCATTCAGCTATGACGATGCGACAGCACCTGCAAGAGTTTTGAACGAAGCAATTAAAGCATATAAAAAGATGGAATTCAAAGGTGGATTCGTAGAAGGCGAATTCTATGATAAGGATGCCATCAAGCAGATTGCAGACATCCCATCCAGAGACACTCTCATCTCCAAGTTTATGGGAAGCATTCAGTCTCCAATCACAAACTTTGCAAGAGTTATTTCTCAGATTGCAGAGCAGAAAGAAGAAGCGTAGGGAGACCTGTCCCCGCGGGGGGGACGAGCAGACGGAAGGTTCCCGTCAGAATCACAGCGCTTCAGCGCATTGCGATTTTCGGCGCAGACCTCTCTCTGCATAAAAGAAATTGTTAACGGCATGAAAGCATATGCCGAAATAAATTGAAAAGGAGAATTTAAGATGAATAAAGATCAGATTATTGAAGCGATCAAAGAGATGTCCGTTTTAGAATTAAACGAATTGGTTAAGGCATGTGAAGAAGAATTCGGCGTATCTGCAGCAGCAGGCGTTGTTGTAGCAGCAGCAGGAGCTGAAGGCGGCGCAGCAGAAGAACAGAGCGAATTCACAGTAGTTCTGAAGGAAGTTGGCGCTGAAAAGATCAAGGTTATCAAGGCTGTAAGAGAAATCACCGGTCTGGGTCTGAAGGAAGCGAAGGAACTGGTTGACGGAGCTCCATCCAACGTTAAGGAAGGCTGCGAAAAGGCAGAAGCTGAAACTCTGAAGGGTCAGTTAGAAGAAGTTGGAGCAGTTGTAGAACTGAAATAGTTTTTAATACGAAACAGTACAACGAACATTACGACGAAGCAAAGAACCTGTACACATACCGTACAGGTTCTTTCTGCATTGAAATATGAGAAAAAATTTTGGAAAAAAATTCTAAAAAACCTTGACTAGTTGACATAACTATGATATGATACTAAACTGCCCTGCAAATGTAATTTGTTAATATATAAGGAGTGATGATTATGCCAAATCCGGTAAAATTAGGTAGAAAAGAACGAATGACTTTCTCCAAAATCAATGAAGTGGCAGAAATGCCGAATTTGATTCAAATTCAGACCGATTCTTACGATTGGTTTGTAAGAGAGGGTCTTCGTGAAGTTTTTGAGGACATCTCACCAATTAAAGATTACGCAGATAATCTTGCCCTCGAATTCATTGACTACTCTCTGACCGATCCTCCAAAGTATGAACAGGAGGAATGCAAGGAAAGAGATGTAACCTACGCAGCTCCTCTGAAAGTCAAGGTAAGACTTGTCAATAAAGAAACCGGTGAAGTAAAGGACCAGGAAGTATTCATGGGAGATTTCCCTCTTATGACAGAAAAGGGTACTTTTATTTACAATGGTGCGGAACGAGTTGTTGTAACGCAGCTGGTTCGTTCTCCGGGACCTTATTACGATAAGGAAATCGATAAATCCGGAAAGAACCTGTTTTTTACGACTGTAATTCCGAACAGAGGTGCATGGCTGGAATATGAAACGGATTCCAACGAAATCATTTCCGTGCGTGTAGATCGAACTAGAAAACAGCCGGTAACGACGCTGCTGAGAGCACTTGGGATGGGCAGCAATCAGGAGATCATTGATGTTTTCGGTGAAGAACCGAGATTGCTGAAGACCCTGGAAAAGGATACGACGACCAACTATGAAGAAGGTCTGAAGGAAATCTATAAGAAACTGAGACCGGGTGAACCGCCGACAGTGGAAAGTGCGCAGTCTCTGTTTAACTCCATGTTTTTCGACCCGAAGCGCTATGATTTGGCAAAGGTCGGAAGATATAAATACAATAAGAAATTAGGGCTGTTCAATCGTCTGGCAGGAAACATCGTAGCAGAGGATGTTATCGATCCGAATACTGGTGAAATTCTGGCAGAAAGCGGACAGAAGCTCGACAAGGTGGCAGCACGGCAGATTGAGGATGCCGGTGTTGAATTTGTAATGGTACAGAGCCCTGTCGATGAAACACAGATCACGAAAGTAATCGGCAATCAGTTTGTAGATATCAGCAAGTACATTGAATTCGATATCTCCGATCTGAAAATTGCTGATAAAGTATATTATCCTGTTTTGATGGATATTCTGGAAGAGGCTGACGGCGATCGGGAAACCTTAAAAGAGATGCTGAAGCTGAGAAAGAATGAGCTTTCTCCGAAGCATATCCTGGTGGCTGACGTTGTTGCATCTGTTAGTTACCTGCTGAATCTGAACTACGGCATCGGCAATATTGACGATATCGACCATCTTGGAAACAGACGGCTGAGAACAGTAGGAGAGCTGCTGCAGAATCAGATCAGAATCGGACTTTCCAGAATGGAGCGTACGATCAGAGAAAGAATGACCACACAGGATTTGGCAGAGGTTACACCGCAGGGGCTGATGAATATCAGACCGGTTACCGCTGCTATAAAGGAATTTTTCGGAAGTTCCCAGTTGTCTCAGTTTATGGATCAGACGAACCCGCTGGCAGAGCTGACGCATAAGAGAAGACTGTCCGCGCTCGGACCTGGCGGTCTTTCCAGAGAAAGAGCCGGCATGGAGGTTCGAGACGTACACCATTCCCACTATGGCAGGATGTGCCCGATTGAGACGCCGGAAGGTCCGAACATCGGTCTGATCGGCTCCCTGACGACTTACGGCATTATCAATGAATACGGCTTTATCGAAACGCCGTACCGTGTTGTGGATAAGGAAACCGGTGTTGTCACAGAAGAAATCCATTATCTGACGGCAGATGATGAAGAAGATAAGGTAGTTGCGCAGGCAAATGAACCGCTGGATTCCGAGGGGCATTTTGCAAATCTGCGAGTTGCCGCCAGAGGTGTAGGCGGTGAAATCGACCTGGTTCCGCGGGAAGCAGTTGATTACATGGACGTTTCTCCGAAACAGGTTGTATCGGTAGCGACTGCCATGATTCCGTTCCTGGAAAACGACGACGCAAACCGTGCGCTGATGGGTTCCAACATGCAGCGTCAGGCAGTACCGCTTCTGGTCACGGAGGCGCCGATTGTCGGAACAGGTATGGAACATAAAGCTGCCAAGGATTCCGGGGTTGCGGTTGTTGCTAAGCATTCCGGTATCGTTGACTTCGTCGATGCAGATAAGATCATCGTACTGCGTGAAGACGGTGAAGGCAGAGACGAATATAAGCTGCTCAAGTTCAAGCGTGCGAACCAGAGCACCTGCATCAACCAGAGACCGATCGTATGCCATGGGGAGCATGTTGAAAAGGGTGAGGTCATTGCAGATGGACCATCCACTTCCAATGGTGAGATTGCATTGGGTAAAAACCTGCTGATCGGCTTCATGACCTGGGAAGGCTATAACTATGAAGACGCGATCATTCTGAATGAAAGATTGATTATGGAAGATGTTCTGACATCGATCCATATTGAAAAATACGAAGCTGAAGCCAGAGATACCAAGCTGGGACCGGAAGAAATCACACGCGATATTCCGAATGTCGGAGAAGACGCGCTGAAAGATCTGGATGAAGACGGTATCATCAGAATCGGTGCGGAAGTCAATCCGTCCGACATTCTGGTCGGCAAGGTAACGCCGAAGGGCGAAACAGAGCTGACGGCAGAAGAACGCCTGCTGAGAGCGATCTTCGGGGAAAAGGCCAGAGAAGTACGAGACACCTCTCTGCGCGTTCCGCACGGTGAAACCGGAATTGTAGTCGACGTTAAGATTTTCTCCCGTGACAACGGCGATGAGCTGCCTCCGGGCGTAAATAAGATGGTGCGATGCTATATCGTCACCAAGCGAAAGATCAGCGTTGGAGACAAGATGGCAGGACGTCACGGAAACAAGGGTGTTATTTCCAGAATTCTGCCGGAAGAAGATATGCCGTTTATGGAAAACGGACAGCCACTGCAGGTAATGCTGAATCCGCTGGGCGTTCCATCCCGAATGAATGTCGGTCAGGTACTGGAAGTTCATCTGGGTCTGGCTGCCAAGAGCAAGGACTGGTATATTGCAACGCCGGTATTTGACGGTGCGACAGAAAAAGATATCATACAGCTGCTCAGCGAAGCCGGCTACGATGAAAGCGGAAAGCTGCGGCTGAGAGACGGCAGAACCGGTGAATATTTCGACAATCCGGTAACGGTTGGCTATATGTATATGCTGAAGCTGCACCATCTGGTTGATGATAAGATCCATGCGAGAAGTACGGGTCCGTACTCCCTGGTTACGCAGCAGCCGTTGGGCGGCAAAGCGCAGTTTGGCGGACAGCGTTTCGGAGAAATGGAAGTATGGGCACTGGAAGCATACGGTGCGGCATATACCCTGCAGGAAATTTTGACGGTGAAGTCGGACGATATCGTAGGCCGTGTGAAGACTTATGAAGCGATCGTCAAGGGCGAAAACATCCCGGAACCTGGCATTCCGGAATCCTTCAAGGTTCTGATCAAGGAAATGCAGAGCTTGTGTCTGGATGTAAAAGTTCTGACAGAAGACAATGAAGAAATCGAAATCAAGGAAACCAGTGAAATCGAGGACATCGAGGATATGGTCGATGTAGAGCGCGATGATGCAGAGTCGGAAGCCGATGACGGCGCGGCTTCTGCTGAGGAAGATGAATTCGCAGAAGAGGACGATCTGGAAGATGATTTTGACGAGGATGCCGACGAGCATGAAACCGAAGAGGATGATCTGATCGAAATCAATGTAGTTGAGCCGAATGAAGAAGTATAAGAAAGGGGAAGTGACCAATGAATGATAACAATAATTATGAGTTAAATAATTTCGAATCCCTGCAGATCGGACTGGCATCGACTGAGAAGATTTTAAGCTGGTCCCATGGTGAGGTTACAAAACCCGAAACGATCAACTACAGAACGCTGAAACCGGAAAAAGATGGTCTGTTCTGCGAGAAAATCTTCGGACCGACCAAGGACTGGGAATGTCACTGTGGTAAATATAAGAGAATTCGATATAAAGGAATTGTCTGCGATAAATGCGGCGTAGAGGTTACAAAAGCCAAAGTCAGAAGAGAGCGAATGGGTCACATCAAGCTGGCTTCGCCGGTATCTCACATCTGGTACTTCAAGGGAATTCCTTCCAGAATGGGATTGGTGCTGGATATTTCTCCGAGAACATTGGAGAAGGTTCTGTACTTCGCGAACTTCATCGTTACGGATCCGGGCAATACCGAATTCGTATACAAAGAGATTCTGACCGAAACACAGTATCGGGAAGCAAAGGATAATCCATCGCTGCATTTCAAGGCGGGAATGGGCGCGGAAGCCATTCATGAACTGCTGGCACAGATCGATCTGGAGGAGCTTTCCGAAGATCTGAGAAGCAAACTGCAGTCCGCAACCGGCCAGAAAAAAGTCCGCATCGTAAGAAGACTGGAAGTCATTGAAGCGCTGCGTACATCCGGAAACAGACCGGAGTGGATGGTACTGGAAGTGATTCCGGTAATTCCGCCGGATCTGCGACCGATGGTACAGCTGGACGGCGGCAGATTTGCAACTTCCGACCTCAATGATTTATATCGACGTGTCATCAACAGAAACAACAGACTGAACAGACTGTTGGAACTGGGGGCACCGGATATCATCGTGAGAAACGAAAAGCGTATGCTGCAGGAAGCAGTGGATGCTTTAATTGATAATGGCAGAAGAGGAAGACCGGTAACAGGTCCGGGATCCAGACCGCTGAAGTCCCTGTCCGATATGCTCAAGGGAAAACAGGGTCGATTCCGACAGAATTTGCTGGGGAAGCGAGTTGACTACTCCGGACGTTCCGTAATCGTAGTAGGTCCTGAGCTGCGTTTTTACCAGTGCGGACTGCCGAAGAAGATGGCTCTGGAACTGTTCAAGCCGTTTATCATGAAAAAGCTCGTGGAAAACGGCAACGCGCATAATATCAAGAGTGCCAAGCGAATGGTAGAAAAGGTGCGTCCTGAGGTATGGGATGTGCTGGAAGGTGTCATCAAAGAGCATCCGGTTATGCTGAACCGTGCGCCGACCCTGCATAGACTGGGTATTCAGGCCTTTGAGCCGGTGCTGGTAGAAGGTAAGGCCATCAAGCTGCATCCGCTGGCTTGTACGGCATTCAACGCGGACTTCGACGGTGACCAGATGGCGGTGCATGTACCGCTTTCCGTGGAAGCACAGGCAGAAGCGAGATTCCTGATGCTTTCCGTAAACAACATTCTGGCGCCAAAAGACGGTTCTCCGATCACAACTCCGACACAGGATATGATTCTGGGAAGTTATTATCTGACACATCCGGGTCAGGAAGAAGGGCATCGTAACTCTGATGCAGAAAAAGGCGACGGAAAGGTATTTACCGATATTTCCGAGATGCTGATGGCGTATCAGACGGGCGCAGTCGGACTGCATGCCAGAGTTAAGGTCAGAATGTATGCCGGAGAGGATGATCAGAGAGGCAAGCTGGTAGAATCTACCGTAGGACGATTCATCTTCAACCAGAAGATCCCACAGGATCTGGGTTATGTGGAAGACAGGGAAAGCGATCCATATTCTCTGGAAATCGACTTCCTGTGCGATAAGAAGAAGCTGGGGCAGATCATCGACAGATGCTACCGTGCACACGGCAATACAGAAACTGCGATCATGTTGGATAATATCAAGGATATGGGCTTCCATTATTCCACGATCGCGGCAATCACCATTGGTATTTCCGACATGGAAATTCCAAAGGAAAAACAGGAAATTATCAACAAATCAGAAGCTTTGGTTGACAAATATGAAAAGGCTTACAGACGAGGTCTTGTATCCAACAAAGAACGATATGAAAAGGTTATCGAGATCTGGAACAAGACGACAGACGATGTAGCCGATGCGCTGATGGATTCACTGGGTTCCCTGAACAATCTGTTTATCATGGCGCATTCCGGAGCGCGAGGAAGCAAGAACCAGATCAGACAGATCGGCGGTATGCGAGGTCTGATGGCGAATGCGACTGGTAAGACTGTGGAAATTCCGATTAAGGCAAACTTCCGTGAAGGTCTGTCCGTACTGGAATACTTCATTTCCACAAACGGCGCCAGAAAGGGTCTGACCGATACGGCGCTGAGAACAGCAGACTCCGGTTATCTGACAAGAAGACTGGTCGATGTATCTCACAACGTGATTGTCAGAGAAGAAGACTGCGGTACGGATGAAGGTATCGAAGTAAAGGCCTTCACAGACGGCAAGGAAATCATCGAAAAGCTGAAAGATCGTATCGTCGGCAGAACGGCACTGACGGATATCTGCGATCCGCAAAGCGGAGAAGTGCTCGTAGAGCAGGATTGTGAAATCAGTGAAGATGCTGCAGAGGCGATCGAAGCTGCCGGCATTGAATCCGTAGCGATCCGATCGGTTATGACCTGCCACAGCAGAACAGGTGTCTGCGCCAAGTGTTACGGCCGAAACCTGGCGACCGGAGAAGCGGTTAACATGGGAGAAGCAGTTGGTATTACAGCAGCGCAGTCCATCGGAGAGCCGGGTACACAGCTGACAATGAGAACCTTCCATACCGGCGGTGTTGCCGGTGCGGATATCACGCACGGTCTGCCGAGAGTAGAAGAGTTATTCGAGGCAAGAAAGCCGAAAGGTCTGGCGATCATCTGTGAGGCAGATGGTACGGTTGTATCCATTGAACCTACAATGGACAACAAGACGCAGGTCAAGGTGCGCGGTGAAGAGGAACGCGTCTATGAAGTACCATACGGAGCAAGAATTTCCGTATCGGAGGGCGATTACGTTCTGGCTGGCGACAATATCACCAGAGGTCCGCTCGATCCGAAGGATATCCTGAGACTCAATGGTGTAGAAGGCGTTTATCAGTATCTGCTGAAGGAAGTACAGCGCGTATATAAGCAGCAGGGTGTAGATATCAACGACAAGCATATCGAAGTTATCGTAGGTCAGATGCTTTCCAAATTGAAGGTTAACGATCCTGGAGACACTGATCTGCTTCCGGGCGGACAGTACAGCAAGATCGAAATCGAAGAAGCCAATGCGGAAGCTGTTGCCAACGGCGGACAGCCGGCAGAAGCGGAACGTTTGCTGCTGGGAATCACCAAGGCATCTCTGGCAACCAATTCCTTCCTGTCAGCTGCATCCTTCCAGGAAACGACAAGAGTCCTGACAGATGCAGCGATCAAGGGCAAGAATGACAAGCTGCAGGGCTTAAAGGAAAACGTAATCATCGGTAAGCTGATTCCGGCTGGTACTGGAATGAAGAAGTATCGAAACATCGAGCTGGACTATGGTATCAATACGGCGCTCATCGATGCCTATCGGGAAATGCAGCGCGAGATGGAAATGGAAGCTGAGGAAGACGAAGATCTCGAAGATGTTGTACCGGTAATGGGAACCAATGATGATCTTGCGGCAGCAGAAGAATTTGCAGCAGAAATAGAAGGTCCGGAGATTATTGAATACGAACAGTAATCATCGAAAAAGCGCGGAATAACCGCAGGAAAGCCTTCGATTTATATTGACATCAATGTTTTAAACATGATAAAATATCATTTAGCTTTGGGTATTTATGCCCAAAGCTAAGCTTATGAAGAAAGGAGAAAAAAGGATGCCTACAATTAACCAGTTAGTACGTCAGGGCAGAACCAGCAGTGAAAAGAAGTCAACGGCTCCAGCTCTTAACAGAGGTATGAACTCCCTGAGAAGAGTTGCAACCAATGTAAACTCACCGCAGAAAAGAGGAGTTTGCACTTCTGTGAAGACGGTTACTCCGAAGAAGCCAAATTCCGCTTTGAGAAAAGTAGCCAGAGTTCGTCTCACAAACGGTATCGAAGTAACAGCATATATTCCTGGAATCGGACACAACCTTCAGGAGCACAGTGTTGTACTGATCAGAGGCGGCAGAGTTAAGGACCTCCCAGGTGTAAGATATCACATCGTTCGAGGAACTTTAGATACTGCAGGCGTTGCAGACAGAAGACAGGCTCGTTCCAAGTATGGAGCTAAGAGACCTAAGAAGTAGTAATCGGTAAATTATAAGTGCCCTTTTTTATGAATTGCCCAAATCTGCTTTTGATCTGCAATTCAAGCGCTGAAATTGCGCAGCTTTCGCTGCAGTGCAATTTTTTCGTGATGAACTGCTGCAGATGCGTATGATTTTGGAATGAATAAATATATGGGGCGCCGCGGAAACGGCAGACGGAGTAAGGTTGCGGTATTCGTGCCTGAAGGAAAACCGCGTGTCGCTTTCGAGTACCGACTGTAAATTTTCAAGGAGGGAAGAGAAGTGCCAAGAAAAGGAAATGTACCTAAGCGTGAAGTACTTCCAGATCCGGTATACGGCAGTGTGGTTGTTGCAAAATTGATCAACAGCGTTATGCTGGATGGAAAGAAAGGTGTCGCTCAGAAAATCGTTTACGATGCATTCGAGCAGGTAAAGGAAGCAACTGGCGAAGAACCACTGGAAGTATTTGAAAAAGCAATGAATAACATTATGCCGGTTCTTGAAGTTAAGGCAAGAAGAGTCGGCGGTGCGAACTATCAGGTTCCAATTGAAGTAAGAGCTGAAAGACGTCAGACTCTGGGACTGAGATGGTTGACAAAGTACACAAGAGCCAGAGGCGAAAAAACAATGTCAGAAAGACTGGCAAAGGAACTGATGGATGCAGCGAACAATACAGGTGCATCTGTTAAGAAGAAAGAAGATACTCATAAGATGGCAGAAGCAAATAAGGCTTTCGCACATTACAGATGGTAAATCAGAAAGAAAGTAGAAGGGAAGTAGAATGTCGAAAAGAGAATTTCCGTTAGAGAAAACGAGAAATATCGGTATCATGGCACACATCGATGCCGGCAAAACGACAACCACAGAACGTATTCTGTTCTACACCGGCAGAACGCATAAAATCGGCGAAACGCACGATGGTGCGGCGACCATGGACTGGATGGAACAGGAACAGGAACGTGGTATCACAATTACCTCTGCTGCTACTACAGCTCAATGGAAAGACACCAGAATTAATATCATTGATACACCGGGACACGTAGACTTTACTGTAGAAGTAGAGCGTTCACTCAGAGTATTGGACGGGGCGGTTACGGTTCTTTGTGCGAAAGGCGGCGTAGAGCCTCAGTCGGAAACTGTTTGGAGACAGGCTGAAAAATACGGCGTTCCCAGAATGATATTTGTCAATAAGATGGATATTCTGGGTGCAGATTTCTATCGTGTCGTGCAGATGGTAAAGGATCGATTAAAAGCCAATGCTGCTCCGATCCAGCTGCCAATCGGAAAAGAAGACACATTCGCAGGAATCATTGACTTAGTAGAAATGAAAGCAGAGATTTACAAGGATGATCTCGGCAAGGAATATGAAATTACAGATATTCCGGAAGAATTGATGGCCGATGCAGAAGAATGGAGAGAAAAACTTCTGGAATCTGTATCCGATCTGGATGAAGACGTGATGATGAAGTTCCTGGAAGGTGAAGAAATCACCAAGGACGAAATCAAGAAGGTCATCAGAAAGGCAACCATCGCAGGTGAAATTATCCCTGTAACCTGTGGATCTGCATATAGAAACAAGGGTGTTCAGATGATGCTGGATGCAGTTGTTGATTATATGCCGTCTCCGGTTGATATTCCACCGATCAAGGGTATCATCCCTGGAACGGAAAAAGAGGAAGAAAGACCGGCAGATGACAAGGGTCCGTTCTCGGCGCTGGCATTTAAGATTATGGCTGACCCGTTTGTGGGCAAGCTGGCGTTTTTCCGTGTATATTCCGGAACTCTGGATTCCGGCTCCTACGTGTATAATTCCACGAAGGGAAAGAAGGAGAGAGTCGGAAGAATCCTGCAGATGCACGCCAATAAGAGAGAAGATATCGAAAAGGTGTACTCCGGTGATATTGCAGCAGCAGTAGGATTGAAAGTCACCACAACAGGTGATACACTTTGTGATGAAAAACATGAAATTATTTTAGAGTCAATGGAATTCCCTGATCCGGTAATTGAAATTGCAATTGAGCCAAAGACAAAGGCTGGACAGGAAAAGATGGGCATCGCACTGGCAAAACTGGCAGAAGAAGACCCTACATTCAAGACTTATACAAACGAAGACACTGGACAGACGATCATTGCTGGTATGGGTGAGCTTCACTTGGAAATCATTGTGGACAGACTGTTGAGAGAGTTCAAGGTCGAAGCCAATGTCGGCAAGCCACAGGTTTCTTACAAGGAAACTATCACGACCGCAGCAGATGTGGATCACAAATACGCGAAGCAGTCCGGTGGACGTGGTCAGTATGGACATGTTAAGATCAAGGTTACTCCGAAAGAACCTGGAGAAGGCTTCGAATTCAAGAACTCCATCGTGGGTGGAGCGATTCCGAAGGAATACATTCCGAAGATCGAAGAAGGAATCAAGGAAGCAATGCAGACAGGTCCAATGGCTGGATATCAGGTTGTAGACGTAGCGGTAGAACTGTATGACGGTTCCTATCACGAAGTCGACTCTTCTGAAATGGCCTTCAAGATTGCCGCATCCATGGCATTCAGAGAAGCAGCTAAGAAAGCAAATCCTGTATTGCTGGAGCCAATCTTCAAGGTTGAAGTTACGGTTCCGGAAGAATACATGGGCGATGTCATCGGTGACATCAGCTCCAGAAGAGGTCGAATCGAAGGTTCTGACATGAACAACGGAGCAGTAGCAGTAAGAGGGTATGTACCTCTTTCCGAAATGTTCGGATATGCGACTGATCTGCGTTCCAGAACACAGGGTCGAGGTGTATATGTAATGCAGTTTGATCACTTCGAGAAATTACCGGATAGTTTAGTTGATTCTATTAACAAATAACCCTTGCGATTCGCAAAGCGAGTCTCATACAAGAGAGGAGAAAAACAATGGCAAAGCAGAAATTCGAAAGAAATAAGCCACATATCAATATCGGAACAATCGGTCACGTAGACCATGGTAAGACAACGCTGACAGCAGCAATCACAACAACACTGCAGCAGAGATATCAGTTAGGTGAAAAGGTAGCATTCGACCAGATCGACAAGGCACCGGAAGAAAAAGAAAGAGGAATCACCATCGCAACAGCACACGTAGAA
>Ga0129308_1001212_pt1 | contig 28824 bp, 22 predicted proteins | sample L827metagenome_FD_94440 | JGI IMG/M metagenome (GOLD analysis project Ga0129308, IMG submission 94440) | Ring-tailed lemur group fecal microbial communities from Wisconsin, USA - L827 metagenome | ecosystem: Host-associated > Mammals > Digestive system > Large intestine > Fecal | place: USA...
ATAAATAAGAGTATCCTTGTTAGCTTCCATAATATCACTCCTTATCGCTAAAATGCCGAATTATGCTGTGGATTTTGTCCCCCTGCTTAATTGCAAAGCAATTCTGCGGCAATATCCACCGTTTGTTTAGCGTCTTTTGCATAGAAGTCGGCGTTTATTTTTTCGGCGTAATCCTTAGTAAGAACAGCGCCGCCTACCACGGTTTTGCACTCGGGGTACTTTTCGTTCAGCAGGGCGATGGTTTTCGCCATTGCCCCGAGAGTTGTGGTCATAAGGGCAGAAAGTCCCACAAGCTTAACATTATGCTCTATCGCCGCCGACACCACCGTTTCGGGAGGAACGTCCCTGCCGAGGTCTATGACCGTAAATCCGTAGCTTTCCAGAAGTACCTTGACGATGTTTTTGCCAATATCGTGAATATCTCCGTGAACCGTCGCGAGTACGACCTTGCCCTTTGAAACGGTTTCGCCGCCCGAGAACGCAAGCTGTCCCTTTATCTCCTCAAAGCAGGACTGCGCGGCTTCGGCGGACATAATAAGCTGCGGCAGAAAAATAGTACCCTTTTCAAACTTTTCGCCCACGCTGTCAAGAGCCGGAATAAGACTGCCGTTGATTATCTCCATCGGGTCGGAGGTGTTAAGAAGCTCCTTTACGGCTTTTACAGCGTCGGATCTCAAGCCGTTTTCCACGGAATATTTAAGATCGGGAGTTCCCCTTTCGGCTGTGACAGGCTTATTTACAGGCGTATCCTGACCGTATGCGGCAATAAAGTCGGCGGAATTTTTGTCGAATCCTGCAAGCAGACGATATGCGCGCACCGCCCCGATTATCGAGTCGATGTTCGGATTTATAATGGGTAGGTCAAGTCCGCTGTGCAGAGCCATTGTAAGGAACGCTCCCGTGATAGTCACCCTGTTAGGCAGTCCGAAAGATATATTTGAAACGCCTAAAACTGTTTTAAGTCCCAGTTCACGCTTAACACGGTTCAGGGCGTTAAGGGTAACGAGCGCGCCCTCCTGTTCCGCAGAAGCCGTGAGCGTCAGGCAGTCGATATACACGTCCTCTTTCGGAATGCCGTATTCCATAGCTTTCCGCAGTATCTTTTCGGCAAGGGCAAAACGTCCCTCAGCGGTTTTCGGAATGCCGCTCTTGTCTAAAGTAAGTCCCACGACTGCCGCTCCGTATTTTTTTACAAGGGGGAGTATCGTATTTAACGAATCGTCCTCGCCGTTTACCGAATTGACTATGGGCTTGCCGTTGTACACCCTTAGTCCCGCTTCGAGGACTTCGGGACGTGTTGAATCGAGCTGAAGCGGAGCGTCGCACACGCCCTGTATCGCCTTAACTGCGGCGACCATCATTTCCGCTTCGTCTATTTCTGGCAGACCTACGTTGACGTCAAGTATCTCAGCTCCTGCGTGTATCTGTTCTACCGCCTGTGAAAGGATATAATCAATATCATGTTCAGCCAACGCCTGTTTGAAGCGTTTTTTTCCCGTGGGATTGATGCGTTCGCCGATAACTCTCGGTCGGTCGATCTCAACGCAGCACGCCGCCGAGCATACAATGCTGTGCGGAACGGCTTCACGGGGCGTATATTCCTTATCCGCAAGAGCGTTCACAAGGGCGGCAATGTGCGACGGAGTAGTTCCGCAGCAGCCGCCGAATATCTTCACGCCGAGTTCTGCGAGCTTTAATGCGCTTTCGGCGAACTCTTCGGGTGTTACGTTGAATTTGTTCGTAACGGGGTCGGGCAGACCTGCGTTCGGCTTTGCTATTACAGGCAGATTTGTAAGACTGCACAGCTTATCCAGAACGGGGACAAGCTCGTTCGGTCCAAGGGAGCAGTTCACGCCTATTGCGTCCGCTCCGAGACCTTCAAGGACTGCCGCCATGCACTCGGGGGAAACGCCCGTAAATGTACGCATATTTTCCTCAAAGGTCATAGTTACCAGTACGGGCTTGTCGGAGTTTTCCTTAGCCGCCAAAAGAGCCGCCTTGACCTCGTACAGGTCGGTCATAGTTTCGATAACGATGAGGTCGGCTGCCGAGCCTGCGAGAATAATTTCCTTGTAAATATCGTAGGCTTCCTCGAATTTCAGCGTGCCTGACGGTTCAAGGAGCTGACCTATCGGACCTATGTCAAGGGCTGTCAAAGCCTGTCCCGATGCGGCGTTCCTTGCGTTTTCCACGCCTGCCGAGACTACCTGCGACACGGTATATCCGCTGTTTTTCAGTTTCAGACGGTTCGCCCCGAAGGTATTGGCGTAGATAATATCCGCGCCGCTTTCCACGTACTGCCTGTGTATGTTTATCAGCGTATCGGGGGACGTGATATTCAGCAGCTCGGGGATATGCTCCGTTTCGATGCCTGCTGATTGCAGCATAGTTCCCATACCGCCGTCCAGAAATACAAATCCGCTGCGGTCAAGGAGACTGTAAAAATCGTCCGCCGCCGTTTTTGCGCCGCCATAGTCATGTGTTGCGTTAAACAAATCCGCTTCGCCTCCTATTCGTTTTTAAATGTTCCGAGGAATCTGAAATATTCGAGGTTTTCGGCTAAGTCGTTCATAAGAGCTTTTACGCCCGGGTCGTCGATACGTCCGTCAAAATCAAGGTAAAACATTACGTTGAAGCTGCCGTCTTTGAGGGGGCGGCTTTCTATCTTCTGCAAATTCATGCCGTTGACGCAGAATTTTGTCAGAAGCCGATAAAGACTTCCCTCGGTATCGGGAATTTTCAGCATTACCGAGATAGAATCGGCTTCGGGAGCTATCTGCATGTCCCTTGAAATACAGATGAAGCGTGTGCGGTTCAGTTCGCAGTCCGCAACATTTTTTGCAAGAATGTTAAGTCCGAGCCGCTGCGCGCAGTCCACGGAGCAGATAGCGGCGATCTTCTCGCAGCTTTCCGACACCATAGCGGCGGCAGTTGCGGTATTGCCGTATTCAGCCGTTTTCAGACCGTGCGCGGTGAGATAATTGCAGCACTGGGCGATCGCCTGTGGATGCGAATAAACGGTCGTTATCTCCTCAATTGAAGCGGCATTTTTTGAAGCTATGCAGTGATTTATCTCAACGCATACCTCTTTTACCGTATAAACGCTGTATTTCGCCATAAGGTCGTATGTGCTGCTGACCGAGCCTGCCGTTGAATTATGTACGGGTATCACGCCGTAATCAAGCTCCCCCGACTGCACGGCAGCGAAAACGTCCTCGAACGTCTTATAGAATATCGGCTGTTTATCGCCGAAAATAAGCCGCGCCGCAGTTTCGGAATTAGCCCCCGACGTTCCCTGACATCCGATACGCTCGGCATTTTCAAAGTCGGGAACGTCATAGACAGTATCCTCGGCTGCCGAAAGAAGCTTTCTGTTCTGCAATATCTTGCTTATATCCATTATAGAGGTAAAAAGAGCCGCCGTACCGGCTTCAAGCTCCTTGTCGTTTGTCAGAGCCTTTATACGGTCAATGACCTGTTTTTCACGACCTCCCTGAAATACGGGCATATCGTGTTCCTTTTTGTAGTCTGCAACTCCTCGGCAAAGCTCCATGCGTTTCATGAAAAGTCCGAGTATCTGTTCGTCTATATCGTCTATATTATTGCGAAGCTGCTGTAGATCCATTTTTATCCTCCGATATTATATTATTCACTTATATTATATCAGCTTTTGCCTGATAAATCAAGGTTTTAATTTTTAAATTTTTATTTGGCAGCATTTGATATATGTGGGACATGTTATGCCGTGTCGTTTCAGAAATAATTTTGAGGGAACGTTCTGTTGCTGAGCGTTCCCTCTTTCTGTGGTTTTTATTTATTTATTTATTTATTTTTGGGAGCGTATCGAAGGATTTTTGCAATTCCTCGTCGGAGGGGATATAGTCGCTCATTTTGCCGTCATTGTATGCGGCATAGGCGTACATATCGAAATATCCCGTACCCGTCAGACCAAAGAGAATAGTTTTCTCCTCGCCTGTTTCCTTGCATTTAAGAGCCTCGTCCAAAGCGACCCTGATAGCGTGGCTGCTCTCGGGAGCAGGAAGTATTCCCTCGACCCGTGCGAACCTCTGCGCGGCTTCAAATACGGCGGTCTGTTCAACCGATTTAGCCTCCATAAGACCCTGATCGTAAAGCTCCGAAAGTATTGCGCTCATACCGTGGTATCTCAGTCCGCCTGCGTGGTTTGCAGAGGGCATAAAGCCGCTGCCGAGGGTGTACATTTTCTGGAGCGGACAAACCTTGCCCGTATCGCAGAAGTCGTAAGCGTAAACTCCTCTTGTAAGGCTCGGGCATGAAGCAGGCTCTACGGCGATAATGCGGTAATCGGCTTCACCTCTGAGTTTTTCGCCCATAAAGGGAGCGATAAGTCCGCCGAGATTCGAGCCGCCGCCTGCGCAGCCTATGATAATATCGGGCTTGATGCCGTATTTATCCATAGCTGTTTTGGTTTCAAGACCGATAACGGTCTGGTGGAGAAGTACCTGCGAAAGTACGCTGCCGAGAACGTAACGGTAGCCCTCCTGAGAAGTTGCGGCTTCAACGGCTTCGGATATAGCGCAGCCGAGACTTCCGTTTGTATCGGGGAACTCGGCTAATATCTTTTTGCCGACTTCCGTAGTCATCGAGGGCGAGGGAGTTACGCTTGCGCCGTATGTGCGCATTACTTCACGGCGGAAAGGCTTCTGCTCATAGGAGACCTTTACCATGTAGACCTTGCAGTCTAAACCGAAGTATGAACAAGCCATTGAAAGAGCCGTTCCCCACTGACCTGCGCCCGTTTCAGTCGTAACGCCTTTCAAGCCCTGTTTTTTGGCGTAGTAAGCCTGAGCGATAGCGGAGTTGAGCTTGTGGCTTCCGCTGGTGTTGTTTCCCTCGAATTTGTAGTAAATTTTTGCAGGAGTGTCCAGAGCTTTTTCAAGGCAGTAAGCTCGTACAAGCGGCGAGGGACGGTACATCTTGTAGAAGCCGAGTATTTCCTCGGGAATGTCTATATACGGCGTAGTTTCGTCAAGCTCCTGCTTAACAAGCTCGTCGCAGAATACGTGTCCCAGTTCTTCGGCAGTTACGGGCATACCTGTTCCGGGATTGAGCAGGGGAGCAGGCTTTTTCTTCATATCCGCGCGGACATTGTACCACTGCTTCGGAAGTTCATCTTCGGAGAGATAAATTTTATAGGGTATCTTTTCATTTGACATAGTAATTTCTCCTTTCGGGAATCGCCTTGGCGGAAAACAAAAGCTCCTGCCTCGGCATTAACAGAACTAATGCCGGGACAGAAGCGTATCATACTTCTGCGGTGCCACCCCGCTTGACGGAATAACCGTCCACTCTAAGGCTTTGATAACGCAGTACCGCTGCGGCTCGCCTACTAAGCAAACTCGCTGTTCAGTTCGCCCTCGGAAGCCCATTCTCTGTAATATCTCACATCGGCTCGCACCACACGCCGATTCTCTGCGCTGAAAAGATCACAGTTACTTACACTTCTTCACAGGTTTAATTACAGTTTATCATAATCCGTTGGATTTGTCAAGAAAACAGCTATGATTTGTAGAATACGTGCAAAACGTTACTGATTATTTGTGCAGTTTAACATATATCCTATTGCAATTTGCAGCTTAGAAATGTGGCTATTAGAGGTTACCTGTGACTTCCGCCGCCGCCGTGACCTCCGCCGCCGCCGCCTCCGCCGCCGTGACTTCCGCCGCCGCTGCTTGTTTCGATTTTGGTCTTAGTGGTATATGTGCGGATAAATCTGTCCTCACGGCGTACAAACCTCGTATCCTCCGAGGAAACGTACACATTCGGATTCATGGACGACTTGAATTTATACGTGCTTTTTATGCTGAAATAATATATTACCGCTGCGACTGCTCCAACGGGCAGAGCAATGAGCAGTATCGCCAAACGTTTTCTAAGCGGCGGATCGTTAGTTATCATAAGTTCGCCGTTTTTATAGTAAAAATATTTTCCCGAATCCTCGTCATAATAATATGATTTTTTGCCGTTATATTCCGAAAGCTGCCCGAGAAAGCATACGACGGCGTTTTCAAAATCATCGGTATGCAGCGAATAATCCGAACCCGAGGGCGGAAGATAGGCGTTTATCTCCTCAAACATATCAGAAATATGATCCTGATAATTCAGAACCGCCTTGCCGCTGGTGGATATGTAGTCGTATGCGGGGACGTCCCCTGTAAGATCCATGAAGAAGAATACGCCGTCCGTATCCTCTCCGAATGCGTCGTCGTAAAATCTGTCCGCAAAATCCTCCGTTTCGCCGTCGCTCATGGAATAAGAAGAACCGGCAGCGAAAACGATGATATTCATTTCAAGCTTCTGAGCCGTTTCACGTATTTTTTCAGTAAGCTCGGCTTCCTGCTCGTCGGGGAAAAGGTCCGAGCCGTCAAAAAAGCAAGAGCCGCTTACATCGCCGTTCCAACCCTTAACGTAATTCTCCGCAAAGGCGGTCATGGAAAGCACAGGGAGCAGCGCAGAGATCATTAGCAGTGAAATTACTGCGATAGTAAATTTTTTCATATAAAAAGCTGTCCTCCCAAAAATGTAACTGCGGCTATGATCGCTCCGAAGATGACGGAGGAAAGAGCAAGCCTTTTCTTATCGAGAGGAGGAGTTCCTGCTAACTTGCCTGTCTGACCGTTAATGGCAAATTCGTATATCTTGTCTTTGTAGCGGTAGGTCATGAACCACACGGGCAGCATGATGTAATCCCACTTTGTCTTGTTTATATTATAGCTTTGATTCCGCACAGATACGGAGGAATAGCCGCTTACGCTGTTGTTTATGATGTTTCGGCTCGCCTGAGTTACCCTGTCCCGTATACGAGGGAAAACCGCCGCTTTGTCAACGTCGTACTTATCGGCGAAAAATCCGCTGAAATACGACATATCAAAGGGCTTTAGGGCGGTGTAGTCGAACGGCTCGATAGATTCCATAAGAATATCTTCTATCTTGCTTTGACCGTCGGCAGGCACGCCCTCGGCACGTATCTCGGCAACACGTTCTACGGAATATTCCTTGATCTCGGTATACCGATAGCTGCCGGAGGACCAACTGCGAATACGCTTTCCGATTGCATGGAAATCGGCGGTAACATCGCAGTCGGTAACCCAAAACGGCACATAAAGTCCCGTCATTTTCTCCAATTGCTGCTGAGACTTGAAATCCGACGGGATAAATTTTTTCTTGCCGCACCAGTTTTTGAAGGACTGCACAGCCTGCTCCCGTTCTATATGAAAGCCGATTATTTTGCTCGGCTTAAAATCGCCCGTGAGCCGTCCCGAGAGTATTACCGGACTGTGACAGTAATAACAGAACGTTGCGGTAGTATCGTCCTCAGCCATGATCTCCGCGCCGCAGGTACTGCAATGGTATAGGTTCGTATGAGACTCGAAATCTTTCTTGAGAGCCGTTTCCTCGGGGGAGTCGGGTTCTATCGCCGCATATATTTCCTTTATTTTTTCAACGGTGAACTCGCTTCGGCAGAATTCACAGTTGATCTGCTGTGTGGACGGGTCAAACACAAGCTCCGCGCCGCAGTTGGGACATTTATACTGTGAAGCGTCCAATAATATCAGCTCCTTTATAATAATGAATGGGAGATTTTATAAAACAGGGAAAAATCTCTGCTACTATTTTAACATATATTTATTTCTTTTTCAAGGGCAAATCATAAAAAAGTATGTGTAAATAAAAATCAGGCTTCTTTTCTTTTTGCCGCAATTTCAATAAGTTCCGACATAAGATACTCGACCTTGCCTTTACTGCGCTCCGACAGACATCTCCAGCCGCTAAGAAGTTCGGCTTCGTCATCGTTTATTGATACTTCGCATTTATATTTGCTTCTTCCTGCAAGGTAATCCAAACTCACACCGTAATACTCCGCAAGCTGTATCGCTCTCGAAAACGGAAGTTCACGCTCTCCTTTTTCGTACTTTCCATAATATTGCGCTGTAGTTCCCAAATATTCAGCCAATTCCGACTGGGTTTTGTCAGAATCCTCCCTCAGATCTCTGATACGCTGATAATAAGCCATATGCGACACATCCTTTCAAAAACATTTTATCACAAATGACTGAAAACTATTGACATTTTAATCTTATTAGATTATAATATAACTATAGGATAGTCACATATGACTAAAATATTCTTACGGAGGCTGATGTTTTATGTTTAAAACAAAAAGTATTTCTAATCTGTTCGCTGTTCTGCTGTCGATTAGCATAATTTGTATGCTGATCTCTGTTATTCCGATCGAACCCATTACAGTATCCGCGATTTGCTGTCGCAAGGACGGCTTTGATAAAAGCAAATATTCTTTGACCGACAATATGGCAGAAGATGTGGCGACGATCGCTAAATCACAGAAAGGAAGAACAGAAGCTCAATTTGGTTATTCGGGTGTCGATGCCGGAGCTTGGTGCGATGAATTTGTTGCGGACTGTATTGAAAATGCAGGAGCAGATTCCTCAATAGTCGGACACGGCGGTACTGTTGCTGACTTTGAACGGGTAATGCGTAACAAGGGCGCTGTTCAAGTAGGTTTTCCTAAGATAGGCGATCTCATTTTTTTTACCAAAAGTCATGTCGAAATCGTAACAAAAATTGAAAATGGTGTAGTCTATTGTGCAGGCGGCAATAATGGCGGAAGAATGTGTAAGGGAGAAAGAACTGCAAGTTCCGTTGGAACAACAAGATTATATTTAAGACCAAATTATCCTAATAAACCTGATCCTGTCCCAAATCCACCAGTTCTTTCTATAAATAAAATTGCAGGAACACCTAATGACATCATAAACATAACATGGGATGCAGCACAGTATGCTAAATCATATTGGTTACATATTTATAGAAATGGTGAAGATTATGTAAATCAAACATTAAATCAAGAGCTTTCATATTCTGCAAAATATCCTGCTGGTAAATATACAGCCTATGTCATTTCTTGTAATAGTCAAGGTGAGGCTTTGAGTAGTGTTGATTTTTCTATTTATGATTCAAATCCTGAAAAGCCTGAGCCTTACATTGGAAAGAAGTCATATTCAATAAATGAAACAGTAACTATTACTTGGAAATTAACGCAAGCAACGGATTCATATTGGCTACACATTTATAGAAACGGCGAAGATTATATAAATCAAACACTAAATCAGGAACTTTCGTATTCTGCAACATATCCTGCTGGCAATTATACAGCATATATTGTTTCTTGTAATGGAATTGGTGAAACTATTAGTAGTGTTGATTTTAGGGTTTATGATACCACTCCTGAAAAACCTTCTCCTAAAATAACTAAAAATATTTATTATACAGATGAAAAAGTAGAAATAACATGGAATGAAACAGCTAACACAGACCATTATTGGTTACATAGTTATAGAAATGGTGAAGAATATGAAAATAAAGATTTATATGAAGCATTATCATACTCCTCTGTTTATCCTGTGGGTGAATATACTGTATATATTGTGTCATTTAATGGATTAGGAGAAACATTAAGTAGTGTCAATTTCAATGTGATAAAAAAAGGCGACATCAACAACGACGGCAAAATCGACAAAGACGATGCAGTAATACTCCAGAACTGGCTGCTCGGTTCAGGTGAAATGACAAACTGGCAAACCGCCGACCTCTGCCAAGACGGAATAATAGACGCATATGATTTGATAATGCTCAGAAAGCTTATATCTGACAACAAATAAAAAAATTCCCCCTCGCTATGAGGGGGATTTTTATATCATGGACGCATATCCCTTTCGTAAGAATACGGTCGGCAATGGGTGCAGCGACACGCTGCCCCCTGCAATTTCGGAAGTCCGCATAATTTGTCTGCGAAAATAAACAAGCAGTATAATTATGCCGGAAATAAACCCGTATTTTGCCAAAAAATCTTTTTGAAGCCGCCTTTAAATATACATGTCGTATTTTTGAGGGAATTGTTCCGAATTTTAGGGTATTAAAAACGCGCTATCCATGATATAATCTAATCATAGAAAGAGAGCAGAACAAAAGCTCATAAAAAAGTAAAAAACAAAGTTAAAATAGAACAAAAATCTTCGGAGGTGTGTAGTATGATGACTACTAAGAGAATGTTTAACAGAATGGTTAGCTTAATATCTACGATCGTTATGATGGCTGTTATGGCTGCTAACGTTACAACAGCTAAGGCTGCTGAGGAATTCAACCCCGATACAATGATCAGCGAGATCGCTATCATGGTAAACGAAGCAAGAGCTGAAGCAGGTCTTGAAAAGGTTTACGTTCTTCCTTACCTCAACGAAGTAGCAGAGATAAGAGCTATCGAAACGGCTATAAACTACGACCACAGAAGAAAAAACGGTTACGGCTTTGAAACAGCTATCGACACAGAAATGGTTACATTCACAATGGCAGCCGAGGCTCTCGCAGCAGGTTGCGAGACAGCAGAAGAAGCTTTCGCAGAGTTCGCAGCAAACGGCGCAATGATGACGGCTGAAATGACACACATCGGTATCGGCGCAGTTTACGACGAAGATACAGAGTACGGCTACTACTGGCAGATGACAATGGTTTCCACAGATCAGATATTCGCTGAGCAGTATATCCCTGCTGAAAACGAGATCGTTCCTCAGTCCAAGGGCGACATCACAGGCGACGGCGTTGTTGATACTTTCGATTACCTCGCACTCACAGGTTACCTCGACAAAATGAGCAAGGGTATCCCCGTTCACTTCAACGAAGCTCAGCTCGAAACAGCAGACTGCTTCCACGACGGTATCGTTACTGAGGCTGACGCTAAGGTTATGGTTCGCTTCATACTCGGCGAGATCAATTCTCTCCCTTGCGAATTTTAATCAAATCAAAAAATCAATCCCCCCGATATATACACCTCTAACATGCGAAAGCTCACCCGATGATCAGGGTGAGCTTTTGTGTTACTTGTTTAAATTCGGGTTATCGGTTCTTTCAAGAAGATAATCTATCGAAATATTGAAGTAATCCGCTATGGCTATAAGTCCTGCGTAGTCGGCTTCTCTTGCGCCGCTTTCATATTGGCTTATAGTATTCTGCGCCATATTCAGTTCCATTGCCAGCTTCTGCTGAGTTATTCCGCGTTTCTTTCTCAGTTCTTTTAATCTCATTTTTCGTATATATCCTCTTTGTGCATTATCGCTGAATTTCCGTGCGCTTTTATATCTTTTTTGCCAAATATTCTTTTTACCCTTGACTTTATTATACCATTATGGTATAATAATTTTATCTCAAATTGAGATAAAATACTTGAGGAGGATTTTATATGAATTTTAAGAGAATTATTCCCTGCCTGCTTGCTTCTATGCTTATAGTAGGAAACGCTTCGGTCGGAAATACTTTTTCCGATACGCTCATCACTCCCGTAACTGCCGAAGCCCTTGCTTCAAGCGGCGAACTATATGACGGCGTAACAGACGACGGCTTTGGATACATTATTTACGGCACATATGAGTATAATGACGGCGAAAAAACCGTTTTATCAAAGGATTACGCTGCCGTTAGCTCTTACAAAGGAACAGATGTTGATATTACAGTTCCGTCCGAGGTCGAGGGGATCAAGGTAACAGAGATCGGTTCTTCTGCTTTTTCCGAAAGCTCCGCAGTAAGTATCACTTTGCCTGAAACAATAAGTGTAATTCACAAATATGCGTTCGAGGACTGTCGAAGCCTTACAAAAATAAATATTCCCCCGAATGTCGCCTCGATAGAGTATGGAACATTTATGGGCTGTTCAAGTCTGACATCGCTTACTCTCCCTGACGGTATTATATCAATAGAGGGTTTTGCGTTTGGTGACTGTAGTAAACTTACAAAAATAAACATTCCCTCAAATGTCATTTCGATTGGTGACTTTGCGTTCAGTGGCTGTACAGGTCTTGGGTCACTCACGCTCCCTGACAGTATTATGTCGATAGGCAACGGTGCGTTCTACGAATGTAGCAAACTTACAAAAATAAATATTCCCTCAAATATCACCTCAATAGGAGGCAGTACATTTAATAAATGTTCAGCTCTGACCTCGCTTACTCTTCCTGACGGTATTATGTCAATAGACGGCAGTGCGTTCTCCGACTGTAAAAGTCTTAGTTCGCTTACGATACCTGACAGTGTTTCGTCAATAGGTGAAGGAGCTTTTCGTGATTGTTCTTCATTGACCAAGATAAAGCTTTCCTCTCAGCTTTCTTCTATAGACAAAGGACTTTTTGATGGCTGCTCTAAGCTGACTGCAATTGAGATACCAAGCAATGTTACGGTCATAAAAGAATCTGCATTTGAAAATTGTAAGGCATTATCAAAAGTTACTATCCCCGATTCCGTTGTTAGTATCGGAGCTTTTGCTTTCAGAGGCTGTTCTTCTCTCGTATCGGTACAACTGCCAAGCGAACTTACAAGCATTTCAAATTTTCTTTTTAACGATTGTACAGGTCTTGCGTCAATTGAAATTCCGCAGGGCGTTACGTCAATAGGAAGTTACGCATTTAGTTCTTGTTCTGCTCTGAAAGAAATTACATTCCCCGATTCGTTAAAGATAATAGACCAAGGAGCTTTTATGGAATGTGCAGTTTCGGAAGTTTCTTTGCCAAACGGAGTTGAAACGATTTTTGGCAGCACTTTTGCCGAATGTGAAGATCTGACAAGCGTTGAAATTCCGAACACTGTTCAGAAAATCGGCGCACAAGCATTCTATAAATGTAAAAATCTCAAAAGCGTTTCTATTCCCCAAGAAGTAGAAGTTATCGGAGAAAAGGCATTGGGATACGGCGATAAAAAATACCAAGACTTCACGATATACGGATATAAAAATACAGCCGCTGAAACATATGCGACAGAAAACGAATTTGCTTTCATCGACCTTGAAGCAGTTCCGACGATCGTTTACGGCGACGCCAATTGCGACGGCAAAGTAACCATAGCGGATTCAACGGCGATTCTTCAACATCTCGGAAACGAGGACAAATACGGACTATCCGCACAGGGCAAAGAGAATGCCGACGTTGATGGAAAATCGGGTATTACCACCGAAGATGCGCTGACGATACAGATGATAGACGCAAAACTTCTTTCAGTAAGCGACCTCCCTTTGAAAAAGTCATAAAAAATAACGGGCAGCTCATTATATGAGTTGCCCGTTATTTTTGGGGTATTTAAGATTTATTAAAAACTGAGTTGATTGGAGTCTCCGAGTTCCTTTGTCGGTTTTCCTGCGGTAGGGACTGATTTAACGCGATATTTTTCAAGTTCAGCCGCATTTTCCTCCGTTACAAGGGACGCCGCTTCTAAAACAGCCTTTTTGCGCAGATTTATTACTTGTACGCCCTGTGAATCTCTTGTTGCCTTGGGAAGTATCATGCCCGTATTGAACACAAGCGCATGACCGCTTGAAGTCCTCAGCAGAATGTCGGAGTCCTCCGCCGTGAAAACTGCTGCGATGAGCGGAGACTTGTCCGAAAAAGCTTTGGCGAGCTTTTTGCGGTTGGTTTTTGTTTCATAGGCTTTCAGCGGAATCTTAGCCGCCTTGCCGTTTTCAAAGAAGAAAATGATATAACCGCTGTAATCGACAGTCGTAACGACGTATTTCAGGCTTTCCCCCTCGTCTAACCCGAGCTTTGCAGGGATATAGTCGCCCATAACGCTTGCCTTGCTGTCCTCGAAAGCGGACGCCTTGGACTTGTACGCCTGTGCATTTGAGGTAAAGAAAATAAGCTCAGTCTTGTTGGAAGCCTCGAAAGTCTGATTGATGTAGTCGCCGTCTTTGAGCTTTTGTTCGCCGCTCATGCGGAGGGACTGCGGAGTTATTTTCTTGAAATATCCGCTGTTCGTAATGAAAAGGTGAACGGGATAATCGGGGGTATCGTCAATTTCGCCAACCTCCTCCACATCGGTGATGTAGTAGAACTGAGTTCTTCGGGGCTGACCGTAGTTTTTTATGACGTCTTTGAGTTCCTTGATTATGACGGCGCGGATTTTTTTCTTATCGCCGAGAATTTCCTCCATTTCGGCTATATCCTTTTTCAGTTGGTCAACGTCCTCTATACGGCGCAGGATATACTCCTTGTTGATATTGCGGAGCTTTATTTCCGCCACGTATTCAGCCTGCACCTCGTCAATTCCGAAGCCTATCATAAGGTTCGGCACAACGTCCGCTTCGTTTTCGGTCTCACGGATAATTCTAATAGCCTTGTCGATGTCGAGAAGAATTTTTGCCAAAGCTTCTAACAGGTGGAGCTTTTCTTTTTTCTTCTGCAAATCGTAGTAGGTGCGGCGTTTGACGCATTCTTCACGGAAAGCCGTCCACTCGGTAAGAATTTCCCGAACTCCCATGACCTTTGGAGTTCCTGCAATGAGAATATTAAAATTGCAGGGATAGCTGTCCTGTAGGGTCGTAAGGCGGTAAAGCTTCTGCATAAGTGCGTCGGGGTCGGTATTTCGTTTAAGGTCGATAGCTATTTTCAAGCCGTCGATTCCCGTTTCATCGCGAATATAGGAGACTTCACGGAGCTTGCCCGACTTCACAAGATCGACTACCTTAGAAATTATAGCCTCGACCGTCGTAGTATAGGGAATTTCCGTGACCTCTATGCAGTTTGAAGCCTTGTCGTAGCTGTATTTGCAGCGGAGTTTTATGCTGCCCCTGCCCGTTTCATAGACCTTGTTCAGCTCGGATTCGTCATAGAACAGGAATCCGCCGCCGGGGAAATCAGGACCTTTGAGGGTGCTGATAATGTCATGCTCGGGATTTTTCATAAGGGCAATGGTGGTCTCGCATATCTCGGTCAGGTTGAACGGGCAGACGTTGCTTGCCATAGAGACTGCGATTCCCGTGTTGGCATTGACAAGCACCGTGGGAAAGGTAGTCGGCAGCAGGGTAGGTTCTTTCATGGTGTTGTCGTAGTTCGGCACGAAATCCACAGTATCTTTTTCTATATCGCGGAAAAGCTCGGCGCATATCCTTTCGAGCTTGACCTCGGTATATCGTGAAGCGGCGGCTTTCATGCTGCTTGAATACTGCTTGCCGAAAGTTCCCTTTGAATCGACATAAGGGTGCAGGAGCGCTTCGTTTCCTCTGGTAAGGCGCACCATTGTTTCGTAGATAGACTGGTCGCCGTGAGGGTTGAGCTTCATTGTCGCGCCTACAACGTTTGCGGACTTTGAACGTTCCTTGTCGGGATTGAGCAGACCGCTTTTATACATCATGTACAGGAGCTTGCGGTGCGAGGGCTTGAAGCCGTCAATTTCGGGCAAGGCTCTCGATATGATAACGCTCATGGCATAGGGCATGTAATTTTTTTTCAGAGTATCGGTGATAGTTTCGTCAACGATACTTCCCGAGCCTTCGATATAAGCCTCATGCTTAAAGGCGGCGGGCTTTTTGGGTGATTCTTTTTTTCTTGGCATCTGTAACCGATCTCCTTATTTATTGTAAACGTTCTATTGTCGTATGAGTTATATGGATAACAACTTCAATGTTTTTGGGTATGTGTAAAGAAAAAGTAGGCGAACATTCTTTCTGCAAATACAAACTGTAGGGGCTGGCGCCCTCGACAGCCCGAAATTGGTGATTTGGACTTGACTTGGAACTCGGGACGTCGAGGGCGCCGTCCCCTACAAAATTCATTTGCCTACTAACACTTTACACATACGTTTTTGGCTTCTGCTTGAATTATCATTTTTTCTCCTTATCAGCTTATATCGGCAAGTTCGAGGTAGTCCGCGCCGTATTCCGAGATATAGTCTTTTCGACCTTGCAGATCGTCGCCGAGGAGCATTTCAAAAATCTCAGCCGATTCACGTATATCATCGGAAGTGACCTTGATAAGACGGCGCGTATCGGGGTTCATGGTGGTAAGGTTCATCATATCAGGCTCGTTTTCGCCGAGACCTTTAGAACGCTGAAGCGTGTATTTTTTATTGCCTATCTGCTCTAAAATGCGTTGTTTTTCCTGTTCGGTGTAGGCGAAGTAGGTCTTTTCCTTTGTGTTTATCTCAAACAGCGGAGATTCGGCGATAAACACGTATCCCTGTTCGATAAGGGTAGGCGTAAGGCGGTAAAGCATGGTCAGGATAAGCGTGCGTATCTGAAATCCGTCAACGTCTGCATCGGTACAAATAACTATCTTATTCCAGCGGAAATTGTTTATATCGAAAGTTGAAAGCTCCTTATTGGCTTTGGTGGTGACTTCAACGCCGCAGCCGAGAACTTTTATAAGATCGGTGATAATATCGCTTTTGAAAATTTTCGTATACTCGGCTTTAAGGCAGTTGAGGATTTTTCCCCGTATAGGTATGACCGCCTGAAATTCCGCGTCACGGGCGAGCTTTACCGAACCGAGAGCCGAGTCGCCCTCCACGATATAAATTTCACGGCGAGATATATCCTTAGTACGGCAGTCAACGAATTTTTCAACGCTGTTGGCGAGGTCGATAGTTCCCGTGAGCTTCTTTTTCATGTTAAGACGGGTCTTTTCGGCGTTTTCACGGCTTCGCTTGTTAAGGAGAATCTGCTCGGAGATACGCTTTGCCTCGTCGGGATTTTCGATGAAGTAAATTTCGAGCTGATGACGGAGAAACTCGGTCATGGCTTCACGTATGAACTTGTTGGTTATCGCCTTTTTGGTCTGATTTTCGTAGGAGGTCTGCGTTGAAAACGATGAGGAGATCAGCACAAGGCATTCTTCAACGTCCTCGTATTTTATTTTGCTTTCGTTTTTCTGATAGCCGTTTACCGATTTTATATAGCTGTCTATCTGAGCCGTGAACGCGCGTTTTACAGCGTCCTCGGGAGAACCGCCGTGTTCGAGAAAGCTGGAATTATGGTAGTATTCCGTCAGCTTGACCTTGTTGGAAAAGGTCAGGGCAACGTCAAGCTTTACCTTGTATTCGGGCTTGTCCTCACGGTCCTTGCCCTTTTTTTCGGCAGTCCAGTGCTGTACCGAGGTAAGAGCGTCGTCCCCTGCAATCTCCGTGGCGTAGTCGGTTATACCGTTTTCGTAAAGGAACTCGGTCTCATTGAATCCGCCCGCTTCGTTCTCGAATCGGAACAAAAAGAGGATATTGGGGTTCACTACAGCCTGACGTTTCAGAATATCGTGAAAATATTCCTCGGAAACGTTTATATCCGTAAATACTTCCAAATCGGGACGCCAACGGGTCTTAGTGCCTGTCTGCTTTTTTTTGCATTGTTCCTTTTTCAAGCCGCCCACGTTATTGCCCTTTTCAAAATGGAGATCGTACTTGAAGCCGTCCCGTATGACTTCAACGTCCATGAATTCCGAGGCGAACTGTGTCGCGCACAGACCGAGACCGTTAAGTCCGAGGGAATATTCGTAGGATTCTGCGGAAGCGTCGTATTTTCCGCCCGCATAGAGTTCGCAGTAGACAAGCTCCCAGTTGAAGCGTTTTTCGTTGTTGTTATAGTCAACGGGACAACCTCTGCCGAAGTCCTCGACCTCGATGTCGTGATTGCGGTAGTAGGTGATGATTATTTTATTGCCGAAGCCTGCGCGCGCTTCGTCTATAGAGTTTGATATGACCTCGAATATCGAATGCTCGCAGCCGTCGAGACCGTCCGAGCCGAATATAACGGCAGGACGTTTACGCACCTTGTCAGCGCCTTTAAGCATTGTAATACTGTCGTTGCCGTAGTCCTTTTTCTTTGCCATAATAGATCCTTTCCTTATTATAAAAAACACTCCTAAAATTATAGCATAAAAGTCCTGAAAATGCAACAGTCGCGGAAAAAAATTTTGAGCTTTACAAAATTAACGAGCTTGCGAGTGGTAACGTGAATTGGGTGTAGCGACACGCTTCTTATAGCATATATTTTTATTTTTTGCAAGCATATTTTTACACAATTTCATGCCCTTGTAATCTCCCGATGTAGGGACACGGCGTGCCGTGTCCGTTAAAATAAATTGCAGGGAAATGTAATTATGGGTAAAACGTACAACCAAAATAATATATGCACAAGTATTTACGGGTCATGAAATACTACGTGCGGACACGGCACGCCGTGTCCCTACATCGGGAGATTTTTTTGAACCTTTTTGCAATATATACAAATAAGAAATTTTCAAATATGTGTAAAATCTTAGTAGGCAAGTGGATTTTGTAGGGGACGGCGCCCTCGACGTCCCGTTTCCGAAATGTAAACGTCACCCCATTTCGGGACGGCAGCGTGTCGCTGCACCCATTGCCGACCGTGTTCTTATGTAAGGGATATGCGTTCCCGTAGCCACAAATCACAGAAAATGACAAGCGGCACAACCTGTCCCCACAAAATCCTAAAACTTTACAGATATAAAAATAAATATTAATATCTGCGTAAAGTTAAAATAGTGAATATCCATTCGGTAAAGGGTAACAATAGAAAAGAGGTGAGACAATGAAAGCGAGCGATTATGAAAAAAAGAAGATAAAAAGCGATTTAAAAGCGAATATAGCGTATATCAAAGAAATAACGGGCGGTTCTTCCGATGTGCTGATAAACGAATTTATTACCGGGGGAATATCCTGCTGTCTTTTGTGCTGCGAGGGAATGATGTCCTCACAGACGGCAACGGAAATGGTGCTTTCGCCAATAACGTTTATTCCGAATCAGCAGTCGGCGAAGGAGCTTTTCACATATATACAGGAACATATGCTCATGTCCTCCGACCGCCCGACAGCGGAGAACTACGGCGACTTAATGCGGTTGCTGCATTCGGGATTTGCGGTGCTTATCGCCGACAAGATGAACACCGCCCTTGCTTTCGGAGTGCAGGGCTACGCTTCGAGGGGAGTGCAGGAACCGTCGGGCGAGGGGAATATTCTCGGCAGTCATGAGGGATTTGTGGAGACCGTGCGGACAAATATGTCCATGCTTAGACGGAGACTTAAAACTCCCGAGCTTGTGATGAAGCTCATGGTAAAGGGCAGCAAGTCGCATACGGACATCTGCCTGTGCTACATGAAAGATCGTGTCCCAAAGCGGCTTCTTGACCGTATAATGAAATCGCTGGACGAGATAGAGCTTGAATCGGTGCTTTCCACAGGCTATATACGTCCGTTTACGGAGAAAAAGAGCTTCGAGCTGTTCAGCAGTACGGGACTTACGGAACGTCCCGACGTGCTTTGTTCAAAGCTGATAGAGGGCAGGGCGGCGATATTGGTGGACGGAGTTCCCTACGGCATAATTATCCCCCGTCTGATGTGCGAAAGCTTTCATACGCTGGACGATTATGCCTATAAGCCGTACTATGCGGCGTTTCTGCGCTGGATACGGTACGGAGCGTTTATACTGTCGGTGCTTCTTCCGGCGGTTTATGCGGCGATAGTCATGTACCACCCCGAGCTTCTGAACAGTACCCTGCTTATGCTGCTTGCGGAGGAGGAGAAAAACGCTCCGCTGTCGATACTGACGGAAGCGTTTATAGTCCTGCTGATGTACGAGGTGATACGTGAAGCAGGAGTTCGTCTGCCGAAGCCTGTAGGCGGAGCGGTGAGCATAATCAGCGGACTTATAATAGGAGATGCGGCGGTAAAATCAGGACTTGTAAGCACGCCGCTGCTGACCATGACGGCGTTGGCAGTTCTTGGCGGACTTGTAGTACCCGACCTGAATCCGCAGATAACGGTGCTGAGATTTGCTTTTCTTGCGGCAGGCGGAATACTCGGACTTTTCGGTATCAGCATACTTGCATGCGCCGTACTCACCAACGTATGCGGAACGGAGGATTACGGCTTTCCGTTTACCGCGCCGATCTCGCCTTTTTCCAAAAAAGGTTTGAGCGATACGCTGATAAGGCAGGGATTCCGAAAAATGCAGACCCGTGATTTTACGGTGGAGGAATATCATGAATAAGATCAGTAGATTTCAGTTCGGCTCGTTAATGCTGATAAACGATGTGTTCGTGCTTTTCTGTCTCACGGGCGGTATCTCGGTAATGACGGCGGCAGGCTTCGGCATAGGCAGTCTCTTGCAGCTTTTAATAGTTCTACCCCTTGCGAGTATATACCGTAAAGGAAAGACCTTGAAGGACTGCGGAAAATTTGCCGAGCTTATTGCGCTTTTGGGGACGGCGGTGTGGGGCGGACTGCTTTTCTCTATGCTGTGGAACGCCGGCGAGCTTGTTTTCGTTCCGTTCGAGGGCATGGGAAAGACGGGCAGGCTGCTTATTACGGGCATAATCGCCGTAGTCTGCGTGTACATTTCCTCATCGGGCATAAAGGCGTTGGCAAGGTCGGCGGTAATAGCGGCGGCGTTGGGACTTGTCTGCCTTGCGATAGTTGTGGTGTGCGCGGTGATACGTTCCGACATAGGCAATTTAGAAGCGGCGGAGGACACGTCGGGACTGTTCCGAGAGGTGGTAAAGGGCTTTGCGTTAAGCGGAGGATTGTCGGGAACTGCGGTAATGCTCGGCTTTGTTAAGGACAATATAAGAGCGGCTGCCGTTGATTATTTCGTCTGCAAGGCGGTTATTTCGTCAATTGTTATAACAACGGGAGTTCTTGTATGCGGAGGTATCATGGAAATAACGGATTTTCCCATAGTATCGGCGGCTCAGCTCTCGCAGCCGTTTCCCGTACAGAGGATAGATTCGCTGTTTCTTATAATTTTCACGGTTTTTGCGGTGTACTCGATAGCGGTACAGGCGTCTGCGGCGGAGTATCTTATCGGCGAACTTCTGCCCGTGATAAAAAAATACAGGTGCAGTATAATGCTTGCGATAATGGCAGGTCTGGGAGCTGTATTCGGCGGAAAGCTTCATTACGGACTGCCGTTGGCGGTGGTATTCGCCGTTTCTGCGGCAATTATCCCGTTATTATATCTTATTAAGAAAAAGGTGAGGGCATGAAACGTATTTTTTTGACTTTTCCCATTATCGCCATGCTGACAGGGTGCAGCTCCCATGGAAACGTAAACGACAAGGCGTATCTTCGGGCGGCGGCAATAGACGGCGGCAGGGTGACGTTTTCCTTTTATTCGGAGGAGGACGGAGTGCTGTCGGTAAATGCCGAAAGTCCCGAAAACGCCAAATCGGCGGCGGAGCTTGCATTGGGCAAGGAGATATTTACGGGTCATACGGAGCTGGTGGTGACAGGGGAGTGCGACGCGCTTAAAATACTTGACAGCATGCTTCACGAGTGGAAAGTTTCGCCCTCATGCAGAGTTGCCGAAGCGGAGACAAGCGGCGAGGAAGTATTGAATCAGAGAAGCGCGGAGGAGCTTGCGGACGTTATAGATACGGCTCGTGAAAAGGGGCTTGCGCCGAAGTGCGATATTATCACGGTATTAAGCGGACTTTTAGGAGAAAACGGTTCGGCGGAAGTTGCCGAACTGTCCGAAAAGGGATTCTGCGGAGTTGCGGATTTAAAAAGGTAAAGTGTAAAAAATTGTAAATAAGCTGTAATTGCAATGTTGGCGGAAATATTATATAATAAAAGTAGTAAGGAGCGTGAGATTATGAAAAAATTTATCGCTGTCGTTTATGCGGCTGTAATTGCTTTTATGTCAATATTTCCGCTGAATGCCTTTGCACTTGATTTTGACAGTCGTATTGTTGAACTTGAATGGAGCAACGCTCCCGAAAATACGGAATATATTGATATTCTCGTGAAAATGGATATGTACGATGAAAATTATGTTGATTTTACTGTTCCGCCAAAGAAACTGGTTGGAAAATACATAGAAAACGGTACAACTAAATTTAGATTTGAGGATATGTCCATAGATAAGAACAGTGAAATTGCTCAGCTTAATGACGACGGCTATGTAAGTCTGTCGCTTCACCATAAGAGTTCGGGCGGTATTTCTATATTTAACGATACTGTTCTTTGCCTGAACTGCTATTATGATAAGGACTGCTTAAAAAGTAAATACGACGGAGTACGTTGTGATATTATAACAATAAGCAAGGATTATGGTAAATTTAAGTGCGCTTATGTGGACGAAAACGGCAATGTTCTCGGAATAACAGGCAAATCAAGAAAAACCTACAGTATGTCCGACCCTTATGCGGTCATAGCTGACGGCGACGATCTTTCTTTCAGGATTTTTGGTATGCCACCATTTATTGAGACTATATTGATTGCTTTGATATATGGCGTTCCGATTTTCCTGTTTTTAGCTGTTTCATATCTGCTATATCTGTTTATAGTAAATAAAGTAAAAAAATCAAGATCAAATTATGGAGATGAACAAAATGAACGGAAAAGCGACTAACTGCGAAAGCTGTACAAACTATGTATACGATGAGGATTACGACTGCTATATCTGCATGGTCGATCTTGACGAGGACGAGATGTGCCGTTTTTTATCAGGCTCTAATTATGATTGTCCGTATTTCAGGCTCGACGACGAATACGGGGTAGTCCGACATCAGAACTAAACAAATGCTTTACTTGAGCCTTTTGCGGCTGTGATTTATTTTCCCTGCCGTACATTATTTCCCTGCATTCTGCATATACATTAATGTCCGCAGAATATAAGTAAGGGAAGTGATAGGTTTGAAAGCACAGCCGGCACAGCGGGCAGTAACGCTGGGACAGTACATAATCGAAAATAAAGCGACTGTACGGTCGGCAGCAAAAAAATTCGGCATATCAAAGAGTACGGTACACAAAGATGTCAGCGAGCGGTTGAAGAAGGAGGATCCGAACCTGTACAAACAGGTAAAGGACATATTGGAAATAAACAAGCAAGAACGCCATATCAGAGGAGGTCTTGCTACAAAGCGGAAGTACAGTGAGCTTGCCGAAAGGAGAAAAAAACAGGGACGTACAGTCAGGTAGACCGTGCGTCCCGTGGGTATATATAAAACGGAAGTATTTCTGCACAGCTACTCGCGGGCGGCACCGGTGCGTTGTTGACATCAGCCGCTGCACAGAGATACCAGACCTCCTCGGAAACCACCGCACACCGTCTGCCGAAATCTTTTAACGATATGCGTCGTCTTCCTCCTTGGAGGGCGTCAGCCCGCCGTCGTCGTCATCCTAACATATCGCTAAAATCTTTAGGCATTCAGCGCACGTTGGTTTCAGAGGAGGTCTATTGCCGTATACTATATTCTATGCAGAAACGATAAAAAAGCGACAAAGAAATTTTTAGCAATTTTCGATTTGAATTTTGAAGAAGCGGCGGCGAGCATAAAGGGCGGTTGTCTGAAATGTACAAAGTAATCCACTAAAAGACCGTGTTTTTCACAGGCGAAAGTAATTTGTCATATTTGTAACCGAATTGTATTATAGCTGAAATCGGGCTGTTATTGCAATATACGGTCAGTTGATGTATAATAGCATCATAGGGAAAAGAACAATTATTTAATTGGAAAAAGAAATGAACAAGAATCACACGAAAAGAACACAAGTAACACACTATACCTTCAAATAAGGATCGCCGTCGTGGAAATATCTGCGGCGGCGGTTCTTTTTTTCGTCAAAGTAGACAATAAATCGGCAAAGCCGCAAATTTTTTTAAAATACCCTTGAAAAAACAAAAAAATGCTGTTATAATAAGTATGAATAAACCTCGAAAGGACTTTTAAAATGGAAAGGATAATAAAAGCCTGCGTTGGTATTCTTCCTAAAAAATTGCAGGATATATATTATAAATATGAAGAAAAATGGATGTACCTTTTATTCGGCGGACTTACCACGCTTGTTTCTATCGTAACTAAACTGGTGCTGTTTGCGGCTGTCCCGGGAAAGCCTATCTGGGAGAACACGGCGGTCGTTGCCATATCGTGGATATGCGCGGTAACGTTTGCTTTTTTTACAAATAAAAAGTACGTTTTCAAAAATGAAACAAAGACCCGAAACGAGTTTTGGACGGTGTTCGCTTCGTTTTACGGAGCGAGACTTGCGACGTTCTTTATGGAATGGGCGATTTTTGCGGTGTTCTGCGATCTTCTGCACTTCAATCAGAGCGTTATCACGTTTGCGAGTCAGGTGTTGATATTTGTGGCAAATTATGTGCTGAGCAAGGTGTTTGTTTTCAAAAATAAGGATAAGTCAACAGAAAATGAACAATAATATAACCATAGGCGGCGTTGTACTGAAGAAAACCGCCGCCCTTGCTCCTATGGCAGGAGTTGCGGACAGGTCGTACCGCCTTATGTGCAGAAAGTACGGCGCAGCGTATACTGTCAGCGAAATGGTCTCGGCGAAAGGTATCTGCTACAGCGATAAAAAAACTGCCGAGCTTTGTACGGTCACAGAGGGCGAACGTCCAATGGGCGTGCAGCTTTTCGGCAGCGAACCCGATTTTATGGCGGAGGCTGTGAAAATAGTTCTTGACTATACCCCCGATATTATTGATATAAACATGGGCTGCCCTGTGCCGAAGGTGGTAAATACGGGGGCAGGCTCGTCGCTTATGAGGGACGTTCCTCTTGCGGCGGAAATTACCGAAGCTGCCGTAAAAGCAGCCGGAAACGTTCCCGTGACCGTTAAAATACGAAGCGGCTGGACTGCGGATTCCGTAAATGCCGTGGAAATGGCAAGAGCCTTGGAGAGTTCGGGCGCGGCGGCTATCGCAGTTCACGGTCGGACAAGAGATCAGTTCTACAGCGGTTCGGCGGACTTGGGAGTTATCAGGGCTGTAAAAAACGCCGTGAATATCCCCGTCATAGGAAACGGCGATGTGACGGATTCGGAAAGCTGTATGAAAATGTACCGTGAAACAGGCTGCGACCTTGTTATGGTCGGACGGGGCAGTTACGGGAATCCGTTTATTTTCGAGGAAATAGAAGCCGCTCTTGCAGGCAGGGAATATACTCCGCCCTCCGTCGAGGAGAGAATGAGGGTAATGCTCGAGCATATCCGTATGATGACAGACAACAGCGCAAAGCCCGAAGAATTGGCGATTCATGAAGCCCGAAAGCATGCCGCATGGTATATGAACGGATATTACGGTTCGGCAAAATTCCGAGGCAGATGCTATCAGCTTTCGTCTTATTCGGAGGCGGAGGAGCTTGCGGAGGAGTTCATAGAATTACAGAATAGCAGAATGCACAAAAAAATCAGTGAAACTTCGTGAAATATGACGAAAGGCTGAAAACAACGAAATATTGCGGAAAGTCGCAGTATGTAAAAAATAAAGCACAAAATGTCAGTAGAAAAGGCAAAATGCCAATTGCAAAAAAAATCTGTATGTGTTATAATATACTCAGAAAAATGGGAATTAAGCGAAAAATTTCAAACGAGGATTTGAAAAGGAGATTTTGATGAAGCTCAGAAAAGGACGTACTGCCGCTGTGTTGGCGGTATTTGCAGCTTTGATCGTATCAGGCGTGGGATGCGCCGCAAGAACAGTCGGCAGCGTTGTAGACGAAAGCTCCTCCGCAGGAACGACTCCTGCCACGGAAGTCGCAACGGAAGAACCGACAACAGAGCCTGCCGCCGAGGATAAAAGAGTCCATGTCATTGCCGCAGGAGATAACCTTATACATTATTCGGTATACAAGAATGCGGAAAGACTTGCGGCTCCCGGTGAAAATTACGATTTTAAGCCCCTTTATGAAAATGTTAAATATCTTATAGAGGACGCGGACGTGGCTGTCCTCAATCAGGAAACTATCATCAGCCCGAGCAATGAGGTAAGGGGCGCAAACGGCGGAGCTTTGCTGTTTAACTCGCCTCCCGAGGTAGCCGATGCGGTTATTGATCTGGGCTTTGATGTGTTCACAATGGCTAACAATCACCTTCTTGATTTCGGCGCGTCGGGTCTGGAGGAATCCATAAACTTCTGGAACGAAAAGGCTTCGGAGCATGATCTGACGGTTCTCGGCGCATACCTTAACGAGGAGGATTCCAATAATATCCGTATCCGCGAGGTCAACGGCGTAAAGATCGCCTTTCTTGCCTATGCGGAGCATATCAACGGCTTTTCTATCCCCTATGATTCGCCGCTCAGGGTCGTCATGAACTACGAAACAGACGTTATCGAGCGTCAGATAAAAGAAGCAAAGGAACTCGCCGATGCGGTAATTGTTTCCGCACACTGGGGCGTGGAGGATACAAATATAGTATCCGAGGACAGAATAGAGCTTGCCAACCAAATGGTGAACTGGGGAGCGGACGTTATCCTCGGCTGCCATACTCATACCGCCGAAACGATGGAGTGGATCGAGCGTGAGGACGGCACAAAGGGCTTCGTCTTTTACTCGATGGGTAACTTCATATGCTGTCAGACGGATAATTTCAATCTTGTCGGCGAAATGCCTGACTTTGATATAGTCGTGGACGGCGCTACGGGAGAGATCCGCCTTGAGGATGTCGGCGTTATTCCGAATATCATTCACTACGAGGCGGGGGATTATGCGAATCTTGCAGTATATCCCTACAGCAAGTATACTCCCGAGATGGCGGCGGCTCACGGAATACCCTATGCAGTTCCGGCAGGCACGTACAATTATTTCAGTTATGATATTCTCAACGAGATAATTGACGACGCAATACCAAAGGAATTCCAAAAACTTGATAAGTAACAAACTTATTCACAAATTGTTCATCGCTAACTTAAAACACGCTTAAAGGGAATTAAATGCGTTGTGCAAACTGTGCAAAAACTCCCCCTTGTGTTTATTTAAAATACCAAAAAGAATATAAACCTATTTACTTTTTTTGAGACTTGTTATATAATAAAATCATGAATAAATATAGAATTTGGGAAAACATCTCATCACGGCAGTGTGATGCGTCTTATGCAGAAGCTGCGTTGAAGAAACCCACGTTTGTTCATGATGCGGCAGGGCTGCACAAAGCCCCTGCGTGTCGGCAACTGAGAACGGTTGCCGCAAGTAAGACATGATATAATTAAAGGGGCAAAAGTTCCTTTGTTATATAACATTAACGAAGAAGGAGGAAAAAACATGAAGACAAAAAAGATAGTCATCGGAACTATGGCGGCAGCAATGCTTTCACTTTCCGTATGCTCACTCATCCCCGCTGCGGCTGCCGGCGAAACAGTGCAGATTACCGCGGGAACAGCTACAGCTAAGGCAGGTGAGCAGTTTGAGGTGGAGGTGTCGTTGGCAGATATACCTGCGGCAGGCGCTCAGGCTTGCAACTTCTCTATCGAGTTTGATAATTCTGTTATCACGATCGATGAAATAACAGCCGGACCTCTCACAGAGACAGGCACAGGCGCAGCCGATCCGTCAGCGTCGATGCTTCCCAACTTTAACAGTTTCTTAGAAAATGCAGAGGGCTTTGTCAGCGTTATGTGGTCAACATCTCTTGACGACGCATCATACTGGCTTAAAGGCGAGGGAGTTCTTTGTACTGTTAAGGGTACGGTTGCGGCAGATGCTAAGGCAGGCGCAAAGTCTGAGCTTAAGATCGCTCCTGTTAAGCGCATGACTACCACAGATTCAGGCGTTGTCAACACGGAGATCAACTGCGGTTATCTTAAAGACGGCGAAATGGTTGCTTATAAGGTAGCTACTACCAACGGTTCTGTAACTGTTGACGGCGGCTCTCAGGGAACAGATGTTACCCTCAGAGGCGATGCAAACTGCGACGGAAAAGTGACTATTGCCGATTCGACCGCTATTCTTCAGCATCTTGGCAACCAGGATAAGTATGGATTGTCCGAGCAGGGTCTTGCAAACGCAGACGTTGCAGATCCCACAGGAATCACTACCGAAGACGCGCTGCGTATACAGATGCTCGACGCTAAGCTTATAGACAAGGTCTAAGCGGTTCCGTCAGTTCAAAGATTATCTGATTTGTCCCCCTTACAAAGGAATACAAACCCAAATTAATAAGTTATTAATAGGCGTAAAACCCTAAAGAAAGGAATTATTACAAATGAAGAAACTTATTTCGGCAGCTTCTGCGATGGCAATGGCTGCATCGATGGTAGGTGCGGCAGTTCCTTTTGCTACAGGCGCTGCTGACTCAACAAAGGGAGTAGAGCTCAGAGCTTATCTCAATAAGGACGGCAGCACTCCCAGCACAACAATTACTGCTGAGCAGATCGCAGCAGGCGATGTAACTATCCCGATCGGTGTTTATTATAACGAAGCAACAGAGGGCGATACAAGAGGAATCAGAGTTTCCTTCGGCGTATCATCCAAGGACGGCGACGCTTCCAACAAGTACGTAACTTTCGGTTACGACGGCGTTGATTCTAAAGGCAATCCTGCCAAGCTTGCTTATGCACCGAACGATGCGTATTTTGATGCTGATCAGAAAGTAAAGGACGCTTCAGGCAAGGAAATTGATATCAGCAAGCTTGTTTGTTTCGCAGGTACTCTTACAACCAACAAGAGCGGCGGACGTTTCAATTTCACAACCGAGTATCAGTGCAACCTTGCTTTGAATCAGGAGTCTCAGAACTGGAAAAATGCTTGGGGTTCTTTCGTATGGACGAGAAACGCTGAGACCGGTTACACATGGACAGGATCAACTTCTGACGCTTTCCCCTGCTATGTATTTGACTGCGTATTCGCTAAGGGTACACCCGCAGGTACATACACAATCGACTTCATTGACATGGTTCCCGACCCTGATTTCCCTGAAGTTTATTCAACAATGGTAGAGGGTATGGAGAAGAATTACATTCCTAAGGACGGCAGCTTGACAACAAAGGGCATTACGATCACAGTTGAGGGCGATAAGGTTGATCCTAAGCCTACAGATCCTATACCCACAACACCTGCGCCTACAGAGCCCAAGCCTACAGATCCCAAGCCTACAGATGGCGATTCAACATTGCCGCCTCTTAACATTAAAGATGACTTTGTTATAACAGGCGACAAGGTAACAGCAAAGCCCGGCGAGACAGTAGAAGTTTGCTTCTATGTTCAGTCC
>Ga0129308_1001213_pt1 | contig 28812 bp, 24 predicted proteins | sample L827metagenome_FD_94440 | JGI IMG/M metagenome (GOLD analysis project Ga0129308, IMG submission 94440) | Ring-tailed lemur group fecal microbial communities from Wisconsin, USA - L827 metagenome | ecosystem: Host-associated > Mammals > Digestive system > Large intestine > Fecal | place: USA...
GGTTCTGTTATTACAATGGCGTTACTTGGAATTCTCAGAAAGAGAGTAGAAGAGTAAAAGCGAGTAGTCGATTTAACATTAGCCCCCAATATATCCTGATTCATTATATAGTTTCCCCTTCTCACAAAGCCACTGTGGAGAAGGGGAATTTTTTTTGATAGATATTTTCAATTGAAAAAATGTTTATAGTACGTTATCATTCTATAGAATAACGTATTTTGGCGTTTTTACTTGCAGTTATGTGAAAATTATGTAATTATTTATATATATGAGAAATTGAAAACAAGCAAATGATAATTATGATGGAGGAAAATTGTGCTAAAAATAAAGAATTATGTAATGCCTGGGACGATTGAGGAGGCCTACGAGTTAAATCAAAAGAAATCTGCAAGAATTCTCGCAGGGTGTGGATGGATTCGTATGAGTGATGCAACTGTCCAGACAGCGATTGATTTATCAAGACTTGGACTTGATAAAATTGAGGAGACAGAGGAAGAATATATCATTGGGGCAATGGTAACGCTTCGTCAATTGGAATGTCATAAAGGATTGAATGATTTGACAAAAGGTGCTGTGAGAGAATCTGTGCGCCATATTGTGGGAACGCAGTTTAGAAATTGTGCAACGCTGGGAGGAAGCATTTTTGGAAGATTTGGCTTTTCTGATCTTTGTACTTGTTTTTTGGCGATGCATACAGAGGTGAAATTATATAATGCGGGAAGAGTATCTTTAGAAACTTTTATGACGATGAAAAAGAATACAGATATTTTAACACATATTATTGTGAAAAAGATAGAAGAACCAATGATATACCTTTCTCAGAGAAATACGGCAACGGATTTTCCTGTGATTGCCTGCTGTGTGGCAAAAAGGGATGGAAAATTTATTGCTTCTATCGGAGCAAGACCAAAGCAGGCGAAGCTTGTCGTAGACGAGGAAGGAATTATGAAGACAGCTGTGTCGGAGGAAGTCTGTCAAAAGTTTGCAGAATATGTCGCCCATAATCTTGATTTTGGAACAAATATGAGAGGAACTGCAAAGTACCGTGAATATATTACGAAAGTTCTAGTAAAGAGAGCATGTCAGGAAATTTTAGAGATGGAGGGGAAATAAGATGAAATTGACACTCTGGTTAAATGATAAAAAGGTACAAGACGAGATTGCTCCTGATATGATGCTTCTTGATTATGTGAGAAGTAAAGGATGCTACAGCGTAAAATGCGGATGTGAGACAACAAACTGTGGACTTTGTACTGTATGGGTAGACGGAAAACCAATGCTTTCTTGTTGTATTCCAGCCGCTCGTATGGAAGGCAGAAGAGTGACGACTTTGGAGGGATTACAAAAAGAAGCAGAGGAGTTTGGTAAATTTTTAGCAGAGCAGGGCGGAGAACAATGTGGTTTTTGCAGTCCTGGCTTTATTATGAATGTACTAGCGATGGTGAGAGAATTAAAAAATCCTACATTAGATGAGATAAAGGAATATTTATCTGGCAATCTATGTCGCTGTACAGGATATATGTCACAGCTTCGAGCAATTGAGAACTTTATTGCGTACAAGAAAGAAAAGGGGGAACTATAAAATGGCTTATGTAAATTCTGCAGTGAAGAAAAAAGATTATAAAGCATTAGTTACAGGAAAGCCTGTTTTTGTGGATGATCTGGCTCCCAAAGATTGTTTAATTGTAAAATTACTTAGAAGTCCTCACGCTCATGCGAAAATATTGTCTATTAGGAAAGATATCGCAATGAAAGTGCCTGGTATCGAGGCGATTTTTACCTATGAGGATGTTCCGCAGAAACGCTATACTCAGGCGGGACAAACTTATCCAGAGCCTAGTCCATATGATAGATTGATTTTGGATCCACTTCTTCGCTTTGTCGGAGACCCTGTCGCCATTGTGGCAGGACAGACAGAGGAGGCCGTGGATAGAGCTCTTAAAATGATTAAGGTAGAGTATGAAGTATTAGAACCGATTTTGGATTTTAGAAAATCAAAGGATAATCCGATTTTGATTCATCCAGAAGATAATTGGGTTGCGAACTGTCCAGTCGGTGCGGATAATAAGAGAAATCTCTGTGCACATGATGATATGGGAGTGGGAGATGTGGAGGCAGTACTTGCAGATTGTGATATTGTGGTGGAGGAGACTTACCACACAAAGGCAAATCAGCAGGCGATGATGGAGACATTTCGCACTTACTGTTACCTGGATGTATATAGTAGATTAAATGTAGTCGGTTCTACCCAAATCGCCTTTCACGTACGCCGAATTTTATCAAATGCCCTTGGAATTCCAAAATCAAAAATTCGTGTCATCAAGCCTCGTATCGGAGGAGGTTTTGGTGCAAAGCAGACTGCTGTCTGTGAAGTGTATCCAGCCTTTGTGACATGGATGACAGGAAAACCATCGAAGCTTATTTTTTCCCGCTATGAGACTCAGATTGCGTCTTCTCCGAGACATGAGATGGAAGTGACAGTTCGCGTTGGTGCAAATAAGGACGGATTTATTCGTGCAATCGATTTATATACATTATCGAATACGGGAGCTTACGGAGAGCATGGTCCTACTACCGTTGGTTTATCTGGTCATAAGTCAATTCCACTTTATGGCAAGACCGAGGCTTTTCGATTCCACTATGATGTTGTTTACTCCAATGTAATGTCTGCTGGAGCTTATCGCGGATACGGCGCGACACAGGGAATTTTTGCTCTGGAGTCTGCCGTCGATGAGCTTGCTCATAAATTAAAGATAGACCCAGTGAAAATTCGAGAGATGAATATGGTATGCGAGGGACAAATTATGCCTGCCTACTATAACGAGCATTTAAGAAGCTGTGCTCTGGACCGCTGCATGGCGAGGGCGAAAGAGATGATGAACTGGGATGAGAAATATCCATGCCGCGATATGGGGAATGGCAAGGTGCGAGGAGTCGGCGTGGCAATGTCCATGCAGGGCTCTGGTATCTCCAACGTGGATGTCGGCTCTGTCACCTTAAAAGTAAATGACGACGGATTTTATACGATGTCCATCGGTGCTGCCGATATGGGAACAGGATGTGATACGACACTTGCCCAGATTGCAGCGGACTGTCTTGGATGTGATATTGATGATATTGCAGTATTTGGCGTAGATACAGATAGTTCGCCTTATGACAGTGGCTCATACGCTTCTAGTACAGCGTATGTCACAGGCGGAGCTACAATAAAAGCGTGTGAGAGCCTAAAAAAGAGAATTTTAAAAGAAGCCTCTCGATTTCTTGAGGTGTCAGACGAGGAATTAGAGTTTGACGGAAAGGAAGTCTATGTGGCAAATGCTCCGGAGAAATATATTTCGATGAGAGATTTGGCTAATAAATCCATGTGCTTTTCTAATAATGCATTGGAGGTTACAGAGTCGAATAGCCAGCCAGTCTCACCACCTCCATTTATGGTCGGCATGGCGGAAGTAGAAATTGATATGGAGACAGGAGCAATTGAGTTAATCGATTATGTAGGAGTTGTAGACTGCGGAACACCTCTAAATCCAGCCTTAGTTAAGGTGCAGACAGAGGGAGGACTCGGACAGGGAATCGGCATGGCACTCTATGAGGATGTCATCTATAATGAAAAAGGAGTGAATTTGACGAACTCGTTTATGCAGTATAAGATTCCGACAAGACTTGATGTGGGGACAATCCGAGTGGAGCTTGAGAGCAGCTATGAGCCGACAGGGCCATTTGGCGCAAAGTCCATCGGAGAGGTTGTAATTAATACTCCGTCTCCGGCTATCGCAAATGCTGTCTATAATGCGACGAAAGTGAGAATTCGTGAGCTTCCAATTACAGCGGAGAAGATTGCGAAGGGAATGGGGAGATTTTAGTTTTTTAAGTTAAGCCGTCATTATGAAGTGAACCTCTTTCATTAGACTGTTATTTTGTCTAACAAAAGGGGTTCACTTTAGATTGGAGGGCTTTTTTTCATACAATATTATTTTTTTGTAATTTTTATTCTTAGATAAAATAAGGTTACGTTTTTCAAAAAAATATGATATGATAAAAAAGAAAAACGAAACGATGTACGAAAATAAAATTTGAGGTATCATTGCTTCGTTTTTCTTTTTGAGAAAATGATATATGAGAGAATTGATTTAGTAGATTGAGAAAGTCTCTCGCTTTAATATAAGGGATATTAAGTGATGGGAGCAGATTAGAAAAGAGAGTAAAGTATGATGAAATTGATTTAAGGAAATAGGTGAGAAAATGAGTATAAAATCAGAAAAAATAATTATGGGAATTTTGGCTCACGTAGATGCAGGAAAAACGACTCTCGCCGAGAGCATTTTATATAGAAGTGGAGAGATTAGAAAACTTGGAAGAGTTGACCATCAGAATGCGTTTTTGGACACATATCAGTTGGAGAGAGAAAGAGGGATTACTATTTTTTCCAAGCAGGCTGAGGTAAAAATTGGGGAGAAGAAGATGACACTTCTTGATACTCCAGGACATGTCGATTTCTCTGCGGAGATGGAGAGAACTCTGATGGTGCTTGACTATGCTATCTTAGTTATTAGTGGCGCAGACGGCGTGCAGGGGCATGTCGAGACATTGTGGAAGCTTCTCAAGCAGTATGAAATTCCAGTTTTTCTTTTTATTAATAAGATGGATCAAGAAGGAACGGATAGAGAAGCCTTATTGAGCGAGTTGAAGGAGAAATTAGATGAAAACTGTGTCTTATTTGGCTCTGAGGAAGACGAATTTTATGAAAATATTTCTGTATGTGGAGAGGAAGATTTATTGGAGCAGTACTTAGATACTGGTAAAATTGAGAAAAGTCAGATTGTGAAAATGATTGCGAAAAGAGAGATTTTTCCTTGTTTTTTTGGTTCCGCCTTGAAATTAATCGGTGTGGATGAATTTTTAGAGGGCCTAGAAGACTATACATTGGCTAGAAAATATCCAGAAGAGTTTGGAGCTAAAATATATAAAATATCCAGAGATGAAAAAGGTACAAGACTTACGCATATGAAGATTACAGGGGGAAGCTTAAAGGCAAAAATGCTCCTAAAAGGTGAAGAGAAGGAAAAAACGGAAAATATGGAGTGGGAAGAAAAAGCAGATCAACTCCGCATTTACTCAGGCTCTAACTTTATACAGGCAAAGGAAGTAAAAGCGGGAGAAATTTGCGCCGTCACAGGTCTCACAAAGACCTATTCAGGAGAGGGAATCGGGATTGAGAAGGCTGCGAGAAAGCCGACTTTAGATCCAGTTCTCACGTACCGCATTACTTTACCTGATGGCTGTGACGTACATCATACTTTTTTAAAGCTTCGCCAGCTTGAGGAGGAGGAGCCTCAAATGCATATCGTCTGGCAGGAAGAGACAAATGAGATTCATGCACAGATTATGGGTGAGGTGCAAATTGAGGTGATGCAGAGTCTTATTTTGGAGCGTTTTGGTATTGAAGTGAGATTTGATTCTGGAAGTATTGTGTATAAAGAGACGATCGAAAATAGAGTGGAGGGAGTTGGACATTTTGAGCCACTTCGCCATTATGCGGAGGTACATCTTTTGATGGAGCCGCTGCCAGCGGGAACTGGTCTTATTTTTGGAACAGATTGCAGTGAAGATTTATTAGATAAAAACTGGCAGAGACTTATTTTAACACATTTATTAGAAAAGAAACATCTGGGAGTGCTGACGGGATCTGAGATTACTGATATGAAAATTACGCTCGTGTCGGGAAGGGCACATCAAAAGCATACGGAGGGCGGAGATTTTAGACAGGCAACGTATCGTGCAGTGAGGCAGGGACTTAAGAGTGCAAACAGCGTTTTGCTAGAGCCAGTTTATCGATTTCGTCTTGAGGTTCCATCCGAAAATGTCGGTCGAGCGATGAATGATATCCAGAAAATGAAGGGAGAATTTTCTCAGCCAGAGCTTCAAGGGGAGATGGCGATTATTACAGGAACGGCTCCAGTTGTCTTAATGCAAGATTATCAAAGAGAAGTTATCTCTTATACGAGAGGGCGAGGAAAGATTTTTTGTAGTTTAAATGGATATGAACCTTGTCATAATGCCGAGGAGGTGATTTCACAGAGAGATTATGATTCTGAATTAGACGTGGATAATCCGACAGGCTCCGTTTTTTGTGCACACGGAGCTGGATTTGTTGTTCCCTGGGATGAGGTGCCAGATTATATGCATCTTGAGAGTATAATAAAGCAAGAGAAAGAGGAAGTGGAGGAACTTACGGTTCTCTCCTGTGAAGAACCAAAAAGGACAAATATTTCGGGATATCAGATGGACAAAGAGTTAGAGGAAATTTTTAATAGAACATATGCAGGGACGAAAAAAAGTACTGAGAAGCAAAATAGGAATATGTGGAGAAGACAAAAGAATACAGATTCTGTTGTGAATAAAGATTATAGTGGAAGCGATATATTTACGTCCTCTATAGCATGGAAAGATACAGGTGAGAGAGCGCTGAAAAGTAGAAGCGTCGATTATAAAAAAACAAATAGGAAAGATACGCAAAAGAGAGAAGAATATTTGCTTGTGGATGGATATAATATTATTTTCGCGTGGGAGGATTTATCAGAGCTTGCGAGAGTGGACCTTGCGGCAGCAAGAGGAAAGCTCATGGATATTTTATCGAATTATCAGGGATGGAAACAGATGAAGCTTATTCTTGTATTTGATGCATATAAAGTTGAGGGAAATATTGGCTCTGTGAGTAAGTATCATAATATTTATATCGTATATACTAAGGAGGCGGAGACTGCAGACCAGTATATTGAGAAAACAGTGCATGAAATTGGCAAGAAATATCAGGTTACAGTTGCCACTTCAGATGCATTAGAGCAGATGATTATTATGGGAGCAGGAGCGATAAGAATGTCAGCGAGAAATCTGCGAGAAGAGATAGAGAATGCGAATATTGAGATTCGAGCGGAACTTTCGGAAAATCGAAAAGAAAAAGGAAATGCCAATTATTTATTTGAGGGAGTGTCGAGAGATTTGGCAGAACTGATTGAGGATATTCGATTGCAGAGAACTCAAATTAAAAAAGAATAATATAAATTAATTAAAACTAATCAAAATTATGCAAAACTAACAAAAATTATCTGTTTATTCGATAAAATTTCTCAATAAAAGAAAAAAGATTGAAAAAATCGACTATAGTACGTATAATATGACTTATAAGAAGGAATGGAAAGACTTCTCTAATACAATACTGATAGAAGGGGGTTGTCAAAAAATTATGAAACAACATAGATTTTGGGCATGGGTGATGATTATTGCAGCTTTCATGACAATCTACACAGGTTATAAGCATAAGTAAAGTAAGACGCAAGAGATGAAGGAGGAATTGACTATGTTAGAATGTTTAAAATGTGTAAAAGATGTAGTAGATAAGAAAAATACAGGAATTTTTGCAGCTGGTTTATTGGTGGGAACAGCTGGCTTAAAATTATTAAAGAGCCAAGATGCTAAAAATGTATATACAAACTGTACAGCAGCAGTTTTACGTGTGAAAGATTGTGTAATGAATGTTGTGACAAATGTACAGGCAGAGGCAGAAGATATCTATGCAGCAGCTCAGGAGATTAATGAAGAGAGAGCAGCAAAGGCAGCTGAGAAGGAAGCAGCCGAGATTATTGACGAGATTATCGAGGAAGTGGAAGAGGCAGTTGAGGAAGCTGATGAGGTAGAGGAAGCTGTAGAAGAATAAATTTCCAAAAAGCTTCGATATTATGCGAGGAGAGCGACATAGAGTCATTTAAAACAGAGAATAAAACGGAGCTTACACATAATTATGTGAGAGGGTTCCGTTTTTCTTATGATAAAAGGAAAGAGAGAAAATCATGAAGTTTATCATTAAGCATGAAATAAAAAATCGTATACGTGTGCGTGCAGTCCAAGGCAAAATGACAAACGAGCAGGCTGATATTTTACAGTACTATATAAGCAATCTTCCATTTGTAGAGATGGTAAAAGTAAATGAGAGATCGAAAGATGCCGTGATTCGCTATACGGGAGATAGAGAGGAACTGATTGACGCACTCAGAAAATTTAGTTATGAGAAAGCAAAGGAGGACGTCCCTAAAAATTTTTTGCAAAACTCGGGCAGAGAGTTAAACGCAGAATATTGGGAAAAATTAGTAAATCAGGTTGTAAAAAGAGCTGGAGTCAATATATTTCTGCCAGTGCAGCTGAGAGCTGCGCTCACCTTCGTGAAATCATGGAAATATATGAAAAACGGAGTAAAGACTCTGGCACAAAGAAAGATTGAAGTTCCAGTATTGGATGCCACAGCGATTGGTGTATCAATACTGAGAGGAGATTATGAGACGGCAAGCTCCATTATGTTCTTACTTGGAATCGGTGAGACATTAGAGGAATGGACGCATAAGAAATCCGTCGACGATTTGGCTAGAAGTATGTCATTGAATATCCAAAAGGTTTGGATGAAGGTAGACGGACAGGAAGTTTTAGTCCCTGTAACGGATGTAAAGCAGGGAGATGAGATTGTCGTCCATGTAAGTAATGTTATTCCATTTGACGGAGAGGTTATAGAGGGTGAGGCGATGATTAATCAGGCGTCTCTCACTGGAGAATCTATTCCAGTTAGAAAGACGGCTGGAAATTACGTCTACGCTGGAACAGTTATCGATGAGGGTGAAATTACTCTATGCGTAAAACAGACCTCAGATGGAAGCAGATTTGAGAAGATTGTGACGATGATTGAGGAATCCGAGAAATTAAAATCTTCGGTGGAGAGTAAGGCAGAGCATTTGGCAGATAGATTAGTTCCATATTCTCTTGGAGGAACAGCAATTACTTATCTGTTAACTAGAAATGCCACGAAGGCGCTGTCCATTCTTATGGTTGATTTTTCCTGTGCATTAAAACTCGCAATGCCAGTATCGGTATTATCCGCAATTCGTGAGGCGAGCACTTACCAAATCACAGTAAAGGGTGGAAAATATTTGGAGGCAATCTCAGAGGCAGATACGATTGTATTTGATAAGACTGGTACACTTACGAAAGCAAATCCTACTGTAGTTGATGTAATTTCTTTTGATGAGAAAAAAGATTCTGATGAGTTACTCCGCGTTGCGGCTTGTCTTGAGGAGCATTTCCCTCATTCTATGGCAAAGGCGGTTGTGGATGCGGCACTTGCCAAAAATTTAGCTCACGATGAGATGCATTCTAAGGTAGAGTATATTGTCGCTCACGGAATCTCAAGTAAGATTGAAGATAAGAAGGTTCTTATCGGAAGTGCTCATTTTGTATTTGAGGATGAGAAATGCATTGTTCCAGAAGGAAAGCAGGAATTATTCGATTCTCTTCCAGAGGAATATTCCCATCTTTATCTTGCAATTGACGGTAAGCTAGCGGCAGTTATCTGTATTGAGGATCCGCTAAGACCAGAGGCGGTCGATGTGTTAAAACAGCTTAAGGAGGCTGGAATTAGTAATATCGTTATGATGACGGGTGACAGCGATAGAACAGCGAAAGCCATTGCGAAGAAAGTCGGCGTGGATAAGTATTTTTCTGAGGTACTTCCAGAGGATAAAGCAAATTTTGTTGCCAAGGAAAAGGCGGCGGGAAGAAAAGTAATTATGATTGGCGATGGAATCAATGATTCTCCAGCTCTCTCCGCTGCAGATGTCGGAATGGCAATTAGTGATGGAGCAGAAATTGCGAGAGAAATCGCCGATGTCATTATCGGCGCTGATAATCTATATGAGATTGTGACAATCAAGAAAATTAGTAATGCTCTTATGAAGAGAATCAATAATAATTATAGAATGATTGTTGGATTTAATGGAGCGTTGATTGCGGGTGGTGTACTTGGCTTTTTACAGCCGACGACTTCTGCACTTCTTCATAATACTTCCACTTTATTGATTGGATTAAAGAGTATGACAAACTTACTTACAGATTAATTTTATTAAAATAAAGGAAGAGGCTTTTGTAAAATGAAAGCCTCTTCCTTGTTTCTATTAAACTAGACAACTAGTATAAATTCTCCCCTAATACCATCGGTTTAAAGGAATTTCATTATTAACATCATTGGTAAATAAAATTTGGTGTAAATCAATAATTCCATTCATAAATGTCGCCGCACATGAGCATAAATATAATTCCCACATACGGGCAAAATTCTCATTGAACATTTTAACTACCTCTGATCTATGCTTTTGGAAGTTTTCATTCCAGAGAAGGAGTGTTTTATTATAATGTCTGCGAAGACTTTCTATATCAATTGTATAAAAACGCATATCGCCGGCAATCTGCATTATCTCACGGAGACTTGGAACAACACCACCTGGAAAGATATATTTTTTTATCCATGCATCTCCTGGATATTCCTTGAGAGAGCTAATATAGTGAAGCAGGAAAAGTCCTCCTGGCTTTAAAGATTTTTTTACACAGGATAGAAACTCTTCGTAGTTTCCGCGTCCTACATGCTCAAGCATTCCAACGCTGACGATACGGTCAAATTGCTGATTTAGTTTTGGTAAATCTCGATAATCTAATAGTTCAACTCTGAGATAATCTTCTAGATGTTCTTCGCAAATACGTTCTTCAAATCTTTTCTTTTGTTCTATACTTAATGTAATTCCTATGCCATGAATCTGATATTTTTTAGCTGCCTGTATTAGAAGAAAACCCCATCCACAGCCTATATCGCATAGACTCATTCCCTCCTTAAGATAAAGCTTTTTCAAAATACGGTCAACTTTATTACATTGCGCTTTATATAGTGAGTCCGAAGAGTTTTCAAAATAGCCACAAGAATAGCTAAGTGTCTCGTCAAGCCAGAGTTTATAAAAATCATTTCCAATATCATAGTGGGAAGAAACCTCTTTCTTTTGATTTTTCTTTGATTTAGATGAAAAAATTAGATTTTTTAGCTTTTTTTGATTTGTTGAAAACTTTCCCATTTGTCCTAAAAACATATTTAACGCATCGTATAAATCTCCCTCAATTTCAATATCACCATTCATATATGCTTCTCCTAATGCGATTGACGTACTAGTTAATAGCTCAGATATATTTGGTGTTTTGTGAAAGATTACGGTGAAGGTCGGTGCTCCATGGCCAATCTTATATTCTTTACCATCCAGCTTCATAATAAATGGGCTGGCGTCAAAATTTTCCATGAATTTGATAAATTCTTTTTTTAACATTGTGATAAATCCTCCTATCTGTATCTACAAAAAAATACACACCAAACAGTTGGTATGTATTAGTAATAGAAGGACGATACATACGATTGCTTGATATGTTGTATTTGTTGTATCGTATCGGATTGTCCTTATATGGGATATCTTGTATCGTATCACAAATGGTTTACTTTTGTATTCTAGCATTATAATTAATTTATTGTCAAGAGAAAAAGGGAAGGTATTGATTTTATATAGAAAAGTTATAAAAAAGACGGGAATTTTAGTGTATCCCTATTCAAAAGAAGCTATTTTAGAGTAATTGAAAATAGCTTCCTTTGTTGTAAAATAAAGTTTTGTATTTTTCAAACAATAGTTTTTTATTTTACAAAATATATTCTCCGATTGCTACACAAAGATCGGCGACATTGCTGCTTCCGCTAAGTTCAAAACAAACCATGCCAATAGAGTTGATATATAAATGTAAATGTGCATCGAGGTCTAGAACTCCAGCTGTCTCTACAGAAAATGTCTGTATACAAGAATATGGAATAAAGCTAAAATCTTTTTTCTTTCCAGTAATTCCCTCCACATTTACCGCCACAATTCGCTTGTTTGTGAACACAAGGTGATCTCTGATACTTACATAACTGTCGATAATTTCTTCCCCAGGTACCATATAAGGGCCAATTAGTTTTTCACCTTTGGATAAATCTTCTGCCACCAATTTAAAAAGCTTTTTATTTTCAAAATCAATCATAATAAAAACTCCCTTCTCAAATAAAAAATCAATCGTTTTTTGAAAAAATTGTAGTCATATTTCCATTATATAAATGAAGATGAATATCGTCAACTATAGGAATTTATCTATTATTGCCCTTGTGACGATATTGGAATTATATTCACCGCGCGTGATAGTGATAGAATTCACTTAAATGAGAAGGAGGAGGGGATTTTGTATATTATTAAAAACGGTATTAAAACTATTTTTAATCTTCCCAAGGACGAATACGGTATGTTACCCCTAAATCATCACAAATTTTTTGACATTGGTTTTCCTCCTCGGCAGTAATTGTTGTGGCAACTGTAGATAATACGACGTTTGGCACATATTTTTTTGCTTCTTTTGCAAATGCAAGCAAGGCGTCAAAGGACTGCTCACCGAATTTGCTTCGCACAATCTTGTGATATTCCTCGGCGTTTGGCGTGTTTAAACTGATAGAGATAGTGTCGATCAGTCCCTCAAGCTCAGGTGTGATATCCCTTCCGTTTACGAGATTTCCAAGACCATTTGTGTTGATGCGGGTTGGATTTTTGAAATTCTCTTTTACGTATTTAGCGACCTGTATTAAAACAGGAAAAGCCTCTGTCGGCTCACCAAATCCACAAAATACGATTTCTTTGAATTGGCTCATATCAAATTTTTTAAATTCTTCCACTACTTCCTCAAAGCTAGGATCATGTTCAAGCCAGAGTACGCCGGAATCATCCATATGGTCTCTCGTCTGTCTGAGACAAAACGTACAGGCACATGGACATTTATTTGTTAAATTGACATATAGATTATTGTGAACCTTATATAAAATTGTTTGCATTTTTTTCATTTTTCTATTTCCTTTCTACTACAATATATTTATAATAATTTGTTTTATCTTTGATAATAATGATTGCTATCATATTTAATGCAATTTTCCTAGCACTTCCTCAAAGCATACTCCGTCTGTCAATGGAATATCAAGTTCAATTGATTTTAAAATACATTTCTTTATAAAATTAGAAGCTTTTTTGACAGATTTATCAAACGGTACTCCATTTACTGCGTCTGCAGCGATAATAGAAGAAAAAATATCTCCTGTGCCAGAACGCTGCGTTCCAACCTTATGCGTGCGAAGAATTTTTTCTTTTTTTCCTTCCTCATAGCAGTAGTTGGCGATAAAACTTCGCTGCAAAATACCTGTGACTACAATTTTCTTTGGACCTTTTTGGACCAGGTTTTTTGCCATCTCTCTAATATCGGCAATTTTCCATTTTTCTTTATACGGAGTATCAGTAAGAATACAAAGCTCTGTCAGATTTGGTGTGATAATATCTGCGTACTTGACAAGCTGTTTCATTTCTTGACACATTTCTTTTGTGTAAGTGGAATAAGGCTTGCCGTAGTCCCCCATGACAGGATCTACAATAATTAAAGTTTCCTCTGTCTTAAATTGCTTAAAAAAAGTTTCCACAATCTTAATTTGCTCTTTAGAACCTAAAAATCCTGTGCAGATTCCGTGAAAACGTAAATCTAATTTTTTCCATTCTTCTATATAAGGAGACATTTTATCTGTATAGTCGTCAAAAAAGAAGCTGGAAAATCCAGTGTGATTCGATAAAATCGAAGTCGGCACTGGACAGCACTGCAGTTTTAAGACAGAAATAATTGGAAGTGCCACCGCCAGAGAGCAGCGACCAAACCCAGTGAAATCATTGATAACTGCAATTTTTTTCTGATGATTATGCGCTGTTGTCATAGTAATAATCCTCTCTATTTATTTTAATGAAAAGATGTTTGAATAGTTATTTTTGATAAAAATTTTTTCATTACTCCATGCTATCATAAGCGAAAACTGTCCTAAATAAAACATCCAGTTTTTAGTGATTTAATGGTGCCAGTTGTTTTGGTTTTTATACTTTGTGAAACAGCATAAGCCGTTTCTTTGCACAGATGGCTGTGTATTGGAGAAATACTATGAAAATAATACAAGATAGTTACAACTAACTCGTCGGATAACAATTTTTATATATCCAACATTTGGACAAAAACCCCTAACATTATATTATGGAAAATAACTCTTATTTCATTATACTAAAACATATAAAAGATAGATTTAGTTTTGTAAAGAAAAGGAATGTATGATTGAATATTTATTTTTCAAATCGGGATTTTAGAAAGTTAGGGAGGTAATCTACAATGAGCATTTTATTTCACGAAAAGAGCCAGACATTTCATTTAACAAATGGTCAGATTAGTTATATTTTTAAAGTAGTAAAAAGTGGAGAATTAGGTCAGTTATATTTTGGAAAAGCTTTGAGAGATAGAGAAAACTTTGATACTCTTATAGAATTTGCCTCAAGATCTATGACAGTATGTCCATATGACGAGGACATGTCATATTCAAGAGATTATATTAAGCAGGAATATCCTTGTTACGGAACAGGAGATATGCAGTATCCAGCTTTTGAAATCAAACAGGAAAACGGAAGTCATGTTACAGAATTTGTTTATAAAGAACATAAAATTTACGCAGGTAAGCCAAAATTAGAGAATCTTCCAGCAACCTACGTGGAGGATGACAGTGAGGCTACTACAATTGAGATAACATTAGTAGATAAAGTAATCGATACAGAAATTATTTTAACTTATACAATTTATGAGAACTTGCCAGTTATTACTAGAAATACAAAATTCATTCATAAAGGAGAAGAGGCAATTGTTTTAGACCGCGCGATGAGTATGAACCTTGATTTGCCAGATATGGACTATGAGATGATTGAGCTTACAGGAGCCTGGGCTAGAGAGCGTCATATCAAAACGAGAAAATTAGAGCACGGCGTAACTTCCATCTACAGCCTAAGAGGATGCAGCAGCCATAATTACAATCCATTCCTTGCCTTAAAGAGAGAAAATACAACAGAATTTTCTGGTGAAGTTATGGGTATGAGTCTTGTATATAGTGGAAATTTCTTGGCGCAGGTAGATGTTGACACCTATGATGTAACAAGATGGATGATTGGAATTCATCCAGATGGATTTTCATGGAAATTGAATCAGGGAGAATCTTTCCAGACACCAGAGGCTGTATTAGTTTACTCTGATGAGGGATTAAATGGTATGAGCCAGACATTTCATACGTTATATCGCTCTCGCCTTGCAAGAGGAGAGTGGAGAGACAAAGTACGCCCAATTTTAATTAATAACTGGGAGGGAACGTATTTTGATTTCACTGAGGAGAAAATTTTAGAGATGGCAAGACAATCAAAAGAGCTTGGAATTGAGCTCTTCGTTTTGGACGATGGATGGTTTGGAAAGAGAACTGATGACCATAAGGGTCTTGGAGATTGGTATCCAAATATGGAAAAACTTCCAGATGGAATTACTGGACTTGCCAAAAAAGTAGAGGAGATTGGTCTAAAATTTGGTCTTTGGTTTGAACCAGAGATGGTAAATGAGGACAGTGATTTATACCGTGCACATCCAGATTATGTCTTAAAAACTCCAAATCGAAAAATGTCTTACGGTCGTCATCAGTTTGTGCTTGATTTCTCAAGAGAAGAAGTTGTAGATTGTATTTATAAAATGATGGAAAAGGTATTAGAGGAGGCTCCAATTTCCTATGTGAAATGGGATATGAACCGCTGTATGTCAGAAGTATATTCTGCAGCACTTAAAGCGGACGAGCAGGGGAAGGTATTCCATAAATATATATTAGGAGTATATCGTTTGTATGATAAATTGACAACGAAATTTCCATATATTTTGTTTGAGTCTTGTGCGAGTGGTGGTGCGAGATTTGATCCAGGATTACTTTACTATGCGCCACAGTGCTGGACTTCTGATGACTCCGACGCAGTGGAGCGTATGAAGATTCAGTACGGTACTTCGCTTGTTTATCCAGTGAGCAGTATGGGAGCTCATGTGTCCGCAGTGCCAAATCATCAAGTTTTCCGTAATACTCCAATTAGTACGAGGGCAAACATGGCGTACTTTGGAACATTTGGATATGAGCTTGATGTGACAAAAATGCCAGCCAAGGAAAAAGAGATTGTGAAGGAGCAGATTGCTTTTATGAAGGAGCATAGACAGCTCTTACAGTTTGGAACATTATATCGTCTAAAGAGTCCATTTGAGGGAAATGTGATGGCGTGGATGGTTGTGTCTGAAGATAAGAAAGAGGCGATTGTCGGATATTACCGTGTGCTTCAGACAGTGAACGCTGCATTTGAGAGAATTAAGTTAGACGGACTCGATGCAAATCTCTCTTACCATGTATCTATTCTTGAGCAAGATATATACGGTGATGAATTGATGCTCGCAGGAATGAAGACTTCCGATGAACTTGATCCAAACTTTGATTTTATGGGAACGCACGGGGTTGAACTTGGAGATTATCATTCAAGAATTTATTTATTAAGTGCAAATGAAAATTAGGCTATCCAATTTTAAAAAATAGGGGATGTCAACATAAGGTTATTGTAAAATGAATTTTTCATATAAGATATTGATGGTACGAAAAGTATTTAGAATTATATCTTTAGAGTTTTCACTTTGCAATAGCCTTTTTTATGTTATACTAGATTTAGGATGTCAGAAGTAAAAGGTGACTCTTTGATATCTATGTCTATTTTGGTTGATTTCTTAGTTTTATGGAGTGAAAAGTCAAGTTTATTATATTCTCATGATTTCATAAAATAAGAGAGTGTTTTGACTCTGATATCAATTTAGCAGAAGGGAGGAATATAATGGAATTTAATTCTACAGATGATTTTTTTATGTACTCAGAAATAGCTCCTACCAATAATCTATTTACGGATATTTATCCTCTCACCTACGGCAAGCAGCAGTGTGAACCACTCTACTCTTTTGGTCCAGCGGTTAGAGAATATTATCTTTTGCATTACTGTGTGAAGGGAAAAGGAGTGTTTTTTGCGAATAATTGTAAATATGAAATTGAGCAGGGACAGGGTTTTTTAATCTGTCCAGATGACTTGACATTTTATCAGGCGGATAAAGAAAATCCTTGGCTCTATATATGGATTGCAGTTGGCGGAAATGCAGTTGAAAAATATTTAAAGTTAATGGAACTTTCAAAAGAAAACCCAATTTTTTCTTACCCAAATCCTGAAGTTTTGCTAGGTTATATAGATGATATGCTTTTGCATCATACTTTAAGTTATAGCAATGAGATGTATGCGGAAGGTGTGTTGATGAAGATGTTGTCTTGTCTGATTGACGAGGCGAGTGGTTCACTGGGAAGAAGCAGGCAGTTCCACGATGTCTATGTCTCAAAGGCGATTTCTTATATTGAGACACACTATCAGGAGCCGATTTCTGTGCAGGATATTGCGAATTATTTGTCGCTAAATCGAAGCTACTTGACAGAGCTATTTTTAAAAACAGTACATTTATCTCCCCAGCAATTTCTCGTAAAATTTCGTATTACAAAGGCAGAGACCTTGCTTTTGACTACCGATTTACCGATTAAGACAATCGCGTATTCCTGTGGATATTCAAATGAGTTTTCCTTCTCAAAGGCGTTTAAGAAGGTAATGAATGATAGTCCAGGACATTTTCGTAAAGTGCAACAGGAGGGAAAATAGATGAGCAGTTTAAAACAAATAATATTATGTCTTTTGCTAGCAGGGATTCTATGCTTTAGTGGCTGTAATAATGGTAAGAAAGATTTAGAAAGTCAAGTGGAAAACTTAGAAAATAGAGTTGCCGAATTAGATGCTCGAAAAAAGCAAGATGAGGCGGAGCAAAAGGCAATCAAGGAGGCAGAACAAAAGGCGATTGAGGAGGCTAAAAAGAAAAAGGCTGAGGCCGAGAAAAAGAATGATTTGGCAGGCTTGGGTTCACTTACAACGAAGCTAAAGAAAATAGAGGAAAAGGTTAAAAAGATTGATAATTCAGATGATTATTATAAGTTAAATGATGAGATTACGTCGTTAGAAAAAGAATTTGGTAATGCGAAAAAAAAATTAGATGAACTTTATGATGAGGAGAAAAATAAATCGTATAAGGAAAAGATAAAGGAACAACAAAAAGAATATGAAAAATTAAAGAAAAGATTGAATGATGCGAAAAAAAAATTAGATAATAAATTTGGAATAAGCTAAATAAAAATTTTACCATGAATTGCCATTTTACTAGTTGCATACTCATAATAGAATGGTTATAATGGAGGAAGAAAATAATAGGATTTAGCTTGACAAAGAAAATGACCTGATATATACTTTGATTGTCAAACTAATCCGAAATAATACAAATAAAATATAATATATATAAAGGAGAATAAGGTTATGTTAGAAAAAATGAAAGAAATTATCGCAGAACAGTTAAACGTAGATGAGAGTGAAATCGAATTAGAAACTTCTTTCAAAGATGATTTAGGAGCTGACTCTTTAGATTTATTTGAGTTAGTTATGTCCTTAGAAGAGGAGTATGATATTGAGATTCCTTCTGATGATTTAAATGACTTAAATACAGTGGAGGATGTTATCAATTATTTAAAAGATAAAGGTATCGAGGCGTAATTAGATGGAGACGAGAGTAAGTAAATTGCTTGGAACTGTATATCCAGTGATACAGGGCGGTATGGCGTGGGTGGCAGAGCACCACTTGGCGGCCGCAGTTTCAAATGCTGGCGGATTAGGAATTATCGCAGCTGGTGGCGCACCAACTGACGTTGTGCGACAAGAAATCAGAGCGCTAAAGGAATTGACAGATAAACCATTTGGGGTCAATATTATGTTGATGAATCCAAATGCAAAGGAGCTTGCAAAAATGCTTGTGGAGGAGAATGTTCCAGTTGTGACGACAGGAGCGGGAAGTCCAGAGCCATTTATGAAAATGTGGAAAGAGGCAGGTATGAAAGTAATACCAGTAGTTGCCTCCGTGGCATTGGCAAGACGTATGGAGAAATACGGTGCAGATGCAGTTGTAGCAGAGGGATCAGAGGCAGGAGGACATATCGGAGAATTGACGACGATGGTGCTTGTACCTCAGGTTGTAGATGCAGTGAACATTCCAGTTATTGCAGCTGGAGGAGTGGCAGACGGCAGAGGAATGGCCGCAGCTATGATGCTTGGAGCTGAGGGCGTACAGGTTGGAACGAGATTTGTTGTATCGAAGGAATGTATTTGCCATGAAAATTTTAAGCAGAAGATAACGAAGGCGAAAGACATCGATACTGTAGTGACAGGAAGAACGACGGGACATCCAATTCGCGTGCTTCGCAATCAAATGTCAAGAGAATATCTCAAAATGGAAAAAGAGGGAAAAAGCTTAGAAGAATTAGAGCTTTTGACACTTGGATCTCTCAGAAAGGCTGTTGTTGAGGGCGACTTAAAAGGTGGCTCTTTTATGGCAGGACAGTCCGCTGGTCTAGTAAAAGAAGAACAATCCTGTAAGGATATTATCGAGGATATTGTACTAAAAGCAGAATCTTTACTTACATCAAAATCGCTTTAAAAACGAAGCTTATCTCTCATGCTAGGAGGAAGGATGAGAGATAAGCTGTTTAGAAATCTCTTTGCGAATATAGTACACAGAGATAGAAAGCAGCGTGATTTTGGAAAGTGAGAAGAATAGCTTTTGTTAAGATAGCAGATAAAAACAGTGAAAAGAAAAACTGAGAAAGATAGAATAAATTTTACAAAAAAGTAGAATGTAAAAAGACATTCTATATATTTTTTTGAAAAAATACTTTGAAATACAAAATATTTGAAAATAAAAATAAAAGTGAGGTATCATAAGAGATATGGGTAAAATAGCATTTATATTTCCTGGGCAGGGAGCGCAGTATATTGGGATGGCAAAGGATTTTTGGGAGCAGTATGAACAGAGCAGATCTATTTTTGAGCAGGCGAGTAAAGAATTAAATTTAGATATGGAATCACTTTGCTTTGAGGAAAATGAATTATTAGATCAGACAGAGTACACACAGGCGGCAATGGTGACAGCGAGTGTTGCTATCTTGACAGAAATAGAAAAAAGAGGTATTAAGCCAGATGTGACAGCTGGTCTAAGTCTTGGAGAATACTGTGCTTTAGTGACCAGCAAGGCGATGAGCTTTGTAGATGCGGTGAAGGTCGTAAGACAGCGCGGAATTTTGATGCAAAATACGGTACCTCTTGGCCAGGGAGCGATGGCAGCTGTCCTTGGCATGAAGGCAGAAGAAATTGAGGCAGTATGTGAGAGAATAGATGGAGTTCAAATTGCGAATTATAATTGCCCGGGACAGATTGTCATCACTGGAAAAAGCGGACAGATAGAAATTGCTTCTAAGCAGCTAAAGGAGGCAGGAGCAAGAAGAGTTTTGCCGTTAAAAGTAAGTGGACCATTTCACTCAGAAATGTTAAAACCAGCAGGAGAAAAGTTGGGAGAAGTTTTAAGAGAGGTTGAGGTAAATACACCAATTATCCCATATGTTTCTAATACAACGGCGGCATATGTGACCAAAGAAGAGGAGATAAAACCATTATTAGAGAGACAGGTATATAGCTCTGTTCGCTGGCAGCAAAGTGTTGAGGCGATGTTGGCAGACGGAGTGGATACTTTTATTGAGATTGGACCTGGAAAAACATTGACAGGATTTATGAGGAAAATAAATCGCAAAGTGAAGGCGATTAATATAGAAAAAGTAGAAGACTTAAAAAAACTTGAGGAGGTGTAAGAATGTTAAAGGGAAAAGTTGCCATTGTGACAGGAGCGAGTCGAGGAATTGGAAGACAGATTGCCCTTACACTCGCTTCCTACGGGGCAAACATAGTAGTAAATTATCATGGATCTCTGGAAAAAGCAAAAGAGGTGGCAAGTGAGATAGAAGCAATGGGAAGAGAAGCTCTCTTATATCAGGGAAATGTGGCAGATATGGATGCCATGAAAGCGATGGTAAAAGAGACAACGAAAAAATTTGGCCGAATTGATATTTTGGTAAATAATGCTGGAATCACAAAGGACAATCTTCTCATGGCGATGAAGGAGGAAGAATTTAATCAAGTTCTCGATATAAATTTAAAGGGAAGTTTTATCTGTATGAAACAGGTAATTCGAATTATGATAAAACAAAGATACGGAAGAATTATTAATTTATCTTCTGTCTCTGGAAGAATGGGAAATGCAGGTCAAGTAAACTATAGCGCTTCCAAGGCGGGAGTCATTGGAATGACAAAATCCCTTGCCAGAGAAGTCGGAAGCAGAGGAATCACTGTAAATGCAGTGGCACCTGGATTTATTGATACAGATATGACCGCAGCGCTAAAAGATGAAGTGAAAGACGCAATTATGGCGGGAATTCCACTAAAACGAGTTGGAAATCCAGAGGATATCGCAGAGGCAGTGGCATTTTTAGCGTCAGATAAGGCATCCTACATCACAGGACAAATTCTTAGCGTGGACGGCGGGATGTATATGTAACTAATTGAGCAAAAGCGAAGGCGAACTGCACTGTGGATAGAAGGAGCCAAAAACGAGAGCAGTACAGGAAAAGAAAAATTGAGGTATAGATATGAATAGAGTAGTAGTGACAGGAATGGGAGTTATAAGTCCTATTGGAAATGATGTGGAAACCTACTGGAATAGCATTAAGGCTGGAAAAGTAGGAATTGATAAAATTACAAAATTTGACGTGACAGAATATAAAGTAAAGGTAGCGGCAGAAGTAAAGGATTTTAATCCAAAAGAGTATATGGATCCAAAATCTGCCAGAAGAATGGCAGAGTTTTGTCAGTATGCGATTGCTGCCACAAAGCAGGCCTTAGATCAGTCTGGACTTGATTTGGACAAAGAGGATACAACGAGAATTGGAGTTTGTGTTGGTTCTGGTATCGGTGGTCTGTCCATTATGGAAAAAGAAGAGAAGAAGCTTTTGGAAAAAGGACCAAAGAGAGTCGCTCCGTTGATGGTTCCAATGATGATCTCCAATATGGCAGCGGGAAATATTTCTATTCAATTTGGTTTGAGGGGAAAATCTACTAATGTGGTGACAGCATGTGCGACAGGTACTCACTCCATCGGTGATGCTTACAGGAGTATTCAATGTGGCGATGCAGATGTTATGGTGGCAGGAGGAACGGAGTCTTGTATTACACCTCTTGGTGTTGCGGGATTTTCTTCTCTCACAGCGCTTAGCACATCTGATGATCCACTTCGCGCATCCATTCCATTTGATAAGGAGAGAGATGGATTTGTCATGGGTGAGGGATCTGGAATTGTTGTTTTGGAATCTCTTGAACATGCTCTAGCACGAGGTGCCAATATTTTGGCGGAGGTTGTGGGATACGGTGCGACATCCGATGCCTTCCATATCACTTCGCCAGCAGAGGATGGAGAGGGTGCAGCGAGAGCAATGGAGCTTGCTATTAAAGAAGCTGGAATCTGCCCAAATCAAGTAGAGTATATCAATGCTCACGGAACAGGTACACATCACAATGATATGTTTGAGACTATGGCAATCAAAAAAGTATTTGGAGACGATTCCTATAAGGTAAATATAAGTTCTACGAAATCTATGATTGGTCATGCACTTGGAGCAGCGGGAGCGTTAGAGTTTATTGTATGTGTGAAGTCTGTTATGGAAAACTTCATTCACCAGACTGCTGGTTATCAGATTCCAGATGAGGAATGTGACTTAAACTATACAAAAGAGCCAGTAAAGAGAGAGGTAAACTACGCACTGAGCAATTCTCTCGGATTTGGCGGACATAATGCCAGCCTTCTTATAAAGAAGGTAAATTAGCAATTTATTATACTTTGTGAAACAGTGTAAGCTGTCTTTGCCCGTGGGAATATGAATTGCAGTTTGCTCTGTGGGCATATTTTTGCGGCAGTGAAGAAAAAGTTAGTTAAATGTCACATCGGAGATTGAAATTGGATATGGAAAAATAAAAATAGAAATTTTAAAAAACGAGAAAAAGAATGGAGAGGAGTGGATAAGATGAAGGTGACAATGGATGATGTATTAACCCTGATTGAAAGAGTATCCGACTCTAATTTGACAAAATTTCAGTTTGAGGATGAAGATTTTGCAATATCAATGGCTTCTTCTAAAAAGAGAAAGAAAATAAAAGAAATAGAGTTAAATCGACAAGAGGTGGAAGAGAATCAGGAAAGTAAAAAACAGCAATATTCTTTCGATATAAAAACGACAAAAAAAGAAGGGAAAGAAGAAAAGAATAGGGAGACCGAGGAGGCTTCTAGCTCTTCTGATTTAGAGGAGAAAAAGATGATATATTCTCCTTTAGTTGGAACTTTTTATGTTGCTAAGGAAGAGGGGGCAGAGCCTTTTGTGAAAGTTGGAGACAAAATAAAAAAAGGTCAAGTTATTGGAATTGTGGAGGCAATGAAGCTAATGAATGAAGTTGAGAGTGAGTATGACGGCATTGTCTCAGAAATTTTAGTAGAGAATGAAGAGATGGTGGAGTATAATCAGCCTTTAATTAGCATTGTAGTATCATAATGTATCAGTAAATTTGGTGTTTATTTGCCAGGAGGTATAGAAAGAGATGGTTTTAGATAGTAAACAAATTCAAGAAATTATTCCTCATCGCAGTCCGTTTTTGTTAATTGATCGAATCGATGAATTAGAAATAGGAAAAAGAGCGGTTGGAAGAAAATGTGTCAGCTTTAATGAGCCTTATTTTGCGGGACATTTTCCAGGAGAGCCAGTTATGCCAGGAGTACTTATTATTGAGGCATTGGCACAGGTTGGTGCGGTATGCTGTCTTGCGGACGAAAAAAATAGAGGAAAGATTGCATTTTTTGGTGGAATTAATAAGGCCAGATTTAAACAAAAAGTTGTGCCAGGGGATGTGTTAAAGCTTGAGGTAGAGATGATTAAGGTGAAAGGTCCAGTGGGTATTGGAAAAGCGACAGCTTATGTGGAAGATAAAGTTGTGGCGTCCGCAGAGCTTACCTTTGCGATTAGTTAATAAAAGGAATTGCGAGGTAGAGAGATGTTTAAGAAAATACTCATTGCAAATCGTGGAGAGATTGCTGTTCGCATTATCCGTGCTTGCAGAGAAATGGGAATTGAGACAGTGGCAGTCTACTCAACGATTGATAAAGATGCTATTCACACAAAGCTTGCGGACGAGGCGGTCTGTATTGGCCCTGCTCCAAGTAAGGATAGCTACCTAAATATGGAGCAGATTATCAGTGCGACTTTAGCAACGGGAGCTGAGGCGATTCATCCTGGATTTGGATTTTTGTCGGAAAATAGTAAATTTGTAAAAATGTGTGAGAAATGCAATATTAATTTTATCGGACCAAGCGCAGAATTGATTGATAAGATGGGAAATAAATCCGAAGCTAGAGTGACGATGATGAAAGTGGGGATTCCCGTTACACCAGGCAGCAAGGAGGCAGTTTATGATGTTGACAGAGGACTTGAGTTAGCTAGAAAGATTGGGTATCCGATTATGATTAAGGCGTCAGCTGGCGGCGGTGGAAAAGGAATGCGTGTCGCAAGAACAGAGGAGGAGTTTTCTTCTCAGTTTAATACAGCGAAAAAAGAGGCAGAGAATGCATTTTCGGACGGAACAATGTATCTTGAAAAATATATGGAAAATCCAAGGCATATTGAGGTACAGATTCTGGCGGATAAATATGGAAATGTCGTTCACCTAGGAGAGCGTGATTGTTCGATTCAAAGACGTCATCAAAAATTAATTGAGGAGTCTCCATCTATTGCAATCAGCGAGGAGCTTCGTCAAAAAATGGGTGAGATTGCTGTGAGAGCGGCAAGAGAAGTCGGCTATTATAATGCAGGGACAATTGAATTTTTATTAGATAAGAACAAGAATTTTTATTTTATGGAGATGAATACAAGAATTCAAGTTGAACATCCTGTGACAGAAATGGTGACTGGCATTGATTTGATTAAAGAACAGATTAAAATTGCAGCTGGATATAGATTGTCCTATAAACAAGAAGATATTAAAATAAATGGTCATGCAATTGAATGTAGAATTAACGCGGAAGACCCAGAACATCATTTCATGCCTTCTCCAGGTATGATAAAAACATTACATTTTCCAGGTGGAAAAGGTGTGAGAGTAGAGTCAGCACTTTACTCTAATTATGAGATTCCACCACAGTATGACTCTATGATTTTAAAATTGATTGTACATGATGATACGAGAGAGTTGGCTATTAGTAAACTTCGAAGTGCACTCGGAGAAGTGATTATAGAGGGAGTAAAGACGAATCTTGATTTTCAGTATGAGTTAATTAATCATCCAGAATTTGAAAATGGAGAAATTGATACTGGATTTGTAGAGAGAATTCTATAAAAAATATAGAAGGTAAGAAAGTGGGGAAGGAGGAAATTTATGTTTGAGGGAATGTTTAAAAAAACATATATAAAACCAGATAAAAAACAACGTCCTAAAAAAGTAAAAAAGATTTTACGGGAAATTCCTCAGGTTCCGGAAGGACTTTTTCAAAAATGTGATGCGTGTGGGCATACAATATACTCGGAAGATATCGCAGAGAACTATTATATTTGTCCAAAATGTGAGGAGTATTTTAGAATTCGTCCTAGGACGAGAATTAGCATGATACTAGACCAAGATAGCTTTGTAGAGTGGGACACTGGACTTGAGACGAGTGATCCATTGGAGTTTCCAGATTATAAGAAAAAGCTTGCCCATCTTCGAGAGGTGACGAATCTAGAGGAAGCTGTTATTACAGGTGAGGGAAGTATCGGTGGAGCGCATGTGGCGATTGCTGTCATGGGTACTGATTTTATGATGGGAAGTATGGGTGAGGTTGTAGGAGAAAAAATTACGAGGGCGATTGAGAGAGCGACTTCCTACAAGATTCCAATTTTGATTTTTTGCTGTTCAGGTGGAGCGAGAATGCAAGAGGGAATGATTTCCTTGATGCAGATGGCGAAAACCTCCGCAGCTCTTAAGAGACATGATGAGGCGGGACTTTTATATATTTCTATTCTCACAGATCCGACAACAGGTGGTGTGACAGCTAGTTTTGCGATGTTAGGAGATATTATATTGGCGGAGCCTAAGGCATTAATTGGGTTTGCGGGACCTCGAGTGATTGAGCAGACGATTGGACAAAAACTTCCCGAGGGATTTCAAAGAGCAGAATTTTTGCTAGAACATGGCTTTATAGATAAGATTGTGGAGCGAAAAAATTTGCGTTATACACTTGCCACCTTGTTAAATGGACATGTCTAGTGATATAGACGGTACTAGTATGAGCGTAAAAAACTTTTCTTTAGATGTGGGATATAAGGGGTTATTTCTAAATCTAGGTTGAGTGAAAGAGTGGGAATAAAATATATTCACAGAGCATACTACGTTCTATGCCCTGCGGGCGAAGAAACAACTTCGTTGTTTCACAAGGTATACGCTAGAGAGGTAAATGTATTGAGAAAAGAGGATGTTATGGAAGAGAAAGATTTTGAGATAAAGGTAGAGACTTCACAGCTTACTGCTTGGGATAGAGTGCAAATTGCGAGAAATGCTGACAGACCGACAGCTCTTGATTATATTAGTGTTTTATTCAGTCGTTTTATGGAGCTGCATGGAGACCGTCTGGAGGGAGATGATCCTGCCGTTGTGGGAGGTCTTGCTCGAATTTTTGACATGAATGTCACTGTAATTGGTCAACAAAAAGGAAGAAGCACGAAAGAAAATATAAAGAGAAATTTTGGAATGCCTTCTCCAAGTGGCTATCGAAAGGCGCTTCGCCTTATGAGACAAGCCGAAAAATTTAATCGCCCGATTATTTGTTTCGTAGATACGCCAGGAGCTTTTTGCGGAATTGAGGCGGAAGAAAAAGGAGAGGGAGAGGCAATCGCTAGAAATCTTTTTGAGATGTCTTCTCTTAAAGTTCCTATTTTGTCAATTGTGATTGGAGAGGGAGGAAGCGGTGGGGCGCTTGCGCTTGCTGTTGGCAATGAAGTTTGGATGTTAGAAAACTCTATGTATTCTATTTTATCTCCCGAGGGTTTTTCTAGTATTTTGTGGAAGGATAAAAAACGTGCTGCGGAAGCAGCCAGTATTATGAAATGTACTGCCGCTGACTTAAAGGAGCTTGGAATTATTGAGAGAGTGATTAGGGAAAGAGAGCCAGTAAAAACAGAGGATATGAGTGAAGTGGCAGAGCAGATGAAAGAGGGGATTTTTGAATTCCTTGAAAAATATAAGGAAATGCAGGGAGAGCAGATAGCGCAGGAGCGTTATGAGAGATTCCGCAAATTTTAGGAGGATGTGGTATGATACCGTCACTAAAAATAGGAAACTTAACGGCTAAAATACCGATTATTCAAGGTGGTATGGGAGTCGGAATTAGTCTGGGAGGATTGGCAGGTGCGGTGGCAAAAGAGGGAGCCATCGGCATTATTAGCACAGCGCAGATTGGATTTCGTGAAAAAGATTTTTATGAAAATCCACTTATCGCAAATTTAAGGGCGATTGGAAAGGAGCTGGAAAAGGCTAGAAAAATTGCCCCAAAGGGAATTATTGGATTTAATATTATGGTGGCAACAAATCGGTATGAGGAATATGTAAAGGCGGCAGTGAAGGCAGGTGCGGATTTAATTATCTCGGGAGCAGGGCTTCCGATGGATTTGCCAGCTTTTGTCGGCAAATGTAAGACAAAGCTTCTTCCCATTGTCTCTTCAAAGAGAGCTGCCAATCTTATCTTAAAACGCTGGGATAAAAAGTATAATACAACAGCGGATGCCATTGTCGTGGAAGGTCCAATGGCAGGTGGACATTTAGGATTTAAATTAGAAGAGCTAAAAGATTTGGAAAATTTAGGTGCAAATTATGATAAAGAGATTCAATCTATTATTGAGGTAACGTCACAGTACGAGAAAAAATATGGGAGAGAGATTCCTATTATTGTGGCGGGAGGAATTCGCACAAAAGAAAATATGGAGCATTGTTTTTCGCTCGGAGCGAAGGGGGTTCAAGTTGCGACAAAATTTGTCACAACAAAGGAATGCGATGCAGATATTCGGTACAAAAATACTTATATTAATTGTAATAAAAAACAAATTAAAATTGTGAAAAGTCCCGTTGGAATGCCTGCGAGGGCCATACGAAATGAGTTTTTAGATCGAGTGGAAAAAGAGCGTCTTGTTCCAAAGCATTGCTATCAATGTCTTTCAAAATGTGATAGAGCTAGTATACCGTACTGTATTACAGAAGCTCTCATTCATGCCGCGAAGGGCGAGATAGAGGATGCACTTTTATTTTGTGGAGCAGATGCTTATAAAGAGACGAAGATTCGAACGGTGAAAGAGGTTTTAGGAGATTTTTTATAAATCTATAGAAAAAGAGAGAAAAATTTAAGAGATTAGCTCATAAATTTTTCTCTCTTTTTGATTGTACTATAAATAGACAAAATACTGGAAACTATTTTTGGATAGATTCAGCAATTCCATCGTATAAGTCTAAATCACAGTACTCTTCGGCTGTAAAATGAGCACATGTCAAACAGCTTGGAGTCTGACACTCGCAATTCACGGAAGAATTACAAGCGGCATACATATTCTTAGTTGGAGTATAACTACTACAAGCCTGTGCTACTTCATGGTACATTTCTTTTGAGCTTCTCATAATGTTTTCTCCTTTCTATTGACATGAATGAAATGACTCTGTTATTATGTGTAAAGGGAAAAAATATATTCAAATAAAATAAAAATATATTGGAAAAAGACCTATTTATAAAATTTCTATATGCAGACAGCAGGCTTATAAAGCTTGCTTTTTCCTTTACATATAGCAGAGCTTATAAAGTGGATATATTATTTAAAGACATTTTTAGGCAAGATAGGTCAGTTTATAAAAGGAGTGAAATGAATTATGTTAGATGGAAAAAAGACTTTATTTAGTGGTATGCAGGCGACAGGAACGA
>Ga0129308_1001214_pt1 | contig 28782 bp, 23 predicted proteins | sample L827metagenome_FD_94440 | JGI IMG/M metagenome (GOLD analysis project Ga0129308, IMG submission 94440) | Ring-tailed lemur group fecal microbial communities from Wisconsin, USA - L827 metagenome | ecosystem: Host-associated > Mammals > Digestive system > Large intestine > Fecal | place: USA...
AACGTTATCGTGGAAATCCGCGCCGGTGCGGGCGGCGATGAGGCGGCGCTTTTTGCGGCGGAAATTTACCGCATGTATGTCCGCTATGCGGAGCGGCAGCGCTGGAGGGTGGAAACCATGGACGTGGAGGAAATCGGCATCGGCGGCATGAAATATGTCAGCTTCATGCTTTCCGGACAGGGCGCATGGTCCCGCCTGAAATATGAGAGCGGCGTGCACCGCGTGCAGCGCGTGCCCGAAACGGAGAGCGGCGGGCGTATTCATACCTCTACCATCACCGTGGCAATCATGCCTGAGGTGGAGGATTTCGATATTGAAATTGATATGAACGACTGTAAGTTTGATGTGTTCCGTGCCTCCGGCAACGGCGGACAGTGTGTCAATACCACGGATTCCGCAGTGCGCCTGACCCATATTCCCACGGGCATTGTGATTTCCTGCCAGGATGAGAAAAGCCAGCTGAAAAATAAGGATAAGGCTCTGAAGGTGCTGCGCGCAAAGCTGTATGATCTGGAACAGCAGAAGCGCCACGATGAGGAAGCACAGCTTCGGCGCAGCCAGGTGGGCACCGGGGACCGTTCGGAGAAGATCCGCACCTACAATTTCCCGCAGGGCCGCGTGACGGATCACCGCATCAAGCTGACGCTGTATAAGATTGATGCCATTATGGACGGGGATATTCAGGAACTCATCGACAACCTGACAGCAGCAGATCAGGCGGCGAAGCTTGCGAAGATGAATGAGAATTGAGGCAGCTTACGGGAAAAATGGCGGTATATCATGGTGACCACATGCCCGTGAAGAAACCGCCATCTGTTCTGGTATGCTGTCCGGAGCATAAGATATTGGATGAATGCGCTGCGAAAATGGATAAAAATGCACAAAAAAAGTTACCAGAATTTTGATGAAATATACAAAGTTATACTTTCTGGTTGACAGAGAATATTTCTTATGGTAATGTTTTTTTAGAAATAAACGAATGACTCCTTCAGGTTTGTTACTGTCCGGCAGGCAAGACCTGTGATTACACGGTTTTTTATAGTGCGTGTAATGGGGGTCTTTTTTATTTGCTGTAAATCGGGTGCGGAGGAAAGAGCAGGAGCAAAGAAGGGCTCACAGAGGAAGCGGCCAAGAGGTGCGCAGCAGTAACGATTCATGCTTGACAATAGCGCGCAGCATCATGCCTGGGGGAGAGAAAAATGGGTTCAAAGCGATGGTTTGTTAAAAACGCGATCAATAATAACGTCGTCTGCGCCAGAAATGAGCGCAATCAGGAACGGATCCTGGTGGGAAAGGGAATCGGCTTTCACGCAAAACCCGGGGATGAGGTGGATCCTGCAAAGATTGAAAAAGAATTTTTCTTAAAATCCAAAAACGTGACAGGAAAGCTCTATGCGCTGCTTGCACAGACTCCGGAGCTCTATATGGAGATTGCGGACGACATCATGAAAAGGGCGGAGGCGGTGCTTGGCAAGGAACTGGATGAGGCAGTGCTTTTGCATCTGATCGATCACATTTCCTTTGCGGTTTCCCGGATGAAGCAGGGTCTTGATTTTAAAAATGTGCTGTTGTGGGAGATTAAAAGCTTTTATCCAAAGGAGTTTGAGGTGGCTCAGTACGGGCTCACTTTAATAGAGGAAAAGACCGGGGAGATTTTGCCGGAGGACGAGGCGGGATCCATCGCCATGCACATTGTGAATGCGGAGTTCGATTATCAGGATATGAATGATTCTGTCCGAATGACGGAGCTGATCCATAAGATCATCAGCGTGGTGCGCTATCAGTACCATATGAATTTTGATGAGGAATCCGTGCATTTTGTACGATTCGTCACCCATCTGAAATTTTTTGCCAAGCGCCTGTTTACGGATAAGATGCTGGATGGGGATGACAGGGATTTTCAGGAACTGATCCGGTCACAATATGCGGAAAGCTATAATTGTGCAGGAAAAATTGCAAAATTTATTTGGGATGACTACCAAATTGCAGTTCCGGAAGAGGAACTGGTGTATCTGACCGTATATATCAGGAGAATTACAGCGGCAGCAAATGTGGAAGATTAAAGGCTGCCGACAGAGTAAGCGCTGCCGGAAAGGACGGCAGCCGGGATTTTTGCAGATCAGGGATGATAACGCTTACTGCAGGAGCGTAGAATTCCCTTCTGAATAGAAGAAAGAGACAATAATTGATTCAGGGAGGTAGGGTATGGACTACAAGAAAACAGCCGCAGAGGTTTTAAATCTGGGCGGCGGTTAAAAAAAAGGTGCCAACCGCACAAAACTGTAGACAAGGCTGCGGTTTAACTTTAATGATGCGAAGAAGGCGGATGTGGAGGCAATCAAGAAAATCAAAGGCGTTCAGGGCGTTGTGACCAAGAACGGCCAGTTTCAGGTCGTGATAGGAACCGATGTGGGCAATGTCTGCGAGGAGATCAAAAAGCTCGGTAAATTCGAGGAAAATGCGGCGGCGGACAGCGGGGAGAAGACCGGAATCGTCGCGGCGTTCTTCGGTACGCTGACGGCAATTTTCCAGCCGATCATTCCCGCGCTGGCAGGCTCCGGTATGATCAAGGCTCTGCTCGCATTGCTGGTGGCTTTAAAGCTGGTGGATGCAGGTTCCCAGACCTATCAGATTTTTAATGCGTTTGGCGATGCACTGTTCTCCTTTATGCCGTTTATTCTGGCATTTTCTGCTGCAAAACGGTTTAAATGTAACCCCTATGTGTCCGCAGTGCTGGCAGGAGTGCTTCTGCATTCCAGCTTTACAGGGCTCAATACGGGTGATCCGGTCAGATTGTTCGGTTTCATTCCGGTGACCATGATTTCCTACGGCGGCAGTGTCGTTCCGATTCTGCTGATCGTATGGGTACAGTCCTATATTGAAAAGTTTGCGAATAAAATATCTCCCAAGCCGGTGAAAATATTCCTGGCGCCCATGATCACGATCATCGTGACGGGCATTATCGGCATCACTATTGCAGGACCTCTGGGCAACCTGGTGGGTCAGGTGATCGCGATCGGCTTCAACTGGCTCAATGATTATGCAGGCTGGGTAATTCCGGTTCTGATGGGTACCTTCTGTCCGTTCTTCGTCATGACGGGGATGCATTACTGCTTTGCACCGATTCAGACCATCCAGTACGCGACGCTGGGCTATGGCACGATTTTAGGACCCGGTATGCTGGCATCCAATATCGCGCAGGGAACTGCTGCTCTGGTGGTCGGCTTCAAGTCCAAAAACAAGGATTTAAAGCAGCTGGGATTTTCCTCCGGCGTAACCGGCCTGATGGGTATTACCGAACCTGCTCTTTACGGTGTTAACTTAAGATTGAAAAAACCCTTATATGCATCCATGATCGGCGGCTGTGCGGCGGGTCTGTATGCAGGTATTACCGGAATCCATACCTTCTCCTCCACTACGGCCGGCATTTTTGCACTGCCTGTTTATATCGGCGGAGACGGCTTTGGCAACGTGATCAATGCAGCGATTACCATCGTGATTTCCATGGTGGTGACAGCGGTTGCAACCTTCGTGATCGGCTTTGACGATCCGGCAGAGGAAGAGGAAGCGCCTGCAGTGGAAGAAAAGGCAGAGGCGCCTGCAAAGGCGGAGGGCGTAAAAATCACCATCGCATCCCCTCTTGAAGGAAAGGTAATTCCTTTATCCGAAGTAAAGGACGACGTTTTTTCCAACGAAATCGTGGGCAAAGGCGCGGCGGTAGTTCCCCAGAAGGGCGAAGTGCGCGCACCGGAAGACGGTGAAGTGGCTTCTGTTTTTGATACCGGACATGCTCTGGGCATGGTGACAAAGGATGGCGTGGAAATTTTGATTCACATCGGTCTGGATACGGTGGAATTGAAAGGAAAGCATTTTAATGTCCATGTAAAACAGGGCGATCAGGTGAAGAAAGGTCAGCTTTTGATCACCTTCGACATGGAAGCGATCAAAAAGGCGGGTTATGATACCACCACTCCGGTGCTGGTGAGCAACACGGCGGATTATCTGGATGTTCTTGCAAAGAAGGAAGGAAAAGCAGGAGAAGCTTTGATTACCGTATTGAAGTAAGAACTATTTCATGGCTGCAGTTTGGCCTTAGGCCGGGCTGCAGCGTTTTGGAGGTTAAAAATGAGTTTCCCAAAAAACTTTTTGTGGGGCGGCGCGATCGCTGCCAATCAGTGCGAGGGCGCATATCTTGAGGACGGTAAGGGGCTGTCCATTCAGGATGTGATGCCGAAGGGAGTGATGGGGCCGGTGACTGAGGAGCCTGTGCCGGAAAATTTAAAGCTTGTGGGCATTGATTTTTATCATCGTTATGAAGAGGATATCCGCCTGTTAGCGGGCATGGGCTTTAAGGTATTCCGCATGTCCATTGCCTGGAGCCGGATTTTTCCCAGGGGCGATGAGGAACAGCCCAATGAAAAGGGACTGGAATTTTATGATAAGGTATTTGATGCCTGCAGGGCATATGGCATCGAGCCGATGGTGACGCTGTCCCACTATGAAACGCCTCTGCATCTGGCAAAGACCTATGACGGCTGGCGGGACCGCCGGATGATCGGCTTTTTTGAAAGATATTGCAGGGTGGTTTTTGACCGGTACAGGGATAAGGTTAAATACTGGATGACCTTCAACGAGATTAATGCGCTGTGGCATTTCCCGCTGATGGGTGCGGGCATATGGACGCCCAAGGATCAGCTTTCCGAACAGGACAAATACCAGGCGGCGCATCATGAGTTCGTGGCGAGCGCTCTGGCTGTGAAGCTGCTCCATGAAATGATTCCCGATGCGAAAATGGGCTGCATGGTTTTGGGCGCGCTCAGCTATCCCATGACGCCGAAGCCGGAAGACATGATCGCCATGATGGAGGCGGATCGGAATGTGATGTTCTTTTCCGATGTGCAGGCGAGAGGATATTATCCTTCTTATATTAAGAAGCGCTGGGAGGAAAAGGGCATCCGCATTCAGATGGAGCCGGGCGATGAGGAGCTTCTGAAAAACACCGTGGACTATGTTTCCTTCAGCTATTATATGAGCAAGTGCACGGCTGCAGACTGCTCCCAGTACAGTAAGGGCGCCGGAAATCTGACCAGCGGTGTGAAGAATCCCTATTTAAAAGAAAGCGAGTGGGGATGGCAGATCGATCCTGCGGGATTGCGCTACACCCTGAACTATTTCTACGACCGTTACCAGAAGCCTCTTTTTGTGGCAGAAAACGGTCTGGGCGCACAGGATACGCTGATCGATGACGGTCAGGAAAGCTTCACTGTGGAGGACGATTATCGGATCGAATATATGCGGGATCATCTTCTGGAGGTGGAAAAGGCGCTGGATGAGGGTGTGGACGTGATGGGCTATGCGGCCTGGGGCTGCATCGATGTGGTGAGCGCATCCACAGCGCAGCTGAAAAAGCGCTATGGCTTCATCTATGTGGACCGTAACGAGGATGGCAGCGGAACGCTCGCACGCTATAAAAAGAAAAGCTATTCCTGGTATAAAAATGTGATTGCGACCGATGGCGCTGCGCTGCATGAAGCGTAAAAAAGGGAAAAAACAGGAAAATACCTGAAAACTGAGGAAAAACAACCGCAGGTTGCGTAAAAAACAACGGGCGGTTGTTTCTTTTTGTTGAAAATCAACCTTTTCTTTCTTCCTCATCCGGCAGTGACCGGGTACAATGAAGTGTAAGAACACCACTTCTGAGTGTTCTCACACGCATCTGCGCAGGTGCCGTAACAGTTAAAATGGCAGGAAAGAGGAAAGCCTGAAAGCTTCTTTCAGACTGTCTATTAATGCAGTATCGCAGGCAGGCCTGCGATATGCAGGAAAGAGGGAAAAATATGAATACATTGGGAGCAAGAATCGCAGAATATAGAAGGAGAACCGGCATGACGCAGGAGCAGCTGGCGGAGCGTATGGAGGTGTCACCGCAGGCGGTCAGCAAGTGGGAAAATGACCTGTCCTGTCCGGATATCAGCGCGCTTCCCGGGCTGGCGGATCTGTTTCATGTTTCGATCGACGAATTGCTGCGGGGCGAGACAATGCAGGAAGTGAGGGTATTGGCGCCGGAGGAAAAGAAGGATATTGAAAAAATGCTGATCCGCATTCGGGTGGATTCTAAGAATGGGGATAAGGTAAAAGTGAATCTTCCGGTGGCGTTGGTAAAGGTTGCGCTGGATATCGGTATGGAAGTGCCCCAGTTTGAAGGAAAAGAAGCACTAAAGAAGATCGACCTGGAAAAAATCATCCGCCTGGTGGACGAGGGCGTAATCGGAAAGCTGGTGGAAGTAGAAACGGCAGACGGAGAAACTGTGGATATTACCGTCGGATAAAGTGAGGAGCAAGAATGAGGATTCAGATCAGGGAGAGGGACGGCGTGCATCTGACATTGCTTTTTCCTACGGGGGTGGCAGCATCACTGCTCGGCAGCAGGCTGGCGGGAAAGCTCATCCAAAAGGCGCTGGAAGAAAAGTGTCCAAAGGAAGTTGGGGCGGTATTCTCTGAAAGTGTGATCAGAAAGGCACAGAAGGAACTGAAAAAATGTCTGAAGGACAGCCGGCACTTGACGCTGGTGGAGGTTGAGTCGGCGGGCGGAGACTATGTGAAGGTGATATTGTGAAGGTGTGGTGACGGAAAACAGGCTGCTGTCATACAGGTCTGCGCGGTAAATGCGCAGGCCTACATGAAGGTGGCGGGATGAAAATCCTATAAAAATGATGGGAAAAGTGGATTTTTGTTTACAGATGGAAAATTTTGTATTATGATTCATGAGGACAGTCAGTTTTTTATTTATATTATGGAAGAAAATATTTTTTCAGAAAAGAGGAACGTTGAAAGATTCATGAAGATATTATGGAAGGAACTGCAGCTGGCAGACCGTGAACTGATTGAAAGCTATTACGAAAAGGTACCGGTGCGCAACTGTGAATTTACATTTGCAAACAATTATTTGTGGAAGCCCTTTTACCCGATCTTTTTTGGAATCGTGGAGGACAATCTGGTGTTTGAATCCGGCGAGGCGGGAATGTCTGTCAGCTTTCCCCAGGGGGATGCGGATTTGAAGAAAACGGTGGATGCGCTGACCGGGTGGTTTGAGCAGGTGGGCCGTCCCTTTAAGATGCATCTGGTTTCGCCCTCCCAGTTTGAGCGGCTGGAAGCAGCATATCCGGGGAGGTTCCGGATTGAATATGACAGGGATTTTGCAGATTATGTGTATGAACGGGAAAAACTGAAAAATCTGTCGGGGAAAAGTTTGCATGGAAAGAAGAACCACTGTAACAAGTTCAAGAAAATGTACCCTGACTGGAGATATGAGCCCATTACGCCGGAAAATGCGGAAGAGTGCATTGAGATGGCCAGAAAGTGGTGGGAGCGCAACAACTTCGGAGAGGGCGGTGAGAAGGAAGAGGAAATCGCCGTGACGCTGAGCGCCCTGCAAAATCTGGAAATTCTGGGACTGCGCGGCGGTATGTTGTATGCAGGCGGACAGGTGGTTGCCTTTGCCGTGGGAGAGCCCTGCGGCGAGGATATGTTCGTGGTGCATTTTGAAAAGGCCTTTGCCGATGTGGAAGGAGCCTATTCGATGATCAATCAGCAGTTTGTGGAGCATGAGATGGAAGGATATACTTATGTAAACCGCGAGGATGATGCCGGATCGGAAGGGCTGCGCAAGGCGAAGCTTTCTTATCACCCGGTTTTCCTGATGGAAAAGGGGCTGGTGACGGAGCGCAAAGAGCACTTTGACGGAGAGGAAGACAGGCAGGAGAAAGAGGATCTGGCCGGAGTGGAAAAAATCAGCGGAGAGAAATTGGCGGCTGCCTGCAGAGTACAGGAGAAGAATATGGACGCACTGGAATTGACGAAAGAAATGTTGAATTTTATCGAAGAAAGCCCCACTGCCTTTCATGCGGCGGCGAATGTGGAGCGGATTTTGAAGGAGGAAGGCTTTGAAAGACTGGACTGCCTGGGGAGAGAAAGGCTTGTGCCGGGCGGACAATACTACACTGTGCAGAACGGATCAGCAGTGATTGCGGTGCGTATTCCAAAGGCGGAAGCGAAGGGATTTCGGATCGTAGCCAGCCACAGCGATTCTCCCTGCTTTAAGGTGAAGGAAACGCCGGAAATGAAGCTGGAGGACCATTATGTGAAGCTCAATACGGAAAAATATGGCGGTATGATTTTGAATACATGGCTGGACCGTCCGCTTTCTGTTGCAGGAAGGGTTTTTGTGAAGGGAGGCGCAGGCAGCGCACTGACACAGAAGCTGGTTGATATAAAGAAGGATCTGCTTATCATTCCCAATGTGGCGATTCATTTTAACAGGGAAGTGAACGACGGAGTCAAGCTCAATCCGCAGGTGGACCTTTTACCGCTGTTTGCTCAGGATCAGGAAATGACCTTAAGCAGGCTGTGCGCAGAACAGCTGGGGATCGCAGAAGAAGAAATTCTGGGAAGCGATCTGTATGTATATAACCGTGATAAGGGCCGGATTATGGGAGCGGATGACGCTTTTATCGGTTCTCCCAGGCTGGATGATCTGCAGTGTGCCTTTTCTACATTGAAGGGATTTTTGCTGGCGGAGCCGGAGGAATATATTTCCGTCTATGCGCTGTTCGATAATGAAGAAGTTGGCAGCGGCACGAAGCAGGGTGCAGATTCCACTCTGCTGGAAGAAGTCCTGGATGCGGTGATGGAAGGACTGGCGGGCGGATTGCCTGACGGGGACCGGAATGTGAAGCATGAAAATGAAGGAAGTAGGGACTGCAGGGAAAGCGGCAGGGGGTATGGGCCGCTTCGGGCGCTTTTAAAACGCGCTTTTTTGCAGAACAGCTTTTTGCTTTCGGCGGACAACGGGCATGCGGTACATCCCAATCATCCCGAGAAGAGCGATCCCACGAACCGTCCTTTCATCAACGGCGGTGTAGTGCTCAAATTCCAGGGCAGCCAGCGCTATACCACGGACGGATTTTCTGCCGCTGTGGTGCGGGACATCTGTCGGGAGCATCGGATTCCGGTGCAGAATTTTGCAAACCGGGCGGATATTCCGGGAGGCTCCACGCTGGGCAACATTTCAACCGCCCATGTGTCCATTCCTTCTGCTGATATTGGTCTGGCGCAGCTGGCGATGCATTCCGCCTTTGAAACCGGAGGCGTGCAGGATACGGCAGCCATGGTGGAGCTGGTGAAGTATTTTTTTGTATAAATGAGATTTTAAGAATGAAAAAACGGCGGAAACCAAGTGCGAAATGACAGCATGTTTCCGCCGTTTCTGAATTAAAATAATGAAAAATAAACAAATTTGCAAAAAAACTTGCAATATATATAGTCAGAATGTATAATGGGAAAAAGAGCAACTGCTGCATATCGGGCAATACAGTTGCTTTTCCTGACTTCACAGGGAATTGGGGCTGTGAAGCGCTCAAAAAAACTCTGCACGCCTGGGGAGGCTTGCGGGAAGGACAAGGGGGTCACATCATGACAATGGAAAACAAGGCTATGAAATTTTACTCAAAGGCGGGCAATAACATCATTCTGCGCGCGATTCCCGGGCATTTTGCAACGAGTCATTCGCATATCAATTATTATGTGGATATGACGGCTTTAAAGACCAGGCGGAGCGAGGCCGCTGCGGTTGCGAAGGCGTTTGTGCAGCGTTTCCCTTCAGATACGGTGGTGGATACGATCGTCTGCATGGACGGAAGCGAAGTGATCGGCGCATACATGGCGGAAGAACTGGAACGCGGGAATTTTCCCAACCAGAATATCCATCAGACCGTCTATGTGGTGACGCCTGAGTTCAATATCAATAACCAGATGATTTTCAGAGATAATCTCGTTCCTGAGATCAAGGGGAAGAATGTGGTGCTCCTGCTGGCTACCTCCACCACCGGCCTGACCATCAGCCGCAGTATGGAATGTATTGATTACTACGGCGGCCATGTGCAGCAGATATGTTCTGTGTTCAGCGCGATTTCCAATATTAACGGGCACCGCGTGGAGAGCATTTTCACGACGGAGGATGTTCCTGGCTATCAGGCTTATGATGCCTATGCCTGCCCGTATTGCAAGAACAGGCAGAAGCTGGATGCCATGGTGAATGGTTATGGTTATTCCAAGCTTTAAAAATACGTGATTTGGAGCCGCTGCATGGATGGTGCAGCGGCTTTTTCCATGGCAGCGAAGCTAAGTGGGGAATTGAAAGCGGAAGACAGGAATAAGATTTAAGGATATGAGGCGGAAAAAGGAGAACATAAGTGGCATCTCAAAAGCTGGAAGATATTCTGAATCTGAGTCTGGAATCGACGCAGGAGGAACGTCAGCGCTCCGACGTGCTGGACGTGGGGTTTAACCGGGCAGAGCAGACATGGGAGCTGATCGTAAAATACAGCGGCAGCCTGGAGCGGCTGCGTGGGGAAGGAATCACGGTGGAGATTCTGCTGGCGGGATACGCCATCGTGACCGTACCGGAGAGTCTGATTTCGGCACTGGTGGCGGCGCCGGAGGTGGAATACGTGGAAATGCCCAGAAATTTATTAAATGGAGTTTATGAGGCAAAACGGGTGAGCTGCATCCTGCCGCTGACGGGGGCAGACGGCAGGAATGAGGGTGGCCCGGGGATCGCAGCGGGAAGGAATGGGAGAGCGCCGGGCGCGGGAACGCAAGCGGGAGCAGAGACAGGAACGCAGGTGGGAGCAGAACCGGGAACAGCAAGAACCGGCAGGAACGATGATCTGTCCGGGCGGGATGTCCTCATCGCCGTGCTGGATTCCGGCATCGACTATTATCTGCCGGATTTCAGAAATCCTGACGGCAGCAGCAGGATCGCCTTTTTGTGGGATCAGACGCTGAATGCTGCTGTGCTGAATGCGAGAGGAGAACAGGGAGATATCCGACAGGAGGGAGAAATCCCGGATATGGAAGCAGGGCAGGAAAGCCGGCGGCCGGGGGAAGAGGCGGCATCTGGTGGGGCGGTCGCATATGCGCCGCCGGAAGGATTTTCCATAGGGGTGGAATTTCCAAAAGAGCAGATTGACAGGGCGCTTCGAACCGGAAGCCGGGACAGCGCTTTTTTTCTTGTCCCAAGTCTGGATCGATCCGGCCACGGAACGGGCGTGGCGGCCATCGCGGCGGGGAGCAATCCGAATCCGCTGCTTCGGGGCGTGGCCGCAGGAGCAGAGCTTCTTGTGGTAAAGCTTGCAAATCTGCAAAACGGATTTCCACACACGACGGAGCTGATGCGGGCGGTCACGTGGGCACTGCAAAAAGCGCAGCAGATGGGCAGACCGCTTTCCATGAATATCAGCTTTGGCAACAGCTACGGTCCCCATGACGGTTCCTCTTTGCTGTCACGGTTTCTGGACAACATAGCGGAAAGCTGGCGCACGGTCATATGCGTGGGCGCCGGAAATGAAGGAGCATCCTTCGGCCATGCGGCCGGCCGGCTGACACCGGGGGGATCGGAGACGGTGGAGCTGGTGGTGGCAGATTACGAACGGACGCTGAGCGTGCAGATCTGGAAAAATTATGCGGATCTTTTTGGAATTACGCTGCGCACGCCCTCCGGGCAGGAAATCCCGGTGCAGTTTGGGCAGATAGGAAGGCAGGATATCCTGACCAGGGAAACGGAGGTTTTGATCTATGCAGGAGAGCCGTCTCCTTATTCTGTACAGCAGGAGATTTTCTTCGACCTGCTGCCCCGAAATACCTATATAGAAGCCGGCGTCTGGACGGTGCGGCTGGAGGCAGCCAGAATCGTTTCCGGAGAATACCAAATGTATTTGCCGGGGCAGGAGGTGCGCACGGCGGGAACCCGTTTTGTCCGTCCGTCCGCAGAACTGACGCTGACAATTCCGGGAACGGCGCGCAAGGTGCTGACCGTGGGCGCAAGCCAGCCGGTGTTTGAATCCTATGCGGATTTTTCGGGGCGGGGCGCGCCGCTTTTTCTGGAAAATGAAACGGTGTTTGCCGACACGAAGCCGGATCTTGTGGCCCCCGGTGTGGATCTGCTGACTGCTTCGGCGGGCGGCGGCAGTCAGCGGGTGACTGGTACCTCCTTTGCTGCACCGATGGTGACAGGAACGGCAGCTTTGCTGATGGAATGGGGGATCGTGCGGGGGAATGATCCTTATTTGTACGGGACTGTTATAATTGGACTAAGCCTGAAAACCTTGTAAATACGGGGTTTCTGCTTAGTCCATTTTCATTTCCTCAGATTTTCTATATCTGAGTATATCACAGATGTGCCGATGCCGGAAGCAGATTACTGTCCACACAGGTCTGCGCATTTACTGCGCAGACCGTGAGAAAGTGATTCAAGAGTGCAAAAAGCCCATCGCCGCAGGGCGCTGTGTGCCAGTGGCACACGTTAAGCGCCGACCGAAGCGGAGCGTAGACATTTTAATGGCTTTTTGCAGTTATAGTTCGCGCCCCCGCTGGGGGAGTGAACTGTAACCGGAGCAGGCAGTAAAGTTCAGTGGCGCTGAACTTTAACGAACAGGAGGCGAAGCTATGACAGAATGCTTAACAAAAAGTGCGGAGGGTAAAAGCTCTCGCATTATTACATTCAAAAGTCAGGAACACAAGAAGTTTTACCAGGAATATCTGGGAAAATGCCGGTATCAGGATGTATATCACAAAGCTCTGGTATATTGCCTGGGCATTGACCGGGATACAAGAGAAAACGCAGACCGGATTTACGATTTTAAAATCGGTTGTATAAAACAGAATGCTTGCATGAGGGCTGGCAGACCAGCGGCAGTATGAAGATCGTCCGGATGGCATTTAACCTCTACTGCAACGGAACGCCTAGCGTCTATGACTATGAAGATGTGGAGGAGAAACTGAAAGAATGTCGGTGCTATACGGCAGAAGAAATATTCTGCAGTTGCTATGCCCGTTATTTCTGGGAAGCAGTTAAGATCCGCTATCCCGATGAATGCTTTTATGTGGATTGGGAGGAAAAGGAATGTGTATGAACGAAGGAAAAAGAGACTGCCGTGTGATCGCCGTCGCAAACCAGAAAGGCGGAGTTTCCAAAACAACGACGAGCATCAACCTGGGTGTAGGGCTTGCGCGGTTGGGACAAAAGGTAGTTTTGGTGGATGCCGATCCGCAGGGACATCTGACCATGGGGCTGGGATTCCCCAAAAATCTCCGGGTGACACTCAAAAATATGATGGAGAATGTGATCATGGGGATAGAGTTTGACCCGAAAGAAGCGATTTTAAATCACGAGGAGGGAGTGGATGTAATTCCCTCAAACAAATTGCTGACGGGGATGGACATGTCGTTAGTTACGGTGGATGACCGGGAAAAGGTGCTGCAGGAGTATCTGGAACTGCTAAAGCCGGATTACGATTATATCATTATTGACTGTATGCCATCGCTGGGGCTTTTGACGATCAATGCCATGACGGCGGCGGACAGCGTGCTGATCCCTGTGCAGCCCCAATATTATGCAGCGGATGGTCTTACAGAGCTTTTAAAGGTTGTAAAGGGGATTAAGCAAAGGTACAATCCCAAACTTGAAATAGAGGGAATTCTGTTTACCATCGACACCTGCAGATATAACAATTCCAGAAGAAATAAGCAGGCGGTGATCAATGCTTATGGCGGTGATATGAAAATTTTTGACTTTTCTATTCCGCGCCAGGAGGCGATTGCGGAAACGGCATCGGAAGGAATCAGCATTTTTACATATGATAGCCGTAGCAAAGGTGCGGAAAGCTATGGGAAGCTGGCGCAGGAGGTACTCAAGCATGCGTAGACCGCAAAAACAGATTCAGCTTACCTCCTATGATGAACTGCTTGGCATTGAGCCGAAAGAAAGGGCATGGCAGGAGGATGTATCAGACCGGATTGTGGAGGCAGCTCTGTCTGACCTGCATTCCTTCCAAAACCATCCTTTTCGGGTGTTGGATGATGAAAAGATGCAGGAAACTGTGGAAAGCATTTTGAAATTCGGTGTCCTCAATCCGGGTATCGTTCGCCCAAGGGAAGGTGGCGGCTACGAAATCCTTTCCGGTCATCGGAGGAAGCGCGGCTGTGAGCTGGCAGGAAAAAGTACCATGCCGGTAATCGTCCGCAGCTATACGGATGATGAGGCGGTGGTTGTCATGGTGGACGCCAACATCCAAAGAGAGGATATTCTTCCGAGTGAAAAGGCTTTTGCATATAAGATGAAATACGAAGCGCTCCGGCATCAGGGCAGTAAAGGAGACAGGCATACCGCAGATGCAGTGGGAGAGGCGGCCGGCGACAGCGGCAGGACGGTTCAGAGGTATATAAGGCTGGCGGAACTGATCAAACCGCTGCGGGACTATGTGGACAGCCAGAAGCTTGCAATGGTGGTGGGAGAGAAGTTGTCCTATCTGAAGGCGGAAGAACAGCAATGGCTGGCAGATGTGATTGCGGACAACGGGATATTTCCCACTAAGTCGCAGGCAGAGCGGTTGAAAGCGGAGAGCGCGGCGGAAACTCTGACAATGGATGGCATGTTGGAAGTTCTGGGGAAGAAAGTATCCGATAAGGTCAGCGTGACAATTCCAGCTAAGAAGATACGCGGTTATTTTCCGTCGAACTATACAAAGGAACAGATTGAAGAAATCATCTATTCGCTTTTGGATAGATGGAAACAAAACGGATGAAGGGAGGGATTTTTTCGTGTCACAGATCCAGTTTGATTATTTCAGGGGAATGGAAGCGGATCAGTATAGCTTTTATCGTGTTCCGAAGGTCTTGTTCACGGAAAGCTGTTTTAAATCCCTTTCCTGTGAAGCGAAGATTTTGTATGGACTGATGCTGGACCGCATGAGTCTCAGCATTAAAAATCGGTGGTTTGATGAACAGGATCGGGTATATATCATTTTTACGGTGGAAGAGATCATGGAACTGCTCGGCTGCGGAAGACAGAAGGCGATTAAGAATATTGCGGAGTTGGACGCAGAAAAGGGCATCGGTCTGATTGAAAAGCGGCGTCTTGGGCTTGGCAAACCAAATGTGATCTATGTGAAAAATTTCATAATCAAGGACTCTGCGGAAAGCAAACCGAAAGAAAAGCAGCCGGAAAACCCCGAAAATGCACAGAAGTATGAAAATCAGACTTCAGGAAGTATGAAAACCGGATTTCCAGAAGTTCCAAAATCGGATTTCCGGAAGTATGAAAATCAAACTTCTGGAAGTGTGAAAAACATACTTCATGAAGTTTCGGAATCAAACTTCATGAAATCCGAAAATCAGACTTTTGGAAGTACGAAAATTGAACTTGCAGAAGTTCCAAAATCAAACTGTAATTATACTGATAATAATAAGACTGAGTATAGTGATACTGATATTAGTGAAACAGATTATAACGATACTGATTTTAGCAGGAATGAAACGAGGAATATCGTATCCATCCCGATCGCTCTAAAAGACCATAGGGAATCTGGTGATGTGATGGAGGAGATGGATATCTATCGCAAGGTGATTAGGGAAAAAATTTGCTATGAGAATTTTACCAGATCAGGGAGCCGAGAGAAAGAAAATGTGGATGAACTGGTGGAATTGATGGTGGAGGTGATGGCTATGCCGGATCAATCGCTGATCAGGATAGGGGGAGTGGACAAGCCTGCCCCAGTGGTAAAGAACAGGTTTATGAAGCTGGACTATTCCCACATGGAGTATGTTTTGCTAAGCCTGCGCAAAAATACAGCGAAAGTGGGGAACATTCGGGCGTATCTGTTGACGGCGCTTTATAATGCACCGCTGACCATCAGCAACTACTATCAGGCGGAAGCGAATTATGATTTGTATGGAGGCGTAAAAGAAAAAGAGAGTTGTTGCACCTGAGATACTGACAGATAAAAAGATTAAAAACATATAAATTGTCTGAAAATTTTAACAAATCTCCAAATCTGAGTGTGAACTTAAAACATTACAGAAGATGGAGGATTGTAAAAATGAGTAAAACAGGGTTTAGAGTTGAAAAAAATATATCCGGTGAAAATGCGCCGTATCATGATATTGCGGAACTGTTTCGGATTTACAGGCAGGTGACCTGGCAAATGCAGGCGAAGATCCATCAGGTGAAAAAGCGGTTCCGGAAGGAATATGGCAAGGACATTGATGATTTTCTGGATTCCGTCTATGCGGCGGGGCTGGATCTGAACGAGGATGATGCAAACATCCGCCTGAAGATGGAGGCAATCAGGACATCCAGAAGCTTTTTGAAAATGATCGATGATTCGGTGGAAGTCATGCGGCAGTATCATCCAAAGGGCGAAAAATACTACTGGATTTTATATTATACATATCTTTCCCCACACCAGCCGGAAAACGTGAACGAGATTCTGGAGAAGCTGGAAGAAAAATTTCCGATTCCCGGCAGGATCAACAGGGCAACGTATTTCCGCTGGAAGAATGAAGCGTTCAGGGAAGTGCGCAGCCTGTTGTGGGGATATGAGGAAGAAGAGCAGAAGCTTTTGAAATTCTTCAGCGAAAGCTGGGGCGTGGAGGAGAATGAGGATGAGAAAAAAGAGTGATGTGGATAATCGTGTTCGGAAAAGAAACGGGAGGGAAGCAAAGCGGCAAGGGTATAGGAATTATGAATGGCAGGAGTCTACTGGGAAGGGGGTGAGAATGGTGCGCTTCCTGTATACGGAGATTTTGAAAGTGGACAGGGAATTTGAAAAATGTGAGGAGGAAGTGCTGGCTGATTTTTGATGTAGGACATAAAAGTATATTTAATGGCAGCAAAAAAATATTCTACATTTCATCGGGATGTGGTAGACTATGGTTATAGGTTTCAGCTTATATTATGTTTTTTAAAGATATGGAGAATGGACGTTATGATCAGAAGTTTTGAATGTGAGAATTTTCGCAATATTTCCTGCGCAGATTTGGAATTTGAGCGGATCAATATTCTGATTGGCCCCAATAATGCAGGTAAAAGTAATTTTATTAGAGCATTATCTTTTGCTGCTAATATGGTCAGTATGATGCAGAGTGAAACAACGGGTTTCCTTTCAGAGTTGAAAAGGAATGGTTGGAATACGGCTGCAAACAGACGGGCTGATGATTCTTCTTTTAAACTTGTATGGGAGTTTGAATTATCGAAGGAGCATCCGGTGAGATATACTTTGTGTGCCAATGTAGGTAAAAAGAGAGAGGATAATTACATTGCGGAAGAATCATTGGATAATGTAGAAGTACGCGATGGTGCATCGATACCGTTCAATTTTTTCTGTTGCCATACTCCTAGATTGGGACGTGGCAGGTTTTCGACCGCAGGAATGGATCCCGTAAAAAATAAGTTATTATGGACTGATGTGAATAGATACGAATCCGTATTGCTGCAAATGGATAATTTATTTTTTCAAAATAAGGAAATGTTTAGTGAACGGTTTGTGCGGGATAATATTCGGAATGTGCTGGAATCCATGCGCGTATATTTTAGGAGTTTTTATTCTTATTCCTGTACCGCTTTTGATATTACTGCAATCCGGGAAATGCAGGATGAACAGGCTGACGGCAGTTATCTGAAGAAGGACGGATCAAATTTTGTGAACGTTTTTTATAGTATAATGGAGAATGACGCGGAATTTAAAAGCAGATATCTTCATGTGCTGCAGAGGCTGATCAGTGACTGTGAGGATATACGAGTTTCCAGCGCAGGCGGAAAAATCTGGATGGAATTGAAAATAAAGGGATGCTATTTTCCCCTGGCGGAGCTTAGTGACGGTACTGTACATTTGCTCCTGTTGTTATTGATGCTGAATCTTCCGGAGCAAAACGGAATATCAATGCTCGCCATAGACGAGCCGGAAATGAATCTGCATCCTGCATGGCAGAAATTGCTTGCCAGGGAGATTTTGCGCTGCCAGAGTTTTAAGCAGTGCTTTATCAGCACACATTCCCCTGATTTTCTGGATGAGTTTACGGAAGATTTCCTTTCTGGAGATGTTGGTATATTTGTTTTTGATCCGACCAGCAGGACGCCTATACGTAAGCTTAGGATTGAGAACTTGGCAGATGATTTAAAGGATTGGACGCTGGGTGATTTATATCGAATCGGTGATCCGGTGATTGGTGGGTGGCCTCAATGAATGAAAAAAAGAAAATTGCTTGCTTTTTCACAGTAGGCTATACAGAATTATACGCGATGAAGCTATTTATGAAAAAAATAAATAATGATGCAGAATATATTCAATTATGCCCTATCCGTGAAAGGAGAAGTAAAAAGTCAATAAAAGACAGGCGTACAGGCGGTATTTGCAGTGATCAAAATGGTATGACAGGAAAGCAACTGATCAATCATGTTTTAAGCTTTATTGAGAGAAAAGAATTTCAGGCTGAGGAATATGATGCTATTCTTATCGAGGATGATAAAGATGATTGGTTTTTAAGCAAACAGCCGGATGGAAGTTCTAAGATAGATGATGCAGGTTGGGCAACTTTTAAAGAGGATGTTACAAGAGAGATAAAGAATAAGTATCCTTATATGCCGGTTATATTTATATATGCAGCGCCCGAAGTAGAAGCATGGTTTCTTGCAGATTGGGATAATAGCTTTGGAAGCGTATACATAGATAAGTTTACAGGGCAACAAAATTTACATTTCAGCACAAAATTCAGAAGATATGTAAATAAATTCATTTTGACAGATCGATATAAGGATTGTATTGAAGAATACGGCTATTTTGATGGAGCATATAGGAAACTCAGCGATCAAATCAAGAATGCGCTGGATGTAACAGACTTTTTGGAGGATTATAGACCTGAAATGGAACATCCTACTGTTAGATATTCCAAAAAAGATCAGGGAATGATCATGTTGGAGCAGATAGACCCACAGGCAGTCCTGCAAAAATGTACATTCTTTTTCAAGGAGGGATACTGGCAATTAAAAGCTCTCTGACCTTGTAAAAAGAGAGTCGTTTCACATAAGATATTGACGAAAGATGGCGATTTAGTGGTTATGGGCATTGAAACATATGAGGGAATGATAGAAACAGCAAAGACAGATGCAGCAATCAGTGAAGCGGAACAGGAACATGCCGCTGACAGGATTTTAGTGGATGCAAGTGAAGCTCTTTCCGTTTTACGGAGGAAACACTTTGGATAAATATGTTTAAACGCCGCGTTGTTGCTTTGGCATAAAAGACGGACAGTATTAAGAGGCTGTCCGCCTTTTATTATGTGCGCCTGGCGGCGCACGTTTCCAACGGGTGCAAGTCCCGAATCCGCCCGGTAGTGGGAAGGATATAGTCGAAAGCAAGGGTGTCCATCGCGAGGTGGAATCTGAAGGAAGCTGGATGTGGGGAACATACTAACCCACGGGCAAATCTCTGGTCTGACGAACAGAAATCACATAAGAGGTTATGCATGAGGGTAAGACTGCATATCAAGCCGAAGCCCGATAACTACACGGAATCATGCATGATAAATGTGGCAGATGGATGGAGAGAAGGAAACGTGTGGTACCCGGGGAGGTCTGTGTGATACGCTTTGAAAGAAGTAACCAACATCGGAAGGTGTTGTTGAACACACAGAAGTCAGCAGAGGTCATAGTAACCGAGCGGTGAAGGACCGAATCAGTAGGAGTCTCAAGTATGACCGAGAAAGGAGGAATGACCGCTTATGACAGAAAACACAAAAAGTGGCTGTTCGCAAAGAGATAGTGCGGAACATGAAGGGTATGCGAAAGCGTCAAGATCGTTCAATCGGATATGGAAAGAAAGAGACAGTGCACAGCCGAAGCTCTTGGAAGCAATTCTGTACAAGGATAATCTTAACAGAGCGTATAAAAGAGTGAAGGCGAACAAAGGGGCGGCAGGCATTGATGGAATGACCATCGAGGAAGCCCTGCCATACCTAAAGGAACATCAACAGGAGTTAATCAACCGCATACTCAGGGGGAAATATACTCCATCTCCAGTAAGGAGGGTTGAGATTCCAAAACCAGACGGTGGTGTGCGGAAGCTTGGCATACCAACAGTGATAGACCGAACCATCCAACAGGCAATAACCCAACAGTTAGTGCCAATCTATGAACCATTGTTTGCGGAAAACAGTTTCGGTTACCGCCCGAACAGAGATGCAAAGGATGCAGTCACAAAGGTGAAAGAGTATTCGGAACAAGGCTACACATTTGCGGTGGCTTTGGATTTATCTAAGTACTTTGACACCTTGAATCACGAAATCCTTATAAATCTGCTGAGACGGAATATAAAGGATGAACGAGTGGTGCAACTGATTAAGCGGTATCTGAAGAGTGGTGTCATGGAAAACGGAGTGGTAATGGAAACAGAAGAGGGCTCTCCACAGGGCGGAAATTTGTCACCATTACTGGCAAATATCTACCTCAACGAGTTCGACCAAGAGTTCGTAAAGAGAGGAGTACCCTGCATCCGATACGCAGACGATATCGTTCTGCTGGCAAAGAGCAAACGGGCATCGGAAAGACTATTGGAAAGCAGTACGAAATATCTTGAGGAAAAACTGAAATTAACAGTGAACCGAGAGAAAAGCCGTACGGTCAGTGTGTTTGCAATCCGAAATTTTAAATTCCTTGGCTTTGCACTGGGAAGGAACGGGAATGGTATTTATATCAGGGTTCATCCGAAGTCATGGAAGAAGTTTCAGTCAAAACTGAAAGACCTATCTTCCCGTAGGTCTGTGCAGAGAATTAAGCCAAGCCTTGAGAAAATCAAAGTGTATGCGAGAGGATGGCTAAACTACTATGGAATAGCAAGCATGAAGAACAACATAGATGACATCAATGGATGGCTCTATCACAGAATACGCATGTGTATATGGAAACAATGGAAGAAGCCAAAGACTAAGATGAGAAATCTGATGAAAATGGGAATTCCTAAATACTATGCACATATGGCAGCAAACAGCCGCAAAGGACACTGGTTCTGCTCAAATCTCACAACAGTAAAACGAGCAATGACGAAAGAAAGACTGATAAACAGTGGCTTTTATGATTTAGCCATGGCCTATCAGTCTGTGCATGTCAACTATTGAAAGCGCCGGATACGTGAACCGTATGTCCGGTGCTGTGAGAGGACGGCGGTTAGTCACCGCCTCCTACTCGATTTCAAACTCAGGATTTATCCTTATGAGGAATACAGCTATTGCATCAGCACTTTTTGTGCTCGCCGCTCATAAGGGGCAGTGAATTTTTGCAGAAGCTCCCGGATTTCAGGAGACAGCTCGTCAATTATTTCATCTGGCATCTTTTCCGAACGGAGGAGATGGTTCTTTTCCAGCCAGTAGTATTGGCATTCTTCGAGCATGTACTGGTAAGCTTCATTAAGGTCATGAATTGTGTTGAGGCTGTCGTAACAGCCTCCGGTCGGCTCCGTGAGCAGATACCAGCAGTCCTCCAGCCGGCTATAGGCGAAGGTAATGTAGTGGTTTTCCCGGATAAATTCCGCGAAAATGTCAATGAGTTGTTCCATTTGAGTGTTCATAAGTGATCTCCTTTTTTTAGAAGTGTACCATATTTTAGCGGTTATCATGTAAGAAGAAATATAAAAGCCGGATTTTCCAGACACCGTCTGGAAAATCTCAGAATAAGGGATTGAGCTTTGTCATGAGAGAGCGAAATAAGACCATATTGCAACTCTCATGAAGTTGACTCAAAAATCAAAAGGATTTATACTGTTATCATCAAATTTATGTGCAGTCAAACAAGCTGCAGGGAGCCATAGAGATGATATGTTAAGCAATCAGGTAAAACTGGTTGCTTTTTTTGTTCCAAAAACAGCAGGAAAGGAGGGAGAAAAATTAAGGACAAAGAAAAAGAGAAGACCAGCAAGCTGTTTGAAAAGAAAAATTGGATAATTTGCATCCCACGGACATCTTTTGTGGGCTTCTGGGCAACCGTATCGGCTGCAGCAATGCGACTGACGGTCTTTGCAGAAGAGGGAGCGGCAACAGGGGGATTGTTTGAACAGGCAGAAACGGCGATGCATACCGTTTATACGGATATCCTCGGAATCGCAACGATGGCGGCGGTGGTATGTGCGGCAGTCTGTCTGTTTTTGATGTACTTTTCCAAAAACGGAAGGACTGTGGATGAAAGCCGCGCCTGGTTAAAACGAATCGTGGTCTGTTGGATCGCGCTGATGCTGTTGGGAGCGATCGCAACCTACTTTCAGGGAATTGTCGCAGAAAATGACTTTGAAATCTAAGGTAACATCCGGACAGGAAAAGGCGCAGCCTGTGACTTGAATATAAAAAGCCGGCGCTCCCCCGGCGGAAAGGAGAAGCTTGTGAAAGCGAAGAAACAGTTATGACATGGCTGTTGGAACTTTTATTTGACAGCATCCGTACCATGTGCGCACAGTTTGTGGTGGACATGATGGATATGGCTACCGGTGTGTTCACGGATCTTCTTTCCTGCGACCTGTCCTTGTTTGAAGAACTGTTTTCGGTAGCTGGCGCGCTGTACCGGAACGCGATTTTGCCTATGTCGATTGCGCTTCTGATCGTGATCTGCGCGTGGCAGCTTTTAAAGACCATGTTTGGCGGGCTGGGCACCAATGCGGAGGAGCCGGTGGAGCTGGTAGGCAGGAGCATGATGTGTCTGTTCATGGTCTTGAATTGCAAAAAGCTGGTGGATTATTTGCTTGCCTTTGCAGGAACACCTTACAGTTGGATCGTAGGAAGCAGTCTGGAAATAGATTCCTTTTCCGGATTTGTATCCGCTTCCGAACTGGCGGCGGCCACCCTTGGAATCGATACGATGAGTCTGCAGTTGCTGCTTTTGATCATGCAGTTTGTTGTCGCGTGGAATTATTTTAAGCTGCTGTATGCAGTTGCGGAACGGTATGTGCTTCTGGGCGTGTTTTCCTATACTGCGCCGCTGGCATTTGCAATGGGCGGATCGAAAGCAACGAATAATATTCTCGCGAACTGGGCGAAAATGTTTGGCGGGCAGATGGTTTTGATCATTTTGGATGCATGGGGATTGAAGATGTATTTGGCTGCATACGGAAACCTGTTGGCGAGCAGGCATGGATTTACCAAATTCTTTGTGGGCTGTCTGTGCCTGGTGGGTTTTTGCAAAATCATGCAGAAGCTGGATTCATATCTGGCATCCCTTGGACTGAACCTGGGACGCACTTCGCCGGGGATGAGCGGCACCGCGCTTGCGGTCATGGCGGGCAGGATGCTTGGGCGTTCAGGCGGATCGCATCAGGATGCAGCGGCCGGGGGCGGCAGTCCGTCCGGTGAGGGCGTTACGTCCGGAACCGGAGGAAAATCAGGGAAAAGGGCAAGCGGTCTTTCCGGAGAAGCTGATTTTACCGGAGGAAGTGATCCGATTCCGATGTCCGGCAGAAAGTCTGAAAGTGGCGCGGCAAAAAGCAACGTGCCGGAAGGGGATGCAGGTGGAAATGGTTCTGTAGATGGTGGATATAACAGCCATACAGGTTCACGGCGGTCAGAAAAAGGAAACAAAGAAACCGGATACAGGCAGAACCGGAAGAGCGATGCGGCTGGCACTGTAGAAGGAAAGTACGGTAATCCAGCAGAAAACGGAGAGATGCAGAACACTATTGATGGAAGCGGCCGCCGTAAAGGAGTGGATAGAAACGGTGGCGACAAAAACGGAAATCAAAAAAGAAAACCGGATACAGAGCAGAGGAACGAAATGGGTACGGGTATCAGAGCAGCATATGATGAGGAAACCTGGGCGAGCATGGAAGAGGAAGCTGCGGCAATGGATGCAGCGATTGACATGGTGCGGGCAGAAAGCCCCGATATGTCTGGAACGGCGGATGGCTTTGATACAGGTATTTTATCAAGCGGAAATGACGATGCAGACAGAAAAGGCGAAATTCAGCCGTCTGATATCGGATATCATCCGCAGATGTGGGAAGCTGCCGGGAGTGAAATCGGGAACGGCAGCGGAAGAGGAATCACAGAGCATGCAGTTGCTGATACTGCGGGAGAAAACGGCCTGACGATTGGCGGCGGGGATGAAACTGCTACAGTCAAAAGCGAAAGGACCGGGCATTCAGCTGGCAGCGGACAAGTCATTGAAACCGATGGGGAGAATTGGACACGGACTGGGATAGGAGACTCAGGCAGAGAAGATACAGCGTATCCGATGGAAGGAAGTGCTGTCGGAAATAGCACTGTGCAGGCGGTTGGAAGTGACAGACGGCAGGCAGGAACCGGAAACAGAAGGACAGGTAACATCAGAGATGGAAGCGGAGCAGAAGGAAATTCTTCGGGAGGCGTTGTGAATAGCTCGCAGATTGGCACCAGTATGGATCAGACGGGAAATCACGCAGGAAGAAAAGACACGCCGTCCCGGTTTGTCAGAAATGGAAAGCTGTATCTTTCTTCGGACAGTTATGAAGCTCCGGAAATTCCCTATCAGATGGAAAAGCGGAATGGGGCGTACTATTATACCGTTCCGGAAAGTGCCGCCACAGGCGGCGTGCAGGCAACGCTGCAGGAAAATGGTTCCATTCGGTATTCCCATGGAAGAGAGCGCGGATGGGAGCCAACGCCAAAACGAAGTCCCCGGACTGACAGAGAAACATCCGAAAGCGGAAAAGGAGTACAGAAACAGTCCGGCAGCGAACAGCAGAAAAAGGACGAACCTCTGTCACCGGATAACGGGCAGGAACTTTGATGGAAAGGAGGCATGGCAGTGGGAATTGACAGAGAAGCCCAGCCGTTAGAGCAGGCACCGGCTATGGCAGCGAACGCAGCCCGGACAGTCCTTGGGGCGATAAAGACAGGACGGCAGGCGGCCGGGATAGCAGCGGGAACGGCGGCTGCAGGACCGTTGGGTACTGTTATTGGATTTGTGGTTACAAAAAAGGCATTCTGGAAAGTCCTATTTGCCATTCTGCTGTCCGTGCTCCTGCTGATCGTGGTGATTACAAATCTTTTTGGCATCCTGCTCGCATATTTTGGGCTTGCAGATGCGGACGGCTATGTATGGACTGCAAAAGACAAAGAAGCAGCCCTGATACAGGAGCAGATCGATATGCTGATGGAACAGCAGCCGGAAGCGTTTGCTGAGCTGTTTGCTGTACTGGATGAAAAATGGGAAGCGATGAATCAGGAAATAGAGGATGATTTCCAGATGGAGTACGGCATGCTGGAGCACTATGAACTGGAACTGACGGACGAATATGCGGATCAGCTAAAGCCTGAATTTTCCAGATACCTGTCAGTGCTTTTTGCGCAAAGCTGGAATGGGAGCCAGACCAGAAGCTTTCTGCAGGCCGGAACCGTGGATTTGTACCGGACGGAACTGGCCAGTGTTTATGATGAATATTTTGAACAGGCACAGGAAATGTACGGCGTGGACAGCGCCCTGTTAAAGGCGGTTGCGAAGGTGGAGTCAGATTTTGACCCAAATGCCAGATCTGGCGCAGGCGCGATGGGGATTATGCAGCTAATGCCCCAGACGGCGGCAGCCCTTGGCGTTTCCGATCCGTATGACCCGAAGCAGAGCATACTGGGAGGGGCAAAATATCTGGCGGACAGCTTTGCGGTGTTTGGCGGATATGACCATTGCACGGAACTGGTGCTGGCTTCCTATCATGCCGGGATTGGGGCAGTCAAAAGGGCGGGCTACCGGATTCCGGATAACGGACAGACACAGGGGTATGTCGAGAAAGTGCTGGGCTATGTAGAACTGGCGGAAAGCGGCAGCCTGACGCCCGGCAGACAGAGCCGCCAGGAGAGCAGCGATGAAAGCCTGCAGATGCTCCTTCGGGAGGTCTACAGCAGGGAGGATTCCCTTTTTCGCTGGGGAAAGGAAGGCGTCAGGGAAGAAGAGCGGGAAATCACGCATTATTACCGAAGCGATGGGCAGGAGATCTCGAAAGCGGATTATGACAGTTATGTAAGCGCAGGAGAAACCGGACTTTCAACGGAAAAAAGGACGGAAACCTGGCATGTGGTGTCCTACCGGATTGTGAACCTGTTAAACGCAGAATTACCGAAATCAGAAGAAACCTACAGCTATAAATATGTGACCACGCAGAAACGTTTTTTGCAGGCGCTGGAAATGATAAAGTTCCTTTCCGGAGAACCGGACCAGGAGGCATTTATCAGGCGGTTTGGGTGGAAAGAACTGGTGGACGGTTACGATGCCTTTGAAGCAAGCTTCAGCACGGACATTGTGACGGAAGGGGAAACGCTCTGCTATGAAACGGCGGAGGGCTGTGTGGAGGAAGTGGCGTATTTCAACCAGACGGAAGAGCCCTGGGCATCGGTCAGTTTCAGTACCACAACAATCAAAAAATCCGGATGCGGTCCAACTTCCATGGCGATGGTCATCAGTACGCTGACGGGGCAAAACGTTACGCCTTCGGCGCTGGCGCAGTATACAGAAGCACATGGCTTATATGTACCAGGAAAGGGAACAAGCCACATCCTGCCGGCGATGGCGGCAGAAAATTGGGGACTGTCCGCGGAACGGGTGCAGGATACCCAACTGAAAAAAGTGGCGCAGCGCCTGCAGCAGGGGGCGCTGGCGGTGGTGATTTGCGGAGAGTATACCATTACAGGAAGCGGGAGCGGACATTATATCGTGCTCACAGGCGTGACGGAGGAAGGATATTTTACGATAGCCGATCCGGCCAGCCGGGAACGCAGCGGAAGATTGTACAGCCCGGACACAATCCGGGCATATGCCAGGGATCTGGATGCAGGGAGTATCTGGATCATATGGAATTGAAAGAAGAAAAGAAGTGCTGCGGCAGTTCATACGATCCGGCGCACTACAAAGATCCGGTATATGATCAGCAACGCTGAGGTGTAATGATTCGGACTTTTAAAAGGAGGTGCATTTCAAAAAGTGATACAAACGGATATGGCAGGTCAAAGGCGAAATGTGTCAGGAGATAACAGCGGCTTCTGCCATAGATACAAAAGATGGCTGCATGGCCGCACAATGTCATTGCGCGCTGGACTTTTGACGATTGTTTTTTTTCTGACCTGTCTTGCAGCACCCTGTTTTATAACAGAGGCGGCGGGCAGATCAGACCAGAACTACACAGATACAGAGCAGAAAACCTGTACCCTTGCGGTGCGTGCTGATGTTTTTGAAGGATTTGCAGGGGAAGTGGAGGTAAGGATACAGGACGGATATGGAAACGAGGAGACCTGTGTGCTGACTGCCGACAACAAATATGCCTGGAACCTGACCGTGGCGGAAGGCAGCTACACTGCAAAAGCCGTAACCGCAAAATCAGGAGAGGACAATTTTGAAGTAAAAAGATTATCATCACGCCTGCAGGTATCGGAGGGAGAACTGACCGTCTGCAGGCTGGTGGTGACGGACTATAAGATCGGGGATGAGGAAACCGAGATATCTTCAAAGGAGGAGGAAAAGGAGGAACCTATGGAAAGACAGGAAACGATGAATATACAGAAGGAAAAGGGGAAAAAGAAATCCCTGTTTAGCAGGCGCTTTTCGCTGGTTTTATGGCTGGCAGCGTTAGCGGCCGCGGGGGCTTACTGGTATTTCCATTACGGAAGGAGAAAATACAGTGGCAGATGAGGAACCCATGGTTTTCGATATCCCGATGAATTTTGCGGAAGAGGGGACGATGCTGGGTGGAAGGGTAAAAAGCAGAAACCTTCTGGAAACCGTGCTCATCTTTGTACTGCTTGTGCAGCCTATTCTTGCATTGCAGACAAATGGCAGGGTAAAGGTGTATCTGGCGGTGCTGGTCGTGCTGCCGGTCTGCATTTTTTCCATGATCGGCATCCAGGGGGAAAGCCTGTCCTCTTTTGGCATGGCTGCGTTGTATTTTTTTAAGACACGCCGTGTATGGGGCAGGCCGGATGAAAAGGAACGCATGGAACGTGGATATCGGGAAAGGAGGCGGATGGATGCCCAAAAAAGGAATCTTCAAAGAGCTGGAAAAAGAAAAGCAGTCCAGGCATTTGGCGCAAAAATACAGAAAAGAAAATGACCGCCCCAAAGAATCCAGGTTGGAAAGTGTGCAGGAAAAGCTCAGGACAAAGGCTGCAGATAGAGAACAGCCGGAGGAAAACGATGCGCAGGAGACAAAAGTGCTGCCCTATACCCTTGCATCCGAGTTGATTCCTATCAAAAAGGTCGTAAACGGTATCGTTTACACCAGGGACAACAGGTACATAAAAATCGTGGAAGTGCTTCCGGTCAATTTTCTCCTGCGCAGCGCAAAGGAACAGCGGTTTGTGATCCAGGGTTTTCTGCAATGGCTTAAAGTAGCGCCCTGCCGTTTCCAGATCAGGACGCTGGCGCGCAGGGCAGATATCAGGAGATATCTGGAAAAGGCGCGAGAAGAAATGGAACGGGAGGAAAATGAACTCTGCCGCAGTCTGCAGGAGGACTATATGAAGCTTTTGCAGGAGGTCGGGTTAAAGGAGGCAATCTCCAGACGCTTTTTTCTGATCCTGGAGTATGACGATCCGGAAGCCGGAAGGGCAGAAGAAGCGGACATAGCGGCGGCCCTTGAAAACATGGCTGATACCGCAAAACGCTATCTGGGCAGATGCGGGAATGAAGTCATCTGTCCGGAGGAGCCGACCAGATTCACCTTGGAACTGATTTACCAGATGCTGAACCGGGAAAGCTGCGCTGACGTCCCTTTTGAGAACAGGATAAACCGGGTGGCAGAGTGGTATCTGAAAGAGGGCGGAGAAAGTGCGCTTGACAGCATTCCGGTATCAGAGTATGTAGCGCCAGAGCGTCTGGACCTTACACATTCCAATTTTTTTGTGATGGACGGCCTGTACTATGCCTGCCTCTATGTACCCTCCGGAAAATAC
>Ga0129308_1001217_pt1 | contig 28718 bp, 23 predicted proteins | sample L827metagenome_FD_94440 | JGI IMG/M metagenome (GOLD analysis project Ga0129308, IMG submission 94440) | Ring-tailed lemur group fecal microbial communities from Wisconsin, USA - L827 metagenome | ecosystem: Host-associated > Mammals > Digestive system > Large intestine > Fecal | place: USA...
GCATGCCCACGATAAGAATTGCTATGATGACAGCGGCGAGCTGATCTGCGGCATGGAGGAGCATATCCACAGTGTGGCATGCTATGCCGATAAAACAGCCGATGTAGAAACCCAGGCGGACTGGGAGGAGACGCTGAAGGATATTGAACTGACTGGCGAATGGGCACAGGACGTTTTGGCTGTGGCCGAGAGCCAACTGGGATATACGGAGAGCGCCAGCAACTATGAGGTGGATAATGAGGGCAAGCTGAAGGGCTACAGCCGCTATGGGGCCTGGTACGGCGATCCCTACGGAGATTGGTGCGCCATGTTTGTCTCCTTCTGCCTGCACTATGCTGAGGTTGAGGATTTCCCGCTGGAGGCCAACTGCGACCGCTGGATCGCGGCGCTAAAAGAAGAAAAATACGATCTCTATCAAGAGGCAGATACATACATCCCGGAGCCCGGCGATCTGATCTTCTTTGACTGGGATGCGGATGGCGTTTCCGACCATGTCGGCCTGGTGGCGGAATGGATTGTTTCGGAAGAGGAATCGTCGCCGGATCAGGTCAAGGCGCTGGAGGGAAATTCCGGCGACCGTGTCCAGTATGTTACCTATGATGCGGACGACTCCAGGATTGCCGGCTATGGACAGCTTCCGGAGCAGACCTTCTACTGCGGAATTCAAGGCCATGTCCACACGGAGCGCTGCTACGGCGCCGACGGCCGGCTGCTGTGCGGGCTCGAGGAGCATCAGCACACGGAGGAATGTGAGCTTTCGCCGGAGGAGCAGTTTGCGAGAGGAAAGCTGAAAGCGCTGACCTATACCGGGGCGGATTATACGGTCCGGGTTCTGTACGGAACGGAGGCAGAGCTGCCGGAGGGCGTGACGCTGGAGGCGGAGGAGATTCTGCCGGATTCGGAAGACTACCAACTTTATTATGATGAGGCGGTTTCCGCTCTGGCGGCAGAGGAAGAAACGACAGTGCTGTTTGCCCGCTTTTTCGACGTCCGGTTCCTGCTGGACGGCGAAAAGGTGGAGCCGGCCGCGCCGGTGTCCGTGACCATCACCTATCACGATGTGGTGGCGACCGAGGAGCCGGTCAACTGCCAAGCCATCCACTTTGCGGAGGACGGCCCGGAGCTGCTGGCCGTGGAGACCCGGAGCTCGGAGGAGGGGAGCACCAGCTTCACCCATACCCAGAGCGGGTTCTCGGTTGTGGGCGATATGGTAATCGCGCCGGCGGCCTATAACAGCGCCGACGTCGGACCGGACGCGCTGCCTGTGGACTACTACGTCTATATCGACGGCGCGTGGACCTGCGTGGGTTCCACCAGGCGCGGCACCTTGGGAGATTACGAGGCCAGCGATTGGACGCTTTATAACCGGGACTATGTCACCTGTGCCCAGGTCGCGTCTATTCTTGAAAAGTACGGCTATTCCGGGTCAGAAGGGGAGTATGTTCTGGCCTATCAGCAGAAGCAGCCAACCAAAGATCCCAATACCTATCGGGATACAACGCCGACTGTGATAGGTGGTCAGCTTGTGTATCCTCTGTCCCGTAATGCCGAGCATCCCGGCTACAATGTGTACTATGTACCGGCTAACACCGGCTCCTATGGCTGGACTGTGCTGGACGAGCTTGTCACGAATGCGGGCGGCGAAAGCAACGGCTTCTTCACCGTGAAGGTCTATGACGCAAGCGGCAGCATGACCCAGGAGGCGGAAATTCCCGTTCGATACGAAAGCGAATACACCGTCACGGGCCTTGACACCAATGTGGCAAACTGGACGCTTGTCCGGGGCGACAGCTCTGAGCCGGTCACCGCCACCGACGGTTCTATTCCCATCACCGACATCACAACCCCCATTGTCCTGATGCCCCACAAGGAGGGCACCACAGGGCCGCGTCAGATTCGCTTCAAGGGCATGATCGACGGCGAATGGGTCGACCTGGGCACACTGCCTTACTATTATCAGAACAGTGACGGCAGCGCCTATATCACCTCTGATATGGCGGCCCAGTTCTTCGGGCAGTTGGGCTTCTCGGCCACGACCGACCCCATGTATACCATCGGCTACAGCTACGACGATATTTACAAAATCTATTACGCCCAGAATGGAACCTATGCTTACAAGAGCGATGGGAGCAAGGTCTGTATGGACGTTTCCGGTGCGGTATTTGAGGATGAACGGGCAATACAGACATGGTCGGAGAATGCCTCGTTTGCTCAGGTCTTCCGCATTTGGGAAGCAGGGGAAGCAGGGGGCTATGTTTGCCACTATATCACGCCCTACGATCACAGCGATTTTCACGTCAATGCCAAGGGCGGCGAAACAACCAATAGCACACTGGTATGGCTGCACAGCGCGGCAGATGAGGCCAGCTACTGGTGTGTATGGAATAACGGAAACGGGACCCTGTGGCGCAACGGCAACACCAACGGTACGGTGACCTTCTGGAACGGAAAAGCGCCGACCAGTGCAGTAATTGATATGCCAAGCAACAATTACAATAACAACCCGCAGCTTCAACTCTATAATAATGGAGATGCGAATAACAGGAACTGGATTCTTGAACAGCGCTATTTCATTAAAAATATGGGCGGAAGCACGCTAAACAGCGACGGCACCTGGAATATCCCTCTGACCCCGGAATCCAACGGAAACCTGGTCTGTTACTACATCCCCACCTTTGATAATTGGGCAAATCGTGGTTGGGACTGGGACAAGAGCGACGGAACAACGAATAAGATGCAGACAGAGGAATCCTGGAGTACCACCTATGTGAAGAGCGCCTGGTCTGTCTCCGTCCGCGACGACGCCCACATGATCTACTCTGACGGCGAACTCGACCAGATGACCCGAATCGTCCCCTATGGCGGAGAAATTACGATCCGCGTGGAAAACGGCGAAGGCGTGCTCTGGGGTGTGCGGGGCCTGAACGGAGAAGAGGTGGAGTTTGAGCAGAGCCAGGATGGAAATTACACCGTCTTCACCATCAGCAATATCACGCAGCCCATCGAGGTCGTGGCCAACAAAGCTGACCCCAACTTTACGGTCCAGTACTACGCCGACCTGGAGCGCTATCAGCTCTCAGACAGCGGCACTCTGGACATCATTGATACCAGCGGCAAGAATCTGCCGCAGAACACTGAGAACCAGTCTCTAAAATACCTCACCCTTGAGGATATCGGCCAGAACACGGATCAGAACAACGGCAGCGCTACGCCCCTCAAGCGCGTCAAAACCTACACGGAGCTGACGAAGCTCTATGAGGACGGGGCATTCGGCTTTGAGACGCATCCCGGATTGGCGTATTTTGACAAGCTCTGGGAGCAGCCCAACTACTCTCTGCACGATGTCCTGGTTCTCAAGGAGGGCCGGGATCCGAAAAGCACCGACGAGAACGACTGGTGGTGGTACGGCGTCAATCAGTCCACCTACAACAACGTCACCTTTACCAACATCGCTTCAGAGTCGCGAGAGCCTCGGCAGGAGGGCGTCAAGCAGAGCGCCGACGGTACTTATTGCATCCTGGTCCAGGAGAATACTGTCATTCGCCTCCACTATACCCAGAAGAGCAGGGACTATGTGAACGGCGTCCATTTCCACGACTACGACATCACCAGCGGCCAGAACAGTGACGGCACCTGGCGCTCCGGCGTCACGGGCATCAATATTCCGGACAACTATGTGTTAAGCAGAAATGGACAGCGGAAGCTCAATGCGGGCAATAACAATACGTTTTACAGCGTGGCAGATAACGGCAAGATCAGCGACGTTTTTGCATTCGGCAACCAGAACTGTGAAACCGGTCTGGGTCTTGCCAAGTGGGGAGGCAACACTCTCAATAGCTACAACTACAATAACAAAACCTATCGAGGCTGCACCTTTGGCTTGGTGAAGAGGTTGGACGGCAGCGATCTGATATGGGATGAATGGATTACCCATGCCAACCTCTTTGACGAGGGTACGGCCAGCGGCAAGCATACCTACACCGGCGGCTCCCTGACCTTTGCGCAGAAGGGCGACACCTATACCCTAACTGCTGCCAATTCTACAGTGGGTTCAAGAGATAACCTGCAATACTTCTTTAACCCCTCTCCTACATCCGGCACCACCCATACCCATATCTATACCAACAACTACTGGCCCATGGACAGCGCTTGGGACAAAACCGATCCATTGATGGGACGGGTGAACAGCAGCGGCACCCAATGTGATATCAGGGTGAACGGTTTCCAGGAGGCGGATGACTGTATTGGCGCAAACCATGACGGCGTAAACCTGCCGTGCAGCGACGACGGCAAAGCCCACAACTGGTTCTTCGGCATGAACTTCTCCCTGAGCTTCAACCTGACTGCGGACTATCTCGGCCCTCTGGAGTACATCTTCTTCGGCGACGACGATATGTGGGTATTCCTGGATGGAATGCTGATCTGCGACATCGGCGGCGTCCACTCCGCAGTGGGCGAGTACGTGAACCTGCGGGACTATCTGCCCAACGGCTCCAGCGGTACTCATACCCTCTCCTTCTTCTACACCGAGCGCGGCGCCTCCGGCTCCACCTGCTGGATGAGCTTTACCCTCCCCACGGTCACCAGCGCCGCCACCGGCAGAGACCTGGGAAGCCTGAAGGTCACGAAGAACGTAGCGGGTGCTGAGGACGAGGGCATTTATGCGGACCGGGAGTTTGAGTTTGCGGTTACCCTCCTGCAGTCGCAGGGCGGCGCGGCGCTTCCCGGTACCTATTCAGCCACCATTACCACGGAGGGCAGCAAGGAGACAGAATATAGGCAGGTTTCCAACGGCTCGACGCTCGAGCTCAAGGCGGGCCAGACGGCCCACATTCAGGGCATTCCCGCCGGCGCTTGGTACGAGGTGAGGGAGAAGGACCCCGCCGGCTTTGCCGTCACGGTAAACGGAAATTCAGGGTATATCCTCAGCGGCACAGTTTCCTCCGGCGAAATTGCAACCGGCGAATTTGTCAACACCGTCCTGGGCTATGAGCTGCCCGATAGCGGCGGCCCGGGCACATATTGGTATACATGCAGTGGAGCTGTCTTAATTTTGGCGGCAGGACTGTTGTATAGACACAAAAAACGGCGAAAGGAGGCTTGCTTCCCTCGTTCACCGTAGTAAAAAAGAGCATATCCCATTCAAATAAAGAAAGGAAAGTACGTATGAAAAAATGTAAAAAACTTGTCAGCATCGTTCTCGCTCTGGTCCTGATGCTGGCCCTGGCAGTCCCCGCCTTCGCGGCTGATGAGACCGGAAGTATCACCATCAATAGCAATACTAACGTCTCTGTCGCAGGCAAAACCTTCAACGCCTATAAGATTCTGGACGTGAAGGACTACACCGAGGGCCCAGATGGAACTGTTGTCTATACGGTTCCCGAAGAAATGAGGGAATTCTACAAGAACCGTTATAAACTGAACGGCGATGAGGGAGACTTCGACGCGAAGGTCGTTGCGGGAATCAATGCCGAGACGGATAAGTACGCTTTCGCCGCCGCTGCCCTTGCTGCCGCGAAGGAGACCATTACCCCTGTTTCCGCCACTGCCGTTGAGGGTGCTAAGAGCGTCACCATCGGCAACCTGCCCTTGGGCTACTATGTAGTTGAGGACACAGGTACTAACGCTCCTGTTTCCGCCCTGATTCTGGACACCACCAACCCCGATGTTACAGTGGAGATCAAGGCCGACAAGCCCAGCATCGACAAGAAGATCGACGGCACCAACGACACTGACGATGCCACCACCGGTGATGTGGAGAACAACAACGCCGCCATTGGCGATAAGGTTCCCTACAAGGTGACCTCCAAGGTGCCCGACATGACCGGCTACACCAAGTATTACTTCGTCGTCACCGATACCCTGTCCAAGGGCCTGACCTTCGACAACAATGTAGCGATCACCATCGGTAATAAGACCCTGGTTAAGGACACCGACTACACCGTCACCAGCACCACAAATAGCGACGGCACCACCTCTGTGGAGATCGTTTTCACGAAATTCATTCAGTATAAAGATCAGGCCGGTGACGCTATCACCATCACCTACTCCGCTACTGTCAACAACGACGCTGTGATCGGCGAGGCGGGCAACCCCAACAAAGTTCAGTTGGTCTATTCCAACAATCCCAACACGGATGAGAGCGGCAACACCGGCGACAAGCCTGGCCCCAACTCTCCCACCGGCAAGACCCCCGAGGAAGTAACCCGCACCTTCGTCACCGAGCTGGAAATCATCAAGGTTGACGGTCAGGGCAACCGCTTGACCGGCGCTGAGTTCAAACTGACGGGCACAAAGCTGAACACCGTCCTCGTGACCAAGGACGTTTATACCGAGAGTGAGACTGGCGGCTATTGGAAGCTGAAAGACGGCTCCTATACCATGGATGATCCCAACGCCGAGGGCATGGATCAGAGCAAATATGAGGACGTCAACACCAAGTACACAAAGACCACTCAAACGACCCCCATCACCAAAACTGAGGGCGTGACCTACACCGGCACCGTGGGCGCCGACGGCGTTCTGCGGTTCACGGGCCTGGCCGCTGGCGATTATACCATTACCGAGATTAAGGCTCCTGATGGCTACAATCTGCTGAAGGATCCCATCAAAGTGACCATCGGCTTCACTGCTCCTACGACGGCTGACGGCAATTGCACCTGGTCCTATACTTGGCCTGATGGCGCAACAAGCAACGGAAACACTGTGACCGTTATCAACCAGGCCGGCACCGAGCTGCCCTCCACCGGCGGCATGGGCACCACGATCTTCTACATCGCTGGCGCAGTCCTGGTGCTTGGCGCGGCAGTTCTGCTTGTCACCAAGAAGCGCATGAGCACAGAAAAGTAAAATCATTTCCTTTGTAAGCGAATTCCCGTTGTTCCGGGGTGGTTCGCCACCCCGGATACAACAGCAAGGAGAACCCTGTTATGCGAAAACACCTGTCAACCATCATCTTGATATTGGTTTTTTTGACAGGGCTCTCCCTGCTGCTGTATCCAACCGTCAGCGACTATTGGAACTCCTTTCACCAGTCCCGTGCCATCGCCAGCTATGCCGAGCAGGTGTCCGCGCTGGACGACGACCGCTATGCGGAGATTTGGGCCGCGGCGCGAGACTACAATGCGGCCCTTGCGGAAAAGCAGAACCGCTTCTTCCTCTCTGACGCGGAGGTTGCCGAGTATGAGGCCCTGCTGGATGTCTCTGACAACGGCGTCATGGGCTATGTCGAGATTCCGGCCATCGATGTGTCGCTGCCGCTCTACCATGGAACCGATGAGGCGGTCCTTCAGATCGCCATCGGCCATATTGCGGGTACGTCGCTGCCGGTTGGCGGAGAAGGGACCCACTGCGTGCTTTCCGGCCACCGCGGCCTGCCCTCCGCGCGCCTGTTCACCGATCTCGACAAGCTGGTCGTGGGCGACGTCTTTCTTCTGGGCATACTGGATGAGACGCTGACCTATGAGGTCGATCAGATTTTGATTGTCGAACCGGACGACACCAGCGCGCTGGAGCTCGAAGAGGGGAAGGACCTCTGTACCCTGGTGACCTGTACGCCCTACGGCATCAATACCCACCGCCTGCTGGTGCGCGGCCATCGGATTGAAAATTCCAAAGAGGCTGCCAGCGTCCGTGTGACGTCGGATGCCGTTCAGATTGAACCCGTGATTGTTGCGCCGCTGGTGGCGGTGCCGATTTTGTTGTGCTTGCTCATCCTGCTGCTGGTTAGGACGCGCAAAAAGAAAAAATGAGGTGAAGGGTTTATGCTGCGATTCCATCGAAAACATATGTTTACATTGCTGCTCACCGTATTGCTGCTCTGGGCCTTGGCGGCTGTGGCTTCCGCCGTGGAGGTCCCGGACCTGAGCCGGAGCGGATCAATTTCGGTCACGCTGCGGGACACCGAGACCAAGCAGGAGATTTCAGGCGGAACGCTGACGCTCTACCAGGTTGGTACGGCTGAGGAGAATGACGGAGATTACAGCTTTGCCCTCACCGGCGCCTTTGCGGACAGCGGGATTTCTATTTCTGATGTGCAGTCGGAGGACACGGCGAAGCGGCTGGCCGACTATGCGAAAAAATCCAAAATCAGCGGGACGACGGCGTCGGTCCAGGCGGGCGGCGTGAAATTCGCTGATCTGGAGACCGGCCTGTATTTGATTGTGCAGGAGACCGCGGCGGACGGTTACAGCGCAGTCAGCCCCTTCCTGGTGACCGTTCCGATACAGGAGAAGGGCAGCTATGTCTATGATGTGGACGCGAGTCCAAAGACCAGCGTGCAAAGGACAACGACGCCGCAGCAGCCGGTAACGCCGCCGAAGAATCCGACATTGCCCCAAACTGGTCAGCTCAACTGGCCGGTGCCGGTGCTGACCATTGCGGGGCTGCTGCTGTTTGCCGCCGGGTGGACGCTGTGCTTTGGGAAGAGAAAGCATGCGAAGTAAAGTAGGCGCTTTTTGTATGGTGCTGGGAGCGGCGCTGGTGGCCACAGCGCTGCTCCTCTTTTTGGGAAATCAGCGGGAAGCGCGGCGCGCAGAGGTCGCGTCCGAGACGCTCCTGCCCCAGGTCCGGAACGCGATTTCGGCACGTTTTGAGGAAGAAGAAAATGCCTCGGAGGACGGGATTTCCGTCCCGGATCCCTATGACCCGGAGATGACGGTGGTGGAGATCGATGGATACGGCTATGTCGGCTATCTCTCCATTCCGGCGCTTGGCTTGGAGCTTCCGGTCATGTCGGCGTGGGACTATGACCGGCTGAAAATTGCCCCCTGCCGCTATTCCGGCTCTACCAAGACCGGCGATCTGGTCATCGCCGCCCACAACTATGTCCGGCATTTCGGGGCGCTTTCGACGCTCCAGCCCGGCGACACCGTGACCTTTACAGACATGGACGGCGTTATCACGGTCTATGCGGTCGCGGCGCTGGAGACCCTGCAGCCTGCGGCCGTGGAGGAGATGACGGCAGGGGATTACGATTTGACGTTGTTCACTTGTACTTACGGCGGCAGAAGCCGCGTTACTGTGCGCTGCGACCAGGTGGAAGAATAAAGGAACGCCCTGCAAGATCGAAAATCTTGCAGGGCATATTGTTGCCTACTGTGCCAGAAACGCTTTGTACTTGGAAATCAAACCATGGAACGCCGGATCAGCTCGGAGAAAATCGTATGCAGGGTCATTTTCAAGGTCAGATAAAACCGCCGGCAGCATTTGCTTCGGGTCGGAGGTTTTTGCTATGCGGCAGAACAAAGGAGATCGCCGCATATCCCATGGGGTGAGCAGGGCTGCAAGCATTTTTTGCAAAAGAAGCATACATTCTCCGGCATTTTTCTCGACAGTCGCTATTTGCAAGGGCGCTACGAATGAATGATATTCCCAGAGACCAAAAAGCGCTGCCATCTGGCTGGACTGCGCTGCAATACTTTTGGCAGATTGCACCGCGCCGGAGGCCAGCTCTGCATCGATCATTCTAAAGAGCAGAAGTTGCACTTTGTTCAGAGACAAGAGCAGTGCGCTTTGCAAACTTTCTATTGCCTGCTCTGTCTTGCCCTGGCGTAAGTGGAGGGTGACTTGCAGCATCCGTTTGTCGGCCATACTGCTGAGGATGTCCTCCTTGTCCGGCATCATGTTCAAAATTTCCTGCGCCCTGTCATAATCGCCATTTCGGATGCATCTGCTTGTCAGCATAAACTGCGCGCTGTTGCTCACTTTGCTGTCCTTGCTCTGCGCAAGCTGTTCATACCATTTTACAATTTTATCCTCATACTGATGAGCTTCATGGGCAGACGGCCCAGAGAAGGCAAGGAAACCGTCAAGCTGCAAGGCGAGGCAGTGCAGCAGGGGTTCGCTGTGGGGATACTCGTGGATTTTTTGCTCTGCCGCTTCAAATCCCGCCGCAATTCCCTCTGCCTGGACGACGGCTGCAATTTCTCTGCTGAAATGCCCGATTTCCTGCGGCGAAATGTCCGCCTGGAAATCGAACAGCGTGTTCAGATCAATTTTGAGTAAACGGGCCAGCGGAGGCAAAAGCGCAATGTCCGGATTTGTCTGGCCGGTTTCCCACTTGCTGACGGCGGGAATGGATACGTTGAGATATTCAGCGACCTGTTCCTGCGTCAATCCCAGCGCTTTCCGTCTTTCCTGAATGACCGAATGCATCGACATCATATCATCTCTTTCTTCTGGATGGTACAAAAGCTTTTGTTACTTTCATGATACCACCGGAGTTCGTTTGCCGCAATCGCGCGGATGTTAACTTACGGCTGAAAATTTTAACCTCCGGTTAAGACCCAAAAAGGCGAAAAAAACAGCGGGGCCTTTCCCAGCTTCAGTTAGCGGAACTCGCGGATATCAGCCGCATACAGCTGATGTTGGCCGCTGTCTTTTGAGAATCAAAAGAACTTAACGAGGCATTTCGACAAAAAAAGACCGATGCAAATGCATCGGTCTTTCTGCTGTCAAAGAGCGCACAAACGGTGCGTAAGCAGGGGTAAAAAACGCGAAAAGTACACCACAAAAACCAGGTCGATAAACAAGAATTTGCCTATTGATTGGTAACTACTGTAAAGCTGAAACTTCCTTTCGCTTTTTCACCCGTTACTGTAACTGTATACGTTCCACTTTCTTCAATACCAACATCAAATTCATCAGAAAAGGAAACATCTACACTTTCATAGACAGGTACTTCATCATCTTTCTGAATCTTAAATGATAAGCTACCACCCTCAACAATAATTTCTGCATGGATAGTATCTCCTTCTTCAACGATTAGGTCTTGGGAGTCGGTTTTATTAAATACCTTATAGTCCATCACAAACTCATTATTATTTCCTGTTCGGCTACCGTCAAAATCTGTTCCACACGCTGTTAATGATAAAACCAATATTAAAGAACACAAAATACCCAAATGTTTTTTCATAATGTTTTCCCTCTCAAATCCCGATTCCTTAAACACAGTATTCCGCAAATCTGTGCATTACAACGATAAAAAGCCCCTCTTGTCTACAAAGACAAGAGAGGCTTTTTCGTGGTGGAGACTGGCGGACTCGAACCGTCGACCTCATGCGTGTGAAGCATGCGCTCTAACCAGCTGAGCTAAGCCTCCGCAGTGGTACCTATTATAGCATAGATTTCAAAAAATGCAATGCTTTTTTTCAAAGATTTCCATTGCCGACGACAAGCCGGTAGAGAGAGCTCAGACAGTGCCAGGTTCTCCGGTCGATGACGCCGGTTTCCGGGATGTCGCAGAGCGCCTGCAGGGCCTTGACAGAGCGTTCCGTGGCTGCGTCATAGTTGCCGTTGACGGTCAGCGAAGGAATATTTTTCAGGTGCGTACTGAGCATGAGCAGCATGGCCTGAATCAGATAGGTGTGCCCTCCGCTGGTATCCGGTCCGATGTGCGCATCCTTCTCCAGCATGATGCGCAGTGGGGAGGGCTCCTGGCTGCGGGGCGCCAGAATCTCGTAGGCGGCGATAATATTTTGCCAGGTCCGTTCGTCCACCTTGCCGGTGATCGGGAGACCAGCGGCCTCCTGGAAGGCGCGGACGCTGGCTGCTGTCTGCCTGCCATAGATGCCGTCCGGGATAATCAGCGGAATTTCGTGGGTCGTGCTGGCGATGACACGCAGCATGATTTGTAACGTGCGGATGTCCTGCGAATTTTCCATGCTTGCCTCCTTTTTAATCCCGCATACCGGACTGCAACGTTGTGCCGGGGAACGAAGTGAGCGGCGGCAGATATTCGCTTGGGTCCAAAACGGTATTTTCGATTCCTGCAAACCGTTCATAGAGCGCGTCCCAGGTCGCCTTGTCGACGGTACCTGTCACCGGCAGCCCTGCAAACTGCTGGAATGCTCTGACCGCGTTTGTCGTAGCCTCGTTGAAATATCCGCTGACCTCCACACCGGGGATCTCCGGCTCAAATTCAGCAATGACGGAGAGCATGTATTGTAGATGGGAAATATTCACGCCGGAATTTCCTTGGGTGAGTGCATCCGGGTAGGCCCAGGAGATTTGGGAAAATTTTTGCCCTTGGGAAGTCAACTCGTTCAACTGGCGGATTGCGACATAGAGCTGGACGAGCTTATACCAGGTGGCCTTTCCGACGATCCCATCGACAGCGAGGTTGAACACGCGCTGAAAAACGCGGACCGAATTTTCCGTCGCAGGTCCGAAGATACCATCGGCAACAACCGTTGGAATGGCCGGATAGTGCTGGGCAATCTGGTTCAGCGACGCCTGGATGACGACCACGGCCGGACCGGAGGAGCCGACGCGCAGCGCCGTGCCGGGATAGGAATATTGAAAATCCTGGATTGGCGCATTGACGACCAGCTCAATGTCGTCGCCATAGTAGTGCTTCAGAATTTCGACGGAATTGTATCCCTGCTCGGCCAGCGCCTGGGAGCCCCATTGGCTCATCCCCGGGCATGTCACGGTGGTTCCATTGCAGAAGGACGCGGAAAGCGGCTCGATGTTGCCGACACGGCGTATGTAGTTGTTAAAAATCTCATCCACGATTTGGACGATGTTTTCAAAGTAATTTCGGCCGTTGATAAATTTCTGGTCGTAGGCGGTGGACGAGGTGATGTTGAAGTTATAACCCCGGCTGGGGTAATACTCCGTATAGACCCGGTTTAACGCATAGGAGATGATGGCCAAAATATTGGCACGCAGCGCGCTTTCATCCCAGGTGGGGTAGATTTCGCTGGAGGCGACATTATAGATATATTCCTTAAACGGCACTGTGACATTGGGAGCGTCACTGTCCGGAAGGCCCAGGTGCACAGTGATATTGGTCGGTATGTAGGGCGTGACTGTCGGCATATTTCACCTCGTTACAGATTTTGCGGCGTGACGTCAAATTCCTGATTCTGGCCCCATTGTGAGGGCAGGACGTCCATTGGGAGAAGTTGAATGTCCTGCAGCGTGGTCACACCGGGAAAAATCTGGACATTTTCAACGAGAACGCGCTCATACAGCGGATGGTCTACGGCGATATCGATGCTTGCAAACCCGAGCGGCTGATTTGGCGATTGACTGTTTGCCAGAATGGGGGTAACGACGGCAAAAGGCTTCGTGTTGCCGCTGGAGTCCGTCGTCTGAAAAGCCAGCAGCTCCGAGCCTCCGGAGGGCAGCCTTTGCGTCAGCGAGACAGAGGCGTCTGCCAACGGAAAATTTGCGTTGGAGGTATAGACATGTACTTGAATGAATCCCTGTGCAGCCAAACTGCATCCCACCTTTTCCTGATTTTGCCTTACTATTCTATGCAGCGCCGCAGCAAAATGTGAGAGCTGAATTGACAATGTTATCCGGCAAGGTTATAATATAGGCGTAAAAAAGCGGGAAGAACCGCAGAAAAAGGAGATCATTACATGGTTTACAACATGACAATTGCCGGCGTGAACAGGGACCTGCCGATCTGTAAGGTAACGGATGATTTGTACATTGGCGCGTTTGTCATTTTTGGAGATGTGGAGCTGACTGTGGCGACTGCTGAAGCGCTCCTGAAGAGAGCGCCCGAATATGACTATATGATCACTGCGGAATCCAAGGGAATCCCGCTCGTTCATGAGATGGCCCGCCAGAGTGGCCGGAACGAATACCTCCTTGCCCGGAAGGCGCCGAAACTCTATATGCAGGATGTATTCGGCGTGTCTGTCAATTCCATTACGACGGCGAAGGAGCAGCATCTCTATCTCTCCGGCGACGACGCGAAGAAAATGAAGGGCAAGCGGATCCTGATTGTCGACGATGTGATTTCCACGGGCGAATCGCTGCACGCACTGGAAAGACTGGTCGAGGAGGCCGGCGGCGAGATCTGCGGCCGAATGGCAATTCTGGCAGAGGGCGATGCGCAGAATCGGGAGGATATCATCTACCTCGAAAAGCTGCCGGTTTTTCATGCGGACGGTACCGTTAAGGAATGACGATACATAGAGCGCCCGCCATTCGGCGGGCGCTCCTTCTTGTGAAATCTATGGAAAGGAAGAACTGCGATATGACAAGAGAAGCGGCATGGGAACTGCTGACCAAATACAACCAGGACCCATTTCATTTGAAGCATGCCGAGACGGTGGAGGGCGTGATGCGCTACTTTGCCAGGGAGCTTGGCTATGGAGAAGAGGAGGACTTCTGGGGAATCGTCGGCCTTCTCCACGATCTGGACTTTGAGCTGTGGCCGGAGCAGCACTGCGTCAAAGAGCAGGAGCTGATGCGGGAGGCAGGCGTGGATGAACGCACGATTCACGCCGCCGCCAGCCATGGCTACGGCATGACCGTGGACGTGAAGCCGGAGCATGAGATGGAAAAGGTCCTCTTTGCCTGCGACGAACTGACCGGTCTGATCGGCGCCGCGGCGCTGATGCGTCCGTCCAGAAGCGTACAGGATATGGAGGTCAAGAGCCTCAAGAAAAAGTTCAAGGACAAAAAGTTTGCCGCCGGCTGCTCGAGGGACGTGATTGCCAAGGGCGCCGAGATGCTGGGCTGGGATCTGGATACGCTGTTTGAGCGGACGATTCTGGCAATGCGGACATTCTGCGATTGAGTAAAAATCAAGCACTCCGGCGCGGCTTTGAACAGCCTTTGCGCCGGGTGCTTCCATTTTTTTGCAGAGCTTATTAAAACATTATTTGATTTGTGGTCATACTTTTTTCATAATTAAGGAATAACATAAAGACACAGAAACGAAGGGAGCGATATTATGGAAGACAATAATATCTTCAACGAAAATTCTTCATCCGTAGAGAACCAGCCCAATTGGGCAGACGAGGCCAGAGAGGCCGGACGTGCTCCCGAACGAGAGAACCCGGATGCAGTTACCTCTGAGACCGAACAGGAATATACCGATGGACCGGCCATGCCGGAGGAGGAACATACGACCTTTGCCAATGGCTCTCCGCGCCCGGAATACCGGGAGCAAGCCAAGAGAGCCGGCAAAAAAAATCGTATGGGAATCAAGGTGGCCTCCATTGCGCTGGTGTGCGCGCTGATCGGCGGCATAGGCGGCGGGGCGATTACGGCCTCGATTATGAGCAAAAAGCTGGATTCCATGGGACCGGCCATCACACAGAGCGGAAGCAACGCCGGGGAAAACCTGGAGGACAGCGTCGCGGAATCCGCCGTTCAAAAGCTGGCCAGTGATTTGCAGACAAATGTGGGCGACAAGTCCCTGACGCCCAGCGACGTCTATAACGCCTATGTGGGCAGTGTCGTCGGCATTGCAAACGAGGGAACGACGACAAATTTCTTTGGACAGGTTTCCGCGACGGCCAGCTCCGGCTCCGGCTTTATCATCTCCGAGGACGGCTATATTGTCACCAACTACCATGTGGTTGAGGACGCGGATAAGCTGACCGTGACGCTGAACAATGGCGATCAGTATGAGGCGAAGGTGATCGGCTATGAGTCGAACAACGATGTGGCGCTGATTAAGATTGAGGCCACCGGTTTGCAGCCGGTATCGATTGGCGATTCCGATGCGCTTCAGGTTGGCGAGACGGTCTGTGCCATCGGCAATCCGCTTGGCGAGCTGACCAATACGCTGACCATCGGCGGCATCAGCGCGCTGAACCGCGAGGTTAACACAGACGGCAGGCCGATCAATATGCTCCAGACGGACTGCGCCATCAACGAAGGCAATTCCGGCGGCCCGCTGTTTGACATGAACGGCAACGTCATTGGCATCACGACTGCAAAATACTATGGAGATACCATTGAGGGCATCGGATTTGCCATTCCGATCAACGATGTCATGCGGATTGTGGCCGATCTCAAGGAGTACGGCTACGTCACGGGCCAGCCCTATCTGGGTGTCACCGTGCTGGATATGGACAGCAGAACGGCGGAGGTATATGGCCTGCCGGTCGGCGCCTATGTCAACTCTGTGGCAGAAGGTTCCTGCGCTGCGACTGCGGGCCTGCAGGAGCGGGATATCATCACAGGGCTGGGCGAATACGAAATTGGGACGATGACGGACCTGGTGGCGTCGCTGAAGAACTTTGCGGCTGGCGATACCACGACCCTGACGGTCTTCCGCGGCGGCGAGACGCTGACGCTGACCATCACACTGGATGAGAAGCAGCCGGAGACCGCGAGCTCCGCCGAGCAGGCCCTTCCGGACGGAGAGGACGATTCCGGCGAGCAGACTCCGGAAGAAGACCCCAATGTGGTTCCGATTCCAGTTCCGGAGGAAGAACCCAATGTGGTGGTTCCGGTTCCGAACAATTAAAAACACCGCTGATTTCGGCGTATCATATAAAAATCCCGAACCATTCTTTGAGTGGTTCGGGATCTTGCTTATTCGGCAGAAATCAAATAGTAGTAGACCGGCTGGCCGCCATAGAGAAGCGTAACCTCTGCGTCCGGGCAGCTTTTTTCAAAGATGGGAAGCGCCGTCGCTCTGGCGTCGTCCTCGGAAATATCCTGACCATAGAAGATCGAGATGAATTCCTTGCCCTCCTCATGGACCTGCCCGGCCATCGCTGTGAGGATCTTGGAAATATCCGGGTCATTGGCAAACAGCGCTCCGTTGTAGAGGCCCAGATATTCTCCGGCCTTGATCTTGTGGCCGTCAAAATCGGAATCGCGGGCAGCATAGGTGATCTGCATTGTGGAGACGGCATCAAACGCGCTCATCATGCCCTCGGTCAGCATGGACTCTTCCATGCTGCCGTCGAAGGAGAGCATCGCCGTGATCCCCTGTGGCACCGTCTTGGTGGGAATTACAATGATTCTCTTTTCCGAAAGCGGGACGGCCTGTTCAGCGGCCAGAATAATGTTTTTGTTGTTCGGCAGAACGTAGACAATTTCGGCCGGCGTCGCATTGACGGCGGAGAGAATATCCTGGGTAGAGGGGTTCATGGTCTGACCGCCCTCGACAATGTGGTCGACGCCCAGATCACGGAAGGCCTCTACAAGACCGTTGCCGGCGCAGACAGCGACAACGCCAAACTTCTTCTCCGGCGCAGCCACCTGAGCCGCGCGCTCTGCCTCGGTCATTACCTTTTCGGTGTGCTGCTCCCGCATGTTTTCGATCTTTACGGTCAGCAGCGCACCGTATTCCAGCGCATGCGTGATGACATTGCCCGGCTCATTGCTGTGAACATGGACCTTGATGATGTCGTCGTCGGTGACCTGCACCAGAGAGTCGCCAATACCGGCCAGATAGTCGTGCAGGATGGCCGGGTCCTTGTCCGTATCCCGGGAGACGATAAACTCTGTACAGTAAGTATAGAGAATGTCCTCGTCGTCGAAGTCCGAGAAGCTGGCGGCGTCCTTGATCTCCGCGCCGCTGTCGTTTGCGGCAATGTCGTTGCCCTGAAGGCTTGCCATCATGCCTTCCAGGATGCAGAGGTATCCCTTGCCGCCGGCATCCACAACGCCGGCCTTCTTCAGCACGGGATTTTGATTCACGGTTTCGCGCAGCGCCTCGCTTGCCGTCCGGATGGCGACAGCCAGAACCTGCTCGAAATCATTGCTGACAGCCGCTTCCTCCGTGGCAGCGGCGGCAGAGACACGGGAGACGGTCAGAATGGTGCCCTCCGTGGGCTTCATAATGGCGCGGTAAGCGGCTTCGACGCCGGCGTTTAACGCGCTGGCCAGCAAAATACCGTCGGCCTCGTTCTGGCCCTTCCATGTCTTGGAGAAGCCGCGAAACAGCAGGGAAAGGATGACGCCGGAGTTGCCGCGGGCGCCGCGAAGCATGGCGGAGGCCGTGATATCGGCGGCCTTGCTCAGCGTTGGCTCGTCGGCCTTGCGAAGATCGGTGACAGCGGCGTTCATCGTCATAGACATGTTTGTGCCGGTGTCGCCGTCGGGAACCGGGAAAACATTCAGTTCGTTAATGGGCTGTTTGTTATTTTCAATGGAGGCGGCAGCGCTGATAATCATGCGTCGAAATGCTGCCCCGTCAATGGACTGCCTCATTGGTGTACACCTCCGTGTTTTTATCTTTCGTCCAGCATAATGGAATCAACGTGAACGTTGATGGCTCTGACCGTAGTTCCGGTCGATTTGGTGACATTGTAGGAGACCTCATTGATGATGGAGGACGAAACAACGGGAATATTCACACCATGGTCGACCATAATGTGTAAATCAATCGTGATAGTATCATCTTCATGGAAGGTCACAGCGACGCCCTTGTTGGCGGATTCCTTGCGCAGCAGATAGATGAGGCCGTCGGTCCTGGAGCGGGCAGCCATACCCTTTACGCCGAAGCAGTTGGAAGCGGCAAGCCCTGCGATATTCCGATAGACATTGCTTTCCACCGTGATCGTGCCATATTCAGTTTCCTGACGAATCATAGCGTACCTCCTTTATTGGTTTATGCTGTATCGATATCATAACGAGTCGTGATTCAAATTGCAAGGGAAGCCATGGAAAAATTTTACGCTTCTCCATTTCAGACCATGGAGGGCTCCCAGCAGGCAGGGGCATCAATGCCCATCATCTTAACGACGGTGGGAGCGACATTGGCAAGACCAAAGGCGCCTTCCTTGATTTCATATTTTGTGTCCGGATCATAGATGATGAACGGAACCGGATTCAGGGAGTGGGCGGTGCGGATGGAGGTCTTGCCCTTCTTTGTCTCTGTCATCTGGTCCGCATTGCCGTGGTCCGCTGTGATCAGGACGGTGTAGCCATACCGGTCCGCCGCCTCGAGAATGCGGCCGACGCCGGCGTCGACAGCTTCCATGGCGGTGACGACGGCGCTCATAACGCCGGTATGGCCGACCATGTCGCCGTTCGGGAAATTGCAGCGCAGAAAGTCGTATTTCCCGGAGGCCATCGCTTCAACCATGGCGTCGGTGATTTCCACAGCCTTCATCATGGGCTTTTCCTCGAAGGGGCAGACGTCGGAGGGAATCTCCACATAGGTCTCCAGACTTTCGTCGACCTTGCCGGAGCGGTTGCCGTTCCAGAAATAGGTCACATGGCCGTATTTCTGCGTCTCGGACAGGGCATATTCGCGAATCCCCTGGGCGCAGAGCACCTCGGTCAGCGTACTCTTGATGACAGGGGGCTGCACCAGATAGTGCTCCGGGATATTGAGGTCGCCGTCGTATTGCAGCATGCCGGCAAAGTGGACACCGGTATAGCCGGGGCGCTCAAAATAGGGGAACTCCTTGCGGTCAAACGCCAGGGAAATCTCCTGGGCGCGGTCGCCGCGGAAGTTGTAGAGGACGACGCTGTCCCCGTTCTCGATCTTTCCGACGGGCTGCCCGTTTTCAGCGATGACAAAGGCGGGGAGATCCTGATCGATGCAGCCGGTCTCCTGGCGATAGGTCTCAACTGCCTCCCTGGCGGTGGCAAACTGGCGGCCTTCCCCGAGAACGTGGGTTTTCCAGCCGGCCTCGACCATGGGCCAGTTGGCCTGATAGCGGTCCATGGTGATCTTCATGCGGCCGCCGCCGGAGGCGATTTTGTAGGTATATTCGCCGCCGTTCAGCTCAGCCAGCACATCCTCGAGCTGCTGGACATATTCCAGAGCGGAGGTGGCGGGCACGTCGCGGCCGTCCAGCAGAATATGGCAGTAGGCGGTCTTGACGCCGGACGCCTTGGCCTTGCGGAGCAGGGCAAAGAGGTGGCCGATGTTGGAATGGACATTGCCGTCGGACAGCAGGCCCAGGAAGTGGAAGGCCTTGCCGTTGCTCACGCAGTTGGAAACCAGGTCCTGCCAGGTTTCGGACTCAAACAGCGTACCGTTTTCAATGGATTCCTCGACGAGCTTGGCGCCCTGGGAATAGATCTGGCCGCAGCCAAGGGCGTTGTGGCCGACCTCGGAGTTGCCCATATCGTCGTCGCTGGGCAGGCCGACGGCGGTGCCGTGGGCCTTGAGCCAGGTGTAGGGGCAGGTCGCAAACAGCTTGTCCAGCGTAGGCGTTTTGGCGACCGCCACTGCGTCGCCAGGGCCGCCGTCGCCGCGGCCGACGCCATCCATAATGACCAGTACAATCGGTTTCTTGTTCATAAATGTTCCTCCAAATAGTCTGCTGCAAAGGCAATCAGCTTTTTACAGATTGGTTTTCCGTTCTGCCTGAGAATTTCGCGGCAGTACAGCGTTCCAAATTTTTCTTCAAAGGCTTTCAGAAATTCCTGGGAGGCCTTACATTGCCGGTTATTTTCATCGCCGTATTTCAGGCCGAGCGCCATCAGTGTGCCGGTCACACAGCCGCAGACTGTGCCGCAGCGCATACCGCTGCCGAAAAAGGCGCCCAGACGATAGGCCGTCTCCCGGTCGATTCCGTATGCTTCACAGCTTGAAGCAAAAACGGACTGGCAGCAATTATAGCCTTGCGTATCGTGGAGCGTGGCGGCGGTGTCAGAAAAAGCCATGGTAATCCCTCCAATTTCGTTCATTCTATTTTACAGCAAAAGCTCCGTTCTTACAACTATAATTTCAGTTAAAGCTGCTGGAATTCTCAGAAAACAGGGCCGAAATACGCTGGCGAAGCGCGCCGGAGCCGGAAAAATCGCTGCCGGAGGACAGAAATTCGTCGGCGGCAGCCTTTGCCTCTGTCAGAACGGAGAGGTCCGCCGTCAGACTTGCCACGTGAAATACCGGCAGACCGTGCTGTCTGGAGCCGAAGAAGTCGCCGGGGCCCCGCAGGCTGAGATCCTCTTCCGCAATTTTGAAGCCGTCGTTGGTTTTGCAGAGCGTCTGAAGACGCTGCAATGTTTCCGGGTTTTTCTGGGAGCTAAAGAGAATGCAAAAAGACTTGTCGCTGCCGCGACCGACACGTCCGCGAAGCTGATGGAGCTGGGAAAGACCAAAGCGCTCGGCGTTCTCAATGACCATCAGCGTAGCGTTTGGCACGTCGACGCCGACCTCGATGACCGTTGTGGCCACCAGAATATTGTATTGTCCGGCGGCAAACGCCGTCATGACTGCGTCCTTGTCTGCGCCTTTCATCTGTCCGTGGAGCAGAGCGACCCGCAGATCGGGAAAAATGGTTTTTTGCAGCGTTTCCGACCACAGTTCCACCGATTTCAGGCTGTTCTCCTCGTCTTCCTCGACGGCGGGACAGACGATATAGACCTGATGTCCGGCAGAGACCTGCTTGCGGATAAAGGCGTTGACTCTTGCCCGCATGGATTCGTTTACCAGAAACGTATCAATTTCCTGCCGCCCTGCGGGTTTCTCGTCGAGAACCGAGATGTCGAGGTCGCCATAGAGAATCAAAGCCAGCGTGCGGGGAATCGGCGTGGCGGACATGACCAGGACGTGGGGATGGCTGCCCTTTTCGGAGAGGGCGTTCCGCTGGGCGACACCGAAGCGGTGCTGCTCGTCTGCTACCACAAGCCCCAAGCTGCGGTATTCCACGTCTCTGGAAATCAGCGCGTGGGTGCCGATGACAACCTGACAGGAGCCGTCCGCGAGCGCTTCCTTGACGGCGCGCTTCTTTGCGGCGGGCATGGAGCCGGTGAGAAGGCAGCAGGTGATGCCGAGGGCGGAGAGAAGCGGCTCCAGGGATTTTTTATGCTGCTCTGCCAAAATTTCTGTCGGGGCCATCAGGGCGGACTGAAAGCCGTTTTGCGCAGCGCAGACCATAGCGGCGGCGGCGACCAGGGTCTTGCCGCTGCCCACGTCGCCCTGGAGCAGGCGGTTCATTGGGACGCCGGACCGGAAATCCTTGCAGATTTCCTGGACAGCCCGCTGCTGCGCGCCTGTCGGCTGAAAGGGGAGCGCATCAAAGAAGAGATGCAGGTCTGTATTTGCCATAGGCGCACGGTGCACAGCGGTCCGCTGTGCGCGCATCATGGAGAGCCCACAGGAAAAGACAAAGAATTCCTCGAAGACCAAGCGTTTCCTGGCGGTATCCAATGCTTCGAAGGAGGACGGAGCGTGGATGGTCCGGTAAGCAGCTTGCGCGTCACAGAGCTGATAGCGTTCCAACAGGTATCCGGGCAGCAGCTCGGGCAGTTCCGCGAGGCAGGCATCCAGAGCGGTCTGGATGGTTTTCCGGATGACCTTGTTGGAGAGACCGGCGGTCATGGGATAAACCGGCAGAATGCAATTTGTGGTAGTTCCGCACTGGTCCAGGGATTCAAAGGTCGGATTTGCCATACCCGTTCCAAGGAAACCGCCGTCCATGGTTCCATAGAACAGGTAGCTCTCGCCATAGTGAAGCGCTTGAACGGAAAAACGTTGGTTGAAGAAGGTCAATTTCAGGCGGCCGGTCTCATCGGCTACGGTGACATGGGTGATTTCCATGCCTTTCCGGACGAAAGCCGTCCGTGGCTCTGCAATCACCATGGCCTCGAAGCAGGCGGGCTCTCCGGGGACCAGGTTTGCAATTGTGCGCCGTACTGTACGGTCTTCATAGGTCCGCGGAAAATAACAGAGGAGATCAAACACCGTGTGGACGCCCAGCACGGCGAAAAGCTCCGCCTTTTTGGGACCGATGCCGGGCAGGACCCGAATGTTGTCGGTTAGCTCCATTGTACGATGCATCCTTTCTGCTTGATCGGAGCAGCATCCCGCAATGCAACGAGGAAAATCTTTCAAGCGGGTATATTTGGAAAATTCTGGCAATACTGTTTTCAAAGGGGGCGAACGAAGTGAAACAAACCATTGCCGCGCTGCTGATCTCAGCGCTGGTGGCCGCCCAGGCTGTCCCAAAGCAGGCGGCGCAATTCTATGACGCGTCTATTCCCGTTCGATTGCTGGATCAGGGCGCTGTGCAGGAGCTGACGCTGCATGACTATCTGGTTGATGTCGTGCTGCAGGAGATGCCGGCGTCCTTTGAGCCGGAGGCTCTGAAGGCGCAGGCCGTGGCGGCGAGAACCTTTACCATGCGGCAGATCTACTATGGCGGCGTCCATGACAATGCGGATGTATGCGGGGATTCGGCGTGCTGCCAGTGTTACCTGGATGAGACAGAGGGACGAGAACTCTATGGAACCGAATACGAGGCTGCGAGAGAAAAAGTCATTACCGCCGTGGAGGAGACCGACGGGCAGGTCGTAACCTATGACGGCGAACTGATTGAGGCGGCCTATTTTTCCAGCACCGGCGGCAGTACGGAGGCTGCGGCAGCAGTCTGGGGCGGAGAAGTTCCTTATTTGCAGCCGGTCAGCAGCCCGGAGGAGCTGCGGATCACGGAGCAGTCGTTTACGATGGAGGAATTTCAGGCGGCGCTGCCGGAGTCCAATCTCAGCGGCGAGCCGGCATCCTGGTTCGGCAAGGTGACAAAGACGGCCGGCGGCTCCGTAGAGACCATGGAAATTGGCGGCGTCTTGTACACGGGAACAGAGCTGCGGAGCCGGTTGGGCCTCCGGTCCGCCCGGTTTACCGTGGCCATTACAGAGAATGGAATCACCTTTGAAGTGACCGGGTCGGGCCATGGCGTTGGCCTGAGTCAGTACGGCGCCAACGAGATGGCGCTGGAAGGGGAGACCTACCGCAAAATTCTGCTCCACTACTATACGAACACGGAGCTGAAGCAGCTCTATTGAGCCATAGGAAAAGACGGTGTGATCGAAGCATCACACCGTCTTCTTGTACCAATCATCGATCACAGCAGGTTCAGCACGAAGGTCAGAAGAACGAACGCGCCGGCAATCCACTTGGTGGCAGAGGCCAACGTTGCGTCGAGCGTTTTTGATTTACCCTTTCCAAGAAAGGTATCAGAGCCGCCGGCAATCGCGCCGGACAGACCAGCATTTTTACCGGATTGGATGGTAATAACCGCAACCAGAGCAATTGCGCAGAGAACCTGAATCGCCATGATAACATAGGTAAGTGTAGTCATTATAGTTCGAAACCTCCAAGAGATGCCCCAGCGGGCTCAATTGTCATAAAGCAATGATTATTCTATCATAGCGTGCCGGAAAAGGCAAGCTCTTTTTCAAAAAAGTTACTTGGTTACCCAGTTTCCGGTGGCAGCACAGGTCAAATACGCGTTAATAAAACCGTCCAGGTTTCCGTCCATAACGGAATTGATGTTGGAGGTCTCAAAGCCGGTTCTGGTGTCCTTGACGAGCGTATAGGGCATGAAAACATAGTTGCGGATCTGGCTGCCCCATTCAATTTTTTGCTGTACGCCCTTGATATCGGAAATCTTCTCCAGATGCTCCCGCTCTTTGATTTCGACCAGCTTGGAGCGCAGCATCCGCATACAGGTGGCCTTGTTTTGGAATTGGTCCCGCTGCGTCTGACAGGAGACGACGATGCCGGTCGGCTTGTGGATCAAGCGGACCGCAGAGGAGGTCTTGTTGATGTGCTGGCCGCCGGCGCCGGAGGAACGGTAGACCTGCATCTCGATGTCCTCGGGACGAATTTCGACCTCCATATCGTCGTCAATTTCCGGAATGACCTCGACGGCGGAGAAGGAGGTGTGGCGGCGGGCGTTGGCGTCGAAGGGAGAGACCCGGACCAGACGGTGAACGCCGGCCTCGCCCTTCAGGAAGCCAAAGGCGTTGGGCCCTTCAATCATGATGTCGGCAGATTTGATACCGGCTTCGTCGCCGTCCTGGTAGTCCAGCAGCTTGTAGGTGAATCCGTGGCTCTCCGCCCAGTGGGTATACATCCGATAGAGCATTTGGCACCAGTCCTGGGCCTCGGTGCCGCCGGCGCCCGCGTGGAAGGAGACAAGCGCGTTGCTCTGATCGTACTCGCCGGTCAGAAGCGTTTCCAGGCGCGCGGTCTCCATGCTGGTTTCCAGCTTTTCATAGCCAGCTTTCAGTTCGTCCAGCATGGAGTCGTCGTCTTCCTCCAACGCCATCTCACAGATGGTCATCAGGTCCTCCCAGAGAGACTCCATGTGGCGATATTCGCTGACAGTATTTTCCAGGCCCCGGGTCTGGCGGACGATTTTCTGGCTCTTGGCGGTGTCATCCCAGAAGCCCTCGGACTCCTGCATGGAATGAAGGCGCTCCAGATCCTCCAGGGCATGGTCGATATTCAGGGAAGCCTTGAGGTCGGCCAGCTTTGGCCGCAGTTCGTTCAGTTTTACTTTATAATCTTCAAATTCAATCATATCTGTTCACTCTCGCAGCAAATACAAATTTTTCCGCAACAATTATACAGGAAAAAATGGATCATGTAAAGAGGGGATTCCTCTATTTGCTGCTGACGTGATATTCTTCTCCGGCAAAGATCAATTCATCGAGATCGCCGGGCGGATAGGATTCCTGCATGTTTTCACCTCCAGACGCATATTGAATAGTCTATGCGGCAGGGGGCAAAAGAATTCCAAGAAAATACCGCCGCTGGAAGGGCGGCGGTATCCGGCTAGAAATCCATCGCAATCTGGCTGGACGCTTCTTCGCTTAATTCTGTGACCCGGGTGTCCATGACCCGATAGACGCGCCGGCAGAGATTCAGCACGCTGGGGCGGTGCGTTGTGACGATGCAGGTTTTATTTGGACGCTGCTGCACGATGTTTTTCAGGACCCGGCGCTCCGTGGCGACATCCAACGCGGAGGTGGCTTCATCCAAAAGGAGGACGGGCGCATCCCGAAGAATCGCCCGGGCAATGGCGATGCGCTGGGCCTGGCCTTCCGAGAGACCGCGTCCGCGTTCACCGAGTTTGCTGTAGAGGCCATCCGGGAATTTTTCCACAAATTCCCAGGCGCAGGCAATGCGCAGCGCTTCGATCATCTCTTCCTCGCTGGCGTCCTCCTTCACGATGCGCAGGTTTTCCGCAATGGTGCCGGAAAGAATGGTGTTGCCCTGAGGAACATAGGCGAACAGGTGGCGCGTGTCGGCATTCATGGGAAGCTCGCGGCCGTCTGCGGCGCGGATGACAACCTCGCCCTCCTGGGGATGAATCAGGCCCAGAATCAGGCGAATCATGGTCGTCTTGCCGCCGCCGGAGGGTCCAATCAATGCGACAATGTCGCCGGGACCGGCTGTCATGACGGAATCTGTGATAATCTCTGTGCCCGCGACATAAGAGAACCGGGCATCCCGCATCTCCACGGTAAAGCCGTCCGGGATACCGCTGTCCAGCTCGCTGCTCTCGGGAATATGGACATCCTTTGGCAACTCCACCAGCTCCCGGATTCGGTGGGCGGAGACGGCGCTGTTCAAAAAGTCAGGGATGATGCTGACCATTTTTTTGAACGCCGTCGTCAAATTGCCTCGCTGCTGAAGAAAGAGCGTCATTGTACCGAAGGTGATATCGCCGGTCCAGAGGCGGAACAGGCAGTAACCAAAGGCAATGAATTCCACGCCCATGTTGAGCGCAGAGACCAGAATATTGGTCTTTATGGTGAAAAGATTGTATTTGAGACTGATATCCTTGAATTTTTGCTGCCATTGGCGGATTTTTTTGCTGTAATAGGAGGCTATCCCGAAGGACTTGACAGTGTCGATATTATAGAAGGACTCCACCTCGAAGGTCATCAGATTGCTGGCGGCCTCTTTGACCTTCTTGTTGTATTCGCGCTGCTTCCGTAGGAGAACACGCGAGAGCAGCAGAAGAAAGGGCGCGCTGGCCAGGGCGATGAGGGCCATAATCCAGTCATAGTGCAGAATCACCAGAAAGGTTGCAGCAAAGCGATAGACGGCGATCAGAATGGTGGGGAGCCAACTGATGGCGTTGTTGCTGACGATTGTGATGTCGTTGTTAAAGCGATTGAGAATATCGCCATTGCTGTATTGACTGAGAGAGAGCCAGTCGGCGTCGACGATTTTATCAAAAATATCGGCCTGGATGTCATTGTGGATGGTGAGGCCCAGCTTTGCGGAAATCCGGCTGATCAGGCTCTCAAAAATCAGGCTGAAGATGGAACTGCCGACCATCAAAATCAACAGAATTGCAAACCGGCTGGTTTGCCGTCCGGTGATAATGTCGATGATGTATTTGCTGGCGACGCTGCTGACAAGGCCCAGGGTGGTGCTGAGGATGCCAAGAACGACATAGTAGGCGATGGCGCCCTTATAGCGGGCGCTGTAGCTGAAAATCCATTTCCAGTCATCGATGATCTCCCGAAAGGTGCCGTCCCGCCAGCGGGAAAGAAGCATATTCACGGATTCAAATGTATGGTTGCTCTGCTTGTCCATGGTCAATCCTTTCTCCGCCGGTGCGGCAGTCCATACAGCCGCACCAGGATAGGCCGCAGGGGAATAATACGAATCCAGACATGCGCAAAGAATTCCCACCAGAAGCAGCCGGGCTGCAGCCAGGTCCCTTTGCGGCGGACACGGGTGATCCTCGCAAAAATCTGGTCCCGCCGGATGGGACCTTCGATGGCCGTCTGCGCGTCGCCGGCGAGATAATAGCCGTCAGGCCGAATCCGGCAGATACGGTGCATGACGTATCGTCCATTGTCCCGCTGAAAGAATACCATATCGCCAGCGCGCAGCGGCGTGTCCGGCTTGCGAAAGCAGATGGCGTCCCGCTCGTGGATTAAAAAAGGCGTCATGCTGTCGCCGGAAATAATCATACCGGTCTCTTTGCCTTCCTCGACGACGCTTCGCAGAGCGTCTACATATTCCCGTGTGTCGACCATGGCTTGATCCTTTCCAAGTATCAGAATTCAGAATCCTCTTCCGCGTTGGCAGCGTTGTACAGCCCTTGAATTTCCGCGGGAAGATGGTCCGGAAGCATTTTCCGGATCAGCGCCTCGCCGCCGTCCTTCATCGCCTGCTCATAGTACCAGCATTTGAACTCAATCAATGCAAGCGTCTTCTGCATCGACGCAATTTCCTTTTTTATGGCTTCTTTTTGATGCAGGAACAGGGAATGCCGCTGCGGATAGGTGCTGCTGCCCTGCGCGCACCACGCCATAAACTGCTTGATGTCTTTGATTTCCAGCCCGGATTTTTTCAGGCAATCGATGACGCGGAGCGCCTCAAGCTGCTTTTCGGAAAACTGCCGGATCCCGGAGGTCCGCTCTATATCCGGGAAGAGCCCCTCTTTGTCGTAGTAACGAAGGGTGGAAACCGGCAGATGAAACATTTCAGAAACTTGGCCTATGGTATACATTTCAATTTTCCTTTCAAAAGCTCTTGACCTAAAGTTAACTTTACGTGCTATTATACGAATTGTATGGTAAAATGTCAATGAGGGCAAAGGAGAAATCAAAAAATGGAAGAAATTTTGAAGATGGAAGAAACATGGGATAAGACATTTCCCAAAAGCGAAAAGGTGGCGCACAGAAAAGTGGCGTTCCATAACCGCTATGGGATTACGCTTGCGGCTGACCTGTATCAGCCAAAGCATGCGGAGGGAAAGCTGCCGGCGCTGGCTGTCGCGGGACCGTTTGGCGCGGTGAAGGAGCAGGCCTCCGGGCTGTATGCGCAGATTATGGCGGAACGGGGCTTCCTCACCGTCTCGTTTGACCCGTCTTTTACAGGAGAGAGCGGCGGCCAACCGAGATACGTTGCGTCTCCGGACATCAACACGGAGGATTTTCAGGCGGCGGTTGACTTCCTTTCCGTGCAGGACAATGTGGATTCGGAAAGAATCGGGATAATCGGCATCTGCGGCTGGGGCGGCATGGCGCTGAACGCGGCGGCCATTGACACCAGAATCAAAGCGACGGTTGCCTGTACCATGTACGATATGAGCAGGGTAACGGCAAACGGCTATTTTGATTCCGAGGACAGCGAGCAAGCCCGCTATGAGAAACGGAAGGCCATGAATGCCCAGAGAACCGCCGACTATAAAAATGGGAGCTACGCAAGGGCCGGCGGCGTTGTGGACCCGCTTCCGGAGGATGCGCCGGACTTTGTAAAGGACTATTATGCCTACTATAAGACGAAGAGA